>Ga0194120_10001563_pt1 | contig 41454 bp, 22 predicted proteins | sample TA2MahCa65mmetaG_FD_148642 | JGI IMG/M metagenome (GOLD analysis project Ga0194120, IMG submission 148642) | Freshwater microbial communities from Lake Tanganyika, Tanzania - TA2015019 Mahale Deep Cast 65m | ecosystem: Environmental > Aquatic > Freshwater > Lake | place: Tanzania: Lake...
ACCGTGCTGCCGAGCGGCCAACTCGTCGCGGCTGGCGACTTCACGAGCGCCGGCGGCGTCACCGCGAACAGCATCGCTCGCTGGGGGATCTTCAACTCGTGGTACGCCCTCGACGGCGGCGTGTACGGCCCAGTTTCTTCCCCGACCTCGGCCTCGGTGCACGCTCTCGCCGTCCTGCCCGACGGTGACCTCGTCGCGGGTGGCGCGTTCAAGCTCGCTGGTCAGGCCCTGAGAGTCCCAGCGGATTCGATCGCGCGTTGGAATGGCAGCGCGTGGTCAGCGCTGTCGTCTGGGATGAACGGCACTATCACGTCCTTCGCCGTACTACCGAGCGGTGATATCGTCGCGGGCGGCTACTTCACTTCCGCCGGCTCGGTCGCCGCTAACTACGTCGCGCGCTGGAATGGGAGCGCGTGGTCGGCGCTCGGAAACGGACTGAACAATGCAGTTCTGGCCCTCGCCGTCCTGTCCAATGGTGATCTCGTGGCGGGTGGCGATTTCTCGTCCGGCGTTGCGCGCTGGGATGGAAGCGCGTGGTCGACGCTGGGAGGCGGACCCGGCGGCAAGGTCTTCGCCCTCGCCGCGACGCCGAGCGGCGAACTCATCGCGTCTGGCTACTACGCGGGCTACATCAAGCGGTGGGATGGAAGCGCATGGCAAATGATGGGGTTGGGCATGAACAGCACTGTCAGCGCAGTTGCCGTGCTGCCGAACGGCAACATCGTGGCGGGTGGCGAGTTCACAACCGCCGGCTTTGCCACCGCATACAGGGTCGCGCTCTGGAACGGCAGCTATTGGTCGAATATGGGGACCGGAATGAGCGACAGCGTCGAGGCTTTCGCCGTTCTCCAGAGCGGCGAACTCGTCGCGGGTGGCTTTTTCACGAGCGCCGGTGGCGTCACTGCGCACAGGATCGCGACCTGGAATGGAAGTGCGTGGTCGGGGTTGGGGGGCGGGTTCGACAGCGATGTCTATTCCATCGCAGTGCTTTCCAATGGTGACCTCGTCGCGGGTGGCGGCTTCACCATTGCCAACTACGCCAACTCCGCTAGCAGCTTCGACGCGGTTGGAGTCGCACGCTGGAACGGCAGCACGTGGTCCGCGCTGGGCAGTGGCACCAACGACCGAGTCCGCGCCCTCGCCGCGCTGCCGAACAACCAGCTCGCCGTCGGCGGCGACTTTCAAACGGTCGGCTCCCACAGATCCGCCTACTTCGCCCGCTACTCCACCTGCATCCCCTACGGGCCGATCGTCTATTGCACGGCGGGCACTTCGAGCGGCGGATGCGTCCCCGCCATCAGCGCGCTCGGCACGCCGAGCATCGCTGCGAACTCTGGCTTCAACATCTCCGTGGCTTCCGTCCCCAGTCAGAAGCAGGGCCTGTTCTTCTACGGCACCAACGGCCGCAAGGACACTCCGTGGGCCAGCGGCAGCACGAGCTATCTGTGCGTCAAGTCTCCGACCTCGCGCACCTCACAACAGAGTTCCGGCGGCACGAGCGGCTGCGACGGCACGCTCTCCATCGACTGGCTGAGCTTCGTCGCCTCGCACCCCACCTTGCTCGGCAACCCGACCACCGCCGGCCAAGCCGTGAGCGCGCAGGCCTGGTACCGCGACCCCGCCGCCGTCAAGTCGACGAGCCTCTCGGCCGGCCTGGAGTTCATGATGCTCCCCTAGCGCGTAGACTCGCACCGCGCGCGAGCGGGGCCGGTCGCCTTCGAGGGGCGGCCGGCCCCGCTTTCTTCGAAGCGAGCGTTCGCGCGTGCGCGGGGCCGGCCTTCAAGCCGGCTCCGCACTTACACCACAAGGTGAGACGCTATCGGAGCGCGCCGCTCCGTCCCAATCGCAGACTCAATTCAACGCAAGGGGCGCGGCATCCAAATCACGGACACCTCGAGGTCGAAGCGGTCGGCCCATGCGTCGGCCGTCCCTCACGTAACGTCCGCGCGGCGAGCCTCCACAGCGCCATCGCCTCCGAATGGACCGAGGCACAAATCAGCAACTGATTGACTCGCCCTTCCCCTGCACTAGGCCCGAAGTACGGACTTGTTTCCCGCACTGCTACGAATGTGTGCGGCCCCTCGGGACGGCATCACTATACGACTTTCTAAGAACGCCGACGATGGTCTGACGTATCACCCACTTGTTCACACCCTGAGAGATCCATCCATGTTCAGCATCCACTCCGTGCTTTCGACCTTGGTCACTTTCGCGCTCGCGCTGTGCGCGGGCCTCTGCACGCCTCGAACAGCCGCCGCCCAATGCACCCCACGGTGGTTGCCGGGCGAGGGTACTCCGGGTACGAGCGGTCCAGTCTGGGCCCTCAAAATGTGGGATCCGGATGGCAGCGGCCCGCTGGGAGCGAAATTGGTCGTGGGAGGGAGTTTCGGACTCGCTGGCACGACCATGGCGGCGAACATCGCAACGTTCGACCCCAGCACCGGCGCGTGGTCGGCGCTGGGAAGCGGAATGGACAGCGAAGTCTTCGCTCTCGCTGTGTTGCCCAACGGCGACCTCGTGGCCGGTGGTGATTTCTCGACCGCCGGCGGCGTCAGCGCGAACCGCATCGCACGCTGGAACGGCAGCGCGTGGTCGGCGTTCGGAACCGGGATGAATGACATCGTCAGGACCCTCGCCGTGCTCAACAACGGCACGCTCGTCGCCGGTGGTCATTTCACGAACGCGGGCGGCATCAGCGCGAACGGCATCGCGCGCTGGAACGGCACTGCGTGGTCGGCGCTGGGGACCGGGACCAACGGCATCGTCTACTCCCTCGCCGTGTTGCAAAACGGGGACCTCGCCGCGGGCGGTTTCTTCACGACCGCGGGCGGCGTCACCGCGAGCAACATCGCGCGCTGGAATGGCAGCGCGTGGTCGCAGCCGGGAAGCGGGATCAACGGCGTCGTCGATGCCCTCGCCGTGCTGCCCAATGGCGACCTCGTCGCGGGTGGCGCGTTCACGATGGCCGGTGGCACCAACGCAAGCCACATCGCCAAATGGAATGGCAGCTCGTGGTCGACGCTGGGGAGCGGGATGGACAGCGGCGTCAGTGACTTGATGGTGCTGCCAAGCGGCACCCTCCTCGCGGGTGGCTTCTTCGAGGCAGCGGGCGGGGGTAGCGCGAACTACATCGCGCGCTGGAATGGCAGCGCGTGGTCGACGCTGGGGAGCGGGATGGACGCCTCCGTCGCCGCCCTCGCCGCGCTTCCCAACGGCGACCTCATCGCAGGTGGTGAATTCCACTCCGCGGGCGGGGCCGGCGCGGTCGGCCTTTCGCGTTGGAATGGCAGCACCTGGTCGGCGCTAGCGACCGGCTTCGACAATGTCGTCGCCCGCTTCGCCAAGCTGCCCAACGGCGACCTCATCGCCGCTGGCTACTTCACGACCGCCGGCGCGACCATCGCGAACCACATCGCGCGCTGGAATGGCATTGCGTGGTCCGCACTGGGGAGCGGAACAGACGACAACATCAACGCCGTCGCCGTGATGCCCAACGGCGACATCGTTGCGGGTGGCACCTTCCTCAACGCCGGCGGGGTCAGCGCGAACCGCATCGCGCGTTGGAATGGCAGCGCGTGGTCGCCGCTGGGGAGCGGAATGAACGCCGGCGTCGCCGCCCTCGCGGTGATGCCCAACGGCGACCTCGTGGCCGGTGGTGATTTCACGACCGCCGGTGGAGTCAGCGTGAGCAGAATCGCGCGTTGGAATGGCAGTTCGTGGTCGGCGCTGGGGAGCGGAACCGACGACTTGGTCTACACCCTCGCCGTGCTGCCTAACGGTACCCTCGTCGCGGGTGGCGCCTTCACGACCGCCGGCGGCGTCACGGCGAACAGCATCGCGAGCTGGAATGGCAGCACTTGGTCGGCGCTGGGGAGCGGAGTGACGCTGGGAACCGACCCGGGCTTCGTCACCTCCCTCGCCATGGCGCCCAACGGCGACCTCGTCGCGGGTGGCAGCTTCACAACCGCTGGCGGCGTCGGCGCAAGCAACATCGCACGCTGGAATGGCAGCGCGTGGTCGGCGCTGGGGAGCGGCAGTCTCATCACGGTCATGGCCGTCGCCGTGCTGCCCGACGGCGACGTCGTCTCAGGTGACTTCTTGGGCATCGCACGCTGGAACGGCAGCGCGTGGTCTGCGTTGGGGAGCGGAGTGGACGGCCCGGTCATCGGTCTCGCCGTGCTGCCGAACAACCAACTCGCCGTGGGCGGCGCCTTCGTGCAAGCCGACGGCAACGTATCCGCCTGCTTCGCGCGCTACGAGACGTGCCTCCCCTACGGGCCGATCGTCTACTGCACGGCGGGCACCTCGAGCGGCGGTTGCGTGGCCACGATCAGCGCAGTCGGCACGCCGATCATCACGGCGAGCTCGGGCTTCACCATTTCCGTCGCGTCCGTCCCCGGTCAGGCGCAGGGCCTGTTCTTCTACGGCTCGAGCGGCCGCAAGGCCACGCCGTGGGCCGCGGGCAGCACGAGCTTCCTGTGCATCAAGGCGCCGACCTCGCGCACCCTGCAACAGGACACCGGCGGCACGCCCGGCGTTTGCAACGGCACGCTCTCGATCGACTGGCTCAACTTCATGTCCTCCAACCCCGGCCTGCTCGGCAATCCATCCATCGCCGGCCAAGTCGTGGGCGCTCAGGGCTGGTATCGCGATCCGCCCGCCCCCAAGAACGCCAACGGGTCGGCGGCTCTGGAGTTCGTGATGCTCCCCTAGCGCACAGGCACGCACCGCGCGCGAGCGGGGCCGGTCGCCTTCGAGGGGCGGCCGGCCCCGGTCGTTGGGGGAGGAGGTTGCCCGGTCCGAACCGGCGGCACGCTCCGGCGGCAGGGACGCGAGATGCCATCTGCCGTCTCGACGGGGTCGACGCGGCCCTTTCGCGCACCTTGCAACCCTCGCGCTGCTTGCAACCCTCGCGCGGCGAATCTCCATCGCACGTTAGAGGCTGATTCGCACGGGGTGGGACTACGATGGGGAGTCCTAGTGATCGCACTCTGGCCCGGAAGATTGCCCATTTTCTTCGTACGCTGGCGGGGATCATTGCTACCTTCTTGCCCTTTTTTCCGACCCTCCTCGGAATCCCCCCCCCCTCTTGTTCTCACCCTGAGAGCTTCACCTATGGTCACCATCCGTTCCGCGCTTTCAACCTTGCTCCCGTTCGGACTCGCGCTGTGCGCGGGCCTCTGCACGCCTCGAACAGCCGCCGCCCAATGCACACCGCAGTGGCTGCCGGGCGATGGCATTCTGGGAGCGAACAACCTCGTGCTCGCCACCACGACGTGGGATCCCGACGGCGCCGGCCCGCAAGGGCCCAAGTTGATCGCGGGTGGAGCGTTCACGTTCGTGGGCACCGTCGCCGCAACGAACATCGCCGCGTTCGACCCCAGCACGGGCACGTGGTCGGCGCTGGGGAGCGGCATGAACGGCGACGTCTCGGCCCTCACCGTGTTGTCCACCGGCGAGCTGATCGCGGGTGGCAGCTTCACGACCGCCGGAGGCGTCACCGCGAACCGGATCGCCCGCTGGAATGGCACCGCGTGGTCGGCGCTGGGGACCGGGATGAACAACTCCGTCCATGCGCTCGCCGTGCTCAACAACGGCACCCTCGTCGCGGGTGGCGATTTCACGACGGCCGGCGGCACGACCGCGAACCGCGTCGCGCGCTGGAATGGCACTGCGTGGACGCAGATGGGTTCCGGCATGAATGGTCGCGTCAGCGCCCTCGCCGCGCTACAGAACGGCGACCTCGCCGCAGGCGGCCAGTTCACGACCGCCGGTACCCTCTCCCAGAACAACGGCGTCGCCCGCTGGACGGGCCTCGCGTGGGCGCAAATGGGAAGCGGCATGAATGGTGCCGTGAATGCCCTCGCCGTGCTGCCGAACGGCGACGTCGTCGCGGGCGGCACCTTCACGACTGCCGGCGCCGGGAGTGCGCTGAACATCGCGCGCTGGAGCTCAGGCTCGTGGTCGGCGATGGGACTGGGAGCGAACAACGGCGTCAACGCCCTCTCCGTGACGTCGAGCGGAACTCTGGTCGTCGGCGGTGACTTCCAGACCATCGGCGGAGTCAGCGCGAAGCGGATCGCGCTCTGGAGCAGCAACACGTGGTCGGCGCTGGGAACCGGGGTCAGCACTTCCGTCAACGCCGTGGCGACGCTGGGCGCCAACGACGTCTTCGCGGGCGGCAACTTCATCACCGCAGGCGACGTAGCCGCGCTCTACATCGCGCGCTGGAATGGCAGCGCGTGGGCGGCGATGGCGACCGGGATGAACGGCAAGGTCTCCAGCGCCATTGGGATGCCCAATGGTGACCTCGTCATCGCTGGCGACTTCACGAGCGTCGGTGGGGTCACGGTGGACCGCATCGCGCGCTGGAATGGCACCACATGGTCCGCGATGGGCATCGGATTCGACGGCGCCATCAACGACCTCGCCCTGCTACCCAACGGCGATCTCCTCGCGTTCGGCGGCTTCACGTTCGCCGGCGGGTACAGCGCATACCGCATCGCGCGCTGGAATGGCAGCTCGTGGTGGCCGGTGGCAAACGGGTTGACCGGCCCGGTCTACTGCGGTCTCGTGCTGCCCAATGGGGACATCCTCGTCGGTGGTTCGTTTACGAACGCCGGCAACGTTGTCGTGAACAACATCGCGCGTTGGAATGGCAGCACGTGGTCGGCCCTGGGCAGCGGAACGCTCGGCGGCGTCGGCGCCCTCGCTGTGTTGCCCAGCGGCGACGTCTACGCGGGTGGCTCCTTTTCGACTGCCGGCGGCGTCAGTGCGAGCAACATCGCGCGTTGGAATGGCAGCACGTGGTCAGCGCTGGGGAGCGGGACCAACGGGGCGGTCTTCGCCCTCGCTGTACGGGCCAATGGTACGCTCGCCGTGGGTGGCGCGTTCACGAGCGTCGGCGGTCTTGCCGTGTCGAATCTTGCAAGCTGGAGCGGCACTTCTTGGGGGGGGATGGGTGGCTCCCCGAACAGCTCTGTCGTCGCCCTCGCGGCGTTGCCCGACGGCTCCGTCCTGGCCGGAGGCTACTTCACCGGCGGTACCTCCGGCATCAGCACGTGGGTCGCGAACCACCTCCTGATAGCCAACGGCTCGAGCGTGTCCGAGCTGGCGAACGGGACGAACAACTCGGTCCACGCCCTCGCCTTGAACCGGGACGGGAAACTCGCCGTGGGCGGCGAGTTCACGACCGTCGGCGGCAATCTCTCTGCCTACTTCGCCCAGTACGAGACGTGCCAATACACCGTCCGCGGCTACTGCACGGCGGGCACTTCGAGCGACGGTTGCGTGCCGACGTTCAGCGCGGTCGGCACGGCGAGCCTCGCTGCGAGCTCCGGCTTCACGTTCTCCGTGACCTCGGTCCCCGGTCAGAAGCAAGGCCTGTTCTTCTACGGCACCACCGGCCGCAAGAGCACTCCGTGGGCCACGGGCAGCTCGAGCTTCCTGTGCGTCAAGGCTCCGACCACGCGCACCCCGCAGCAAGACTCCGGCGGCACGAGCGGAGCCTGCAACGGGACGTTCACCATCGACTGGCTCAACTTCATCGACACCAATCCCGACTTGTCCGGCAGCCCGAGCACCGTCGGCCAAGTCGTGGACGCACAGGCCTGGTACCGCGACCCGAGCGCCGTCAAGACGACGAACCTCTCGGCCGGTCTGGAGTTCGTGATGCTCCCCTAGCGCGCAGCGCGAGCAATCGAGCGGGGCCGGTCGCCTTCGAGGGGCGGCCGGCCCCGGTCGTTGGGGGAGGGCGTTGCGGCGGACGATTCGCGCAGGCCGTCGCGCGCAACGGGCGCGAAGGGAGCGGACGATGGATCGCTGCGCTCGTCGGCGGGGCCGGGTCAGAGCACGTCGGGCGCGCGATAGACGCCGAAGCGCCGTTCGAGCACGGCGCAGATTTCGCCCAAGGTCGCGTAGCGTTCGACCGCGGGGAGGATCGCTTCGAGCAGATTCGCCGAGCCTGCGGCGGCGCGGTCGATGGCCTCGAGCGCGCCGGCGACGGCGAGCGGGTCGCGCGTGGCGCGCACGCGCGCGAGGTCTGCGAGCACGGCTTCGCGCGCGGAGGGGTCGGGGCGGAAGATGCGCGGCGCGGGTTCGGCGAGCGTGAACTCGTTCACGCCGACGATCGTGCGCGCCTTCGACTCGACGTCGCGTTGCCACGCCATGGCGCTGGCGTGAATCTCACGCTGCACGAAGCCTTGCTCGATCGCCTGCACGGCTCCGCCGCGGCGCTCGACCTCGGCGAGCAGCTCGCGCGCGCGCCGCTCGAGCTCGTCGGTGAGCGCCTCGACGTACGGCGCGCCGCCGAGCGGGTCGATCACGTCGGCGACGCCCGCCTCGTGGGCGAGCACCTGCTGCGTGCGCAGCGCGAGCCGCGCGGACTCCTCGCTCGGCAGCGAGAGCGCCTCGTCGCGCGAGTTGGTGTGCAGCGACTGCGTGCCGCCGAGGATCGCCGCGAGCGCCTGCACGGTCACGCGCACGACGTTGTTGTCGGGCTGCTGGCTCGTGAGCATCGAGCCCGCCGTCTGCGTGTGAAAGCGCAGCATCCAGCTCTCGGGATCCTGCGCGCCGAATTCCTCGCGCATCATGCGCGCCCACATGCGGCGCGCGGCGCGGAACTTGGCGACCTCCTCGAACAGGTGGTTGTGCGCGTTGAAGAAGAACGAGAGCCGCGGCGCGAACTCGTCGAGCGCGAGCCCCGCCTCGAGCGCGGCCTGCACGTACGCGCGACCATTGGCGAGCGTGAAGGCGACTTCCTGCACCGCCGTCGAGCCCGCCTCGCGGATGTGATATCCCGAGATCGAGATCGTGTTCCACGTCGGCGCGTGCTCGCGCGCGAAACGCATCAGGTCCGTGACCAGACGCATCGACGGCCCGGCCGGAAAGCGGTAGTTCCCGCGCGCCGCGTACTCTTTCAGGATGTCGTTTTGGACCGTGCCGCGGATGCGCTCGGGCGCGACCTGCGCGCGTCGGCAGAGCGCGACGTACATGCACAGCAGGATCGGCGCCGTGGCGTTGATCGTCATCGAGGTCGACACGTCGCCGAGCGGGATCGAGTCGAACAGCAGCTCCATGTCCGCGAGCGAGTTGATCGGCACGCCGACGAGGCCGACCTCCGGCGCCGCCAGCGGGTGGTCGGAGTCGTAGCCGATCTGGGTCGGCAGGTCGAAGGCCGTCGAGAGGCCCGTCTGGCCGCTCGCGAGCAGCACGCGGAAGCGGCGGTTGGTGTCGCGCGCGCTCGAGAAGCCCGCGTACTGGCGCATGGTCCACAGGCGTCCGCGGTACATGGTCGCGCGCACGCCGCGCGTGTAGGGAAACTCGCCGGGGAAACCGCCGTCGGGCGCGCCGCCGTAGAGCGGCTGGGGCTCGATTCCAGAGGGCGTGGCGAAGCTCCTGCGGCGCTCACCCTGCTCGGCCTTCGTCCAAACCTCCGCCTTCCAGCGCTGCGCTGGCGCGTCGTGACCGCGATCGTCGCTCGAACTCATCAGGCGCGGAATTCTAGCGGGGCCCGAGCAACGCTAGGCTCTGTGCGCTGATTTGTCAGCGCCGTCCCCACGCACAAGGAACCACCGCCATGCACCGCCAGCTCCTCGCCCTCGCCCTCCTCGGCGCCACCGGCTTCGGCCTCGCCGCCGCTCTTCCCGCGCCCGCCGACGTCGCGCCTCCGCGCCCGGTCGCTCCTCCGCCGGTGGCTGCCCATCCGAGCGACGAAGACGTGCTCGAGGAGGCGATGGAGAGCATGAATGGCGCGCTCAAGACGTTGCTCAAGGGCGGGATCAGCGCCGAGACCAAGGACAAGGCGCTCGAAGCCGTCGTGCGCATGCAGAGCGGCATCGTCACCGCCAAGTCGAGCAAGCCCCACGACCTCAACGCCGAAGAGCTCGTCGGCTACCGCAAGATGATGGCCGACCTGCTCGCGACCACCGCCAGGCTCGAGATCACGATCCTCGACGGCAAGCTCGAGGACGCCGCCAAGATCGTCAAGGACGAGCTGACGCGCTTCAAGAAGGAAGGGCACGACGCGTACCAGAAGGACGAGGAGCACTAGGCCCGCCCGCCCAACCCCCGAGCACCCGCAGGCGAAGCGCCCGCGAAACTTCGGCCCGCGTTCCTCGAGCGAGGAGCGCGGGCCGAATGCTGAAGCGGGCCGATTGCTGAAGCGGGCCGAATGGCGGATCGAACGCGCGCTCGATCGGCGACGCGCGGCTCAGGCGAGCTTCACGTACTCGTAGTCGACGCCCTTCTCGTCGATGCCCTTGGCCGGGGGCGCGATCCACGAGGCGTACTTGCCCTGTTCGTAGACGGGCTTCATCAGCGACTTGACGTAGGCCTTGTCGGCGGCGGTCGGCAGCCACGAGCCGACGTTCGCGAGCCACGTGGACTCGTCGAGCAGCTCGCCCGTCGCGGGGTGGAAGTGCCCGCCGGCGTAGCAGCCGATCTTGCGGTGGAAGCGGCGGTGCGGGAGCGTGAAGCGCACGGGCGAATCGAGGCGCTCGCAGATGCGGTTCCAAAAGTCGATGCCGCGCTGGTTGTCCTTGACGTACTCGTCGCGCAGGACTTCGTTCATCGCGTTGCGCAGCGGCACCTCTTCCTTCGAGATGCGACCGTCGACGAAGTTCTCGAACAGGTAGAACTGCTCGAGCGCGAGGTGGTCCTTCTGCTTGTCCTCGTAGGCGCGGCCCTTGAGGCCCGAGCGGAAGAAGTTGGCGGAGTTCGAGCTGATCTCGGCGCCGTACAGGTCGGTCGAGGAGCTCGCCCAGAAGTTGATGTACTTCTGGATGATGTCGACGGGGATCGCGCCGAAGTCGCGCACGTCGCGATCGGGATGCTCGCGCATGACGGTCAGCGTCTTTTCGATCACGCGGCCCACGCCCGTCTGGCCGACGAACATGTGGTGCGCCTCCTCGGTCAGCATGAAGCGGCAGGTGCGCGCGAGCGGGTCGAAGCCCGACTCGGCGAGCGCGAGCAGTTGGAACTTGCCGTCGCGGTCGGTGAACATCGTGAAGCACAGGAACGAGAGCCAGTCCTCGCAGGGCTCGTTGAACGTGCCGAGGATGCGCGGGTGGTCGGCGTTGCCCGAGCGGCGGTGCAGCAGCTCTTCGGCTTCCTCGCGGCCGTCCTTCCCGAAGTAGGTGTGCAGCAGGTAGACCATCGCCCACAGGTGGCGGCCTTCCTCGACGTTGACCTGAAACAGGTTGCGCAGGTCGTAGAGCGAGGGCGCGGTGTGGCCGAGCAGGCGCTGCTGCTCGACGCTCGCGGGCTCGGTGTCGGCCTGCGTGACGATCAGGCGGCGCAGCCAGTTGCGGTACTCGCCCGGGACTTGCTGCCACGCGGCTTGACCGTAGTGATCGCCAAAGCCGATCGTGCGGCCCGCTTCCGCGGGGGCGAGGAAGATGCCCCAGCGGTACTCGGGCATCTTCACGTAGCCGAAGTGCGCCCAGCCCTCGGCGCCGACGTTGATCGCCGTGCGCAGGTAGACGTCCTTGGTGTTGAAGTCCGTCGGCCCCATCTGCGCCCACCACTCGAGGTAGTTGGGCTGCCACGCCTCGAGGGCACGCTGCAGGCGCTTGTCGCCCGCGAGGTCGACGTTGTTGGGGATCTTCTGCGAATAGTCGATGCCGGTCATGGTCGTGCGTTCCTCTGGACTGGGATCAAGTGCGGACTGGGATCAGGTGCGGACTGGGATCAGGTGCGGACGGGGATCGTGTGCGGACGGGGATCAGGTGCGAAGGACGTCGAACTCGGGGCGGTTGGGCGTGCCGTAGCAGGTGAGCGCGCCGCGCTCCCCCACTGCATTGGGGCGTTGGAAGATCCAGTTCTGCCAAGCGGAGAGCCGGCCGAAGATCTTGGTTTCCATCGTCTCGGGACCGGCGAAGCGCAGGTTGGCCTCCATGCCGGTCATGGCGTCGGGCGAGAACGCGGTGCGTTCCTCGATCGCCAGCCGCAGCTCGTCGTCCCAGTCGATCGCGTCGGGCGCGTAGGTCGCGAGGCCGAGCTCGTTGGCTTCGACGGCGCCGAAGGTCGGCGCCGCCGAGAGGACCGCGTCGGTCTTCTCCGGCGTGCCGAGGAAGCGCGTCGCGAGGCGCGAGAGGCCGTTCGCCATCGGGAACATGCCCTTGTTCGCCGCGCTCGTGCCGAAGGTGGCCGCGCGCTCTTCGTCGTCGAGCACGTAGGTGCGGTCGCAGGCGAGCGCGAGCTCGAGGCCCGTGCCGACCCACGTCGTGCCTTCGTCGCAGATCGCGTAGAGGCTCTTGGCGGTGTTGTCGAGGCGCTTGAGCACGCGCTTGACGAAGTGGCGGGTCTCGGTGGTGAACCAGTTGCCGCCGAGCGAGAGCAGCGCGTCCATCTGCTGCCACGTGGCCGCGGGGCCCTTGGCGCGCAGCGCCACCAGCGTGATCTCCGGCTCGTTGAAGCGCAGGTGGCACAGCGCGTCGTCGAGCTCGCGGAAGGCGCGCAGCACCCACCACGCGTTGCCTTGAGCGAGCGCCGCCGCCGCGTCGAGCGCGCCGCTCTCGGGCGCGGTGAGCGTGAGCTCGACGCAGCGCTGGGCGCGGTCGAACCTCAGCGCGACGTACTTGTACAGACGCGTGTCGGCGTTCGACTCGCAGCGAATCTCGTCGAGCTCGACGCCTTGCTGGGCGCGCACGGGCTGCGCGTCGGCGAGCTTGCGCGCCCACTCCTTGACGGTCTCGTTCCACTTGGAGAGCGGCGCGATCCCGTCGACCAAGTTCCACTCGACCGCGCGCTTGCCCTTGATGCCCTCCGCGACCGTCGAGAACGCGTCACAGTGATCGCGGCGCAGCTTGCGCTTGTCGGTGATGCGCGTGAGTCCGCCGGTGCCGGGCAGCACGCCGAGCAGCGGCACCTCGGGGTAGCTCACGGCGCTGTTGCGGTCGTCGGCGAGCAGGATCCTGTCGCAGGCGATCGCGAGCTCGTAGCCGCCGCCCGAGGCCGTGCCGTTGAGCGCGGCGAGGAACTTCACGCCGGAGTTCGCGCTCGCGTCCTCGAGGTACAGGCGCGTCTCGTTGGTGTACTTGCAGAAGTTCACCTTGAAGCCGTGCGTGCTCGTGCGCAGCATCACGATGTTCGCGCCCGCGCAGAACACGCGGTCGAGACCGCCGGTGACGATCACGGCGCGTACGCAGGGATGCTCGAAGCGGATGCGCTGGGTCGCGTCGGCGAGTTCGACGTCGACGCCGATGTCGTAGCTGTTGAGCTTGAGCTCGTAGCCCTCGCGCTGGCCCGCGAGCGGATTGACGTTCATCACCAAGGTGGCGATGTCGCCCTCGAAGCTGAGCTTCCAGTGCTTGTAGCGGGTGGGGTGCGTCTGGAAGTCGACGGGAACGCAGGGGTGAGTGGTCGCGGCCACGGGTGTCTTTGCGGGTAGGGGTAGGTGCTTGCGCGGATTGGAGCTGGGCAATATATTTCCCAGACCACAAGCGACCAAGGAAGCATAGTTACCACACCATGGATCGGCAAGACCTGTTTCGAGAGTTGGGTCGAAAGCTGCGCGGCGCGCGCGAGATCGCAGGCATGAGCGTCTCGGAGCTCGCCCGCCAGTCGGGCCTGAGCCGCAGGCACGTCACCGAGGCCGAGGCCGGCCGCGCCAACCTGTCCGTCGGCAAGCTGTTCGACCTCTCCGAGGCCCTCGGCGTCCCCCTGCGGCGCCTGTTCGACCTCGAACCCGCCAAGCCCGCCCGCATCGCGCTCGTCGGCCTGCGCGGCGCCGGCAAGTCACGCCTCGGCCGCGCCCTCGCGCTGGCCCTCGAAGTGCCCTTCGTCGAGCTCGACGCGCGCGTCGAAGAGCTCGCGGGATTGTCGCTGGCGGCGATCTTCGAGCTGCACGGCACCTCCGGCTTCCGGCGGCTCGAGGCCGAGGCGCTCGAAAAAGTGCTCTCCGAAGGCGAGCGCTGCGTGCTCGCCACCGGCGGCTCGATCGTCAACTCGCCGCCGACCTTCGCGCGCCTGCGCGCCACCTGCCACACGGTCTGGCTCAAGGCCACCGCGGAGGATCACTACGCCCGCGTCGTCGCCCAAGGCGACCTGCGCCCCATGAGCGGCCATCCGCGCGCGATCGAAGAGCTGCGCGCGATTCTGCACACGCGCGAGCCCCTCTACGCCCAGTGTGCGCACACGGTGCTCACTTCCCTCTCCACGCCCGAGCGCATCGTCGCCGACCTCGCCGCCCGCTTCGCGGACGCCTGACCGCCGCGCGCCGGCGGCTCCTGCACGCGTGAGCACGTGCCGCGCCCGAGCCGCGGCGCAGACGGCGAGCACCGCGTTTCCGAAAAAAAATGTCACGGGCGTCGTATAAGTGACTGCCATGCGCAACAGGGCAGCGATTGCACTTCTGGCCGTGTCGGTGCTCGCCTCGACGCTGGCGTACTTGCTGGTTCTGCGGCCCTCGACGGGAGGCGCGGACGGGGCGGCGAGGGCTGCGGACACGGCGACCGAGGCTGTGACCGACGACGATTCGCTCGCTGGCGCGGAGGGCGAGCTCCGCGCGAGCGCCGCGCACGGCGCGGGCGACGGGCGCGTGGAACAGGAGCTGCGGCCCGAGACTGCGGTGATCGAGCTCACAGGGCGCGTGCTCTGGCCGGTGGGTACGCCCCCCGACGAGAGCGCGGAGGTGCTGCTCGTGACCGAGGCCGCTCGCCGCGGCGACGAGCTGCGCGATGGAAACGACGACGAACTCGCCAGCGATGCGCGCATCCTCGCGCGCGCCACGGTCGAGCAGGACGGCTCCTTCCGTCTGCCATGGCGCGACCGCGCGGATGGCACGTGGATCGAGCTGCGCGGGCGCTACGTGTTTCTGGTCGAGCCGCGCCGCTTCGCGCCAGCGGACGCGGGAGCGGCGCTCGAGCTCGCGCCGGAACTCGGCGCCTGGGTCACGGGTCGCGTCGTCGTCGCCTCGGGCGTGGCACCCGAGGGCTTCGACGTGCGCGAGTGCGAGCTCGAGCTCATGTTCGACGCGCTCGCCCTCGCCGGGGGTGCGCGCGCGCCCGTGGGATTGCGCGCGCCCAAGACGCATCCGCGCTCGGATGGCAGCTACGAGTTCCGCGGCGTCGCGTCGCGCCTCGCGCGCGACCTGCGCGCGCGCTGCGACGCGCTCGCGGCCTTCAAGAGCGAGAGCGTGGACGTTCGTCCGGGCCTGCACGTCGTGCTCGATGCCGTGCTCACGCGCGGCGGCGAGCTCGCCGGACGCGTCGTCGATGCCGACGGCGTTCCGATCGCCGAAGCGAAGTTGAAGGCCTCCGTCGATCCGCTGGTGTTCGGACAGGGCGGCTTCGAGGTTCGCGAGGGCGCGAGCGATGCCGAGGGCCGGTTCGTGCTCGCAGCGGTGCTCGCGGGCGAGGTGAACCTCGATCTGGGCGGTCAGGCCGTGCTCGAACGCACGCTCGCTTGCACGGTGCGCGACGGCGAGCGCACGGAGCTCGGCGACGTCGTGCTCAAGCGCGGTGCGACTCTGGGCGGTGTCGTGCGCTGGCCCGATGGAAGCCCCGCGGCGAACGCCAAGGTGCGCGCCGACTTCGATCCGGCGGCGCTCGGCGGCATGAGCGCGCTCAACGCGATGCAGGGCGCGCGCGGCACGGCCGTCGCGGATTCCGACGGCCATTTCACGATCGTCGGACTGGGCAAGGGTCCATTCCTCGTGAGTGCGAGCGCGGCGCCCGCGCCCGGTGCGAGCGAGCATCGCGCGAGCGAAGGCGGCGTCACGCCGGACGGTCGGACGATCGAGCTCTTGCTCGCGGCGCCGATCGCGCTCGACGTGCGCGTCGTCGACGCCCACGGCGTCGCCGTGCCGCAGGCCAAGGTGCGCGCCAAGGAAAACGTGGGCGGCGTCGTGCGCGGACTCGGCGGCCGCACGGAACTGGCACGCGAAAAGCCGGAGAGCGGCCACTTCCGGTTCGAGGAACTCGGGCGCGGCAAGTGGGATCTCACGGCCACGGCGGAGGGTTTCACGCGCGCGGATCGGACCGTGGAGCTCGCGAGCGAGCCGGCGACCGACGAGGTCGTGCTCGTGCTCGAGCGCGGCGGCGCCGTCAGCGGACGGGTCGTCGACGTCGCCGGGTCGCCGGTCGAGGGCGCGAGCGTGCAGATCGCGGCGAACTTGCAAAACGTCGTCAGGCAAGCCGAGGACGGCGCCACGGCCGCGCTCGTCGCGACCTCGCTCCCCGACGGCAGCTTCCGGCTGTCGAATCTGTCGGCGGGACAGCACGACCTCGTCGCGCGCGCGGAGCTCACCGCGGGCAGCGAGGCGGTCGAAGTCGAGGTGCGCAGCGGCGAGGAGACGACTGGCGTGCTGCTCACGCTGCGACTGGGAGGCACGCTCACCGGCGAGGTGTACGCGAAGGACGGCACACGGGCCTCGGGTGCGCAGGTCCTGTTGCAGCTCTCGACCGATCCGCTCTCGCAGCGCTTCGTGAACGCCGATCGCGACGGCCAGTTCCGCGTCGAGCACTTGGCGGCGGGGACCTACAACGTGATGCACTTCCCGCGCGCCAACGCCAAGTCGCGCGCCGACACCGAGGGCGAGGCCGACGCGGCGGCGCTGCTCACCGGCATGCTGCTCGCGAGCGCCAAGGTGATCGAAGGGGAGACGGTCCATGTCGTGCTCGGTGCGCCCGCCAAGGACGCGGTCGAGCTCGCGGGGCGCGTCACCTGCGACGGACGCGGCGTCGGCGGCGTGATGATCTCGCTCGTGCGCGACCAGCGCGCGGCAGCGGGCGCGGCACCGGGCTCGTTCAAGTTCGCGACGAGCGGCGAGGACGGCCGCTTCACCGTCACGCTCGACGCTCCCGGGGACTACTTCGCTTCACTGCAGAAGCCTGGGAACGCGGGCCAGCAGCAGACGGTCACGCAGCGCTTCCGCGCTCCGGAAACACCGACGTTTCAGCACGAATTCGAGCTGCCGATCGGCGCGATCGCAGGCCGCGTGCGCGCGAGCGATGGCTCGGGCGCCGCGCGCGTGCGCGTGACGCTCACGAACGATGGCCCGATGCCCTTGGGCTCGCTGTTCGGCGACAACTACGCGGAAGTCGAGACCGACGGCGAGGGGCGCTACGAGCTCGTGTGGCTCTCGCCCGGCCGCTACACGGTCGCGATCGGCGGCGCGCCGCTGGGGGGACTGCTCGGAGGCAGCGCGCGCGGCGGGCGAGCGCTGCGCGAAGGCGTCGCGGTGCGCGAGGGCGCGCGAACGGAGGGCGTCGACTTCGAGTTGCACGAGGCAGGCAGCGTGAGCGGCATCGTCAAGGGCCCCGACGGCGCGCCCGCCGCGGACGCGGCGCTGTTCGTGCGCGATGCCGCGGGTCGTCCGGTCGAGCGTCTGTCGATGCTCGCGACGGACTCCGCCGGTCGCTTCACCTACGACGGGCTCGAGTCAGGCGAGTACACGCTCTCCGCGCGCAAGAGCGGGCTGGCGAGCGATGGTCGCGCGCGCGTGCTCGTGCGAGCAGGCGAAGCGGCGAACGTGGAGCTCGTGCTCGGCGCGGGGACGCTGCTGCTCGTCACCGTCAGCAACGAAGATGGCAGCCCCGTCGAAGCCACCTTGAGCGTGCTCGACGACGCGGGGCGCGAGGTTCACGACAGCGTGTCGATCGCGGAGATCATGGAGGCCATGACCAGCGGCGCGTGGTCGAGCCGCGAGCAGCGCGTGGGTCCGCTCGCACCGGGCAAGTACCGCGTGATCGTGACCGCGCCGGACGGGCGCAAGGAAACCAAGCCCGTCACGCTCTCCGGCCAGCGGGAGCGCAAGCTCAACGTGCGGCTGTAGCGAAGGACAGCGCGCGGAACGAGTCACATCGCGCCGCGCGAGTCAGATCGTCGCGCGCGGCTCACTTCGCCGCCGGGGACTTGACCCCCGAAGGCTTGGATTCAGGTGGTTTTTCCGCGGGCGCAGGCTCGGGATACCAGTCCGCGAGCACCTCGGCGAGAGCGCGCGCAACCCGCCGCGCGGTCTCGGGCCGGCGCTCTCTCGCGCGCGCGGCCGCGGGAAACTCGAGCTGTACGGCGCGCAGAGTCGCGTCGCGATGACGGCGCACGATGTAGCCGCCATTGAAATACGGCTTGCCGTCGGGGTGCGGGCGCGCAGGACACGGAAGTGCGGCGAGCCCCGCCTCCGCGAGCCGCGCTCCGAGCGACTGCTCTCCGCGCACCCAAGGCACGTCGACGCGCTCTTCGCCGAACCAGCGCTCGCGCGCGAGAGCGTCGTCATCGAGTGCAAGTTGCTTCGCGTCGAGCGCGAAGCCGAGCTCCACCAGCGGCTCTTCGTGCGCATGGCCGTGCACATCGATCACGAGCGCGCGACCGTCGCGCAACTTGCGCGCGGCCTTCGTCGCGCGCTCCAGAGCCGCGTGGTATTCGCGCCACACTTCCGCGCCGAGGCCGTCGGCGTCCGTCGCATCGTCGGCGGCGCGGTTGAGGTCGACCTTCGAACGGTGGATCGTGGTCGCGACGACGAACGGGCGCGCGTGCAGCAGTTGCTCGAGCTCGTCGGCGACGGACAGCGCCAGCTCTCGCGTGCCGACATCGAGCGTCGTGACACCCGTCGTGCGATCGGGCGCCGACGCAGGCTTCTCGCTGCCTCCGTGGGGGGCGCTCAAGACCAGCGGCAGCGTCCCCTCCAAGAGCACCACGAACTCCGCGGCGCGGGGCGGAGCCTCGGCCACGGGCCCTTGCGTCAGAGACAGCGCCAGAACGAGCAAGGTGGTTCGCATCGAGATACACCAGCACGCTAGCATGGGGCCATGGCCGTGACGCTCGATCAGGGTGTCTCCGCGCTGCGTCGGCGAACGTTCGGCGTCGCATGGGTGCGGCGCGCGGGCCCGCTGTGCGGCTGGACGCTCGGAGGCTGCGCGGCCGCGGCGCTCCTCGCGCGCGGCGGACTGGGTTGGGAGCGCCCTCAGGCCGCGTGGCTGCTCGCTCCGGCGCTGCTCGCCCCCATCGCCGCGCTCGTGCTCGCGCGCCGCGAACGCCCCAGCGCCGCGCAGGCCGCGACGTGGCTCGACGTGCGCTCCGGAGGCAGCGGCTTCGTCGTCACCGAGCAGGAGCTCGGCTCGACGGCGTGGAGTCCGCGCACCGAAGTCGCGCTGCAGGCCGCGCTGGCAAGATTGCCGCGCGTCCAGCTCTCGGCGCTCGCTCGTCCGCTCGGACTTGCGCTGGCGTTCGCCGCGCTCGCGCTGTGGATCGAATTGCCGCGCGAGGTCGTCGGGCCGCCGCCCGCGGTGTCCGCCGCGGCGCTCGAGCGCGTCGAGGAGCGACTCGAGACGCTGCAGGACGCGCTGGCACTCGATCCGGAGCTCGAACGCGAGCTCGAAGAGCGCCTCGAAGCCGCCAAGGCGGACTCCGAAGCAGGCCATCCCGAGAGCACCTACGAGGCGCTCGACCAGCTCGACGAGCGCATCGAGCAAGCCGCGCAGGAAGCGGAGCTCGCCGCGCAGCAGGCGCTCGCGCAGCTCGGGTCGGCGGCCAACGAGGCGCAGCTCGCCAAGGCCCAGCAGGCTCTGCAGGACGCGGCGCAGACCATGGGCGCGGCGGGACTTGCGAAGGACCTGCCCGAGGAGCTCGAGCGCGAGCTCGCACAGGCCGCTCAATCGCTCGCGGGCGAGCCGCTCTCATCGGCGGAGCTCGCGCGCCTCGCGCAGGAACTCAAGGGCGCGCTCGACGGCCGCATGGGCAAGCTGGCAGGCGGACGACTGATCGACCCCTCCAAGCTCGGCAAGCTCGGCGAGAAGCTGTCGCTCGAGGACTTCGACGACGAGCACGAGTGCGACGAGGAGTGCAAGCAGCCCGGCGGGACATGAAAGGGCCGGGGCAAGGGTCACGCCGTGAGCGTGGCGGGCACTCCTGGATCGGGCGGCGTGACGCGCGGGCGCGGCGACGCGGACCTCGCGTTCTCTGGCGAAACGAAGGGACGCACCGACGAGTTCGAGTCGCGCTCGCTGCCCGAGGCGAGCGCGCTCGACCCGGATTCGACGGGCTTGGTCGGCGTCGGCGCGGCCGCTCCCGAGGCGGCGCCGCGAGGTTCGGGCGCGGGACTCGTCGAAGGCGAGATTTCGACCGGGCGCGGCGCATGGAAGCGTCGGCTCGCGCCGGCTCACCGCGAGGCCGTGCGCGATTTCTTCGGACAGGATGAACCCAAGCGATGACGACTGCGCAAGCGTCCCTGCTTTCTCCCGCTGAAGTCGAGCGCGCGCAGGCGAGCGCGAAGGCGGTGCTCGACGGCCTCGATCGCACGCTGATCGGCCAGTCCGCGCTGACGCGCAGCGTGCTCGTCGGCTGCCTCGCGCGCGGCCACGTGCTGCTCGAAGGCCTGCCAGGACTCGGCAAGACCGAGCTCGTGAAGGGACTCGCCGCGCTCGTCGGACTCCGCTTCCGGCGCCTGCAGTTCACGCCCGACCTGATGCCGGGCGACATCACCGGCGGCCACGTGCTCGAGACGGACAGCCGCGGCGAGCGCCGCTTCGTGTTCCACGAAGGTCCCGTGTTCACCAACGTGCTGCTCGCCGACGAGATCAACCGCGCGAGCCCGAAGACGCAGTCCGCGCTGCTCGAGGCGATGGCCGAGCGACGCGTGACCGTGCTCGGCGAGACGCGCGCTCTACCGAGCCCGTTCTTCGTGCTCGCCACGCAAAACCCGATCGAGCTCGAGGGCACCTATCCGCTCCCGGAGGCGCAGCTCGATCGCTTTCTGTTCAAGGTCGAGGTTCCGCCGGTGTCGAGCGAGACGCTCGAGACGATTCTCACCACGCGCCGCGCGGGGCGTCCGCCCGAGCACACGGCGGTCCTCGACGAAGAGCGCCTCTCGGCGATCTACGCGGCCATCGAGCGCGTGCACTTGGCGCCGGCCGTCGCCAACGCGATCGCTCGGCTCGTCGCAGCCACGCACCCGGGCGCGAGCGGCGCACCGGACAAGGTGAAGCAGTATGTGCGCCACGGCGCGAGCCCGCGCGGCGCGATCGCGATCGGCGAGGCCGCGCGCGCCCACGCGCTGCTCGCGGGCAAGCCGGCTGTCGGCTTTCAGGATGTGCACGCGGTCGCGGTGCCTGCGCTTGTCCACCGGCTCGTGCTCGACTACCGCGCGCGGCTCGACGGCGTGCGCGGAACAGATCTCGTGCGGGCCGTGCTCGCGAGCCTGCCCGAGACCGCGGAGCTGGGCTAGCACGCATGCGAGCGCTCCTGTTCGGATGCTTGGCGCTCCTCGGATCGGCGCCGCCTGCGAGCGCGGGCGATGTGACGGCGCGGCTCGAACGCGCGGACATCGAGGTTCGCGCGCGCAGTGCGTGGCCCGCGAAACTCAACAAGGGCTGGGCACCGCTGCGGCTCGAGCTCCGCAATCGCTCCAGCGAACCGGCGCGCGTGCGGCTCGACGCCAAGGCCCCGGAGTGGCAGCTCCAGCGCGTGTTCGAGCGCTCGTTCGAGCTCGCCCCGGGCGAGAGCATCGAGACCGAGGTCCTGCTGCCCGCGGGTGGCCAGTGGCAGCAGGACTGGAACTTGCGCCTGCGCAGCCAGCGCGGCGACGACTGGAATTCCGCTGGTGTCCTGAGCGGCGGCTGCGAGCTCGACTACCTCGCGATCCTCGCCGTCAGCGACGAGGTCGTGAGCGCGAGCCGCATTGCGGAGTGGGGCGAGACGACTTCGCGCCTTAAGGTCAACCCCGGCGGCTATGTGCCGCCGGGCACGACGACGACGCCCGACGACGCGCAGATCGCCCTCGCGCGCTACGACGACTTGCCGCGCGCGTGGAATGGCTACTCGAGCCTCGATCTCGTCGTCCTCGATGCACGCCGCGAGCTGCCGCCCGAGAAGGAACTCGAGTCGCTGGTCGCGTGGGTGCGCGCCGGTGGCGTGGCGCTCATCGCGGGCCCGCGCGCGCGCGAGCTGGCCGCCGAGCGCGGCTCGCTCGCGCCGTGGCTGGAAGAACGCTTCCGTGTGACCAAAGACGCCGGCGACCTTCAGACCTGCGGACTGGGAGTGCTCGCGCTTCACACAAGCGAGCAATGGTTCGACGATCCGGACTTGCGCGAGAGCGTGCATCGACTCGCGAGCGAGAAATGGGACATCGCGCCGCGCGCGGACGGCACCTCGCGCGCGCGCCGGACCGACCTGGCGATCCCCGGCCTCGGAGCGATCCCCCATCACATCTTCGCGCTGCTGCTGATCGCCTTCGGACTGCTGATCGGGCCCGTGAACTTCCTGTGGATCGCGCGCAAGGGTCGGCCCGTGCTGCTGCTCCTCACGATTCCGATGATCGCGCTCGCCACCACGCTGACGCTGCTCGTGTACGGAACGCTGGTGCAGGGGCTCGACGTCAAGGTCGCCTCGCAGTCCATTGCACTGCTCGACGAGCGCCTCCATCGCTCCGCCTGCGTCGAGCGACGCCTGATCTACGCCGGACTCTCACCCGGCGAAGGACTGCGACCGGAAGCCTCGACCGCGCTGCACTTCCTGCGCGAGGGCTCCGGGCGCTTTGGATCCGTCGGTCGCAACCTGCTGCGGATCGAGCAAGACCCCGACCTGCTGCTCGCCGGTGACTACCTGCCCACCCGCATCGCCGTGCAGCACATACTGCAGAACGAGCGCGCCGCGCGCGGTCGGCTCGAGGTGAGTCGCTCCCCCGAGGGGCTCGTCGTGCGCAACGGACTCGGCGCGCGCATCGCTTCCGTGCTCGCGCGCGACGAACGCGGCGCTTGGTACGCGAGCAGCAGCGCCATCGCCGAGGGCGCGACGGCAACGCTCGCGCCCTGCGAGCCGCCGACGCGAGACGACCTCGCCACCGAGCCGATCGAGATTCAAATCGGATCGTGGGCCCGCTCTCCCGAGGAACTGATTCCGCACGCGACCTACCTCGCGCGGATCGAACGCTCGCCATTCCGAGACGGCTGCGGCATCGAGACGACCGAGCTCGCGAGCGACCACCGCCTGCTCGGAATCTGGGACCTGCAGTCGGAGGTCTGGAAATGAAGGGTGCGCTCGAAGTTCGCGCGATCACCAAGCGCTTCGGGGCCCTAACGGCCGTCGACGCGGTGAGCTTCACCGTCGCCCCCGGCGAGATCATGGGCTTCATCGGGCCCAACGGCGCCGGCAAGACCACCACGATGCGCATCTGCTCGACACTCGAGCTGCCCGACTCGGGCGACGTGCGCGTCGACGGCATCAGCGTGACGGAGCATCCGCGCGAGGCACGCGCGCGCATCGGCTTCATGCCGGATTCCTACGGCGCCTACGCCAATACGACCATCCACGAGTACCTCGACTTCTTCGCGCGCGCCTACGGCATCCGCGGCGACGCGCGCCGCAGCGTGCTCGAGCGCGTGATCGAGTTCACCTCGCTCGGCGACCTGCGCGAGAAGCACATCGACGCGCTCTCCAAGGGCATGAAGCAGCGCCTGTGCCTCGCCAAGACGCTGCTGCACGATCCCGCGGTGCTGATCCTCGACGAGCCCGCGGCGGGTCTCGACCCGCGCGCGCGCGTCGAGCTGCGCGAGCTCGTGAAAGCTCTCGCGGGCATGGGCAAGTCGATCCTGATTTCGTCGCACATCCTCACCGAGCTCGCGGAAATGTGCACGACCGTCACGGTGATCGAGCGTGGCACGGTGCGCGGGTCGGGCTCGGTCGAGTCGATCGCGCGCGGTGTGAGCGGCATCCAGCGCATTTACGCGCGGTCGATCGCCGGCGCGGAGCGACTCGAGCGCGCCTTGCTCGAGCTGCCGTTCGTGAAGAACGCGCACATCGAGCGCGAGGGCGTGGCCTTTGACTTCGAAGGAGACGAAGCGGCCGCCGCGAGTCTGCTCGCGACTCTCGCAGGCGCGGGGCTCGGTCTGTGCGAGTTCGCGCCCAAGACCGTCGACCTCGAGGACGTGTTCCTGTCGCTCACGGAAGGTCGACTGCAATGAACGCTCCCGCCACGACCGGAGTGCGCCTCGAGGACCGGGTCAACCCGATTCTCGTCAAGGAAGTGCGCCAAGCCCTGCGCGGCAAGTACTTCCGCGTGCTGTTCTGGATCACGCTGCTCGTCGGAACCCTGATCGGCGTGGGCATCGTGTCCGCCATCGACGAGATCTCCTTCGTCGAGACTGGGCGCGTGTTCTTCATGGCGATCTTCGGCGTGCTATCAGCCGCCGTGCACTGCTTCGTGCCCTTCTCGGCCTTCCTCGCGACGAGCGCGGAGTGGGACGAGAACACCTACGACCTGCTGATCATCTCGAACCTGCGCCCGCGCCAAATCGTGCAGGGCAAGCTGCTCTCCGCGCTGATCCAAGCGCTGCTCTACTACTCGGCCTTCGGCCCGTTCCTCGTCTTCGCGTTCCTGCTGAACGGCATCGATTTGGGCTCCGTCGGAGTGATCCTCGCCGGGTCCGTGGCGACGTCGGTCGCGCTGACGTTCGTCGGCATCGCGGCCTCGAGCCTCGCCACGAACAAGGTCATGCGCGTCGTGCTCATGGCACTCTTCGGCGCCGGACTGATCGCCGCGTGGGGCATGTCGATGGGACTCGCCGCGGGCATCACCTTTGAGCCGCAGGTGTTGAGCTCGATCGAGGGGCAAGTCGCATTCGTCGCCTACCTGACGGTCGCGGTCGTCGTCGCGCTGCTCGCGCAGTCAATCGCACTCGGCCGCTTCGCACACGAGGAAGAGAACCGTTCCACGCCGCTGCGCGTGATGAGCACCGTGCTCGTGCTGTTCGCCAGCGCCTGGGGTGCGTGGCTCGTCCAACAGTTCGGCGATTCCGAGTCCATTTTTGCCTGCCATTCCGGCGCGGCGGCGCTGCTCTTCTTCCCGTGGCTGATCTCCTCGACGGAGCCGGAAGAGCTCGGTCGACGCGCGAGCGCGGTGGGCCCCAAGGGCACACTCGCGACTCTGCTCTCGGCTCCGTTCCTGCCCGGTGGTGGGCGCGCCGCGACGCTGTGCTTCCTGCAAGCGCTGCTCGCTGTGGTCACGTCGCAGATCGCGCTCGGGTTCACGGCTTCCAGAGCACTGCGCCTCGACAACTCGGTGCTCGCCGTGGCCGCCCTGTATGCGTACTTGCTCGCCTACACCGTGCTACCCGCCGGCGTGGCGGCGTACTTCGTGCAGCGACGTTCGGCACGCGTGCTGCTGCGCATCCTGATGGTCGTGGCGATTCCAGTCGGCATCGTGATTCCAGCGATGCTGTCGATGTTCTTTGGGAGTGGTCCCGGCAGCGCGCTCTCGCACCCGCTCAATCCGTTCTCGACGCTCTACGACATCCAGTTCGGCGCACCGTCTCCGTTCACGTATGCAGTGCTCGGGCTCGCGCTGCTGCTCGCGCTCCTCGTGAATGCCCCGCGCGTGTTCGCCGGTCTGCGGGAGGTCCTTCGCGCTCGCGCCTCTCGCGTGCAGCAGGCCGAAGATGCGCCCCGCGCCTGACGCTTTCGCCCTCGGCGAGTCGTGGAAGCTCGGCTTCGCGCACGTGCCTCCGCGGGGGCCTGCGGGCGAACGCGTAGGTCGCGGCACGGGCTCCAGCCTCGAGTTCCACGATCGGCGCAGCTACGAGCCCGGCGACGACGTGCGGCACCTCGACTGGCGCGCCTATGCGCGCACGGACACTCTGCTCGTGCGACAGTGGCGTGAAGAAGTGCTCGCGCGCTGCGAGATTCTCGTCGATGGCTCGCGCTCGATGGCGATCGATGAGCGCAAGGCCCAGCTCGCGCTCGATCTCGCCGCGTTGTTTTCGCGCGCTGCGGTGGAGTCCGGCGCGGAGCCCGCGCTCGTATGCCTCGAGGATGTGCCGCGCCCGGTGTCGATTGCGGAGTTCGGCCGCGATGGCATGTCCTTCGAGAGCCGCAGCGGGATCGCCGAGGCGCTGCGAGCAGCGAGCGGATTGTGCCGCCGCGGGGCCATGACCGTCGTGATCAGCGACTTCCTCGCGCCCCACGAGCCGCGCGAGCTCGTCACCTCGCTGTCCACGCGCTCCGGGGCGCTCGCGTTCGTGCAGCTGCTCTCCGAGGAAGAAGCGGCCCCGCCCATCGGCAGCGCGCGGCGCATGATCGACTGCGAGAGCGGCGAGACTCTCGACCTCGTGCTCGATGAATCCACGGTGCGCCGCTATCTCGAGCGACTCGCACGGCTCACGGACGCTCTGGCGGCGGAAGCACGCCGCGCTGGCGCGCTGTTCGTCACGCTGCAAGCGACCGAGCCGCTCGAGCGCCTGTGCCGCGAACGGCTCGCTCCCGCCGGCCTGCTGGTGCCGTCGAGCTAGCGATCGAGCTCGCGACGCGCGCTGCGGCGCGCCTTTGAGAGGGCATCGTCGAGGTTCGCGCCTTCTGCCTGCGCCCTTGGCGACGGCGCGCTCGGCGGCGCTTCGCTCCGTGCAACGCTCGGTTCCGTGCTGCCCCCACCCGCGGACTCCGGCGTCCAACTGGCAGCCCGCACCCGTCGCCAGCGACCGAGCAGTCGCTGGAGGAGCGCTTCGAATCCGCCCCAGAGCTGCAAGCGTCGCGCGGCGATCTCGAGCAGGAGCAACAACAGGGCCGCGAGCACGAGCTCGCGCCGCACGACGCGCCAGATGCGCGCCTCGCGCTCGCCGCGCAGCAGGGTCCCGAGCGGCGGCGACACCTCGCCTCCGGACTCGCGCGCAATCGCACGCATGAGCCGCTCGCCGCGGCGCGGATCCGCGCTGCGCTCGAACTCAGGGCTGTAGGGCAGCGCGAGCGGCGGCAGCGCAAGCATGCGCTCCTCGCCGCGCTCATCGCGCCCGAGCACGACCGAGCCGAGCAACACGCCCGCGCGCGCGAGTGGAGCGCGCGCCTCGTAGCGGTTCTCTCCCACGCGCTCGAGCGGAATCGAGCTCGTCGCCCCGTCGGCACCCGTGATGCGCACGCGCGCGCGGGACAGATCCGGTGGCTGTGCCGCACTCGGATCGACCTCGACCGAGATCACGCCGTCGCGGCCGTCGCGCACCGCATTGGCGAAGATCTCCCCTGGCTCCTCCTGACCGGAGAGCCAGCGCGCGACCGTGACGAAGAAGCTCGGGAAACCGGGCCATGCGGCGACATCCGCTCCGAAGCGACCACCGAGCTCGCCGGCGAACGCCGCGCTGCGGCCGAGCCCGCGATACGCAAAGGCGAAGGCCGGGGTGGAGAACTCACCTTGCACAAGTGCGCCCACGGTCGCTTCGGGGCGCAGCCACACGACATTGTGGCCACCCAAGCTCGGAAAACCGGCCGAGGGATCGAGCTCGCCCAGACCGTAGAGGTCCGGCAGCACGCGCGTCGCCGCGGGCTCGTCGACGAATGTCGAGCGCGCGATGCGCATCGTGTCCTGCGCGAAGAGCCGCGGCAGCTCGTTGGGATCGAGCGTGAAGTAGCACTCCCCGCTCCCCGCGCGCGCAATGCTGCGCAGGAACTCCGCGTCCGCGTCGCTCGGCGTTCCGAGCGCGACCACGGACACGGTGATGTTCATCTGCGCGAAGCGCGAGAGCAGCTCGGGCACGCGCTCCGGTTCTTCCGCGTCGGCTGCATCCGCGAACAGGATGATGTGACGATTGCGCTGCTCGGACTTCTCGAGCTCGCGACCCGCGGCAAGCAGCGCCGTGTACGTGAAGATGCCGCCGCCCATGCTCTCGATGCTGCGCACGCGCGCGAGAATCGGGCCCTTGTCCTCGACGCGCACGAGCGGCTGCACGGTGTGCGCGGAGGAATCGACGGCGATCACGGCCACCGAATCGAGGCCCGAGAGTTGCTCGATCGCGGCGCAGGTGCCGAGATTGGCGAGCTGCATCTTCGCGACGCCCGGCGACGCCTCCGCCGCCATCGAACCCGAGCGGTCGAGCGCGACGCACAGTGCGACGCCGATCTTGCGCGTCTCTTGACGCATCTCCATCGACACGGGCAACACCTCGTCGACCGGCGAGAGGTGCCAGCCTCCGATGCCGAAGCTCGCTTCCCCGCCCGTCATCAGGACGCCGCCACCGCGCTCGAGCACGAACTCACGCAGCGCGCGCATACCGTCGCCGCCGACGCGGTCCGCCGCGACATTTTCCAGGATCACCGCGCGATGGCGCGTGAGTCCGATGCGATCGAGACCCGCGCTCTCTGGCGCAGCCACGACGACCGGAATGGCGGCTCGGCGCAGAGCCCGCGCGAGAGTGTCTTCCGCGCCGTCGTGGTTCACGACGAGCACCGAGCGCTGCCCGGCCACGCGCACGGCGCCGAGTCCCGTGTCGTTCTCCGGCGCACGGTCCGCGTGGCCCGAGAGCCGCAGTCGATACTGCGCGACGCCGGCCTTCGCGAGGCGATCGCGGAACGGAATGCGGGTCAGCCCTGCCTCGAAACGCCGTCGGCCGCGCGCGAGCACTTCGCCGTCGCGGACGAGCTCGTAGTCCGCCTCGATGGCTGCATCCGCGCGCACCCACGCGCTCGCCTGGAACGGCTCGCCGGCACCGACCTCGGGCGGCAATTCGATGCGATCGACAGCGAGATCCGGCTCCGCGCCGCGCACCAGCGGACGCACATCGATGCGCACGCCGCGCGCAAACGCCGAGCGCGCCACGGCGATCGGGTCGCGACCATTGGACTCCCCATCGGAAACGAGCAGCAGCGAACCTTCGCGCTCGCGCGGAACGAGAGCCAGCGCCGCGTCCAGCGCACCGCCGACATCGGACGCATCGATGTCGAGCGCGCGCTGGAAGTTCTGAAAGCGCGCGTCACGCTGCGGCAATTGCTCGATCGCGGCGTTGCCGCCGAAGGTGACGACTCCGACGCGGTCGCCTTCGCTGCGCAGCTCTTCGGCGAGTCGCAGGATCTCGCGCACGGTCGCGTCCGTCTCGCTCGGCATCGAGCGCGAGCGGTCGACCACGACGACGAGGTCGCGACCCGACTCTCCGAGGCGCAGATACGGTGATCCGGCCGCGAGCACGAGCGCGGCGAGCGCGAGCGCGCGCACGAATTGCGTGCCGACGCCTCGCCCGCGCAGCTTCCACCACGCGAAAGCAGCCGGAAGCGCGAGCAACAGGAGCTCGGGATGGACGAAGCCCATCGCTCAACTCACTCCCGGAAGGGCGCGCGTCGAGCGCCGCAGGAACCACCAGTCGAGGAGCAGCGCGAGCGCCGCCAGCGCGACGAGTGCGAGCTCGGCACCGGAGAGCCCTGTGTCGAGTTCCGCGCTGCCGCCCTCGGCCGCGCGTGCGCCGGGCAGTGCCGTCGAGAGGTCCGACTCCGCTGCGTCGACATACGACAGCGCGAAGTCGGCCACCGGCCGACCTTGGTGCGACAGCCGATACAGCCCGGGCTCCTCGAGCCCGTCGACCACGACTTCTTCGAGCGCCGCGACCTCGCGTTTCGTCGAAGCACTCGCTCCGAGCGGCCCTTCGAGCTCGTAGCGCGCGAGCTCTTCGCCGCCCGCACGAACGAGCTCCGCTCCGGGCCGATAGCGCACGCTCTCGCCGATGTGCAGGTTCGGACGCACCGCACCCGGCAGCTCCGCGCGCCGCAGCTCCGCGAGATTCGCGAGCAGGATCGGCCAGTCAGGGGAGCGCTGCAGCGACGAGCGCGCCGGATCGAGGTTGATGCGCCACAGGACGCGCGCGCCGCTGCGCTCCTCCGTGAGGATCGCCTGATTTCCCGCCGAAACGAGCGGAACGCCCGGCAGCACGAGCTGTGGATCGATGCTCCACACCAGCCCCTCGAGCGTCACGCCGGCCAGCAGCGGATGCCCGCGCTCGACGAGGAACGGCCCGATGAGATCGCGGCGCGATTCACCCTGCGGCTCGAACGAGAGAGTCCAGCTCGCCGGACCCGACTGCACTCCGCGCGCGAGCACGAGGTGCGCGCCGGCGAGATCTCCCGCCGCCGTCGAATGCGGCACGAGCGCGGTCCAGCGCGCGATGTTGGGCTCGCCGGGGTCCGCGAGCCCGAGTGCGCGCAGGTCGGACTCGGGCAGCTCGGAGTGCAGCGCCAGCGTGCGCGCCGAGGGAGGCACGAGCAGCGCCACGTTGTCGCACTCCAGTCCGTCCGTCGGCAGGAGCACTTCGAGTGCGCCGACGCCGGCGGGAACCTCGAACGACAGATGCGCGCGCTCGCGAGCGCCGAGCGAGACTTCCTGACGCGCGATCTCGGCGCCGCCGGCGCGCACGCTGATCGGCAAGCGCCGCGGCGCGCGCGCGAAGCTCGCGACCGAGAGGAACACCTTCTCGACGACGCCGCCGGTCGCGCGCGCCTCGCGGGAACGCACCGCGTGCACGAGCGCCCAGTTGTCGAGCGGTTCGCCCACGCTCACGAGCTCGACACTCGCGGGAAAGGCCTCGGGCTCGAACTGGTCGCTGACCACGAGCACGCGCCCCCCACCGGCGAGCTCGAGCCCGAGCGCGAGCGAGGGATGCAGGTCGTGGCGCGCGGCGAGCGGCTTCCACTCGTCAAGCCGCGCGCGCGCCTCGTCGGGGAAGGCGGCGGGTCCAGCCAGCAGGGCCGGGCGCGAGCCGCTGCGCACGAGCGTGACGCGCGAGCCTCGCGGCAGTGAGTCGATGCGCTTGCGCACGAGTTCGAGCGCGGCCTGCGCCGTGCTGCGCTCGTCGCGCACCGCGCCCATCGAGGCGGAGGAGTCGAGCACGACGACGAGGTGCTCGGACTTGGCGGCCACGCAGCTCGCGCGCGGTCCCGCGAAGCACAGTGCGAGCGCGAGCGCCGCCGCGATCTCGCACCACAGCGATGCGCTCTGCACGAGCCGCTCGCGCTTGCGACCCGCGACGCTCTCGCGGTCGTCGACGCGCCACAAAAACAGCGCGCTCACCGGCTGCGGCTCGAACCGACGCCGGAAGAAGTGCAACGCCACGACCGCGGGCACGGCGAGCAACGCGAGCAGTCCGAGCGGGTGGGCGAACACGTGGGGACCCGTGGGATCCAGAGTCTAGGCACTCGGCGCGGGCCCGCGCGCCGCGATTTCCCATCCCTGCGACGCCGTGCGGCTTCAATCGACGAGCATCTCGCCCTAACCTACCCCCTGCCGTGATAGACACTCTAGTGAACCAGCCGCTCCTCACCATCGAGCGCGAGCGCCTGCTCGAGCTCGACTTCGCCCTGACTCGCGAATGGCTCGAAACCGATGGCCTCGGCGGCTACGCGTCGTCGACGGTCCTGCAGTGTCCCACGCGCCGCTACCACGGGCTCTTGGTCTCGACCTTCCCGGGCACCGACAAGCGCCACGTGTTCCTCTCGCGCCTCGAGGAGAGCGTGCACGCGCTCGACAAGGCGCCGCTCGGGCCCGCGGGCGAGGGTCACTTCCCGCTCTCGATGGCGCGCTACCCGGGCACGTGGCATCCGCGCGGCCATGCGACGATCGAGCGCTTCGAGCTCGCGCCGTTCCCCGTGTCGACGCACCGCTTCGGCGAGGCGCGCGTCACGCGCGCGATCCAGATGACGCGCGGCTCCCCCACCGTGCTCGTGCGCTACACGCTCGAAGGCGGCGAGGACGAGCTCGAGCTGCGCGTGCGACCGCTGCTCGCCTTCCGCGAGGCCGATGCCCTCACGGTCGAGAACGTCGACCTGCACTCGGAAGTGCGCTACGCCACACCGACGCGTCGCTCGATCGTCGTGCGCCCCTACCCCGGCCTGCCCGCGATGGCGGTCGCGCTCGATGCCCGCGAAGGCGCGTTCGAAGCCGATCCGGTGTGGTATCGCGACATCGAGTACAAGGCCGACCGCGAGCGCGGCTACGACGACCGCGAGGACAACTTCAGCCCGGGCCAGTTCCGCATCCGCCTGCGCCCCGGCGAGAGCGTCGTGCTGTGCGCTTCGCTCGATTTTCCGCCCGACGACCTCGCGGCCCTGTGGGACGAGCACGCCCGCCGCCGCATCGAGAGCCTCGAATCCGCGCGCGCGACCGGCGCCGCTGGACTCGAACTCGGCGCCGAGGATTTCCTGTTCCGCACGCGCACGGGGCGCCTCGGCGTGATCGCGGGCTACCCGTGGTTCACCGAGTGGGGCCGCGACCTGTTCCTCGCGCTGCCGGGCCTGCTGCTCGCGCGCGGCCGCGTCGCGGAGTGCGGGGAAGCGCTCGTGGGCGTGCTGCCGTTCCTCAAGGACGGCCTGTTGCCCAACATCTTCGGCTCGAACGTCGCAGCGAGCCACTACGGCTCCGTCGATGCATCGCTGTGGTTCGCGCGCGCCGTGCGGCTGTACGAACACTCGGGCGGTGACGCCGCGACGGTCGAGGGGCCGCTGCGCGCGGCGCTGGTCGAGATCGCGACGCGCTACGCCGAGGGCACGGGTCTGGGCCTGCGAACGGACGAGGCCGGGCTGCTGCTCGCGGGCGACGGCAAGCTCAACGCGACTTGGATGGACGCCGTCGCCGACGGAGTCGCCGTCACGCCGCGCGACGGGCTCGCGGTCGAGCTGAACGCGCTGTGGTACTTCCTGCTCGCGTACCTCGAGGAGCTCGCCACGCGAGCGCACGACAAGGACCAGGCGCAGCACTGGAAGGCGTGCAAGGAGCGCGCGGGCAAGGCGTTCCTCGAGCGCTTCTGGCTCCCGCGAGCGCGCTATCTCGCGGACACGTGGAAGGACGGCGTCGCCGACACGCGCGTGCGGCCCAACATGGTGCTCGCCGCCGCGCTCGAGTTCTCGCCCCTCTCCGAAGCGCAGCGCGCGGACATCGTCGTGCGCTCCGAGCTCGAACTCGTCACCCCGCGCGGCCTGCGCACGCTCGGCCCCCGCGATCGGGCGTACCAAGGTCGCTACGCGGGCGGTCCGCTCGAACGCGACCGCGCCTACCATCAGGGCACCGTCTGGCCGTGGCTGCTCGGCTTCCACTGCGAGGCCTACGTGCGCTGCCATCCGCGCAATCGCCGCACGGCGGAGCACGTGCGCGCGCTGCTCGCGGGCCTCGAGCAAGAGACGCGCTCGCACGGGCTGAACCACGTGAGCGAGGTGTACGACGGAGATCCGCCGCATCGTCCGGGCGGTTCCTTCGCTCAGGCGTGGAGCACTTCGGAGATCCTGCGCGCACGCGCCCTCGCCGCCGAGCTCGAGAGCCGCAGGCGATGAGAGTCCTGATGCTGGGGTGGGAATTCCCACCGCACATCACCGGCGGACTGGCGACGGCCTGCGCGGGATTGTGCGAGGGCCTGCACCGTCACGGCGTCGACGTGACGTTCGTGATCCCGCGCGCCCACGGGGACGAGGATCAGAGCCTCGTGCGCGTGGTCGGCTGCAACGAGATCGAAGTCGACGACGAGTGGAGCGAGCGCGAAACGGTCGGCCTGCGCGAGCGCGTGCACGGCCGCTGCGCCGAGAGCGCGCACCCAGGCTCCAGCGCGCTCGCGCAACTCGGCTCCAGTGCGCTCGCGCAACTCGGCTCCAGTGCGCTCGCGCAACTCGAAGCCACACGGCGCGCGGACGTCGAGCCGGGAGAACGGCCGAGCTTCGTGCTGCCGCCCGCCGACGCGCCGCGGCCCTCGGCCTACGCCACCCCCGCGACGCTCGACGCGTGGCTCGCGACGCTCGCTCCGCGCGCGCGCGCGCGAGCGCAAGGCACGAGCGCGCGTCGAACCACCGAATGCGACGCCACGATCGGGCGCGACGTCTCGATCGATCACGACGTCGCGCTCGAACGCTCGGACGGCGAGGACTCCGAGGTCGAGCGACTCCTTCAGGTCGAAGTGCGCCGCCACGCGCGTCGCACGCTCGAATTCACCGGCCGCTACGGCGGTGAGCTGTTCGGCGAGGTCGAACGCTTCGCGCGCTGCGTCGCCGCGCTCGCGCGCCGCGAGCACTTCGACCTCGTTCACGCGCACGACTGGATGACGTTTCCCGCGGGAATCGCGGCCGCGCGCGCACTCGGCCGCCCGCTCGCCTGCCACGTGCACGCCTGCGAGTACGACCGCTCGGGAGATCATCCCGACACGCGCATCCGCGACCTCGAGCAGCTCGGCCTCGATCACGCCGACCGCGTCGTGTGCGTCAGCCACTACACCTCGCAGCAGCTCGCGCGCCGCTACCGCGTCGACGAATCGAAGCTGCGCGTCGTGCACAACGCCGTCAACAAGAGCGATCAGGCCCGCACCACGGGCAGCCAGCGGCACATCCCCGAGCCGGTGGTGCTGTTCCTCGGCCGCGTCACGTTTCAAAAGGGCCCCGACTACTTCCTCGAGGCCGCCGCGCGCGTCGTGGCCGTCGAGCCGCGCGTCAAGTTCGTGATGGTCGGCTCCGGCGACATGCTGCCCAAGATGATCGAGCGCGCCGCGCGCATGGGACTCGCGCGCAACATGCATTTCACCGGCTTCCTCAAGGGCGCCGATGTCGAGCGCATCTACTCGCTCGCCGACATCTACGTGATGCCGTCGGTGTCCGAGCCGTTCGGAATCTCGCCGCTCGAGGCGCTCGCGCTCGACGTGCCCGTGATCGTGTCGCGCCAAAGCGGCGTGTCGGAAGTGCTGCGCAACGCGCTCAAGGTCGATTTCTGGGACGTGCAGGACATCGCCAACAAGATCCTCGCGCTGCTGCGCTATCCGGCGCTGCGCGAGCACCTGCTCGACGCGGGCCGCGAGGAAGTGCGCGCCATGAGCTGGGAAGAACGCGCCGGCGCGCTCGAGCGCGTCTACCGCGAGCTCGCGCACGCCTGAGCCGCATCGACCACGCGCGCTCCCGCACGAGTGCTGAACTCAGGCCTCGAAGTCCCTATCCTCGCCGCCCATGCGCTCGATCGTCTTCTACTTTCAGGTGCACCAGCCCTGGCGCCTGAGGCACTACACCTTCTTCGACATCGCGTCGGGCAAGGAGTGGTTCGACGACGCCGAGAACGCGCGCATCGTGCGCCGCGTCGCGCAGAAGTGCTACCTGCCGATGAATGCGCAGATGCTCGAGCAGATCGAGCGGCACGAAGGTCGCTTCCGCGTGTCGTACTCGATCTCCGGCGCCGCGCTCGACCAGTTCGAGCGCTGGGTGCCCGAGGCGATCGAGAGCTTCCAGAAGCTCGCGGCCACGGGCTGCGTCGAGTTTCTCGGCGAGACCTCGCACCACTCGCTCGCGGCGCTCGCCTGCCCAGAGGAGTTCGACGCGCAGGTGCTCGATCAGGCCGCGCGCATCGAGCAACTCTTCGGCCGCCGTCCGACGACCTTTCGCAACACCGAACTCGTCATCACCAACGAGATCGCGCGCCGCGCGGAGGGACTGGGCTTCCGCGCGATCCTCGGGGAAGGCGCCGACCAACTGCTCGGCTGGCGCAGCCCCCACCGCGTCTACCGCCCCGAGGGATGCGAGCGCATCAAGTTGCTCCTGCGCTCCTACCGCTACTCGGACGACATCGCCTTCCGCTTCTCCAACAAGAGCTGGCCCGAGTATCCGCTGCCCGCCGAGCGCTTCGCGCGCTGGCTCGCCGGCCTGGGCGAGAAGGAGCGCTTCGTGGGCCTGTTCATGGACTACGAGACCTTCGGCGAGCATCAGTGGGAGGAAACGGGCATCTTTCGTTTCATGCGCGAACTTCCAGCCGCCTGTCTTTCCACGGGCGCGCTTGATTTCCGCACCCCCTCCGAGGTCGCCGAGGCCCTCGACCCCGTGGCGCGGCTCGACATCCCGCGCCCCATCAGTTGGGCCGACGCCGAGCGCGACCTGACCGCATGGCTGGGCAACCCGATGCAGAAGGCCGCCCACGAGGCGCTCTACGGCCTGCTGGGTGAAGTCCAGAAACTGGCCGAGCGCGGAGTGGAAGGACCGTACCAGAAGTGGCGTCGGCTCTCGACCTCCGACCACGTCTACTACATGTGTACGAAGTGGTTCTCCGATGGGGACGTACACAAGTACTTCAGCCCGTACGCCACCCCCCACGACGCGTTCATCTCGTTCATGAACGTCTTCGATGACCTGTCCAGGGAGGTGCGCAACGGGCTCGAGGCGCTTGCGGCCACTCCCAGCCCCCTCCCGCTCGCCCCACCCAACGAACCCCGGACGCCAGCGTCCGCGGGCTCCTCCGCCCCCGCGCCCGCGTCCAACCTCGCACCCAACAAGCATCCGTGAGCTTCACCCTCTTCGAAGTCAGCTGGGAAGTTTGCAACAAGGTCGGCGGCATCCACACCGTCATCTCGACCAAGGCCAAGACGCTCGTCACGCGCCTAGGCGACGAGTACGTCGCCATCGGACCGTGGCTGCTCGGCAAGCGCGAGTCGAGCGACGTGTTCGTGGAAGAGCCCGGCCACGAGGGCTTCGCGCAGGCCTGCCGCGACATGGGCGTGCCCGTGCGCATCGGCCGCTGGCAGATCCCCGGTCGGCCGCTGACGATCTTGGTCGAGTTCACCGGCCTGTACGCGCGCAAGAACGACATCCTCGCCGACCTGTGGACGAGCCACGGGGTCGATTCGATCACCGGCGGCTGGGACTACGACGAACCGGTGATGTTCGGCTGGGCCGCCGCGATGGTGATCGAGCGCTGGTGCCAAGAGCGCGTCTCGCGCACGACCGGCCACGCCGTCGCCCAGTTCCACGAGTGGATGACGGGCTCGGGCCTGCTGTACCTGCAGTCCAAGCTGCCCGCGGTCGGCACGGTCTTCACCACCCACGCGACGATCCTCGGCCGCAGCCTCGGCCACGGCGGCAAGGAACCGGCCGAAGGCCTCGCGGGCCGCACTCCCGAGCAGGCCGCCACCGACTGCGGCGTGCGCTCCAAGCACTCGATGGAGTCGACCTGCGCGCGCAAGGCCGACGTGTTCACGACGGTGAGCGAGATCACCGCGCGCGAGGCCGAGTTGCTGCTCGGACGCCGCGCCGATCCGCTGCTCCCCAACGGCATCGACCTCGCCGTGATCGACGAGCTCGCCGGACCCGTGCTGCGCCCCGAGGCGCGCCGCCGCCTCTCCGCGCTCGCCTCGCGTTTCCTCGGCCGCGACGTCTCCAACGCCGCCTTCCTGCTGGCCTCGGGCCGCTACGAGTTCCACAACAAGGGCCTCGACCTCCTGATGGAGTCGCTCGCCCAAGTCAACGCGCGCCCGGGCCGCGAGGTGGTCGCCTTCTTCGCCGTGCCCGCCGGGCAGACGGGCCTCTCGCAGGCCCTGCGCGAGCGCCTCGCGCACCCCGATGCGCCGGCCAGCGATGCGCTCGGCCTCTCCACGCACAACCTGATCGATCCAGAGAACGACCCGATCCAAAAAAGCGCCCTGCGGCTGGGCCTCACCAACTCGGTCGGCGCGCGCGTGACGCTGGTCCAAGTCCCGATCTACTTGCACAAGTCCGACGGCTTCCTCGACCTGCCCTACGAGGCGGTCCTGCGCGCCGTCGACCTGTCGCTGTTCCCGTCGTTCTACGAGCCCTGGGGCTACACGCCCGAGGAGAGCCTCACGGTCGGCGTGCCGACCGTCACCACCGACCTCGCGGGCTTCGGCCTGTGGGCCAAGGGCGAGAAGCTCGGGCCGGGCGACGGCGTGTGGCTGCTCGAGCGCAGCGAGATCGACGACGTGGCCGCGGCGAACGAGCTCGGCCGCTGGATCGAGCGCTTCGTGGCCGAGGAAATCGGTCGCGAGGGCGTGGTCGAGGCCTGTCGCCAGACGGCCCAGCGCACGGCGTGGTCGGGCTTGGTCGAGCGCTACTACACCGCCTTCGAACGCTCGCTCGCGGCCGTCGCGGCGCGCATCGAGGGCCAGCCCATGGCTCGCTTCCGTCCGCGCGTCGCCATGACGGTCGCGGCGAGTGTCGAAGGCGCGCGGCCGCGCCTGTACTCATTCGAGGTTTCGGCGACGCTGCCCGAAGAGCTCGCCGGGCTCGAGCGCCTCTCGCGCAACCTGTACTGGTGCTGGGATCCCGAGGGTCCCGCGCTGTTCGAGGAAATCTCGCAAGTCGGCTGGGACTCCGCCGGTCACAACCCGGTGCTGTTCCTGCGCATGGCGTTCCCCGAGGACATCGCCGCGCGCGCCAAGGACTCCGGCTACGTGGCCAAGCTGCGCCGCGTGCTCGCGCGCTTCGACGCCTACATGGCGCGCAAGTCCACGCAGCGCTTCGGCGCGCTCACGCCCGACCATCCGGTGGCCTACTTCTGCGCCGAGTTCGGCATCCACGAGTCGCTCAAGGTCTACTCGGGAGGCTTGGGCATCCTCGCCGGCGACCACCTCAAGTCCGCCAGCGATCTGGGACTGCCGCTCGTGGGCATCGGCCTGTTCTACCGCGCGGGCTACCTGCGCCAGAAGATCAGCGCCGACGGCGATCAGCTCGCGCTCGAAGCCGACAACGACCCGCGCAACCTCGCGCTCGAACTCGTGCGCGACGCCGAGGGCAAGCAGCTCGAAGTGCAATTGCCGCTGCCGTCCGCGACGCTGCACCTGCGCGCGTGGCGCGCGCGCGTCGGCCGCGTCGACCTGTACCTGCTCGACGCGGATCTCGAGAAAAACCGGCCCGAAGACCGCCGCATCACGCAGCAGCTCTACGGCGGCGACCACGAGCAGCGCCTGCGCCAAGAGCTCGTGCTCGGCCGCGGCGGCGTCAAGCTGCTCGGCGCCATGGGCGTCGTGCCCGGCGTGTTCCACATCAACGAAGGACACGCGGCCTTCCTCGTGATCTCGCGCACGGCGCGCCTGATCCGCGACCACGGCCTGACGTTCGAGGAGGCGCGCGAGGTCGTGCGCTCGACGACCGTCTTCACGACGCACACGCCCGTCCCCGCTGGCCACGACCGCTTCGGCGAGGACCTGATGCGGCGTTACTTCAGCGACATCGAGGGCTGGCTCGGCGTCACGTGGGAGCGCTTCATGGCGCTCGGCAGTACCGCTGACGATCGCAGCAACTTCAACATGACCTACCTCGCGATGAGCTTCGCCGGGTTCGTCAACGGCGTGAGCAAGCTGCACGGGGAAGTCTCGAAGGACTTGCTGCGTCCGTTCTGGCCGCGCCTGCTGCGCACCGAGTTGCCGGTGACGTCGGTCACCAACGGCGTGCACCTCGCGTCGTGGATGCACCCACAGATCCAACGCCTGTGCGGCGGCGGCGCCCAGCCCGTGAACGGCGCGGAATTCGGCGCGCGCGCGCGCGCGCTCGAGCCCGCGGCCCTGTGGGCCGTGCGCACGACGCTGCGCCAGCGCCTGCTCGACCACGCGCGCGTCAACATCGAGCGCTCGTTCCTCGAACGCCACGACAGCCCGGCGCTGATGCAGACCGTGCTCGCGGGCCTCGAACCCGACGCGCTGCTGATCGGCTTCGCGCGCCGCTTCGCGCCCTACAAGCGCGCCGATCTCTTGTTCCGCGACCTCGAGCGACTGAAGTCGATCGTGTCGAACTCGCAGCGGCCCGTGCGCATCTTCTTCGCAGGCAAGGCACACCCGCGCGACGGCGAGGGTCAGAAGATCCTGCGCCGCGTGGTCGAGTACACGCGCCGCCCGGAGTTCGCGGGGAAGATCTTCTTCCTCGAGGACTACGACATCGAACTCGCGCGCGCGCTCGTGCAGGGCGTCGACGTGTGGCTCAACAACCCCGTCCGCATGCTCGAAGCGAGCGGCACGTCGGGCATGAAGGTGGCGGCCAACGGCGGCCTGAACCTCTCGATCGCCGACGGCTGGTGGATCGAGGGCTTCGACGGCCACAACGGCTGGACCGTCGGCGAGGAGCGCGTGTGGCCCAATCCCCTGCTGCAGGACGAGACCGACGGACGCAGCATCGTCGACTTGATCGAGCGCGAGCTCGTGCCGCTCTACTTCGAGCGCGACGGTGACAACGTGCCGCGCCGCTGGCTCGAGCGCTCGCTGCGCTCGCTCGCCACGCTGCCCGCGGAGTTCAACACCGACCGCATGGTGAGCGAATACCGCGACCGCGCCTACGCCCCCATGGCGCTCGCTTCGGTCGAGCTCGTGCGCGAGCGCTTCGCCGCGGCGCGCGACATCGCCAGCTCGCGCACGCGCCTGCGCAAGGCCTTCCACGAGGTCGCGATCCGCGAGGCGCAGGTCTCCGATCTCAGCGGCCTGCGCGTCGGCGACACCGTCGAAGCGCGCGTCAAGGTCGATCTCGCGGGGCTCGCGCCCGCGGATGTGAACGTCGAGCTCGTGCTCGGCCATGCCAAGCAACCCGGCGAGTTGCGCAATCCGATCGCGGTGCGCCTGTGCGCCGAGGGCGCGCCCGAGGGACGCACGCAGCTCTTCAGCGGCACTCACACGCTCGCTCGTTCGGGCAACTTCGCCTACGGCCTGCGCGTGCGCGCCCATCCGAGCAAGGGCATCGACGACGGCTTCTCGGACCTCGTGGTCTGGGCCTAGCCGCCCGCGCGCCGCGCTCCCACCGCCCTCCGGCGTCGATTCGGCCCGCCCTGTCCCCAGTCTGGGCACGGCGGGCCCTTGTCGTTGCGGTGCACGCGACCGACGTCGCTGCCGCGGCTTGCGTAGGGCTTGCGTAGGGCTTGCGAGCGCGGCGTCGCGCGCCCCGCGCGGGACCCTATCCTGTCCGTGCGGGAACGGGATTTGCCCCGCACGGAGTTGGCCTCGCACGGAGTTGGCCTCGCGCGGAGCTCGGCTCGCATGGGCTCGCCTCGCATGGGGCTTGCCACGCGAGCCTCACCGTGCCGGGCACCCCCGCGCCGCGCGGCCCCCGCCGCCCTGACCCTCAGCCATGAACCAGCGAAAACTGCTCCTCGGGTCGATTCCGCTCCTCCTCGTCGCCGCGCTCGCGCTGCTCTGGCTGCGCCCGGAGAATGCTCCGCCGACGGACGCCGTCGCCGAGTTCGCGGACGCAGCGCCCGAGCTGGAGGTCGCCGCGCCAAGCGAGCTCGCCGCCGCCGCGGACGACGCCAGGGCTTCCGAGCACCGTTCCGACGTCGCCGCGACCGACACGCAGGCCGAGCGCGAGGCCAAGCTGCGCGAAGACTCCATCGCGGTGCCGGTTCACACGCGGCTTCCCGCGGGCGTTCCCGCAGACGAGTTCGTGGAGCTCATCGCCACCAGCTTTCCGCTCTCCGCCTACGGCGACGGGAACTCCGCGCGCCGCGCGGCGTCGAGATGGGATTCTTCCGGCGTCGACATGGGGCGGCTGTTCCGCAACTTCTCCGGGGAGGGCAGCGAGACGCCGAAGGACGCGCGCGCGCTCTCGCTGGCGTGCGAGCCCGACGGGCGCGGCGGCTACCTCGCGCGCTTCGCCAAGGACTCGCCGGTGGGCGTGATCGAGCTGCGCGCGCGCTACTGCTACATCAAGCAACCCATCGAAGTGAAGTTGCCCGGCACGGGGGCGGCGGTGACGCTCGAGCCCAAGCTCGGCGGCTGGCTGACGGGCCACGTCGTGTTGCCCGCGCGCGTGCCCGCTGGCTTCGATGCCGCGGCGCTCGCCGAAGTCGACGCGGTGCTCGTCGGCTGGTCCATGGGCGGCGACAACCACTCGCTGAGCGCGCGGCTGGCCCCCGATCTCTCCTTTTCGGCCGGCGGCCTGCGCGCGGGCCTGAACTACTTCCTCACGATCGACCCGCGTGTGATGGTGCCCGTGATCGATGCGGAGCTTACGGCGCGCGAGGGCGAGCACGTCCACAAGACCTACACGCTGGCCGCGGGGGCG
>Ga0194120_10001564_pt1 | contig 41369 bp, 32 predicted proteins | sample TA2MahCa65mmetaG_FD_148642 | JGI IMG/M metagenome (GOLD analysis project Ga0194120, IMG submission 148642) | Freshwater microbial communities from Lake Tanganyika, Tanzania - TA2015019 Mahale Deep Cast 65m | ecosystem: Environmental > Aquatic > Freshwater > Lake | place: Tanzania: Lake...
CGAAAGGCCGCCCTCGAAGGGCTCCTTCTCCTCGCGCACGGGCACGTACTCCGCTTCCTCCTCCCCGTCCTCCTCCTCGCCGACCTCGACCACCTCTTCCTCGAGGATCGTGTCGGCTTCCGAGATCTCCTCGGTCGCCATGCCGGCGTCGAGCTCCGTGTCGTCCTCGAAGACGATCTCCTCGGTGGCCTGTCCGACGTCGACGACCTCCCCGCCCTGCAGCGTGGAGCGCAGGCTCTCGACGTCGGTCTTGCGCAGCTTGACGACCTCGCCCTCGCGAATGGCGCGGATCTCGCCCTCGCTGACGAGGCGCTTGAGCTCCTCCTCCTTGAGGCGCAGCTCGCGCAGGGCTTCGTCGAAGCTGTAGAACTCCTTCTCGGCCACGGGATTCTCCTGTCTGTCTCGGTTCTAGCGGGTTTCTGGGGGGTGGGACGGGGTTCCGCGCACGGCGCGGAGCCCGAATCGGAGGGGGCGGCCCTGCGGGTGCGGGCCTACTGGCCGCGCGGCTTCTCCGCGGGCAGGCTGAGCAGCCCCTTCTCGGCGAACAGCTTCTCGAGCTCGCCGTAGGGATACTCGCTCTTGTCGTTGTAGCCGTTGAGCTCCATGTCGAGCTCGATGCGGCGCGCGCCGACCAAGCGCACACCTTGGTACGAACCGGTCGAGGCCGCCGCATAGACCGCGAGGCGCATCTTCTCGGTGTCGACGAGGTAAAGCACCGAGGCTCCGGTGATGTCGGTGCCCGTGACGGCCACCATGCGTCCGTTCGAGTCCGCCGTGCCGCCTTGGCTGACCACCATCGGAGTGGCCTGAGTCGTCGGCGGGGTCTGGGACGTCGAGCTGCTCGACCAGCCCACGGCCGCCAGCCCGAGCGCGAGCGCGGCGAGCAGGGTCAGCGGAGCAGGCGGCGTGCGCAGCCACAGGGACAGGGATCGGTTCATGGGAGCGGGGTGGCGACGGACGCGCCGTGGACCACCCTCTAGGTCGGCCGCGCAGGATAGTTCCCTTCCCGCCCGACGAAAAGGGCTCACCAGCGAGAGAGTTCGCCGGTCACCTCCTCGACGAGGTCCTTGAGCGTCACCCACCCCAAGGGCTTGTCCGGAGAACCCACCAGCGCGGCGCGCTGGCCGCTGTGGCGCAGCCGCGAGAGGGCTCGGTCGAGCGGGGTCGTGGGGTCGAGGGCGATCAGAGGCCGGACCAGCCCCGCGAGCGGGGTCTGGGGCGGCTCGCGCAGGAACTCGAGCTGGTGCAGGTAGCCCGCCACGTGGCCGCGGCCGTCGATCACCGGCAGTCGCGAGAAGGCCGTGGTCGAGAACTGCTCGGCCGCCCCCTCGAAGCCGCGCTCGAGCCGCAGGGTCTCGACCTTGCGCCACGGCACCATCACGAGTTCGACCTGTCGCGCCCGCAGGTCGAGGGTGTTGAGGGCCAGTCGCTCGATCTCGGGCAGTCCACGGCCGCCGCGCTCGCGCAGGAGCTCGAACACGCGTTCGCGCGCATGCACGTAGCGAAAGCCGTCCGACCGACCGCCGAGCAGCGCGCTGATGGCGCCGGAAATGCGCGCCAGCGGCCAAGCCAGCGGGCTCACGACGACGCGCACGAACGCCAGCACGGGCGCCGCGATGCGCAGCAAGTGGTGCGGTCGACGCCGCGCGAGGTCCTTGGGGAACAGCTCTCCGAACAGGACCAGCACCGGAGTCAGCAGGATGGCGACGAGCAGCTCGTGCCACGCCACGGGAATCGGCAAGCGCTCGAGCAGCCCGTCGACGGCCACGGCCGAGAGCTGGTTCACCAGCGTGTTGCCGACGAGGAGCGAGCTGAGCAACAGGCCCTCGTTGCGCACCAGACGATGGCTGAGCGCCTGCAGCCCTCCGCCGCGCACGGCCTCGGCCGCGACGCGCGTGCGGCTCGAGCGATAGAAGGCGACCTCCGAGCCGGAGAGGATCGCCGACAGCGCGAGACAGCCCGCGAGCAGGAGGAGCCAAGCGACGCTCACGCTCGCTCCTCCCGCGCGCCGAGCTCGAGCGCGCGCACGCCGACGCGCTCGATGCGCCGCCGCTTCATGCGCAGCACGCAGAACTCCAGCGGACCGGATGCGCAACGGTCCCCCACCTTGGGAATCCGTCCGAGCAGCGCCGTCACGAAACCGCTCAAGGTCTCGAACTCGCGCGGCACGACGGCCTGCCCGAAGCGCTCGTTCCAATCGCGAATGGAGAGCGCGCCGTCGACCTCGAAGCTGCCGTCGGGCTGCTCGACCACCGGCTGGTAGGCGGCCTCACCCTCGACGCGCAGGTCGCCGACCACTTCCTCGAAGATCGTCTCGACGCTGACGAGGCCCGCCGTGCCGCCCCATTCGTCGATCACCACTCCCTCGGCGACGTGCGCTTCGCGCAGCAGCCGCAGCGCCGACACCGCGAACGCGACCTCGGGCACGAACACGCAGGGCTCGAGCATCTCGCGCACGGGACGCGCCGCTTGCACGGCGAGGTTGCGCGTGCGCACGCGACCGATGATCGCATCGGGTCGACCATCGACGACGAGCACCCACGGCGTCTTGGTGTCGAGCGCGCGGCGCACGACCTCGGCGCGACCTTCCTCGGACAGGTCAAGCACGATCAAGTCGACGCGCGGCGTCATGACTTCCCGCACGCGCATGTCCTCGAGCCGCACGATCGCCGTCAGAAAGCGCGCCTCGTCGCCGAGCAAGTGCCCCTGCTCGGCGGCCTGCCGCAGCGCGTCGGAAATCGCGCCCGAGGACAGACCCTGCTCCCGCTCGCCGAGTCGACCGAGCACGCGGTACATCGGGATCAGCGCGAGTTCGAGCATGCGCGCGAGCGGCGAAGTGAACAGCGCGATCGCGGTGAGCAGCGGAGCAGCGATGCGCGCGATCGGCTCGGGCGAGCGACGCGCGAGATTCTTCGGCAGCACCTCTCCGAACACGACCACGAGGGCGAGCGCGAACAAACCCTCGATCCACGCGTCGAGCCCGACCGCATCCTCGGCCGCGCTGGCCGAGTAGGCGAAGAACAGCGTGTTCACGGCGACATTCGCGATCAGCACGGCGCTCAAGAGCTGCTGCGGACGCGCGAGCAACGCCTGCGCGCGCGGCCCGACGCGACGCGCTTGCTCCTCGTCGAGACTGAGCAGCGCCGTCTCCGACCCGCTGATCAGCGCCGAGAGGCCGAGCAGCACGCACTCGAGGACGATCGCCATCGAGTCCATCGCCTCAGAGCTCCTGCTCGCACGCGGGGAGCGCGATGTGCACGTGGAATCCGCGCCCGCGCTCACTCGCGAGCTCGAGCCGCCCGCCGTGCCCCACGATCACCGAGTGCACCAGCGACAGCCCCAGTCCCGTGCCCTTGCCGGCATCCTTGGTCGTGTAGAACGGATCGAGCAGACGGGGCAGCTCCTCGCGCGAGACGCCCTGACCGTCGTCGTGCACGTCGAGCAACACGCAGCGGCCGAGCCCCTCGACGTCGCCGCTGCGCAGCACGACGTCGATCCGCCCGCCGCCAGTCGTCTCGAGCGCGTCGAGCGCGTTGACCAGCAGGTTCAAGATCGCCTGACCGAGTTCGTTGGCATCGCCCATGACGCCGGGCAGCGCGGCGAGCGAGCGCGCGAGCTCGTCGGGCAGGTTTTCGCTGTCGGCGGAGTGCCGACCATCGGAGATCGCCAGCGTGACCCCGACGCGCGCCGCGCGATGGCGCACCAGCCCGATCGCGTCGAGCGCTGGCACACGCAGCGACGTCACGGCGCGCGTCGAGAGTCGCGGCGTGAGCCGCAGCAGCTTGCCGACCGTGTCGCGGATACGCTCGAGTCCGCCGGCGAGCAGCTCGAAGTACTGCGCGCGCTTGTGCGGCGGCAGATCCTCGCGCCGCAGGCGCTCGACGGCATTGAGCAGTCCGCCGAGCGGGTTGTTGATCTCGTGCGCCACTCCGGCGGCGAGCTTGCCCGTCGCCGCGAGTCGCCGCTCGGCCATCGCCGCCTGTTCGGCCGCGCGCGCCTGCTCCGTCGCATCGCGCACCTCGCGCTCGAGCCGCGAGTTGAAGTCGCGCACCTCGCCCACCATCCCGTTGAAGGCCTGTGCGAGCTCGCGCAGCTCGCCTTCGCGCGAGGGCGGCTCGACGCTGGCCTCTAGATCGCCCGACGCGACGCGGCGAGCGGCCGCCGTCAGCCGCGACACGGGCCCGAGCACCTCGCTGCGCAACACGACGTACAGCGTCGCCGCGATCAGGAGCGTCGTCACGCCAAACAGCACGAGGAACGTGCGCACGAGCCTCGTCGTGCGACCCTGATCGCGATCGATGCGATACCAGCAGGTGCCCCACACTCCACCGGGCATGTCGATCGGCAGCACGCGCCCGAGCGCGACGTCGTCGACCGGCCGCCCCGTGCGCTGCGCGAGGTACATGTTGCTGTAGACGGTCGTCGCGTCGAACTCCGGCCCGCGCCGCGACGAGCCCAGCGGATTGAGCGCGAGGCCCTGCGGCACGACGGTTCCATCGGCGGCGAGCGCCAGATTGCCGTCGAGAATCAGCGCATCCTCGAAGCGATTCCACTCCTCCCAGCCGAGAATCCGCGCGGCATTGAGACCGCCTTCCGGCCGAATCTGCGAGCGCAAGTTGCCGACGAGGCCCCCGGCGAGCTCGAGCGACTCCTGTTCGGTCGTGCGCGCCAAGTTCCGTCCGAAAACGGCGAACTCGAAACCGAACGCCGCGGCGTGGATCGCGAGGATCCACCACAGCACGCGCTGGCGCAGGGAGAGCGTCACCACGCTCCCCATGCTCGCGCGCGCGAGGCCGCGCGTCAAAGGCGCTCGTTCAACCGCCCGCCGAGAGCTGGCTCATGATCGTCATCAGCGGCATGAACAGCGCCACGACGATGAAGCCCACCACCACGGCCATGATGATCAACAGCGCCGGTTCGATGACCTTGAACAGCGCGTCGATGCGCCGATCGACGGAGACGTCGTAGGCGTCCGCGACCTTGAGCAGCATCTTGTCGAGCTCGCCCGTGGCCTCGCCGACGTCGACCATGTTGACCACGAGATCGTCGAACACGCCGCTCTCGCCCATCGGACGCGCGATGCCCTCGCCCTCGCGCACGACCTTGCGAATCTGCTCGACGCCTTCGACGAGCACGGCGTTGCCGGTTGTGTCGCGCACGATCGAGAGCGCATCGAGGTGCGGCACGCCAGCCTCGATCAGCGTGCCGAAGGTGCGCGAGAATCCGGCGATGTTGGCCTTGGCGATCACGACTCCGAGCGCGGGCAGGCGCAGCAGCAGCTTGTGCACGCGATAGCGATACGGGCCCCCGCGCCGCATCAGCGCGAAGTGTCCCATCACGAGCCCCAACGGCACGCCGAACACCACGTACCAATAGCTGATCGTGAAGCGCGACGTGTCGAGCAACAGCCGCGTGATCGACGGCAGCTCGGCGCCGAACGAGTCGAAGATCTCCTCGAACTTCGGAATGACGAACACGATCACGGCGCTCACGACCGCGACCGCGACCACCGCGACCACGGCCGGGTAGATCAGCGCGCCCTTGATCTTGGCGCGAATGGTGGCGGCCTTCTCGCGAAACGCAGCGAGGCGGTTCAAGATCGTGTCGAGCACGCCCCCGGCTTCGCCCGCCTTGACCATCGACGAGTACAGCGTGTCGAAGCACTGCGGGTGCTTGGCCATGGCCTCCGACAGCGCCGTGCCGGCGGAGACGTCCTCGACCAGCGTCGCGAGCACCTGCTTGAAGGGTCCCGGACGCGTCTGTCCTTCGAGGATCGTGAGCGCCTTGACGATCGGAATGCCGGCCGCCGAGAGCGTCGCGAGCTGGGTCGTGAACTCGGTCACCAGCTGCGCCGACACGCGACCGCCGCTCTTGTTCGTCGCCGACGAGGGAGCCGCGAAATCGCCGCTCTCGCCGCGGGTCGCCGTCGGTGCACTGCGTTGGAGTCTCTTGGCCATGTTCGGAGGTCTTGGGGAGGAGCAATCCTAGAGGAACGTCTCGCGCAGCACTTCCTCGATCGTGGTGCGGCCCTCGGTCAGCGCGGCGAGGCCGGCGTGGCGCAGCGGACGCATGCCGCTGCGAATCGCCGCGTTGCGCAGCTCGGCCGTCGAGCCGTTGGCGAGCACGATGCGGCGCAGGTCGTCGTTCATCAGCATCACCTCGTACAGGCCCGTGCGGCCGCGGTAGCCCGTGTGGTGGCACTGCTCGCAGCCGCGCCCGTAGTGGAAGGTCGCGCCGCGCAGTCCCTCGCCATCGGGACCGAGCTCGCGCAGGATCTCGTCATCGGGCTGGTAGCTCGTCCGGCAGTTCGTGCAAATGCGCCGCACGAGGCGCTGCGCGATCACCGCTTCGAGCGTGGCCGTGATCATGAACGACTCGACGCCGATGTCGACCAGGCGCGTCACCGCGCTCGGCGCATCGTTGGTGTGCAAGGTCGAGAGCACCGTGTGGCCGGTGAGCGAGGCCTCCACCGCCGTCTGCGCCGTCTCCGCGTCGCGGATCTCGCCGACGAGGATCTTGTCGGGGTCCTGACGCAGCATCGTGCGCAGCACCTTCGCGTAGGTCACGCCGATCTCGTCGTTCACGGGCACCTGCACGATGCCGTCGATGTCGTACTCGACCGGATCCTCGGCCGTGATGATCTTCGTGCCGGGCTCGTTGGCCTCCTGAAGCATCGCGTACAGCGTGGTCGTCTTGCCCGAACCCGTGGGTCCGGTGATCAGCACGATCCCGTGCGGCAGCGCGACGAGGCGCCGCAGCAGGTCCTCTTCCTCCTTGTTCATGCCGAGCACGGAGAGATCGAGCTGAACCGCCGAGCGGTCGAGCACGCGCAGCACGCAGCCCTCGCCCGCGATGCCCGGCAGGGTCGCGACGCGCAGGTCGACCGGCCGTCCGTCGATCGAGAGCTCGATGCGCCCGTCCTGCGGCATGCGCGTCTCGGCGATGTCGAGATCGCTCATGACCTTGATGCGCGCGACGAGCGGCACGGCGAGGTGCTGGGGCGGCGCCTCGACCTCGTACAGCGCTCCGTCGACGCGGTAGCGGATGCGGAAGTCGCCGTCGTAGACCTCGAAGTGCACGTCGCTCGCGCGGTCGCGGATCGCGCGGTGCAAGATCGAATTGAGCAGGCGCACCACGGGCATGCTCGCGGCCGCCGAAGCGGCGTCGGAGCCCGAGGCGGCCTTGGAGGCCGCGGCGATGGCGTCGGAGATCGAACCCTGCTCGCCGTACTGCTCGCGGATGCGGCTGCGCAGGAGCTCCGCGTCGCCGATCACGCCCTTGACGTCGAGGCCCGTCTGGAAGCGCAGGTCCTCGAGCACCGCCGTGTTGAGCGGATCGCCGATCGCGACCGTCAGCGTGCGTCCCTGCACCGCGAGCGGCAACACTCCGAAGGCGTGCGCCGTGTCGCCGTCGACGAGCGCGAGCGCGGCCTTCTCCGGCACGCCCTTCGACAGGTCGACGATCTCCATGCCCGCCTGCTCGGCGAGCGCGAGCGCGATGTCGCTCGACTTGGCGTGGCCGAGCTCGACGAGGATCTGTCCGATCAGGCCGCCGCTCTTGCGCTGCTCGGCGAGCGCTTCTTGGATTTGCCCCTCGCGCACGACGCCGCGCGCCTTCAAGAGCTGCCCGAGGGGACGCCGTCCAGCGCCCTGACCGGACCCCGCGGGACTCACAGGCGCGCCTCGAGGTCCTTCGGATCCTGAGCGGCTTCGAGCGCCGTGGAACGCTCGACCACGTCGCGCTTGACGAGGTCGTAGAGGTAGTCGTCGAGCGTGATCATCCCCATGCGCTTGGAGGTCTGGAGCGTCGAGGCGATCTTGTTGGTCTCGTTCTTGCGGATCAGGTTGCCGATGGCGGGCGTCATCAGCATCACCTCGAAGGCCGCGACGCGTCCCTTGCCGTCCTTGCGCGCGAGCAGCACCTGACTGATCACGGCCACGATCGACACCGAGAGCTGCGCGCGCACCTGCTCCTGCTGGTTGGTCGGGTAGGCGTCGATGATGCGATCGACCGTGCGCGCGGAACCGGTCGTGTGCAGCGTGCCGAACACGAGGTGGCCGGTCTCGGCCGCCGTGATCGCCGCCGAGATCGTTTCGAGGTCGCGCATTTCGCCGACGAGCACCACGTCGGGGTCCTGTCGCAGCGCGCGCCGAATCGCCTCGGGAAAGCTCGGCACGTCGGCGCCGAGCTCGCGCTGCGTGACGATGCCCTTCTTGTGGCTGTGGTAGTACTCGATCGGATCTTCGACCGTGATGATGTGCGCGTCGCGGTGCGTGTTGATCCAATCGATCATCGTCGCGAGCGTGGTGGTCTTGCCCGAGCCCGTGGGACCGGTGACGAGCACCAGACCGCGCGGTCGCGTCAGCAGCTCCCGGCACGCCTCCGGCAGCCCGATCTGATCGAACGAGAGCAGCTTGCTCGGAATCAGTCGCAGCACCGCCGAGAGTCGCCCGCGCTGGCGAAACACGCTCGCGCGGAAGCGGTTGCCCGAAGGATGCGCGATGCCGAAGTCCGTCGTGCCGACGTGCTCGATCTCGGCCCACTGCTTGTCGCTGCACAACTCTCGGGCGAGCACCGCCACGGCGGCCTCGTCGAGAATCGCCGCTCCACCGAGCGACACGAGGTCGCCGTGGATGCGCACCACCGGCGGGCGCCCGGGATTGAGGTGCAGGTCCGAGCCGCCGCGCTCGATCACCGTCGTGAGCAGGTCCATCACTTGCACGTTGGGACTCCTTTCGCTCGTTTCACGCGGCGCCCTAGCGCCGCTCCCCACCCACGCGCGTCACGCGCAGGATCTCCGTGGTGGTCGTAGCGCCCGCCAGCACCTTGCGGGCGCCGTCCGAGATCAACGGCTGGAGCTTGCGCGAAGCGAGCGCCGCCGTGCGCACTTCCTCGAGGCTGGCGCCGCGGAACGTCAGCTCGCGCAGGACATTGTCCATCTCGAGCAGCTCGAAGATGCCGACGCGGCCGCGATAGCCGCCGCCCTCGCACTCGCGGCAGCCCTTGGGCGCGCGCAGCGTGCGGCCCTTGTACAGCGCCGGATCGAGCCCGAGCGCGCGCAACTGTGCCTCGCTGGCCTCGTGCTCGGTCGCGCACTTGCACAGCTTGCGCACGAGGCGCTGCGCCATCACCGCCTGCACCGCCGCCGAGACGAGGAACGGCTTGACGCCCATGTCGGCGAGGCGCGTCAGCGCGCTCGGCGCGTCGTTGGTGTGCAAGGTCGAGAACACCAGGTGGCCGGTGAGCGAGGCCTGAATCGCGATCTCCGCCGTCTCGAGGTCGCGGATTTCGCCGACCAGAATGATGTTCGGCGCCGCGCGCAGCATGGCCTTGAGCACGCGCGCGAACGACAAACCGATGCGCGGCATGACCTGCACCTGATTGATGCCCGCGATGTGGTACTCGACCGGATCCTCGGCCGTGATGATCTTCACGTCGGGGCGGTTGAGCTCGCCGAGCGCCGCGTACAGCGTGGTGGTCTTGCCCGAGCCCGTCGGGCCGGTGACGAGCACGATGCCGTTGGGCCGCGCGATCACGCGCCGGAACCACTTGTAGTCGTCTTCCTCGAAGCCGAGCTCCTTGAGCCCGATCAGATTGGCCGAGCGATCGAGCAGGCGCATCACGACGCTCTCGCCGTGATTGGTCGGCAGGATCGAGCAGCGCACGTCGACGTTGCGCCCCTTCAGGTCGAGGCCGATGCGCCCGTCCTGCGGCTTGCGCTTCTCGGCGATGTCCATGGCCGCCATGATCTTGAGGCGGCTGATCAGCGGGCTGGAGAGGTGCGGCGGATGCTCCGCCACGACGCGCAGCACGCCGTCGATGCGGTAGCGCACGCGCAGCACCGAGCCGGTCGGCTCGACGTGGATGTCCGAGGCACGCATGTTGAGCGCGTCCTGAAACATGCGCGAGACGAGCCGGATGATCGGCGCGTCGTCGCCCTCGTCGACCGATCCGGGCTCGGCCCCCATCGAGCGCGCCACGCTCTCCTCGGGCGCCGCGCCGTAGTGTTGCTCGAGCGCCCGCCGCAGGGCGCCCGAGGCCGCCATCGCGCACGCCACCTCGGAACCGAGCTGGAACTGCAGTTGATCGACGACGATGCGCTTGAGCGGATCGTCGATCGCCACGATCAACTTCCCGGCCTTCTCGAGCACCGGCAGCAGCCCCTGCGACAACGCGAATTCGCTCGGAATGCGCGCGAGCACCTCGGGCGCGATCTTGCCCTTGCTCAGGTCGACGAAGGGCAGGTTGTGGACCTTGGCGAGCGCCCGCGCCACGGCCGCCTCATCGGCGACGCCCATGCGCACGAGCACTTCGGGGAGCGCCTGTCCGCCGCGCGCGGCGACCTGCGCCTCGCGCAGTTGCTCGGGCGTGATCGTGCCCGCGGCGACCAAGATTTCTCCGACGTCCTGTGCCATGGAAGCGGCGGGAGTCTAGTCGTTCCCGCACGCTTGGGGGACAGAGCGCCGCACCTTTCCCGTGCGAAGTCGCACAGCACCGCGGCCCGTCCCCCCTGCGTTCGAGGGGGAACGGGCCGCGGAAAGCGAGCCGCGAGGGGCGCGCGGGCTATTGGCCCTTGACGCCGCCGCCGACCGGCGTGGGCAGGGGCTGCGGCGGGAGTCCGATGACGCCCGGACGACACACGCCCGAGAACAGCACCGGGATCTCCGGCTTCTGCGGGTGACCGGTCTTGATCATCATGCGGCCCTGGAACGAGCCGTCGACCGTGTCCGGAAGGCCATTGAGCGTGAGCTCGACCGTGGCGCTCTTCTTGTCGTCGGAGACCTTGATGCCGTGGCTGAAGTAGCCCGCGAGCGGGAACTCGGGCTTGGTGTCGCTCGGCCCGGTCAGGCGGATGTCGAGCACGTCGGCGAAGTTGAAGTTGGGGTCGAAGGCCGTGATCTTGAGCGTGCGCGGCAGGACTTGGCCGGGGCGCACGAGGCCGAAGGAGAGGTAGGGAGGCTCGAACGAGATCAGGCCGTTGACCTTGGCCGTCACCATCACGGTCGCGCCGTAGGTGGTGGACACGCCGTGACCGTGGCCGTCATCCGCCGTGTGGCCGGCGATGAGCTCGTCGCTCTTGAGCTGGATCGGATAGCCGCTGTTGCCTTCCTTGGCGCCCGGTCCGAGGGTGACCTTGACCTCCCAGACCTGCGCCTTGCCGTTGGCGTCGGGCTCCTTGGGAGTCATCTCGATCTTCATGCCGTCCGGCAGCGGGCGCTGCTCCATGGAGAGCGCGAAGGTGCCCGGCTTCTTGCCGGCCACGGTGAAGACCTTCTCGACCGTGTCCGCGGTCGACATCGCGCCGAGATCGAGGTGCGGCGGCGTGATCTGGAAGTAGCTGTCGACGCGCGCGTTGAGTCCGAGCGTCACGACCTGGCGCGGGTCGTTGCAGGTCACGTTGACCTTGCTCGACGCCTGTTGGTGCTTGCCTTGGGTGTTGAGCTCGGCCAGCAGCTCGATCTGGACACCCTTGGGCAGCGGATCGCCGAACCGATAGACCTCGAGCGTCCCGTCTTCCTTGCGGATCTCGAGCTTGGCGACCGTGCAGCCGCAGGTCGGCTTGGCGCTCTGGATCACGAGCGGCTCGGTGCCCGCGCTGCGCATCTTGAAGGTGTGCGAGAGCTTCTCGCCCTCGGTCGCGGCGCCGAAGTCGTGGTCGAGCGTGTCGACCTCCAGTCGCGCGGCCTGATTCGGCACGGGCGGCTTCTGGTCGCCCCCGCCTTCCTGCGGACGCGGCGCGGGAGCGGGGACCGGCGCAGGAACCGGCGCAGGAACCGGCGCAGGGACCGGCACGGGAGTCGGCACGGGCAGCGGCGGGTTCTGGGCGGCGAAGGCGGAGGCCCCGGCTCCTAGGACGGCGGCCAAGGCGAACGAGGCGAGGCGGGGCGAAGAGGTGCGCGAGAGCATGATGGTCGGTTCGAAGAGGTCGGGTGCAGGGCAGGGCGAGATCGTACCCAACGGGGCCCGCTGGGATCGACCGTGGCGTTTCGGCCGCCCCGAGGCCGGGCCTCAAGGCGCGCGGGCGCCCCGACCCCAAAACGGGGACGGACGGCCCGATCAGGGCCGCTACGGACCCGTGCGCGGCCGTGCTAGCGCGAACCGCCCAAAGTTCGGCCCTAGGGCCCCTCTTGGGAGCGGCGAGCGGCCGCTAGCATCGCCGCCCATGCGCCCGCGCGAATTCGCCCTCGCCCTGTGCCTCGCCGGTCTGCCGTCCGCCTGCCGCTGTCCCGACGCCGCCGCGCTGCTCGCCGCTCGCCGCGACAGCCCGCGCGCCACGGTCGAGGCCTTCCAACGCTTCCTCGACGCGCGCCTCTACGAGCAGGAATACGGCTGCCTCTCGACCGGATTCCGCCGTGAACACGGGCTCTCGCTGTTCGGCTACAGCGAGTTCCGCGACCGCCTGCAGCGCGAGCGGCCGTGGTTTGGCGCGCTCGCGGGGGCGAGCATCGAGCACGAGCGCTCGCTCGGTCCCGCCGAGCACGCCGTCGAGCTCGCGGCCCTCGGCCAGCGGCTGCGCGTGCGCCTCGTGCGCGAGGATTTCTACCGCATTCGCTCGGCGCAGTCCTACTGCGACGGCCGTGCAGATCTGGGAACGATGGTGCGCGTCGAGAGCGATTTGGAGGGCGGCGCAGCGTGGGTGCTCAGGCTGCCCCGCGAAGCGGCCGAAACGAGCGTCAACGACCTCACGTCCGTCACGCTCGAGCGACTGTGGCTGATCGATGGGGTCGATCTCGTCGAGTCCCCCTGAGCGACGGCCTCCCGCAACGGGGCCGCGACCGCCATGCGCCCCACCGCCCGCCACAAGCCCCGCTCCGCCCACCACACCCCGCGCGCGCGCGCGCGCCTCGTGTACTCCTTCGGCGACGGCCGCGCCGACGGCGACCGCACCATGAAGGACCTGCTCGGCGGCAAGGGCGCGAACCTCGCCGAGATGAGCCGCCTCGGGCTGCCGGTGCCAGCGGGCTTCACGCTCTCGACGGACGTCTGCACGCATTTCTACGCGCACCGGCGCACCTATCCCGCGCAGCTCGACGCGCAGGTGCGCGCGGCCCTCGCCAAGCTCGAGCGCTCGCTCGGCAAGCGCTTCGGCGACGCCGCGGACCCGCTGCTCGTCAGCGTGCGCTCCGGCGCGCGCGTCTCGATGCCCGGCATGATGGACACGGTCCTCAACCTCGGCCTCAACGACCAGACCGTCGAGGGCCTCGCGCGCGCGAGCTCGAACCCGCGCTTCGCGTGGGACGCCTACCGGCGCTTCGTGCAGATGTACGCGGACGTCGTGCTCGGCCTGAAGAGCGGCAACGGCGACGAGCGCAATCCGTTCGCGGCGGCGCTCGAGCGCAAGAAGCACGAGCGCGCGGTCGAGCTCGACACCGAGCTCACCGCCGACGACCTGCGCGAGCTCGTCACCGAATTCAAGTGGATCGTGCACCAGCGCACGGGCCACGAGTTCCCCGAAGATCCGCTGGCCCAGCTGTGGGGCGCGATCGGCGCCGTGTTCGGCTCGTGGGAAAACGACCGCGCGCGCGCCTACCGCGAGATGCAGTCCATCCCGCACGAGTGGGGCACCGCCGTCAGCGTGGTGGCGATGGTCTACGGCAACCTCGGTCCCGACTCGGGCACGGGCGTGGCCTTCACGCGCGATCCATCCAACGGCGAGAAGCGCTTCTACGGCGAGTACCTGATGAACGCGCAGGGCGAGGACGTCGTCGCCGGCATCCGCACGCCGCAGCCGATCGCGATGCTCGAACAGAGCTCGCCGGGCGCGTGGGCGGAACTCAACCGCATCCAGAAGCTGCTCGAACGGCACTTCCGCGAGATGCAGGACATCGAGTTCACGATCGAGCGCGGCAGGCTCTTCATGCTGCAGTGCCGCACCGGCAAGCGCACCGGCCTCGCCGCCGTGCGCATCGCGGTCGACATGGCGAAGGAAGGCCTGATCTCGAAGCAAGAGGCGCTCCTGCGCGTGCCGAGCGAGGCGCTCGACCAACTGCTCAAACCGATCTTCCGCCACAGCGAGCTCGAGCGCGCGCGCTCCGACGGCCAACTGCTCACCACGGCCCTCAACGCCGGACCCGGCGCCGCCAGCGGGCGCATCGTGTTCCGCGCGGAAGACGCCACCGAGTGGGCCGCGCGCGGCGAGCAGGTGATCCTCGTGCGCCTCGAGACCAGCCCCGAGGACATCCGCGGCATGCAGGCCGCGGTCGGCATCTTGACGGCGCGCGGCGGCATGACGAGCCACGCGGCGCTCGTCGCGCGCCAGATGGGCAAGGTGTGCGTCGCCGGCGCGGGCGAAGTCGACATCCCCCACGGCGAGCGCGTGCTGCGCGTGCGCGGACGCACGTTCCACGAGGGCGACTCGATCAGCCTCGACGGCTCGACCGGCGAGGTCTTCGCGGGCTCGATCCCGACCCAACCGTCCGAAGTGATGGGCGCGCTGTTCGGCGGCTTGAAGGGCGGTCCGCTGTGGGATGCGTTCCGCAAGCTGATGCGCTGGGCGGACGCCACGCGCGAGCTCCGCGTGCGCGCCAACGCCGACCAACCCGATCAGGCCAAGGTCGCGGTCGCCTTCGGCGCCGAGGGCATCGGTCTGTGCCGCACCGAGCACATGTTCTTCGAGGGCGATCGCATCGACCTCGTGCGCGAGATGATCCTCGCCCAGACGCGCGTCGAACGCGAAGCGGCGCTCGCGAAGCTGCTGCCGCTGCAGCGCGCGGACTTCGAGGGCCTGTTCATCGAGATGGCGCCGCGTCCGGTGACGATCCGCTCGCTCGATCCCCCGCTGCACGAATTCCTGCCGCACGAGCCCGCGGCCGTCGCGACGCTCGCGGCCAAGATGAAGATCGCGCCCGAGCGCCTCGCCGCCAAGGTCGAGTCGCTGCGCGAGCTCAATCCGATGCTCGGCCATCGCGGCTGCCGCCTCGGCATCAGCTACCCCGAAATCACCGCCATGCAGGCGCGCGCGGTGTTCGAAGCCGCCTGCGCCGTTCGCAAGCGGCTGCGCAAGTGCGTCAAGCCGGAGTTCATGATTCCGCTCGTCGCCACGCGGCGCGAATTCGAGCTGCAAGAGGAGATCGTGCGCACGACGGCCGAGCGCGTGTTCGCCGAGCAGGGCGTGCGCGTGCCCTACCTCGTCGGCACGATGATCGAGCTGCCGCGCGCCGCGGTGTGCGCCCACGAGATCGCCGAGCGCGCCGAGTTCTTCTCGTTCGGCACCAACGACCTCACGCAGACGACCTTCGGCATCTCGCGCGACGACGGCGCCAAGTTCATCCCCAACTACGTGGCGCAGGAGGTCTTCAACTGCGATCCGTTCGCGCAACTCGACCGCGACGGCGTCGGCGCGCTGATGCGCATCGCCGTCGACGGTGGCCACCGCACGCGCCCCGACATCAAGCTCGGCATCTGCGGCGAGCACGGCGGCGACCCGCGCTCGATCGAGTTCTGCCACGAGCTCGGACTGCACTACGTCTCGTGCTCGCCCCACCGCCTGCCGATCGCACGGCTCGCGGCGGCGCAGGCTGCCTTGCGCGCGCGGGCCAAGGCCGCCGCCAAGGCCGCCTGAAGCGCGCAGCGTCTCGCACAGCACGACGGGGACCGCGGCCCAGCGCTGGGCGCGGTCCCCGTCCTCGTTCTCCAGCGATCGAGAGCGCTACAGGTCGAGCGCGTCGGCCTGCAAGAGGTCGATCATGCGCAGCACCGTGCGCGCGACGCGGCGAATCTTGTCGCAGTCGATCTTCTCGGCGTCGTCGGTGGGCTTGTGGTAGTCCTCATGGACGTCGGAGAACAGGAACGCGACCGGAATCCGCAGGTTCCTCGAGAAGTTGATGTGATCCGAACGGCTCCAGTAGGCGTCGCAGGACTCGAGCACCGGGAAGCCCTCGAGCGGCGCCACCTTCTCGGCCATGCGCACGAGCCCGTTGTACTCCGCGCGCGCGGCGGTCGGCGTGATCGTCAGCTTGTCGGGCGCGTTGCGGCCGATCATGTCGATGTTGAGGTTGCACAGCGGCTTGGCGTCGCCCGGCAGCCACGGGTTCTGCGTCCACGCCTGCGAACCCCACAGGCCCTTTTCCTCGCCGGAAACCCAGATCAACATCACCGATCGCCGCAGCGGTGAGCGCGCGACGAGCGCCTCGGCGAGCGCGAGCAATCCGCTCGTGCCCGAGCCGTTGTCGTCGGCGCCGTTGTAGATCTGACCGTCGCGCGCGCTCGTGCCGACGTGGTCGTAGTGCGCCGAGATCAGGATCACCTCGTCCTTGAGCTTGGGATCGGTGCCCGGGATCCAGCCGCACACGTTCTCGGCCATCACGCGGCCCCCATCGCCCAAGTACGCTCGGCGGTGCGTGGCGACGAGCCCGAAGTCGGCGCCCGACTTGGGCAGGTCGGAGTCCTTGTCGGCGAGCTTGGGCAGGGCGCGCGCGGCGGCCGCGCGAGCGACGTACAGCACCGGCAGCTGCGGCTTGGGCGTGCCGCTCGCGTCGCCGCGCGGCCACGAAGTATCGCCGCGGCGCATGGCCGCCACCTGAGCCTCGAAGCGCTCGGCATAGGGCCGCTTGGAGTATTTGTCGGACGGCACGAGCAGGAGTCCGAGCGCGCCGCGCTCGAGCAAGTCGGACTCGACATCGCCGAACAGCTTGCCTTCGTCGAGCGCGAGCACCCACTTGCCCGCGACATCGAGCCGCGCGATCGAGCTCTTCTCGCACTTCCCGCCGAACAGCACGGCGCCCTCGACCTGCAGGTCGCGCGGCGTGCCCGGCGAGAACCAGTAGTCGCCCGCGAACACGAAGTCCGTTTCCCGCTCGCCGGCGCGCAGGCGCAGCCACGTGTCGGCCTCGCGCAGTCGCGACGAGGAGAGCGGATACTCGAAGAAATAGCCCGTCGGCGCGCCCGGCGCGATCCCGAGGCGCTCGAGCCGCGAACGGATGAAGCGCGCCGCGACGCGCTGACCGGGGCTGACCGTGTCGCGCCCGCCGAGCTCGTCGCTGGCGAGGAAGAAAATGTCGGCCTTGATCTCGTCGGAGGAGATCGTCTCGAGCGCGACTTCGAGCGTCCCGCGCGGCGCGATCGACGCCGCGAGCTCTCGGCCCGAGGCCGCGAACGCGAGCCCGCACAGTCCCACGGTCGCAAGGAACGCCGTCACGATTCGTGTATGCATGCCGATGTGCGCGCGGTCCATCTCGGGAAATTCCACCGGTCCGCGCGGCGCCCATGCTAGCGGCACGCGCGCGCGGCGCGGCACCCGCGGCGTTCCTTGCGCACATCTTGCGCACGGCGAGCACGAGCGCCCCGCAGGTGCACCCCGCAGGTGCACGACGCCGCGCGCGGTCGAGCCCGCCGCCGCCGCGCTCAGGTGCTGGTGACGACCCCGCCCGACTTCTGGGCCTCGAGGAACGCCGCGCGCGCGCGCGCGAACAGGTCCTCGCGCCGCCCGACCTTGGGATGCGGCATCGAGGAGATGCCGACCGCGATCGCGAGCGGATCGCCGACCAAGTCGCACAGGCCCTGCGTGCGGGCCGCCTCTTGCACGCGCCGGGCCATGATCTGCGCACCGTCGGGGCCGGTCGAAGGCAGGAAGAACAGGAAGCTCGACACGTCGAAGCGACCGAGGAGGTCCGTGTCGCGCGAGGCCGACAGGAAAATCCCCGCGAGTTGGTGCAGCACCTTCTTCGAGCACTCGCCCTCGAAGCCGAGCATCACGCACGACAGCGGCGTGCCGAAGCGCTGGGCGCGCTTGAACTCCTCGTCGAGCTTGTAGTTGAGGAAGGCGTAGTTGAAGAGCTGCGTCTCGGGGTCGACCAGCGCGGCGACCACGCTCTGGTCGGTGGCGCCCGAGAGGTCGCGCAACAGGGCGTCGGGGAAGTTGACGGACTTCTCCGTGCCGCGCGCGGCCTGCGGCAGCGCGGGGCGCTCGCGGTCGGCGGCGGCGAGGAGCTTGCGCAGATCGGCGGCGGAAACCGGCCGCTGCAGCACGCCGGTCGCGCCACAGAAGTGCGCGATGCCCTCGGCCACCCGGTTGTCCTTCTCGACCACGACGTACGTGCGGCAGCGCGTCTTCCCGACGAGCTGGCGGCAGACCTCGTACACGTTGGCGTTCGTGAGCCGACCGTCGAGCAACAGCACGTCGCCGGCGACCGGCGGCTTGGAGAGCAGCTCGCCGTGTTGCTTGATCCAAGCGAACTCGAAACCCGCGAGCCCGCTCGCCGCCGCCTTGATCGACGCCGAGAGGGACTCGTCTGTGGAAACCAGCCGCACCGTACGCAGTCCGTCGCCCATGGGAACTCCTTCGCGCGCAACCTTAGCGAGCACCGCACTCGACTTGAAGCACCGCCCCGCCCGCGGGCGCCCTGATGGTCGGAAAGACCCGGAAAATCATTCCGCCAGCCACTCGGAGGGCATGTCGTAGTTGGCGTACACGTTCTGCACGTCGTCGTTGTCCTCGAGCGTCTCGATCAGCTTGAGGAGCTTGCGCGCGTCCTCGCGGTCGGCGACCGGAATGCGGTTCTGCGGCACGTAGGCGAGCTCGGCCGAGATCAGCTTGACGCCGCCGAGCTTGTCGACCGCCGCCTTGAGAGCGGGGAACGCCGTGGCGGCGCCGTAGAGCACCACCGTCTCGCCGTCGACCTCGACGTCGTCGGCCCCGAGCTCGAGCGCCACTTCCGTCCAGTGATCCTCGCCCTTGCCACCCGACTCGAGCGCGAGCACCGCGCGCAGCGTGAACATGAACGCCACCGAGCCCGGCGCGCCCAAGTTGCCGCCGACCTTGTCGAAGATGTGCTTCACGTCGGGCGACGTGCGGTGGCGGTTGTCCGTCAGGCACGCGACCATCAGCGCCACGCCACCGGGCGCGTAGCCCTCGTAGACCACTTCCTCGAAGGCGTCCGAATCCTTGGAGCCCGAGCCGCGCGCGATGGCGCGCTCGATCGTGTCCTTGGGAACGTTGGCGGCCTTGGCCTTGTCGACCGCATAGCGCAGCTTGAGGTTGGCGTCGGGATCGCCCCCGCCTTGGCGCGCGGCGGAGATGATCGCGCGCGCGAGCTTCGAGAAGACCTTGCCACGCTTGGCGTCGACCGCGCCCTTGCGGCGCGCGATGTTCGCGGAATGACTGTGTCCTGCCATGGTCGAGCACCTCGAGACGACGGGGAGCGCGTCGAGGCGCTCCGGAAAGGACGCCGCGCGACGCTGTGGGCGCCGCGCGGGTCGTGAACGAAGACCGCCGAGCGCGGGAGCGAGAACCGCCCGCGCCCGCGAGCGTGCTAGCGCTTGGAGAACTGGAAGCCGCGGCGAGCGCCGCGACGGCCGTACTTCTTGCGCTCCTTCATGCGCGAGTCACGCGTCAGGTGACCGCCGCCGCGCAGGCCGGAGTCCAGCGCGGGATTGACGGTCTTGAGCGCGCGCGCGAGGCCGAGGCGCACCGCGTCGGCTTGGCCGATCAGGCCACCGCCGTCGACGGTCGCGAACACGTCGTACTGCACGCCTTCGAGCAGCTTGAGCGGCGAGGTCGCGCGGTTGCGGTGCTCGAGCACGGGGAAGAAGTTGTCGAGCGCTCGACCGTTGATGAAGAACGCGCCGGCGCCGGGCTGGATGCGCACGCGGGCGGTCGAGGTCTTGCGGCGGCCGAGGCCCCAGGTGAGGTTGGTCTTGGTCATGTGGCGTGTCTCGCCTTGCTTGCCTACTTGGAGGCCTTCGCGGTGGTGATCTTCTGGGGATTCTGGGCCGTGTGCGGGTGCTCGGTGCCCGGATAGACCGTGAGACGGCGCAGCATGTCGTGGCCGAGACGGGTCTTGGGCAGCATGCGGCGCACCGCGAGCGACACGATGTCCTCGGGGCGCTGCACGCGCACGTCCGAGATGTTCACGCGCTTGAGGCCGCCGGCGTACTTCGTGTAGTGCTGGTATTCCTTGGTGTCGTTCTTCTTGCCCGTCAGCTTGGCCTGCGCCGCATTGATCACGACCACGTGCGCGCCCGTCAGTTGATCGGGCGTGTAGGTCGGACGGTCCTTCCCCATCAGGTGCATGGCGATCTGCGTGGCCATGCGACCGAGGTTGTGCTCGGAGGCGTCGTACAGGATCCAACGCTCTTGAGCGTCGGCGGAACGGACGTGGGTCGACTTCATCGGAATAGGCTCGGTCGCTCGCGAAGCGGGTGTTGGAGGCTTCAGAGCGGGCGAAGAGAGTAGCGAGCGCGCTCGCCCGCATCAACGGGGTAGTCGAGAGTCCCCCTCGGCGGGCCCGATCCAGCGCAGCCAGACCTCTCCGGCGGCGCTCGCGTCGCCGGAATAGGTGCCCCGAGCGAGCCGAGCGATCACCACCGCGGTCCCCTGGGGCAGGGCGGGGTTCAGGCCCCCGGGCGGATCCCCAGCGCGACCCTCGGGCAGCGGCTCACCGGCCTCCCACGGCCCGTGGACGCTCCAGCGGCCATCCTCCGAGCGCACCCAGACTTCCTCGAACCTCCCCCAGCCGTTGGCCGCGGCGGAGATCCGGCGGCGCCCGGGGTCGAAGGCACTCGCGCGCCGCAAGAGCGCGCCGCGGGCCTCGAGGGTGAGCTCCCCCACTCCGCGCGGCGACAAGCGGCCTTGCGCGAACACCGCGGCCGAGCGCGGCTCGACCTCGAACTGCAGCGGTAAGTCCGCGGGTACGCGCAACGACTCGAAGCCGCTGTCCCACGCGACCCACGCACCGTCGCCCGCGCCGTCGCCCGCGCCCTCGAGCACGCGCAACTCGCGCGGGGCCACCTCCCCGCGCGCGAGCCACGCGACGAGCACGCCCGCGAGCGCGAGCCCGCTCGCGAGCGCGAGCGCCGGACGCTTGCGCAGGGCGAGCACGAGCACGAAGAGCGCCGCCGAGAAGAGCAACGCCGCGGGCTGTGGCTCCCGTCCGGCGACGCCGTCGAACAGCGCCACGCTCGGCCGCATGCGCAGGCCGATGGGCAGCGCCAGCCACGCTTGGGCGAGCTCCGCCTCGCCTTCGCGCGTCCAGCCGGTCCACAGCGCCGAACCTTCGCTCTGCGGCAGCTCGCGCAGCGCCGGATCGCCGCACTCCGCGCTCGCGAACAGCGGCACGCTCACCGTGCGCAGCTCGCCGGGCGCTAGGTCGAGTTCGAGGCGCGTGCTCGTTTCGCCGCTCGACGCCGCGCTGCCATGGACGGCGATTTCGAGCGCGGCGAGCGGCCCGCGCAGCTCGACTTCGGCCTGACGAAAGCGCCCGCTTCCCTGCGGCAACACTCCGATGACGAGTGCAAACGCGAGCTTCATGCGCGCTCCGTTTCCCCATCCGAGGCGAACACGGCGACAGCGAGCACGGCCGCGGCTCCCAGCGGAGCGAACGCAAGCGCGAGCGGATCCGAAGCTCGCAGCGTGGCATGCCACGCGCTCGCGAGCGGACTCGCGCCGAGCGCGCGAGCGAGCGTGTCGTGCTCGAGGCCGCACACCGTCAGCGCCGCGCCGAATAGCGCCGGCAGCAGCACGAACGACAGGCGGCTCGCGAGCACCGCGCGCCCTTCGCGCTCGCCGCGCGGGGCGGCCGCCGCGAGCAGCGCCAGCGCAAGCGCGCCGATCGCCGCGAGCGCGAGCAGCCCACGCCACGCCGCTCCCCCGCGCGCGTCGAGTCCCATTCCCAGCGCGAGCGAAGGCGCCGCGAGCGCGAGTGCCCCCAGCCCGTGGCGCGAGCGCGACGCCGCACCGCGCGCGTGCGGCACGAGCGCGAACGCGAGGTGCACGCACAACGCCCAGCCGAGCAGCGAGAGACTCGCGAGACTCGCGCGCGCGTCGGTGCGGTACGCGGCGAGCGCGGGCAGCACGGCGAGCAGATGGGCGAGGATCGGTCGAGCGAGCTTCACGGCAGATCGCGATCGCAACCTGCGGCGGCGCTCCGCGCAAGCACTGGCTCGCAGAACCGCTGCGCGGCCCCCGGAGGGACGCCCTACTCGCCGCGCGCGCGCCCTACTCGCCGCGCGCGCGCCCTACTCGCCGCGCGCGCGCCCTACTCGCGCTTCTTCAGCGACTTCGGCAAGCCGCCGCGGGGCAACGCTTCGGGCATGTCCCAGCGCACGTCGACCATCTCCCAGTCGATCGGCGGCTCGCCACTCTCCGCGAGTCGCAGCGCGCGCGCGAGCGAGGCGCACTTGCGCTCGACGGGCAATTCGCCGGGCGCGTCGAGGTTCGGACTGCGGCCGAACAGGATGCGCCGCGCGCCTTCGAGCAGCAGCAGCGTGCCCGGTTCCTCGACGCTGGTGGCGCGCGCCGAGCGCGCGTCGATCACCGCTCGTCCGAGGCGAATCCAATCGTCCGCCGCGAGCTCGCGAGCGAGCGCCGCCGCCACGGCGAGACCGTCGCGCGCCGCGGCGGAGTCGAGCACGTTGCCCTCCCACGCCGCGTCGCGCGCGTCGTCCTCGAGCACCACCAGCGGCAGGAACTTCCCCTCGCGGCCCGGCGGCGTGCTCCACGCGCCCGGCAGCACGATGCCCTCGGACGACAGCGCGAAAAACACCTCGCCCGAGCGCACGCAGGCCACCGGCTGGCGCAACTCGACTTCCACGCGCAGGCCATCGGGCCACAGCACGCGCGACTCGCCGACCGCGGCCACGATCGGCAGCGTGAGCAATGCATCTTCGACCAGCCGCACGTCCGCGGAGCGCTCGGGGTGCAGCGGCGGGAGCTGCGCGAGCGTGCGGGAAACGAGCGCTTCCCAGCGCGGATCGTTCCAGCCCGGCCCGAAATCGACGCGCGAAACGGCGGGCTCGACGGACGTGAAGCTCGCGGCCTCGGCGTCGCGCACGAGCACGCGGAAGAACCACAGGATCGCGAGCACCGACAGCACGAGCCCGAGCGCACCGAGCCGCGCGGACGCGAGCGCCTCCTTCGAGGAGCGCGCCTCTCCGGCGGCGGGCGCGGACAGCGTTGCGGTGGACCCCTCGACCTTCGCTTCCACGGACGTGTGACCTAGGCGCGGCTGGGCGGCCGAGCGCGACGCGCGCGAGCCGCTCGCCGTCGCCGCGCGCAGCTCAATTGCGCGAAACGGCGACCGGAGCGTGCTCGACGCCACTCGTGGAGGGACCGGCACCCTTGCGCGACAGCTCCTCGATGAACACATCGATCACGGTCTGGATCTCGAGCGCTTCCTCGCGCGAGAGGGTGATCGCCTTGGCGGAGGACTGCGCGTGCAGCTCGTGGCTCAGCAGGCGCGAGACGATCTTGAGGCCGGCGAGCGAGCGCTGGACCTGAGCGAGGTTCTTGGCGGGGTTGGTCGTTTCCATGTCGAGTGGCTCCGGAGGCGAGAGACGGGCTGGGCGGCGGGAGAAGCGAGCGCGCGGCGCGCGCGGCTGGTTCGCGAGGTCGAAATGCGGAGCTTGGTATCCGCATCGACGAAACGTTAGATACCCCGACGAGCGCGCCGCCTCAAGCATGCGCGCGCGAATCCTGCGCACGATGTCGAACCAATCCGACGAGGGCCCGCCGCACTGCTGGCACGGCTACACGCTGAGCGCCTTCCAATCGCGGGCCGTGGCGGCGATCCGGGCCGGAAAGAACGTGCTCGTCGGCGCCCCGACCGGAGCGGGCAAGACGCTCGTCGCCGAGTACGCCATCGAAGAGGCGGTGGCGCGCAAGCGCCGCTGCATCTACACCTCGCCGATCAAGGCCCTCTCCAACCAGAAGTTCCGCGACTTCAAGGCGCAGGGGCTCGACGTCGGGCTGCTCACGGGCGACGTGACCCTCAATCCGCGCTCGCAGGTGCTCATCATGACCACCGAGATCCTGCGCAACGCGATCTTCGAGAACCCGCGCGAGCTCGACGACGTCGAGTTCGCGGTCTTCGACGAGGTGCACTACCTCGATGACCTGCTGCGCGGCTCGGTGTGGGAGGAGTCCCTGATTTTCGCCCCGCCGAGCATGCGCTTCATCTGCCTCTCGGCGACCGTCCCGAACATCTTCGAGCTCGGCAAGTGGCTGGCCGAGATCCGCCCCCATCCGATCGAGGTGGTCGAGTCCAAGGTGCGGCCGGTGCCCCTGCACCACCGCGTCTGGTCGCTGGCTGGCGACCTGGGCGAGGTCGACGACGTCGAGCGCCTGCGGAGCAACGCCAGCGCGGCGGGTGCGGGCGGCGGCCGGAGCCGGCGCGGCGCTCGGCGCGGGCGCCGGGGGGGGCCCGACGAGCGCCGCGGCGGGTCCCGACCGCGGTTCGAGGATCCGGCGTTGGCGACCGAGCGCCTGCTCGATCTGGTGGCGGACCGCGGCGAGTTGCCCGCGCTCGTGTTCGCCTTCAGCCGCAAGGACTGCGAGCGCCTCGCGCGGCGCAACGCCCGGCGCGACCTGCTCGGCGCCTCCGAGCGCGAAGCCATGCTCGCGCTGCAAAAAGAGCTGCTGGCGAGCTTCGCGCTCGACGAGCGCGAGTTGCACGGCGAGCTGCTCAGCATGGGTCGGCGCGGCATCGGCTATCACCACGCCGGCGTGCTCCCGATCCACAAGGAGCTGGTCGAGCGCATGTTCACCTCGGGGCTGCTCAAGCTGCTGTTCACCACCGAGACGTTCGCGCTGGGCATCAACATGCCGGCGCGCACGGTGGTGTTCCATTCGCTCTCCAAGTTCGACGGCGTCGAGATGAACTGGCTGCGCTGCCGCGAGTACCTGCAGATGGCCGGGCGCGCGGGGCGCCAAGGCATCGACGACGAGGGACTCGTGTACTCGGTGCTCGACGCCAAGGCGCTCGAGGAGGCGCCGGTCGAGCGCATCTTGAGCGGCGGCCCCGAGGCGGTGATGAGCCGCTTCCAGCTCTCCTACTCCAGCCTGCTGCACCTCGTGCCGAGCCTCGGCCTCGAGCGCGTCCACGAGGCGTGGGAGAAGAGCTTCAACCGCTTCCAGCACCGCTCCGGCAGCCCCTCGGCGCAGGAGAAGAACCGCCGCCGCCAGAGCGCGCTGGTCGACGCCCACCTGCGCGTGCTCGATGAGCTCGGGTACCTCGAGAACGGCGAGCAACTGACGGCGCGCGGCAAGATCGCGCGCGTGATCAACGGCTTCGAGCTGCAGGCCGCCGAGCTTTTGTTCCAAGGCACTCTCGAGACCCTCGGCGCCGAGGCGCTCGCGGTGGTCTTCGTGGCCCTGATCCACGAGGAGCGGCGGCGCGGCGGCGGCCCGTGGCTGGCGCAGTCGATGTACGGCAGCCTGCGCAAGCAGGTCGCCGACGTGATCGGCCGGGTGGTGCGCATCGAGGCTCACCACGGCCTGCCGACGACCGTCAAGGAGCCCGATTTCGGCCTGACGCCCGCGGTGATCGCGTGGTGTGGCGGAGCGAGCATCGAGGCGCTCGCCGAGCGCACGGAGACGAGCCCCGGCGACGTGTGCCGCACCCTGCGCATGGCGATCCAACTGATGCGCGAGGTGCGCCGCGCCATCGACCCGGAGTGGGATGTGTTCGAGCGCCTCGGGGCGGCCATCGAGCTCGTCAACCGCGACGAAGTCGACGCCCGCCGCCAGCTCGAGCTCGGTTGAGCGGCGATTTTTTTGTCACGCGACGGTTGCAAGCGGGCCCAGCGTTCCTAGAGTCTTCGCCCCAGAGGACCTGATCGAGGACCTACTCGAGGACCTACCTCGAGGCCTCGAACGCTGCGCCATCGCCCGCCCCCGCTGCGCGATCGGCCCGCGTCAGGTACAGTATTCCGCTCGTTTTCCGCCCCGACCAGAGTTCCAGACCAGCCCCCGATGGCCTTGATTCCCGCTCTCTTCGTCGCCGCGCTCCTGTGCACCGACCCGCGCTCCACCGCATCGACCGTCGACGCCGCCGCCCCGGCCAAGACCAAAGCCACGACCTCCGCCAGCACGGTCGAGCTCATCGCCGATGACAAGCGCAAGCTGACGGCGTCCTTCTGGGCTCCCAAGGACAAGCGGGGCGCCGTTCCGGCCGCCGTGCTCGTCCACGACGCGGGCTCGAGCCGCGCGGAACTCGCGGAGCTCGGTGAACGCCTGTGGAAGCAGGGCTTCGCCGTGGTCGCCGTCGACCTGCGCGGACACGGCGAGAGCCTCGGCAACGACAAGGGATGGAACAACCTGCCCGAGGAAGAGCGCTCCCGCGCGTGGACCTTGGCGCTGCGCGATGTGAAGGCCGCCGCCGACTGGATGAGCGAGCAACCGGGCGTGCACGGCTCGAACCTGTCGCTGCTCGGCGACCGCGCCGGCGCGACGCTCGTCGCGCGCTACGCCCAGCGCGATGACAACGTCCGCTGCCTCGTGCTGCTCGAGCCCAAGGCAGAGACGCTCGGCTTCCCGCTCGCCAAGGACGTCGCGGCGCTCGGCGGGCTTCCGACCTGCATCGTGGCCTGCAAGGAGAGCTCCGCCACGGCCCAGTCGATCGCCGACACCGGCGCCGCAGCCAACGACGGACACAAGTACGTCGAAGTGTTGGTGGCCAAGGGTGCGGCCGTCGGGACCGCCGCGGACAAGACCTGCGTGGTCAACATCGCCAAGTACATGAGCACGCAGGCGAACCCCCAGAAGTCGCCCGACAAGCAGTAGTCGTCCCGCGCTCGCCCAGCGTCGCGGGCGTGGACTGCGCCCCTCGCCGCGCTCCCGCCAGAGCTCTCGCCCGGCGAGTCCACGCGGCGAACCCGCCCGTACTCGAGTCGGCGGCGCGGCCCCTTCCGAGTGGCCGCTGCGAGTAGGATCTCTCCCACTCTGGCCCCCGTGGTGAGACGTCTCCTGCGTTCGTTGCTGCCGCCCGCCGCCCGCGCCCGCGTGCGGCGCTGGCTCGACGTGCTCGACACGCAGTGGCACTCGCGCCTGCGCGGTTCCGCGATCCGCGCGCGCCTCGAGAGCCTGCGGCGCATCCCGCGCGGCCTGCACGTCGAGGGCACCAACATCTGCAACGCGCGCTGCGTGTTCTGCGCCTATCCGCAGATGGAGCGGCGCAAGCAGACCATGCCGATGGCGGACTTCGAGCGCGTGGTCGCGCAGTACCTCGACATGGGCGGTCACCACGTCTCGCTGACGCCGATCGTCGGCGATCCGTTCGTCGACAAGCACCTGTTCGAGCGGCTCGACCACCTGATGGCGCAGGAGCGCGTCGCGGGCATCAGCTTCTACACCAACGCGATCCTGATGACGCCGGAGAAGTCCGAGCGCCTGCTCGCCTACGCCTCGAAGCTGCACGTGCACGTCTCCTGGGGCGGCTTCGACCGCCAGACGTGGAACACGATCATGGGTGTCGAGAAGTTCGAGGCCGCGCGCGACGGCGTGCTCGCGCTCCTCGAGCTCAAGCAGCGCACCGGCTCGCAGCTGCGTTTCACCCTCGCGCTGCGCTGCCCCGATTCCAACTGCACGGGCGAGCTGTACGAGCGCCTCGACGCGTTCCGTCGCGCCGGTCTGGTGGAAATCGCGCCCATGGCCGACTACGACTCGTGGGCCGGCAAGATCGCGCCCGCCGCGCTCGAGGCGGTCGGCCTGCCGCCGCGCGAGATGCCCCACAAGCGCGGCGCCTGCGAGCTGCTCTTCACCAAGCCCGTGGTGCTCGCCGACGGCCGCGTCAACGCCTGCGCGTGTCGCGATGTCGAGGCGGAGCTGATCGTCGGCAACGTGAACGAAGAGCCGCTCGCCAAGATCTGGGCCGGCGAACGCATCAGCGCGCTGATCGAGCGCCACGAGCGCGGCGACTATCCCGAGGTGTGCCAGCGCTGCACCTACTTCGTCAGCGTCTACAACTCACGCCGCTCGCGCACCTTCGCCACCGACGGCAAGCTCGAGGGCAACTGGGCCGAGGACTAGCTTGGGAGCGCGAACTTTTTTCGGCGCGCGGGGCACGATCTCTCGGGCTTGGTTGCGTGTGAAACCTGCCAACCTCTAGCCTAGCGGCCTTGCTCGCGGCTCGGCGCGTCCCGAGCGGGGGGCCGATCAAGGGCCGACGCTCCGCCGACCGAAGTCCCAGCCCCCAGCAGCCTCCGCGAGCCCCGACCCATGACGACCTTTCAGCTGACCCACCTCGAGGAGCTCGAGGCCGAGGCCATCGCGATCATCCGCGAGGTGGTGGCCCAGTTCGAGAAGCCCGTGATGCTGTTCTCGATCGGCAAGGACTCGATCGCGATGCTGCGCCTCGCCGAAAAGGCCTTCGCGCCCGGCAAGCTGCCGTTCCCGCTCTTGCACGTGAACACCACGTTCAAGTTCCAGGAGATGATCCGCTTCCGCGACGAGTTCGTCCAAAGCCGCGGGCACCAGCTGATCGAGTGGATCAATCAAGACGGCGTGAAGGCGGGCGTCACGCCCTTCAACGCCGGAACGCAGCGTTACACGCACGTGATGAAGACCGAGGCGCTCAAGCAGGCGCTCTCGCACTACGGCTTCGACGCGGCCTTCGGCGGCGCGCGCCGCGACGAGGAGAAGAGCCGCGCCAAGGAGCGCGTGTTCAGCTTCCGCGACCGCTTCCACCAGTGGGACCCCAAAAACCAGCGGCCCGAGCTGTGGAGCCTGTACAACGGGCAGGTCGCCAAGGGCGAGTCGATCCGCGTCTTCCCGCTCTCGAATTGGACCGAGCTCGACGTCTGGCTCTACATCTACCGCGAGCAGATCCCCGTGATCCCGCTGTACTTCGCCAAGCGCCGTCCGGTGCTCGACCGCAACGGCACGTGGATCATGCGCGACGACGAGCGCATGCCGCTCGAGCCCGGCGAGCAGCCGCAGATGCGTTCGGTGCGCTTCCGCACTCTGGGTTGCTACCCGCTGACGGGCGCGGTCGAGTCGCAGGCCACCAACCTGCGAGAAGTGCTCGAGGAAATGCTGCGCTCGCGCACCAGCGAACGCCAAGGTCGCGTGATCGACTACGACGAGGCGGGTTCGATGGAGCAGAAGAAGAAGGAGGGCTACTTCTGATGCTGCACACAGAAGAGCTCGACCGCATCGGCATCGACGGCTGGCTCGAGAGCTACCAGCGCAAGGAACTGCTGCGCATCCTGACCTGCGGCTCCGTGGACGACGGCAAGTCGACCCTGATCGGGCGGCTCCTGCACGACTCCGCGGGCGTGTTCGAGGACCAGCTCAAGGCGCTCAAGAAGGACACGACGCGCTACGGCACGACGGGCGAGGAGATCGACTTCGCGCTGTTGATGGACGGCCTGCAGGCCGAACGCGAGCAGGGCATCACGATCGACGTCGCCTACCGCTACTTCAGCACGCCACGGCGCAAGTTCATCGTCGCCGACACGCCCGGCCACGAGCAGTACACGCGCAACATGGCGACCGGCGCCTCGACCGCCGACCTCTCGATCATCCTGATCGACGCGCGCAAGGGCGTGCTCGCGCAGACGCGCCGTCACGCTTTCATCTGCTCGCTGCTCGGCATCAAGCACGTCGTCATCGCGGTCAACAAGATGGACTTGGTCGAGTACTCGCAGGCGACCTTCGAGCAGATCCGGCGCGACTGCGCCGAGTTCCTCGCCCGCCTCTCGATCCCCGACGTGCACTTCATCCCGATGAGCGCGCGCCGCGGCGAAAACGTCGTCGGCCGCTCGACCACCATGCCGTGGTACCAAGGCGCGCCGCTGCTCGACTACCTCGAGACCGTGCACATCGCCGGCGACCGCAACTCGATCGACCTGCGCCTGCCGGTGCAGCTCGTGCTGCGCCCCAACCTCGACTTCCGCGGCTTCGCGGGCACGCTCGCCTCGGGCGTGCTGCGCCGCGGCGACGAGATCGTTGCGCTCCCCTCGGGCCGCCACGCCTTCGTCAAGCAGGTGTTCGTCTCCGGCGCCGAGCGCGAAGAGGCCGGGCCCGGCATGGCCGTCACGATCACGCTCGACCGTGAGATCGACATCAGCCGCGGCGATCTCATCGCACGCCCCAACAACGCGCCTCCGCTCGAGCACGCGGTCGAGGCGATGGTGGTGTGGATGAGCGAGGACGCCCTCGCTGCTGGCCGTTCGTACCTGATCAAGCAGAGCACGCTGATGGCGCCCGTCGCCGTCACGGACCTGCGTTACCGGATGAACGTCAACACGCTCAAGAGCGAAGAAGCCGCTCAGCTCTCGCTCAACGAGATCGGCCGCATCCGGCTCGAGTGCGCCAAGCCGCTCTCCGCGGACCCCTACGCGCGCAACCGCCACACGGGCGCGTTCATCCTGATCGACCGCATGAGCAACGCGACGGTCGGCGCTGGCATGATCCTCGACCGCACCCCGGCCGAGCAGGCCATCGACCGCGAGCGCCGCTCGCGCGACGCGGGCACGAACCTCACGCCGCACTCGGGCACCGTCAGCCCCGAGCAGCGCGCCGCGCGCATCGGTCAGCGGCCGTTCACGCTGTGGCTCACGGGCCTGCCGCGCTCCGGCAAGAGCTCGCTCGCCCATGCACTCGAGCACGCGCTGTTCGAGCGCGGCGTGCAGTCGGTCGTGCTCGACGGCGAGTCGCTGCGCAAGGGCCTCTCGTCCGACCTCGGCTTCTCGGCGCGCGACCGCGTCGAGCACGTGCGCCGCGCCGGCGAGCTCGCGAAGCTCCTCAACGACCACGGGCAGGTGGTGATCGCGGCCTTCGTGTCCCCCACCGCCGAGCAGCGCGAACGCGCGCGCGCTTCCATTGGGGCCGAGCGCTTCCTCGAGATTTTCTGCGACGCGCCGCTCGCCACCTGCGAGAGCCGCGACACCACCGGCTTCTACGCGCGGGCCCGCAAGGGCGAGATCGCGAACGTCACCGGCGTCGACACGCCCTACGAACCGCCCCGCGCACCGACGCTGCGGCTCGACACCGCCGCGACCTCGATCGAGGCCAACATCGCGCGCCTGCTCGAGCTGCTCTCGGCCCGCATGCTGCTGCGCTGACGGCGCGCTGACCGCAAGCGAGAGGCGCCGCATCGTGATCGATGCGGCGCCCCTCGCCCATGTCAATCGCTCCCAAGCCGTGCGAGCTCGGCTTCGGCGGCGATCGAGCCGAAGGCGTGCCACGACGGGCCGCGCGTGCACTCCTCGAACAGGCTGCGCGCGCGATCGAAGTCGAGGGAGAGCAGCGCGAAGTGGCCCGCGCCGAACAGGAACGTGGCGAAGTCGCTCGCATCTGGACCGGCGGAACGGGCGCGCGCGGCGAGCGCGTCGATGTCGGCGCCGTCGCGATGAGCGAGGCACAGCGCGTGGTACGAGTCGTATTCGACGATCTGCATGTCGGCACGGATCGCGGCGGCCGCGGCGCGCGCATCGTCCTCGCGCCCGAGCCGACGCAGCGTGTTGCACAGCCACCACGTCGCGGAGCAGCGATTGTCGTCGTTCTTCGAGAGCTCGAGACAGCGCCGCCATGCGGGCTCCGCGCGTTCGAAGTCGCCTTGCAGGAAGCGCGCGAGGCCCAGGTGGTAGTGGATGTTGGACTGCAGCGTCTCGAGCAGGATTCCCGCCGCGTTGGGCTGGCCGTCGGGCTCGACGGTGTCGGGTTTGCCGCGCTCCAGCTCCGCGGCGCGCTCGAGATCGCGCGCGGCGAGCTCGAACTCGCGCACGGTGATCCAACGATGTCCGCGATGGCGCAGGAAGCGCGCGTCGTGCGGAAAGCGCTCGCTGCCCAGCGTGAACGTGTCGATCGCTTCCCGGAAGCGACCGAGGTAGCCGAACCGCCGCCCGACCCAGATCCACGCCTCGGGATCGTCGGGCCGCGCTTCGAGCTCGCGCTGCGCCGCCTCGAGTTGGCTCTCGCGCGTCGACTGCGCGAGCGCCGTGAGCGGAGGCGGATAGAGCGCGGTGCCGAGCAGCGAAGTGGCCTGCGCGAGGGCGCAAGCGGCGCGCGGCGCAGGGCATGCGCGTCCCTGTGCGTCGCACGCGCGCGCGCGTGAGTCCGCGTCGCTCGCGGCGGTCGATTGGCACGCGAATGCGCAGGCGAGTGAAGCGATGGCGAGGAACGTGCGCGGCATGGGGGCCTCCTTGCGTTCAGTTTGACTTCGCCGCGCCGCGCGCGCATCGTCTGCGTGGCGTGAATCCCGCTTCTCTCCGCCCCGCGCCCGTCAACGGTTGGACCGGCGGCCAGTACAGCGTTCTGCGCGCGCTCTTCGGCCTCGCGCTCGCCGTCCGATTCTCGATCCACGCCCACGGCGCCCTACCGCTCGAAGCCGCGCTGCACCTCGCCGGACTGGGCTTCGCCGTCGCGTTCGCCCTCGGCTGGAGAGAACGTGCGAGCGCCTTCCTGCTCACGCCGACGCTGATCGCGGCGGGTTTTTTGGGCGGCGAGCGCGGGCCCGGACAGGTGCACTGGCTCGCGCTCGCCGTGCTGTTGCACCTCGCCCTTCCCCCGGCCCCCTTTCTCTCCCTCGACGCGCGCGGGCGCAGCGATCCGCGCGGCGACTGGGCGATGCCGAACTTCGTGCGCGCCCTCGCGCTCGCGGCCTGCGCCGGATCGCTCGCGACGTGGTGGCTCTCGCGCAGCGAGCCCCTGCTCGCGCCGCTTTTCTACGCCGCGCTCGCCAGCGATCCGGGCTGGCTCCCCGGCGTGCGAGCGAGCGGCCCCGAGCGCGTCTTCTATGACGGGAACTGCGGCCTGTGCCAGCACAGCGTGCGGTTCCTCCTGTCGGAGGATCGCTCGACCGAGCCGCTGCTCTTCGCGCCGCTCGGCGGCGAGCGTTTCGCGCGCGAGTTCCCCGATCGGAGCGCGCACGGATTCCCCGACAGCATGCTCGTGCGCACCGCGGAGGGTCGCACGCTCGTGCGCTCGGGCGTGGCGGTGCACCTCGGAGCTCGCCTCGGAGGCCTGTGGCGCGCGCTGGCCGCGCTCGCCGGCCTCCTGCCCGCCGCGTGGCTCGACCTCGGCTACTCCGCCGTCGCCCGCGTGCGCCGCCGAGTGTTCGCGACCTCCGACGAGGCGTGCGCGATGCTGCCGCCTGACCTGCGCGATCGGTTCGAGGCCTGAGCACCCACGAACCGCGGCGAAAAAAGGCGCGAGGATTCGTCTCGGCGCTTGAACAGCTCGCGCTGTGGGGTCCAATCGCCGCCTTGGCGATGGGGATCGAGCTGCTCGAACGCGAGGAAGGCCTGGAGGCGCTGCGCGAAGTCGTCGCGCGCGTGTGGGGCTATTCCGAGTTCCGGCCGCTGCAGGCCGAGGCGATGCTCGCCAGCCTCGAGCGCCGCGACGCGCTCGTGGTGCTCGCCACCGGCGGCGGCAAGAGCCTGTGCTATCAAGCGCCCGCCCTCGTGCGCGAGGGACTGACGGTGGTCTTGAGTCCGCTGATCTCGCTGATGCAAGACCAGATCGCGGGGCTCGCCGAGAGCGGCGTGCAGGCGGCCATGCTGACGAGCGCGCAGGGGGCGAGCGAGAAGCGCGAGGTGTTCCAGCGTCTGCGCGCGGGAGCGCTCAAGCTGCTCTTCGTCTCGCCGGAGCGTTTCGTCGTGCCCGGTTTCATCGAGGAACTCGCGCAGCTCGGCCTCGCGACGCTGGTGGTCGACGAGGCGCACTGCATCAGCCACTGGGGCCACGACTTCCGTCCTGAGTACCGTCGCATCGGCGAGTTGCGCGCGCTGCTGCCGAGCGTGCCGATCCAAGCCTTCACGGCGACCGCGACGCCGCAGGTGCGCGCCGACATCGTGCGCCAGCTCGGTCTGCGCGCGCCCGAGGAGCTCGTCGGCAGCTTCGACCGCGCCAACCTGACCTACCGCTTCCTGCCGCGCGCCGACGAGGTCGAGCAGGTGCTCTCCGTCATCCGGCGCCATCCCAACGAAGCGGGCATCGTGTATTGCCTGCGCCGCACCGACGTCGACTCGCTCGCGCCCGAGCTCGCGCGCGCGGGCATTCGCTGCCTGCCCTACCACGCGGGCTTGAGCGCGCAGACGCGCGAGCACAACCAGTCGCGCTTCCTCGCCGAGGAAATCGAGGTGATCGTCGCCACGGTCGCGTTCGGCATGGGCATCGACCGGCCCGACGTGCGCTTCGTCGTGCACGCGGCGTTGCCGAAAGGCATCGAGCAATTCGCGCAGGAAACCGGCCGCGCGGGTCGCGATGGAAACCCGAGCGAGTGCGTGATGCTCTACAGCGGCGCCGACTACCACGGTTGGCGCAACCTGCAGGAACGCAGCCACAGTGAGGCGCGCGCCGCGGGCGTCGAGATCGATCCAACGCAGGCCGCCGCCTCGCTTGCTCGGCTCTCGGAGATGTACGGCTTCGCGACCGCCGCGACGTGCCGCCATCGCTTCCTCGTGCAGCACTTCGGGCAAGAGTGGAGCGGCGGCCCCAACTGCGGCGCGTGCGACGTGTGTCTGGGCGAGCTGCGCGCGGTCGCCGATGCGCAGCGCGTCGCGCAGATGATCCTCTCCTGTGTCGTGCGCTGTGAGCAGCGCTACGGCGCCGGTCATGTCACCGATGTCCTGCGCGGCGCCTCCACCGAGCGCATCCGCGCCGCAGGCCACGACCAACTCACGACCTTCGGCCTCCTGCGCGATCGCCACGCGCGCGAGATCCGCCACTGGATCGAGCAGCTCGTCGGCCTCGAACACCTGCGCGTCGCTCCCGGCCAGTACCCGACGCTCTCGCTCACGCGCTCGGGCGTCGAAGTGATGAAGGCCCAGCGCGAGGTGGCGCTCTACGACTTGCCGGTGCCGCCGCGCGCGCGGCGCGCCTGTGCGCCGCGCGTGGTCACGACGCGCCGCGGCAAGCTCACCTTCGAGGCCGACGGCGCGAACCAAGGCCGCAGCGCCGTGACGAGCGATGGCGCCGAGATCGAAATCGCGGTCGACGCCACGCTGTTCGAGCGCCTGCGCAACCTGCGCCGCCGCCTCGCGCGCGAGCGCGGCGTGCCGCCCTACCTGATCTTCGGCGATCGCACCTTGCAGGAGCTCGCGGCGCTGCGCCCCACGACCCTCGACGAGCTGCGCGGCATCCGCGGCATCGGCCAGACCAAGCTCGCGGACTTGGGGCCGGCGTTCGTGGCCGAGATCGCCGCCTACCGCGCCTGACGAGCGAGCGGCGCCGCTTGCGACGATCGAGCCTGCCCCACCGACGCTCCCGCGCGCCGCGAGCGCGGCTGCGGGCTTTCCTCCGGCCCTTCCCGCGGCGACAATCCGCGCCATGGGTGAGTACCAACTCGAGATCAACGGGGACTCGCACGACGTCTCCGCGCCGGACCACTGGACGCTGCTCGAGGTGCTGCGCTACCGCCTCGGCCTGACGGGCTCGAAGCAAGGCTGCGACAAGGGCGACTGCGGCGCGTGCACCGTGCTCGTCGACGGTCAGCCCGTGCTCGCGTGTCTGACGCTCGCGCGCGCGAGCGAAGGCCGCGCCATCACGACCATCGAGGGCTTGATGCCCGCTCACCTGCGCGCCGGCGGCACGGGAGCCGATCCGCTGCAGCAGGCCTTCGATCGCTGCGGAGCGCTGCAGTGCGGCTTCTGCCAGAGCGGCATGATCCTCTCCGCGCGCGCCCTGCTCGAGCGCTGCCCGCGGCCTTCGCGCGAGGACATGCGCGACGCGCTGTCGGGCAACCTGTGCCGTTGCACGGGCTACACCCAGATCTTCGAGGCGATCGAGTCCGCCGTGGCCGAGAAGCTCCACCTGCAACCCAACTTGCGCTCGTGGGAAGCCCAGCGCGCCGCGCAGGAGCCGTCGCGATGAGCGCCCGCGATCTCCACGGCCCGGGCGCGCCTTGGGGGCCGGCGGAACCCGGCTCCAAGACGAACGTCGACTTCAAGGTCGTCGGCCGCGCGCACGCCAAGGTCGACGGGCTCGCCAAAGCCACGGGCGCGGCGGTGTACGCCGACGACATCGTTCTGAGCGGCATGCTGCACGCGAAGACGCTGCGCAGCCCGCACGCGCACGCGAGGATCCGGCGCATCGACGCGTCGAAGGCGCGCGCGCTGAAAGGCGTGCACGCAGTGATCACGGGCGACTCGATGCCGATCAAGTACGGCGTCATTCCCTGGACGCCCGACGAGAATGCGCTGGCGGTCGACAAGGTGCGCTTCATCGGCGATCCGGTCGCGGCGGTCGCGGCGATCGACGAGGACACGGCCAACGCGGCGCTCAAGCTGATCGACGTCGAGTACGAGCTGCTGCACGCGTTCCTCGATCCGCGCGAGTCGCTCGTGCGGGCCGAGCCCGCGATCCACGAGGGGCGCAAGGAAGGCAACGTCTCCAAGAGCGTGCAGCTCGAATTCGGCGCCGTCGATGCGGCGCTCTCGAGCGCGGACGTCGTGGTCGAGGACGACTACGTCTTCCACGGCTCGACGCACGCACCGATCGAGCCGCACTGCGCGGTCGCGACCTACTCGCCCGAGGGCGTGCTCACGCTCTGGTCGGCGACGCAGATCACGCACTACGTGCATCGCGCGCTCGCGCGCGTGCTCGAGCTGCCCGCGCACAGGATCCGCGTGATCCAGCCCTGCCTCGGCGGCGCCTTCGGCGGCAAGTCCGACCCGTTCAGCCTCGAGTTCTGCGTCGCGAAGCTCGCGCTGCTCACGGGCCGGGCGGTGAAGATGCTGTGGACGCGCGAAGAGGTCTTCTACGCGCACCGCGGTCGCCACCCGATGCAGATGCACTATCGCAGCGGCGCGACGAAGGACGGCCAGCTCGTCGCCGTCGACGCGAAGATCCTGATCGACGGCGGTTCCTACAGCTCGTTCGGCCTCGTCACGACCTACTACTCGGGGCAGTTGCTCACGGGGCCCTACCACTTCCCCACCTACCGCTTCGACTCGACGCGCGTGTTCACGAACAAGCCGCCGTGCGGGCCCAAGCGCGGCCACGGCTCGGTGCAGCCGCGCTTCGCCTTCGAAGTGCAGCTCGACCAGCTCGCCGAGAAGCTCGCGCTCGATCCGATCGAGATCCGCCGCCGCAACTTCCAAGGCGACTTCACGCGCACGGTCAACGGCCAGCGCGTGACCTCCAACGGCTTCCTGCAATGTCTCGACGAGGTCGAGCGCGCGAGCCGCTGGAAGGAACGCCGCGGCAAGCTCGGGCCAGCCCGCGGCCTGGGCGTCGCGGGCTCGATGTACATCTCGGGCACGAATTACCCGGTGTATCCCAACGACATGCCGCAGTCGGGCGTGCAACTGAAAGTCGACCGCTCGGGCCTCGTCACCGTCTTCACCGGCGGCAACGACATCGGCCAAGGCTCGAACTCGATGTGCGCGTACATCGTCGCGGAGGAGCTCGGCATCCCGATCGAGCGCATCCGCGTCGTCGCCGCGGACACCGATCTGTGCCCCGTCGACCTCGGCGCGTACTCCAGCCGTGTCACGTTCATGGTCGGCAACGCGACCATCGACGCCTGCCGCAAGCTGCGCGAGAAGCTCGTCGCCGCCGTGGCGCAGACGTGGCAGTGCGCGCCCGCGCGCGTGCGCCTGATCGAAGGGCTCGTCGTCGACCTCGACGACACCTCGCGCTCGCTCACCTCCGTCGAAGCGTTCCACCTCGCCGAGACCAAGTTCGACACGCTCGGCGCGACGGGCTCCTACAACACGCCCAAGCTCGGCGGCGACTATCGCGGCGGCACGATCGGCGCGTCTCCGGCGTACTCGTTCACCGCGCACGTCGTCGACGCCTCGGTCGACACCGAGACTGGGCGCATCAGCGTGCACGACGTGTGGATCGCCCACGACTGCGGCCGCGCGCTCAATCCGATGATCGTCGCGGGACAGATGGAAGGCTCCGCCTACATGGGCATCGCCGAGGCGCTGTACGAAGATCACGACATCAACCGCTTCGGCCTGCACCGCGGCCCGTCGCTGCTCGACTACCGCCTGCCGACGAGCCTCGACACGCCGGAGTTCCGCGCGCTGATCGTCGAGTCGATCGACCCCGAAGGTCCCTACGGCGCGAAGGAAGCCGGCGAAGGCCCGCTGCACCCCTCGCTGCCGGCGCTCTCCAACGCGATCTACGACGCGGTCGGCATCCGCCTCAAGCACCTGCCGTTCACGCCCGCCAAGGTGCTCGCGGCGCTGCGCGAGAAGCGCGCGAGCCCCGCGCTCGCGACGCAGGGAGGGACGCGCTGATGCTGCGCCTTCCGAAGTTCGAGCTCTGCACGCCGACGACGCTCGCCCACGCCGTGGCGCTGCTCGCGGAGTCTCCCGATGCGCTGATCGTCGCGGGCGGCACCGACCTCGTGCCCAACATGAAGCACGAGCTCTTCACTCCTTCGCGCGTGGTCTCGCTCGCGCAGGTGAGCGAGTTGCGCGGCATCCGCCGCGGTGCCGACGGCTCGCTCGCGATCGGCGCGATGACGTCACTCGCCGAGGTCGCCGCGAGCGCGCTCGTGCGCGCGCAGGCTCCCGCGCTCGCGCAGGCCTGCTCGCTCGTCGCCGGACCGCAGTTGCGCACCATGGGCACGCTCGGAGGCAACGTGCTGCTCGACACGCGCTGCCAGTGGTACAACCAGACCTACTTCTGGCGGCAGGCGCTCGGCTTCTGCATGAAGAAGGACGGCGAAGTGTGTCACGTCGTCAAGGGCGGCAAGAACTGCGTCGCCGCCGCTTCGAACGACAGCGCGCCGGCGCTGATGACGCTCGGCGCCACGCTCGAGTTCGCGAGCCTGCGCGGCCGACGCGCGATCGCGATCGACGACTTCTGGGTGGCCGACGGCATCTGCAACAAGCGAGTCGAGCGCGACGAGGTGCTCGTCTCGGTCCACGTGCCCAAGGCTCCCGAGGGTCACCGCGGCGCCTACGGCAAGCTGCGCGACCGCGGCAGCATCGACTTCCCGCTGCTCGGCGTCGCCGTGCGCCTCGACCTCGACGCGCAGGGCGCAGTCGAGCACGCGGATGTGGTCGTCACTGCGCTCGCGGCGCAGCCCAAGCGCATCGCGAAGCTCGATGCGGTCTTGCACGGCCAGCGCCCCGGCTCCTCCGACTTCGAGGTCGCCGTCGCCGAAGCCGCCGCGCTCGCCCACCGCCAGTGCAAGCCGCTGCCGAACATCCCGGGCGATGCCGAGTACCGCCGCGACATGGTTCCGGTGTACGTGAAGCGCACGCTGCTCGCCGCCGCGCGTGGCGAGGGCCCCGTGCACCACGTCTAGCCGAGCAAGGGCGCGCGCTCGAGATCGGCACCTACGACGCGGGCTCGCCGTTCTTCGACGGCACCGGCGCCGACTTCAGCTGGCACACCAACGGCACGGGCCAGAACGACGCGCGCGAGAGCTACTCGATCGGCTGGGCCACGCCCGCGGTCGATTTCACCAACGGGCTCGTGCACTCGGTGCGCATCGTGTATGTGCCCGGCTCGTTGAGCGTCTCCTACGACGGCGCCCCGCTTTTCACGACGCCCTACAGCTTCGCGAGCGGCGGCACATGGATCGGCGGCGCCTCGGTCGGCGGGCTAAACCTGATCGGCGGCAGCTCGCTGTATGTCGGCGTCACCTCCGCGACCGGCGGCGCGTGGGAACACAACGATGTGCTCTCGTGGAGCTTCACCGCCCCGCCCCCGACACCGACCACCATCTGCACGAGCGGCACTTCGACCCATGGCTGCCTCGCGACGATCGGCGGCAGCGTGAGCGCCTGCAACGGCTCCTTCACCCTCGACTGGAACGCCTTCCAAGCCGCCACCCCCGGCGCCCTCGGCCAACCCTGGTCCACCGGACAGCGCTCGCAGGTCCAGGCGTGGTATCGCGACCCGCCCGCCTCGAAGTCCACCAACTGGTCGAACGCGCTGACGCTCACGTGCTTGCCGTAGGAGAGCGGGCGCGCGCGGGCTCAGCGCGACTCGAGGTGCAGGTTGCGGCTGTGGGCGGTGACGTCCCAGGGGGCGGGTTCGCCGCCGAGGTAGTGGTGGAAGAAGTCGAGGTGGGCGTTGTAGTAGAAGGCCATCTCGTGCCACGCGGGCCAGTGGCCGGCGTTGGGGAGCACGACGAGGCGCGCGGGGACGCCGCGCTTTTGGAGCGCGGTGTAGTACTGCAAGCTCTGCGTGTAGGGCACGCGGTAATCGAGCTCGCCGGTGATCACGAGCGAGGGCGTCGAGAAGTTGCGCACGAAGTTCGACGGCGACCAGCGCTCGTAGAGCTCGCTCGTCCACGGCGTGCCTCCGAGGTCGTGCTCGGGGAACCACAGCTCCTCGGTGGCGCCGTAGAAGGAGCGCAGGTCGTACAGACCCATCATCGCGGCGTTGCAGCGAAAGCGCTGCGTGTGGCCCTGCATCCACATCGCCATGTAGCCGCCGTAGCTCCAGCCCATCACCCCCATGCGAGTGGGATCGACGAACGCGAGCGCCTCGAGCTGGTCGCACACGGCCATCAGGTCGTCGAAGGGTCGTCCGCCCCACTCGCGGGTGATCGCGTCCGTGAAGTCCTGACCGTAGCCGGTCGAGCCGGCGGGGTTGCAGAACGCGACCACATAGCCCTTGCCCGGATACACCTGCCAGTCGCCGCGGAACGCGTCCGTCCACTGGGACTGCGGGCCTCCGTGCACGTTGAGCACCAGCGGATAGCGTTTCGACGGATCGAATCCGTGCGGCGTGACGACGAAGGTGTGCACCTTGCGACCGTCGGAGCCGTCGAGCCACAGTTCCTGCGCCGGTCGGATGTCGACCTCGGATGCGACCGCGGCGTTGAAGCTCGTGAGCGCGCGGCGCGACTCGCCGCTCGCGACGAACAGCTCCGTCGGCTCGCCGACGCTGCGGTGGGCGTAGAGGACCTCTCCGCGCGCGCCGAGTTCCCAACCTGCGATGAACCCGTGGCGCAGCACGAGCGTCGGTGTGCCGCCTGCGATCGAGATGCGGTAGAGCGGATTGCGCCCGTGATTCTCGGCCTGAAACACCAGCTCGCGGCTGTCCGGCGTCCAGCGCATGTCCTCGACCATGTCGTCGAAGCCGCCGCGCTCGGTGAGGTAGCGCACGGTGCCGCTCGCGCGCTCGTACAGCGCCAGTCGCTTGAGATCGCTCTCGTAACCCGGCGTCGCCTGACTCTGGAACGCGATCCACTTGCCGTCCGGCGAGTACAGCGGCCCGCCGTCCCAGCCGTCGTTCGCGTCCGTGAGGTTGCGCGCGCTCGCGCTGCCGTCGATCGGCACGACCCACAGGTCGGAGTTCGTCGAGCTCGCCTGCTCCGCATCGTGGTTGGAGACAAAGCACAGCTGCGCGCCGTCGGGTGACCACGCGAAACCGCGGCCGCCGAGCGAGAACGCGGGCGCATCGAACTCGCCCGGAGTGAGGTCGCGCACGAGCGCGCCGCTCGCCGCATCGACCAGCACGATGTGCGTGCGCTTGCCTTGGTGCCAGCTCGTCCAGTGGCGGTACAAGAGCTCGTCGGCGACGCGCACCTGCAGCTTGCCCTCGAGCCCCTTGGCGATGCGTCCGTTGCAGCCCTCGTCGAGCCCGCACTCCGGCCACAACTCCACGCTGGCGGCCATGTGCTCGCCGTCGGGCGACCACAGAAAGCCGCCGATCCCCAGCGCGCTCCGCGTCAGTTGCCGCGGCTCGCCGCCGTCGAGCGGCATGGTCCACACCTGCATCGAGCCGCTGCGCG
>Ga0194120_10001565_pt1 | contig 41353 bp, 35 predicted proteins | sample TA2MahCa65mmetaG_FD_148642 | JGI IMG/M metagenome (GOLD analysis project Ga0194120, IMG submission 148642) | Freshwater microbial communities from Lake Tanganyika, Tanzania - TA2015019 Mahale Deep Cast 65m | ecosystem: Environmental > Aquatic > Freshwater > Lake | place: Tanzania: Lake...
CGCTCGTGAGCACCTCCAAGTCCTCGGCGGCGACCGTCGGCGCCGCCAGGTCCGGCGTCACCTCCTCGCGCGTCTTGCCGAGGAAGGCGTCGGCATCGATGCCGTGCACCAGCGCCACGCCGCGATTGACCAGGACAAAGCGCCGATCGCGGTCCTTGAGACTGACCATGCCCGGAAACAGGTCGATCACCGACCGCAAGATTGCGTTCGACGCCGCCAGCGCCGCCTCGGCGCGCTTGAAATCGGTGATGTCGTTGGCCGCGCCGCGATACCCCGTAAAGGTGCCGCTTTCGTCGAACACCGGAATCGCGCCGGTGCGGAACCACCGTAATTCGCCATTGGCCCGCCGACGCCGCAAGACCACGTTGCGATAGGGCTTGCGCGTCCTTTCGGCCTCGGTGATTTCGCGCGGCAAGACGTCGGGATCGCCACCCGCGCTCAAGGCCAGTTCGCGCCGGGTCTTGCCGATGTGGAATTCGGGGCCGTCGCCGGTGATCTCGCGCACCCGTTCGGACATGAAGCTGAAACGCAGATCCTTGTCCATTTCGAAGAACCAGTCGGACGCCGATTCGGCGAAGCCGCGGAAACGCTGCTCGCTGATCTGCAGCGCGGCTTCGGCGCGCTTGAGTTCGGAGATGTCGACGCTGACCGTGACCACGGCGGTGACGCGCCCGTCATTGTCCCGCACCGGGCGCTTGTTGATCAGCCACACGCCTTTGCCGCCGATCGGAGTCGAAAGCGCCTGCTCGACGTTGACAAGCGTCACGCCGCCGTCGAGCACCCGCCGATCCTGCGCCATGATGATCTCGGCCGAACCCAAGTCGCGCACTTCGTGGGGCAATCGTCCCAGCACCTCGGCCGAGGTCAGTCCCAGCACTTCGAGCTGGCCGCGATTGACCATGATGTAGCGGCCCTCGCGGTCCTTGACGTTGACCACGCCCGGCATCGCGTCCATCACCGCCGCCTGCAAGCGGCGGCTTTCGATCAGTTCGCGCTCCTGCGCCTTGCGGTCGGTGACGTCGAGCTGGACCGAAAGCACGCCTGTGACTCGCCCTTCGGCGTCCAAAAGCGGCCGTTTCCACCCCAGCCAATCGCGCTTGCCGAAGGGCGTTACGCTGGTGAAGTCGTAGGGCGGCAAGGCTTGACCGGTTTCCAACACCATGCGGTCGCGGCCCTCGATCAGTGACGCTAATTCGGCCGTGGCGAAATCGGACAATCGCCGCCCGATCAGATCGTCGCGTTCGACGCCGCGATTGCGCGCCATCTGGCGATTGGCCAAGACGTAACGCAGATCGCGGTCCTTTACCGTGACCGCGGCCGGCAACTCGTCGATCACGTCCTGAAGCAGCCTGCGGCTTTCGGCGATCTCCTGCGCCGCCCGCCGCACCTCGGAAACGTCGGCCACCGAGACCAGAACCGCCGGCTGGCCGTCCCATTCGAACGACCGCAACTGGACGTTGATGGTGAAGCGCCGGCCATGGCGATCCATGCCGACGGTATCGAAGCTTTCGGGCGTGGCCTCGCCGGCGGCGCGCCGCCTGGCGCGCGCCAGCGATTCCTCCCGCGCCTCGGGCGCCAGGGTCAGAAGGAAACTGTCGAGTTTCAGCACCTCTTCGGCCGTGTCGTAGCCCAGCATCCGTGCGTAGGCGGTATTGCAGAACACCGGCTTGGCCCCCACCACCACCAGGATGCCCAGCACGTTGTTTTCGATCAGCGACCGCGCGCGGGCCTCGCTGCGCCGCACCGCCTCCAACTGCGCCTCGCTTTCGGTGATGTCGGCGTAGAGGCCGACCACGCCGCCGTCGGCGGTGCGATGATCGCCGATCAGCAGCACGCTGCCGTCGCCGAGATGGATCTTGCGCGGCCGGCCGGGGTTCTGCCGGCTGCGCACGCGTTCGGCGACGAAGGCCTCGATGTCGTCGACCTGCGGCGCCCTGGGCGAGCGCATCATGGCCCGGGTCAGGTCTTCGTAACTCACCCCCGGCACCGCCAACTGGCGGATCGACGGATCGAGCATGTCGATGAACCGCTCATTCGCGATCACCAGGCGGTCGCTCGCATCCCACAGCACAAAGCCTTCGGATATCGCCTTGACGGCATCGACCAGGCGGCTTTCCATCTGCCGCGCCCGATGCTCGGCTTCGAGTTCGGCGGTGATTTCGCGGCTGACTCCGGAAAACGCGACGAACTTGCCTCCGGCATCGAAGATCGGCCGGCCCGAGGCGGTGTAATAGCGCGGCCGGCCATCCCGACCCATGCCGCGCAGGGTGACGTCGCGGACCGGGCGCCCGGCGTCGATCGCCGCGCGAAAAGCCGCCAGGGCCTCGTGATTGAGGCCGTGCGGATCGAGCATCTGGTATTCCTGCCCGACCGCCTGCTCGAAAATCTTTCCGCGTCGCCGCCCTTCGACGTAGCGGAATTTGAGGTCCGGCCCGACCTCCCACGCCACGTCGGCGACGCTGCCGACCGCCTGGTACCAGCGCGCTTCGCGATCGGCGAGGTCGCGCTCGGCGCGCTCGCGCCGGCGGATTTGGAGCAGCAGCACCGCGGTCAGCACGCCGATCGCCGCCAGCGCCGCGGCTCCGACCGCGATTTCGTCGATGCTGCGCCGCAGCCAAGGCCCGATGACCGCGCCAAGGTCGAACGACACCCGCACTTGGAGCGGATATTCGCCCAGGTGCAACACCGCCTCGGTCGTCGCCCAATTCCTGACATAAGCGCCGATCGCATTCCCGACTCGGCTCGATCCCGAGGGCAGGCCGGTCGTCTCCGCCCGGTGGCCGACCAATTGTGTCCCATCGCGCCGCGCCAACTCGAAACCATCGCCCGGACGCTGCGCCAAGCCGGAAAAAAAGCGCTCGAAGTAAAGCGGCTCGACAAACGCGGCCACCACGCCGAGGAACCGCCCATCCTGGGCTTCGAGCCGCCGGCTGACGAAAATCGCCGGCGTGCCCGCGGCGCGACTGATCAGCGGCGCACCGATATGGAGGCCGACATCGCGCCGCTCGCGATGGACCGCGAAGTATTCCCGATCCGCGGCGCTCAACGGCAGCATTTCGGTGCTACCCGTCCGACCCAGAGGCGCGCCCGTCGCGTCGACCACGAACAGCCCTCTGACCGGGGCGCCGGACTGGATCAACGGATTGAGCGAGCGGTAGATCGATTCCGGATCGGGCCTGCGCGCGGCCATGACGTCCTGAAACTCGCGGCCGGCAAAACGCAAGGACAGATCGACCGTCTCGAAAGCCCGCGCCGCATGCTGCTGGACCGCCAAGGACAGCCGACGGGTTTCGTTGGATGCCGCCTCCAATTCCTGACGCAAGGAACTCGCCAGCATGTAGCCGCCGCCCGATCCGACCAGCAGCACCGCCACCACGCCCAATGCCGCGACCCGCCGCTTCAGGCCGAACGATAGAGTCCGGCCATCGCCGCCTGGAAGCGGATTCGCGATCATGGGCGGCGGCGAAGCACTCATTCCCAACCCCCTGGGATCACGTATTCTATCGGCTGGGCCGCGAGGCGCAAATCGGAGGGAGTTTAGGCGATGTCGCTACGAGTTGAAAAAGCCGGCCCGGTCACGACCGTGATTCTCGATCGGCCGGCGGCGCGCAATGCGGTCGACCGGCCGACGGCCGATGCGCTGGTCGCCGCTTTCAAGGCCTTCGATACCGATGCCGAAGCCAAAGTCGCGGTGCTGTTCGGCGATCATGGCACGTTCTGCGCCGGAGCCGATCTCAAGGCCTTCGCGTCGGGTCGCGGCAGCCGGCTCGAACCCGATGGCGACGGGCCGATGGGACCGAGCCGGATGCTGCTGTCCAAGCCCGTGATCGCGGCGATTTCCGGCTATGCGGTCGCCGGCGGCATCGAACTCGCCTTGTGGTGCGACCTGCGTGTCGCCGAGGAGGACGCCGTGCTGGGCGTATTCTGCCGGCGCTTCGGCGTGCCGTTGATCGACGGCGGCACCATTCGCCTGCCGCGGCTGATCGGCATGAGCCGGGCGCTGGACCTGATCCTGACCGGCCGGTCGGTCAAGGCCGAGGAAGCGCTGGCGATGGGCCTGGTCAATCGCGTCGTGCCCAAGGGCCAGTCCCGCGCCGCGGCCGAGGCGCTGGCGGCCGAAATCGCCCGTCATCCCGAACTCTGCATGCGCTCGGATCGGCTGTCGGCTTATCAGCAATGGAATCTCGATTTTCCGGCCGCCCTGGCCAACGAGTTCCGCCTCGGCATTCCTTCGCTGATGGCCGAGGGTCGCGCCGGCGCCGCGCGCTTCGCCCTGGGCGCCGGGCGGCACGGGAAACCGGCACAGCCATAAGCGGCTTGACCGCGACAAAGCTTTTTCCTAATACCGCCCGGGGCTTCGGGAGGCACGCGACGGATGGATCAGGCGGCGGTGGGCGCGAGTTTGGCGCGCCTCGACACCTTTCCCAAATTGCTGATCCGCAATGCCCGGGAGCGCGGCGAGCGCCCGGCCTATCGCGAAAAGGAATTCGGCATCTGGCAGGCCTATAGCTGGGCCGATTCCTTGCGTCAGGTCCGCGCCTTGGCCTGCGGGTTGCACCGTCTCGGCGTCAAGCGCGGCGACAAGCTGTCGATCGTCGGCGACAACCGGCCGCGGCTCTACTGGGCGATCGCCGCCGCGCAAAGCCTTGGCTGCACCGTGGTGCCGGCCTATCAGGACGCGGTCGCCGACGAGTTCCAATACGTCCTCGACCATGCCGAAGTCTCGTTCGTCGTCGCCGAGGACCAGGAGCAAGTCGACAAGATACTGGCGGTGCGCGACCGCCTGCCCAAGCTGCGCCACGTCGTGTTCGTCAACCCGCGCGGCATGCGCAATTACGTTCACGACTGGCTGACCGCCTTCGATCAAGTGCTGGAACACGGCCGTACCTTCGATGCCGGCCATCCCGGCTTTTTCGAGGCCGAGGTCGCCAAGGGCCAGCCCGACGACATCGGCGTCATCGCCTATACCTCGGGCACCACCGGACGGCCCAAGGGCGTGATGCTGTCCTTCGCCAATCTGGTGCCCTCGGCCCAGGCCAGCGCCAAGTTCGAGGGCCTGCGCGAGGACGAGGACGTGCTGGCCTATCTGCCGATGGCCTGGATCGGCGATCACTTTTTCTCTTATGCCCAGTCGATCGTGGTCGGTTTCACCGTCAACTGCCCGGAATCGGCCGCCACGGTGACGATCGATCTCAAGGAACTGGCGCCGACCTACTTTTTCGCCCCGCCCCGCATCTTCGAGACCCTGCTGACCCAGACCATGGTGCGGATGGAGGACGCCAACGCCGTCAAGCGTTGGCTGTTCAAGTATTTCATGGCGCTGGCGCGACGCTCGGGCGTGCGGATTTTGGAAGGCAAGCCGGTTTCGGCGTTGGATCGCCTGCTCTACGTTCTTGGCGGCGCCCTGGTCTACGGCCCGCTCAAGAACGCGCTCGGCCTGTCGCGCATCCGCCTGGCCTACACCGCCGGCGAGGCGATCGGCCCCGACATCTTCGATTTCTTCCGCTCGCTCGGCATCAATCTCAAGCAGCTCTACGGCCAGACCGAATCCTCGGTCATGGTCTGCATCCAGCGCAACGACGACGTGCGCGCCGATACCGTCGGCCCGCCGGCGCCGGGGGTCGAAGTGCGCATCGACGACCGCGGCGAGGTGCTTTATCGCAGCCCAGGCGTGTTCGTCGGCTACTTCAAGAACCCCGAGGCCACCGCCGAAACCAAGACCAAGGACGGCTGGGTCAAGACCGGCGATGCCGGCATCTTCACCCAGGACGGCCATCTCCGCATCATCGACCGCGCCAAGGACGTCGGCCGGCTCAAGGACGGCTCGCTGTTCGCGCCCAAATACATCGAGAACAAGCTCAAGTTCTTCCCCTCGATCATGGAGGCGGTGACCCACGGTTCCGATCGCGACTTCGTCGCCGCCTTCATCAACATCGACCTGCGCGCGGTCGGCAATTGGGCCGAGCGCAACGGACTGGCCTATACCAGCTATTCCGACCTGGCTTCGCGGCCCGAGGTCTACGCCATGATCAAGGGCCAGATCGAACAGGTGAACCGCGATCTGGCGGCCGATCCGCAACTGGCGGGATCGCAGATCCGGCGGTTCCTGATCCTGCACAAGGAACTCGACGCCGACGACGGCGAGCTGACCCGCACCCGCAAGGTGCGCCGCAACACCGTGGCCGAGCGCTATGCGCCGCTGATCGATGCGCTCTATTCCGATCGCGACGAGGTCGAGATCGAGAGCAAGGTGGCGTTCGAGGACGGACGCGTCGGCACCATGAAGGCGCGGCTCAAGATCGCGGGCGCCGACGCCGTCCACGCCCTCAAGCAGGCAGGGTAGATCGGCGATGCAGTCGTCCCGCAAGGCGATCGGCGAGACCTTGCTCAAGGTCGAGAACGTCACCCTGTCCTTCGGCGCGGTCAAAGCGATCCAGGACGTCAGCTTCGAGATCCGGCGCCACGAGATCCTGGCCATCATCGGCCCCAACGGCGCCGGCAAGACCTCGATGCTCAACGTCATCAACGGCGCCTACCATCCCCAGCACGGCATCATCACCTTCAAGGGACAGCCGCGCCACGACATGGACAAGCACGAGGCGGCGGCGATGGGCATCGCCCGCACCTTCCAGAACGTGGCGCTGTTCAAGGGCATGTCGACGCTCGACAACATCCTCACCGGCCGCAATTTGAAGATGAAACGCGGCCTGTTCGCGCAGATGCTCTATTTCGGCCCGGCGCTGGACGAGGAGGTCGAGCATCGCCGCAAGGTCGAGGACATCATCGACTTCCTCGAGATCAACGCCATCCGCAAGACCCCGGTCGGACGCCTGCCCTACGGCCTGCAGAAGCGGGTCGAGCTTGGCCGCGCGCTGGCGGCCGAGCCCGACCTTTTGCTGCTCGACGAGCCGATGGCCGGCATGAACGTCGAGGAGAAGGAGGACATGTGCCGCTTCATCCTCGACGTCAACGAGGAGTTCGGCACCACCATCGCCCTGATCGAGCACGACATGGGCGTGGTGATGGACATCTCGGACCGGGTGGTGGTGCTGGATTACGGCCGCAAGATCGCCGAGGGCACGCCCAACGAGGTGCGCCGCAATCAGACCGTGATCGACGCCTATCTCGGCGTGAGCCATTAGGAAACCGCGATGTCCCAAGCCGCTTGGCGCAATATTTCGATCGGGGTTTCCGGCTTCATCGTGCTGGGGCTGGGGGCGCTTGTGATCGCCAATCCCGGCAAGATTTTCTTTTCTTGGACGTTTTTCTTCGAGGTGCTGATCGGCGGGCTGCTGGCCGGCACGCTCTATTCGCTGGTGGCGCTCGGTTTCGTGCTGATCTTCAAGGCCTCGGGCGTGTTCAACTTTGCCCAAGGCGCCATGACCCTGTTCGCCGCCTTGTCGCTGGTGCGGCTGATCGAGATCACCAATTCGATCCTGCTGTCGATGGCGCTGACCGTCGTCATCATGATGGCGCTGGCCTACGTCATCGAGCGCCTGGTGCTGCGGCCGCTGGTCAATCAGGACGTGATCATCATGTTCATGGCCACCATCGGCATGACCTTCCTCATCGATGGCTTCGGCCAATTGGTGTGGGGCTCGGACGTCTACCCGCTCAATCTCGGCATCCCGCAGGACCCGTTCGAGGTCCAGGGCGTGCTGCTCAACCAGTTCGATCTGGTCGCGGGCGCGGTGGCGGCGCTGCTGGTGGCGGTGCTGGCGGTCTTCTTCCAGAAGACCCGCATCGGTCGCGCGCTGCGGGCGGTAGCCGACGACAACCAGGCCGCGCTGTCGGTGGGCATCCCCTTGCGCCACATCTGGTTCATCGTCTGGACGGTATCGGGCCTGGTGGCGCTGGTCGCCGGCATCATGTGGGGGACCAAGTCGGGGGTGCAGTTCTCGCTCGCGCTGATCGCGCTCAAGGCGTTGCCGGTGCTGATCCTGGGCGGGTTGACCTCGATCCCGGGCGCGATCATTGGCGGGCTGATCGTCGGCGCCGGCGAGAAGCTGGCCGAGGTGTTCATCGGTCCCCTGTTCGGCGGCGCGATCGAGAACTGGTTCGCCTATGTGCTGGCGCTGCTGTTCCTGCTGTTCCGGCCGCAAGGCCTGTTCGGCGAAAAGATCATCGAGCGGGTCTGAGCCATGCTGTATCGCGATTCCGGCCAGTTCAAGTCGACCTACGAGGACGACCGCGCCATCTTCCCGATCGCGCAGGACCGCTACGCCATGCTGGCGCTGCTGGCGGTGGCGTTCGTCGCGGTTCCGATCCTGGGCAACGACTATTGGCTGCGTTCGATCTTCACGCCCTTCCTGATCTATTCGCTGGCGGCGATCGGCCTCAACATCCTGACCGGCTATGCCGGGCAGGTTTCGCTCGGCGCCGGCGGCTTCATGGCGGTGGGCGCGTTCTCGGTCTACAACCTCCTGGTCCGCGTGCCCGAGATCAATTTCATCCTGGCGCTGGTCTTCGGCGGGCTGGTGGCCGCGGCGGTCGGCGCGCTGTTCGGCATTCCCTCGCTGCGCATCAAGGGTCTCTATTTGATGGTGGCGACGCTGGCGGCGCAGTTCTTCATCGAGTGGAGCTTCACCAAGTTTCCCTGGTTCACCAACTATGCGCCCTCGGGCGTGATTTCGGCCACCCCGATCGACATGTTCGGCTGGAAAGTCGAGGAATCCTGGGAGCGCTACGTCCTGGCGCTGGCGGTGGTGACGGCGATGGCGCTGGTGGCCAAGAACCTGGTGCGCGGCAGCATCGGCCGGTCGTGGATGGCGATCCGCGACATGGACGTGGCGGCGGAGATCATCGGCATCCAGCCGATGCAGACCAAGCTTCTGGCGTTCGCGGTCAGCTCGTTCTATTGCGGCGTCGCCGGCGCCTTGTGGGCCTATCTCTATCTCGGCACGGTCGAGCCGGTGGCGTTCGGCATCAACACTTCGTTCCAGATCCTGTTCATGATCATCATCGGCGGGTTGGGATCGATTCTCGGCTCGTTTCTGGGCGCCGGTTTCATCATTCTCTTGCCGATCTTCATCAACATCGCCGGCACCGGCCTTGGCCTCAATCTCTCGACCGCGTTCATCTCGCACATGGAATTCATCATTTTCGGCAGCCTGATCATTCTTTTCCTGATCGTCGAGCCGCACGGGCTGGCGCGGCTATGGCAGATCGCCAAGGAAAAGCTCAGGCTGTGGCCCTTCCCCTATTGAGGGCGGGGCGGTAATCTCGGGGCAAGTCTGACGGGCGCCCGGCAGGGCGCCTCACAAAGGGAGGAAGGCATGACGGTTCGACGTTTTGGCTTGGGCGTGGTGGCGGCGACGGTCGCCGCGACCGGGCTATGGGCGGCTTCGGCTGCGGCGCAGGAGCAATTCATTCCGCTCCTGACCTACCGCTCGGGTCCCTTCGCCCCCAGCGGCATCCCCTCGGCCAACGGCTTCGCCGACTATCTGGCGCTGCTGAACGAGCGCGATGGCGGCATCAACGGCATCAAGGTCACCTGGGAAGAGTGCGAGACCCAGTACAACAACGACCGCGGCGTCGAGTGCTACGAGCGCCTCAAGAACAAGGGCCCGACCGGCGCCAGCCTCGTCAATCCCTACTCGACCGGCATCACCTACGCCATTCTCGAGCGCGCCCAGCGCGACAAGATTCCCATCCTGTCGCTGGGCTATGGCCGCACCGATGCGGCCGACGGCCGGGTGTGGCCCTATGCCTTCCCGGCGCTGGCGACCTATTGGTCGAATGCGTCGGCGATCGTCAACTTCATCGCCCAGAAGGAAGGCGGCCACGACAAGCTCAAGGGCAAGAAGATCGGCCATTTATTCCTCGAGAGCGCCTATGGCCGCGAGCCGATCCCGGTGCTGCAGGCCCTGGCCCAGCGCCACGGCTTCGAATTGCACACCTTCCCGGTCAGCCCGCCGGGCAACGAGCAGAAGGCGGTCTGGCTGCAGATCGGCCGCCAAGTGCGCCCGGATTGGCTGCTGATGTGGGGATGGGGCGTGATGAACGCCACCGCCGTCAAGGAAGCGGCCGCGGTCGGCTATCCGCGCAACAAGTTCATCGGCGTGTGGTGGTCGGGCGACGAGACCACGGTGATCCCCGCCGGCGACGCCGCCAAGGGCTACATCGCCACCACCTTCGGATCGCCGGGCGCGCTCTACCCGGTGCATCGCGACATCGGCCGCTATGTCTACGACAAGGGCAAGGGCCATGGCCCGCGCGAACGCATCGGCGAGGTGCTCTACAACAACGCCATGGTCGCGGCGGTGGTCTCGACCGAGGCCATCCGCACCGCCCAGGGCAAGTACGGCGTCAAGTCGCTGCGCGGCGAGGAAGTGCGTTGGGGCCTCGAAAACCTGACCCTCAACGCCGCGCGCATCAACGCGCTCGGCCTCGAGGGCGTGCTGCCCGAGATCAAGCTGTCCTGCCTCGATCACGAGGGCGGCGGCTGGGTCCGGTTGCAGCAGTGGGACGGCAAGCAGTGGAAACTGATCTCGGACTGGATCGCGCCCGACCGGGCCTTGGTCCGCGGCCAGATCGAGGCGTCGGCCGCCAAGTACGCGGCGGAAAAGCAGATCACGCCGCGCGACTGCTCGAAGGAAGGGTAAGGTTGGTGGACTCCCCCGCCCCGCCCCATCCGGCGCGGGCGGGGGCTGGTCCCGCGATTGGGCGGCCCGCGATTCGGGCCGTCTTGTTTTGTCCTGGAGTTGACGGATGACGCAAGCCGCGCCCCTGCTGTCGATTCAGAACATCGAGGTGATCTACGATCACGTCATCCTCGTGCTCAAGGGCGTGTCGTTGGACGTGCCTGCCGGCGGAATCGTCGCAATTCTGGGCGCCAACGGCGCCGGCAAGTCGACCACGCTCAAGTCGATTTCCAACCTGCTGCAGTCCGAGCGTGGCGACGTCACCAAAGGCGATATCCGCTTTCGCGGCGAGCGCATCAACGGCCTGTCGCCCTCCGAGCTGGTGGTCAAGGGCGTGATCCAGGTGATGGAGGGTCGCCACTGCTTCCCCCATCTCACCGTCGAGGAGAATCTCCTGGCCGGGGCCTACACCCGCACCGACGGCGCGGCTGCCATCGCCACCGACATCGAACTGGTCTATCGCTATTTCCCGCGCCTCAAGGAACGGCGCGAATCGCTCACCGGCTACATCTCGGGCGGCGAGCAGCAGATGTGCGCCATCGGCCGCGCGCTGATGGCGCGGCCCAAGCTGATCCTGCTCGACGAACCCTCGATGGGGCTGGCGCCGCAGTTGGTCGAGGAGATCTTCGAGATCGTCAAGCGCCTCAACCGCGAGGAAGGCGTCAGCTTCCTCTTGGCCGAGCAGAACACCACCATGGCGCTGAAATATGCCACCTACGGCTACATCCTCGAGAACGGCCGGGTGGTGATGGACGGCGACGCCGCCACGCTGCGCGAGAACGAGGACGTCAAGGAATTCTATCTCGGCCTCTCGGCCGGAGGCCGCAAGAGCTATCGCGACACCAAGCATTATCGCCGCCGCAAGCGCTGGCTGGCATGAGCGGGCATTACGACGTCCTCGAAACCCGCGATGCCGAGGCGCGCGAAACTGCGCTGATGGCGGCGCTGCCCGGCCAGGTGGCGCATGCCAAGTCCGCAACCGACCACTATGCCGAAGTGCTGGCCGCGGTCGATCCGCACGCCGTCACCAGCCGCGCCGCCCTGGCCAAGCTGCCAGTCACGCGCAAGTCCTCTGTTCCCGCCATGCAGAAAGCTCGGCCGCCCTTCGGCGGGCTCTTGCCGCGCCACGCGCGACTGGTGCGGATCTTCCAATCCCCCGGACCGATCTACGAACCCGAGACCGACCAGGCCGATTTCTGGGGCTATGGGCGCGGCTTCTATGCCGCTGGATTTCGCGAAGGCGACCTGATCCACAACACCTTCGCCTACCACCTGACGCCAGCCGGGCGCATGGTCGAATCCGGCGCCCGTGCCGTCGGCTGCCCGGTGATCCCGGCCGGAACCGGCAATACCGAGCAGCAGCTCAAGGTCATCGCCGATCTGCGGCCCTCGGGCTATTGCGGCACGCCCTCCTTCCTCAAGATCCTGCTCGAGCGCGCGCGCGAGACGGGTGCGGACACTTCCAGCCTCGAACACGCCTCGGTCGGCGGCGAGGCCCTGCCGCCGGCCTTGCGCAAAGTGCTGGGCGAGCTCGGCATGAAGACCGTGCTGCAGGGCTATGCCACGGCCGAGCTCGGACTGATCGCCTATGAAAGCCCGGCCCTCGAGGGCATGATCGTCAACGAAAACATCGTCGTCGAAATCCTGCATCCGGCCACCGGCGATCCGGTGACGGCGGGAGAGGTCGGCGAGGTCGTGGTCACGCTGCTCAAACCCGACTATCCGCTGCTGCGTTTCGCCACCGGCGATCTCTCCGCCGTGCTGCCGGGCACGAGCCCCTGTGGGCGCACCAATATGCGCCTGCGCGGCTGGATGGGACGGGCCGATCAGACCACCAAGGTCAAGGGCATGTTCGTCATGCCGACCATGATCGCCGAGATCCAGCGCCGCCATCCCGAAATCCTCAAGGCGCGGTTGGTGGTGACCACGGTCGACAATCTCGACGCCATGACCCTGAGATGCGAAGTCGCACCGGGAACCGCCGGCATCGAGCATCGCATCGGCGACAGCCTGCAATCGGTGTGCAAGCTGCGCGGCAAGATTGAACTGGTGGCGCCGGGCAGCCTGCCCAACGATTTCAAGGCGATCGAGGACGCCCGCAAATACGACTGAGCGGGCTTTGCCATGCCCGCGGCTTTGCCGCTATCATGGCGTCGCGCTCCGGGGGCTCTGCAAAGGGAAGGAGCGGTACGATGTCACGCATTGGGACGGGCGCGCCGGCGATCGGGCTGGCGGCGATGATGGCGTTCGGCGCCGTCCAAGCGGCGACGCTGGACGACGTCGCCAAGGCGATGGGGGCGGCCAGCCTCGAGCGCATCGAATTCTCCGGCACGGGGTCGTTTTTCGCCATCGGCCAGAGCCACCGACCTGGGGTCGATTGGCCGCGGATGAACCTGCAGAGCTATCGTCGCACGGCCGATTACGCCAATGCGGCGACTTCGGTCGATTTCGGCGTCACCCAGGCGCTCGACCCGCCGCGCGGCGGCGGCACCCAGCCGATTTCGGGCCTACAGCGCCGCGGCGGCGGCGTGGTCGGGGACGCGGCCTGGAACGTCGCCGGGCCGATCATGGTCGCATCCGGCCCGGCCGCGCACCTGCACGATCTGTGGACCACGCCCCACGGCATGGTCAAGGCGGCGCTGGCCAACAAGGCCGCGATCAGCGGCAACAGCTTCGAGGTCGCGCAGGCCGGGCGCTTCAAGGCGCGCGCCACGCTCGACGCCCAGAACCGCGTCGCCAAGGTCGAATCCTGGATGGACAATCCGGTGCTGGGCGACATGGCGGTGGTGACCGAATACTCCGACTGGAAGGATCATGGCGGCGTCGCCTTCCCCGCCCGCATCAAGCAAAGCATGGGCGGGCATCCGGTGCTGGACATGGCCGTGACCGAGGTCAAGGTCAACGGCGCTGCTGTCGCCAAGCCCGAGCGCATCGTCCAGACCCCGATCCAGGTCGCGGTCGACAAGGTGGCCGAGGGCGTGTGGTTCATCCATGGCGGCAGCCACAACTCGGCCGCGATCGAGATGCGCGACCACGTCGTGATGTACGAAGCGCCGCTGGGCGACGCCCGGACCAACGCCGTGATCGAGGTCATCCAGAAGACCATCCCTGGCAAGCCGATCCGCTATGTCGTCAACTCGCATCACCATTTCGACCACTCCGGCGGCCTGCGCGCCGCGGCCGCGGCCGGGGCCACCATCGTCACCCAGGCGATGAACAAGACCTATTTCGAGGCCGCCTACGCCGCGCCGCGGACGATCGCGCCGGATACGCTCGCCAAATCGGGCAAGCAGGCTCAGTTCCTCTCGTTCGAGGACAAGCACGTCCTGACCGACGGCGAGCGGACGATCGAGATCCACCGGCTGCAGGGCAATCTGCACAACGACGCCCTGACCGTGGCCTACCTGCCGAAGGAAAAAATCATGATCCTGGCCGACGGCTACAGCCCGCGCGATCCGATCACGGCGGTGGCCACCAATCCCAACCCGTTCATCGTCAACCAGTGGCACGAGTTCCGTCGGCTCGGGCTGGCGATCGACAAGATCCTGCCGATGCATGGCCGGGTCACCGGGCTGGACGAATTGCGGATGTCGGCCGGCATCGCCAATTGATCGCGCGTTTCGGATAGCGTTCGTTCCAAAACAGGGCTAGGACGCGGGCATGAGCGCCCGCGCCTGGCTCCTGTTGCTGTTGCTGTCCGTGGTCTGGGGCGGCTCCTTCATCTGCATCAAGATCGCGGTGGTCGAATTGCCGCCGCTGACCGTGGTCCTGCTGCGGGTGGCGCTGGCCGCCTTCGCCATGCTGGCGGTCCTGCCGGCGGTCGGCTTGGCCATGCCGCGCCAACCTGGGGTGTGGCGGGATTTCCTGGTTCTTGGCCTGATCAACAATCTGATCCCGTTCGGCTTGATGTTCTGGGCGCTGACCCATATCGAGGCCGGGCTGGCGGCGATCCTGAACGCGGCGACGCCGCTGTTTACGATCCTGCTGGCGCATCTTCTGACCGAGGACGAAAGAGCGGGCCCGCGCAAGTTCGCAGGCGTGGCGCTGGGCATGAGCGGAGTCGCGGTGATGGTCGGCATCGAGGCCCTGGCCGGGCTGGGCACGGCGGTGCTGGCGCAGCTGGCGATGCTGGCCGGGACCTGCAGCTACGCATTCGCCGGGCTGTTCGGGCGGCGATTCGCCGGCCGCCCGGCGCTGGTCACCGCCACCGGCCAGATGGTCGGTTCCTCGCTGTTGACCTTGCCGCTGGTGCTGGCGATCGACCGGCCGTGGACGTTGGCGTGGCCCAGCGCCGAAGTCTGGATCGCGCTCGGCGTGCTGGCGGTGATCTGCACCGCCTTCGGCTACTGGCTCTATTTCCTCGTGCTGCAACTGGCCGGCGCAACCAATTTGCTGCTGGTCACTTTGCTGATCCCGGTCAGCTCGCTGCTGCTGTCGGCCGCGATCCTGGACGAGCAGCCGGCGCCCACCGCCTATGCCGGCATGGCGCTGATCGCCTGCGGCCTGGCGGTGATCGACGGCCGGCTGCTGGCGCGCCTTACTTCAAGTGCTGCGAAAGGTGACGCTTGATCTCGGCGTCGAGGAAAGCGTCGAGCTCCCGCATCACGTCGCGCACCAGTTCGTAGCGCTTCTTCTCGCGCTCGTTGATGCTGTCGTCCTCGTGCCCGGTGCGATAGGCCGCCGAACGCGCCTGGGCGGTGGTCGAAAAACCCGAGGGATCGCGATAGACCACGGCGACGTCGATGGCGGCGTCGTAGCGTTCGATCGGCTGCGCGGTCATGCGATCGCGCAGCGCCTCGGTCTTCTTGGCAAGCTCGGTCTCCTTGGCCGAGGCCTCGCGAATGACGAAGCGCAGGCTGCCGTCGCCGCCGCCGGCCTGCAGGCGATCGCGTGCCCAACGCTGGGCGGCGTCGATCGGCGCTACCGGGAACACCGCCTCGGCCTTGGCCGCCTCGTTGACCACCTCGATGTTGGCGACCGTGAAGCGGAAGGGCGGCTGGTGGGCGAAGCTGATGTCGGGAAAAGTCGGCCGCGGCGGAGCCTGGGTACAGGCAGCGCCCAGCGCGCTTAGGGCCAGGGCTAGCAACAGCGTGCGACGACGGGTCATGCGCGGCCTCCGCTTGGAATCGGGCGGGATGATGAGCGGCGATTGCGGCGAATTCAAGGCGCCAGAACGGCCGCCGGGTCGAGCCGATAGCCCTGGCCGCAGAACTCGCAGGTCGCGCCGATGCGGCCATCGGCCTCGGCCATGGCGCGCAAATCCTCGGCCGGAAATCCGCGCAGCGCGTCGCGGATGCGGCCTTCGCTGCAGCGGCAGCCGAACTCCAGCGCCCGCGTCTCGTGCAGCCGCGGCGCATGCGTGCCGTAAAGCCGCCACACCAGCTCGGTCGAGGTCAGGCCGTCGGCGGTCAGTTCTTCCGCCGCCACGCTGCCGCCCAGCGCACGGGCCTCGCGCCAGGGCTCGCCCGCCTCGCTCGCATCCCCCGGCGCCCGCGGCTCGCGTTCGACGATCAGAGCGCCCGCCCGCCAGACCCCGTCCTCGCCCCGCCGCGCCGCCGCCCGCACCATCGCGTCCATTTGCTGCGAGCGCCGGAAATAGATGTCGAGGCACTCGGCCAGCGTCTTGCCTTCGAGCGGCACCACGCCCTGATAGCGCTCGGTTTCGGGCCCCTGGTCGAGGGTATAGACCAGCGTGCCGCGACCGAACTGCGCCATCGGCAGGTCGTCGGCCAAGCGCGCCACCGCAGCCGCATCGAACCGCGCATAGCCGCGCAGCCGACCCGGCACGGCGTAATCCGCCACCATCAGCCGCACCGGCCCGTCGCCGCGAATCTGCAAGGTGAAGGTGCCGACCACTTTCAGCCGGCTGGACAAGGCCGCGGCCAGCGCCAGCAGCTCGGCCAAGAGTCGCTCGACCGGTTGGGGATAGCGGTGATGGCCCAGCGCCTCGGCAGTCACGCCGCGCATCCGCGCCAGCCGCCCGAACACGCCCAGCGCCGGCACGTCGAACGGCAGCACGCCGTCGAACTGGGCCGCGCTCATGCCCGCAGGAGACACCAGGTCAGGATGCCCTTTTGGGCGTGCAGGCGGTTCTCGGCTTCGTCCCACACCACCGATTGCGGGCCGTCCAGCACCTCGGCCGTGACCTCTTCGCCGCGATGCGCCGGCAGGCAATGCATGAACAACGCATCCGGCTTGGCCGCCGCCATCAGCTTGCCGTCCACCCGATAAGGCGCCAGCACGTTGTGTCGCTTGGAACCGGGATCGTCGGCCATCGACACCCAGACGTCGGCCACGACCAGATCGCTGTCCGCGACCGCATGGTAGGGATCGGCGCTCAGGCTGACCTGCGCGCCCTGCTTTTCGGCCCAACCCAAGACGCGCTTGGTCGGCGCCAATTCCTCGGGACAGCCGAGGCGCAGCTCGAATCCCAGCCGGGCCGAGGCGTGAATCCACGAATTGGCGACGTTGTTGCCGTCGCCTACCCAGGCCACGCGCCGGCCGGCGATGGCGCCGCGGTGCTCCTCGTAGGTCATGATGTCGGCCATGATCTGGCAGGGATGGCTGACATTGGTCAGGCCGTTGATCACCGGCACGCTGGCGTGTTCGGCCAGTTCGTCCAGCGCGCCCTGCCGGCCGGTGCGCAGCATGATGGCGTCGACATAGCGCGACAGCACCCGCGCCGTGTCGGCGATGGTCTCGCCGCGGCCAAGCTGCATCTCGCCGGTATGCAGCAGCAGCGTCTCGCCGCCCAATTGCCGCATCGCCACGTCGAACGAGACGCGGGTGCGGGTCGAGGGTTTGTCGAAGATCATCGCCAACAGCCGCCCGGCCAGCGGCCGGTCGGGATCGGGCGTGCCGCGCGGCAGCCCCTGCCGCGCCTGCTTCATCGCCGCCGAGCGGTCCAGGATCGAACGCAGCTCGGGACCGCTCAGGCGATCGATGTCGAGGAAGTGCCTGGGATTCACGGCGCCAGGCCGGCGCAGGCGCGTCCCAGCTTGTCGATCGCCTCGGCGATGTGGGTACGCTCGATGACCAAGGGCGGCATGATCCGGGCGACATTGTCGCCGCCGGGAATGCCGATCAGCCCCTCGCGCCGCATCGCCGCCAGCAGATCGCCCACCGGCACCTTGGCCTTGAGGCCGAGATGCAGGCCGATGCCGCGCACCTCCTCGATCACCTTGGGATGCTGCTCGGCCACCATCGCCAGCTGCTGCTTGAGGTGCTGGCCCATGGCGACGACGTGTTCGAGGAAACCGTCGGCCAGGACAATGTCCAGCACCGCATTGCCGACCGCGGTGCCGAGCGGATTGCCGCCGAAGGTCGAGCCGTGCGTGCCGACCACCATGCCGGCGGCGGCGCGTTCGGTACCCAGGCAGGCGCCGAGCGGGAAACCGCCGCCGATGGCCTTGGCCACCGACATGATGTCGGGCTTGGCGCCCCACCATTCGTGGGCCATGAACTTGCCGGTGCGGCCGACGCCGGTCTGGATCTCGTCGTAGATCAGCAGCAGACCGTATTTGTCGGCCAGCGAGCGCAAGCCGTTAAGGAAATCGGGCGGCGCGACGCGGATGCCGCTTTCGCCCTGGATCGGCTCGATCATCAGCGCGCAGGTCGCCGGCCCGATGGCCTTTTCGGTCGCCTCCAAGTCGCCGAACGGCACTTGATCGAAGCCTTCGGCCTTGGGACCGAATCCCTCCAGGTACTTGGCCTGGCCGCCGGCCGCGAGCGTGGCCAGGGTGCGGCCGTGGAAGGCGCCCTCGAAGGTAATGATGCGGAAGCGCTCGGGCTGGCCCGCGGCGTAGAAATGCTTGCGCGCCATCTTGATGGCGCATTCGTTGGCCTCGGCGCCCGAATTGCAGAAGAACACGCTGTCGGCAAAGGTGGCCGCGGTCAGCCGCTTGGCCAGCCGCTCCTGGTTCTCGATCTGATAGAGATTCGAGACGTGCCAGACCTTGTCGACCTGGTCCTTCAGCGCCTTGACCAGCTTGGGATGCGCGTGGCCGAGCGAGGTCACCGCCACGCCGCAGCCGAAATCGAGGTAGCGTCGGCCGTCCGTGCCCCACAGATAGGGACCTTCGCCGCGCACGAAACCGATATCGGCCCGTGCATAGGTTGGCAGGACGGCAGGGATCACGACACCTCGCTCCACATGGGGGTTGACGACAATGGACGAAAAAGGCGCCGCCCGGAATCCGCAGCGACGCGTGCCGGCTCCTTACCAAGCGCCCGGAGGGGGTGTCAAATTGCCGGTTCCCGCCCCTTGCGCGCGGGCCGGGCTTTGTGCCACTGATCGCCGCGGGAGGTCGGTCGCGGACGGACCGCTCGCCAACCCGGTCAGGTCCGGAAGGAAGCAGCCGTAACGAACCCGGTCCGGGTCGTTGGCCGGCCTCTCACTCGCCTCTCGCCGCCCCCTCGCCCCTTTTCCCCCGGCCGATCCCGCTATAATGGGCCGATGAGCGAAGCCCCCGCCCCCTATCGCGTGCTGGCGCGCAAATACCGGCCGACGCGGTTCGAGGAACTGATCGGCCAGGACGCGATGGTGCGCACGCTCGGCAACGCCATCGCCCAGGGCCGCATCGCGCATGCCTTCGTCATGACCGGCGTGCGCGGGGTCGGAAAGACCTCGACCGCGCGCCTGATCGCCCGCGCCCTCAACTGCGTCGGCCCCGACGGCAAGGGCCGTCCGACGCTCGATCCCTGCGGCGCCTGCGAGCACTGCCGCGCCATCGCCGAGGACCGCCATGTCGACGTGCTGGAGATGGACGCCGCCTCGCGCACCGGGGTCGAGGACATCCGCGATCTGATCGACGGCGTGCGCTACCGCCCGGTCAGCGCGCGCCACAAGGTCTACATCGTCGACGAAGTCCACATGCTGTCGGAAAAGGCCTTCAACGCCCTGCTCAAGACGCTGGAGGAACCGCCGCCGCAGGTGATCTTCGTCTTCGCCACCACCGAGATCCGCAAGGTGCCGGTGACGGTGCTGTCGCGCTGCCAGCGCTTCGACCTGCGGCGCATCGACGCCGCCACGCTGATCGCGCACCTGACCGCGATCTGCGGCAAGGAGAAGGTGACGGCCGAGCCCGAGGCGCTGGCGCTGATCGCGCGCGCCGCGGAAGGTTCGGTGCGCGATGCGCTGTCGCTGCTGGACCAGGCCATCGCCCACGGCAACGCCGCCGTCGCCGCCAAGCCGGTGCGCGACATGCTGGGCCTGGCCGATCGCGAGCGCGTGATCGACCTTTACGAGGCCGTCATGGCCGGCAAGGTCGAGGCGGCGCTCGGCCTGCTGCGCGCGCAATACGATCTCGGAGTGGAGCCGGGCGTGGTGCTGCAGGACATGCTCGACTTCACCCATTTCCTGACCCGGCTCAAGCTGGTGCAGGAGGTCGCGACCGACGTCACCCTGTCCGAGGGCGAACGCACCCGCGGCGCCGAGCTGGCGCGCAAGCTGGGCGTGCCGGTGCTGAGCCGCGCCTGGCAGATGCTGCTCAAGGGCCTGGGCGAGGCGCGCATCGCGCCCTCGGCGCTGGCCGCGGCCGAGATGACCCTGGTGCGGCTGTGCCATGTCGCCGAACTGCCGACCCCGGGCGAGTTGGTGCGGCGGATCGAATCCCAGCCGCATTCGACCGCCGCACCGCCGGCGACGATGCCTCAAACTCCGCCGGCTTCGCGCGGCTCGGTCGCCATCCAGGCGACGCCGGCGGTGCAGCCTCGGCCGCAGCCTTCCGTTCAGCCCCAAACCCAAGCCCGCGCCTTGCCTGGTCCCGCCAGCTTCGAGGCGATGGTCGCCCTGGCCGAGCAGAGGAAGGAATTGCGCCTGGTCACCGAGCTGAAATACGGCGTGCATCTGGTGGCGTTCGAGCCGGGCAAGATCGAATTGCGGCTCGCCGATCGCGCGCCGGCCGATCTGCCGGGCCGGCTCATGACCAGGTTGCAGGACTGGACCGGCCAGCGCTGGACGGTGGTGATCTCGGACGAGGACGGCCAGCCGACGCTGGCCGACGCCGAGATGAGTCACAAGGCCGGCGCGCTGACCCATCCTTTGGTGCTGTCGCTGTTGGAGCATTTTCCTGACGCCCAGCTGCGCGAGGTCAAGCTCGACAAGGCCACGGCGCCGGAAGACGAGGCCGCGCTCGAGGAGCCGAGCGCCGAGGACCTGGCGGCACAGTTCTTCGGAGACGACGAGTCGTGAACCCGCTCGACATGTTCAAGCAGGTCCAGGCACTGCAGGAGAAGATGGGCGCGATGCAGGCCGAACTGGCGGCAATGGAGATCGAAGGCCGCTCGGGCGGCGGCCTGGTCAAGGTGGTGGTCAACGGCAAGCACGAGACCAAGCGGGTGACGATCGATCCCTCGTTGCTCAAGCCCGAGGATGCCGGCGTGGTCCAGGACCTGATCGTCGCCGCCGCCAACGACGCCCGCGCCAAGCTCGAACTGCGGGTCGGCGAGCGCGCCCAGGCCATGCTGGGCGGCATGGGCCTGCCGGCCGGCTTCAAGCTGCCGTTTTGATTCGATGGCCGAAGGACCCGCGCTCGAGGAACTGATCCGGCTGCTGGCGCGGCTGCCGGGGCTGGGTCCGCGTTCGGCCCGGCGCGCGGTGCTGCAATTGATGAAGCGCCGCGACCATCTGCTGGAACCGCTGATCGCGCGCTTGCGCGAGGTGGCCGACACGGTCAAAAGTTGCGCAACTTGCGGCAATTTCGACACCGCCGATCCCTGCGCGGTGTGCGCCGATCCGCGGCGCGATCCCGGCCTGGTTTGCGTGGTCGAGGACGTGGCCGATCTGTGGGCGATGGAGCGTGCCCAGGTCTTCCGCGGCCGCTATCACGTCCTCGGCGGGGCGCTGTCGGCGCTGGACGGCATCGGCCCCGACGATCTGGCGATTCCGGGACTGGTGGCGCGCATCGCCTCGGGCGGCGTCGCCGAGGTCATCCTTGCCACCAACGCCACGGTCGACGGCCAGACCACGGCGCATTATATCTCGGAGCGGCTGCGACCCTATCGGGTGGCGGTGACGCGGCTGGCGCGCGGCGTGCCGGTGGGAGGCGAGTTGGACTACATGGACGACGGCACCATCGCCACCGCGCTGCGCGCGCGCAAGCCGGTCGAGGCCTGAATGACGAGCTCGATCCGCATCGCCCGGGCCTTCTCCCTGGTCCGCGGCTTCCGCTTGCCGGTGCCGCGCGCGGCGGCGCGCTGGCCGCGCTGGCGGCGTTGATCGGGCTCGACATCGCCCAGATGCGGCGCGAGGCGGCGGACGCCGCGCGCTGGGAGGCCGAGTTGGCGACCGATGCCGTCGCCGCGCAATTGGCCCAGGCCCTGGCCGGCGCCGATCTCGGCCTGCGCTTCGTGCTCGACGCCGTCGCCGCCGAAGACTAAGGAAGCGGTCGAACGCGGCCTGGCGCGAGTCGCCTCGATCCTGCCCGACGTGCTGACCGCGGTCGCGGTCGGCGCCGAGGGCGAGGTCATCGCCGAAATCGGCGAGCACGAACTGCCGCCGCCGGCGATGGAGGCGGCGCTGGCCGCGCTGCGCCATCGGCCGCGCGACGCGCTAACCGTCGAGGTAGCGTCGCGGCTGACCTTCGGCAACCCCTCCGACATCCTGCTGGCGCGGGTCTTGGTGCGCGAGGACGGCGGGTTCGGGGGTTTGGCGGCGGCGACGCTGCATCCGGAATCGCTGCTCGGCCTGCAGGCTTTCCGCGATCTCGGCCAAAGCCGGCTCTTGGTGCTGCGCGAGGACGGCACGGTGCTGGTCTCGGTGCCGGACGAGGATCGCGAGCCGCCCTATCGCGGCTGGGCACCGACCGTCCTCGGCGGCGCGGGCGACGACGCGGTATGGACCGCGAGCCGTCCCGTCGCCGGCACCTCGTTGGCGGTGATCGCCGAATTGCGCGATCGCGACGCCATGTTCCTGTGGCGGGCGCGGATCAGCTATTGGCTGTCCGCCGGCGCCGTGATCGCGGCGCTGATGCTGCTGGCGCTGGTGTTCGGCCGGCCCGATCAGGAGCGTTCGATCAGATAGCGCTTGATCAGGGGAATATTGGCGAAGGCGAAGACCAGGGTCAGCGGCAGCACGCCGAAGGTCTTGAACGCGACCCAAGCATCGGTGGTCTGGGTGCGCCACACCGCCTCGTTGACCAGGGCCAGAAAGACGAAATAGACCGCCCAACGCCGCGTCAGGATGAACCAGGCCTCCTCGCGCAAGGGCGGAAACGCGTGACCCAAGAGCGGCTTCAGCAGCGGCCGGCCGAAGGCCAGGCCGCCGAACAGGATCGCCGCGAACAGCCCATTGACCACGGTCGGCTTCATCTTGATGAACAGATCGTCCTCCAGCGCCAGTGTCAGCCCGCCGAAGATCAGCACGAAGATCCCGGTCACCAGGGCGATGGTCGGCAGCCGCCGCTCGATCGTCCAGGCGATCGCCAGCGCGGCCGTCATCGCCGCCATGAACGCCGCCGTGCCGGCGAAAATGCCGGCGCGGGCGTTGACCAGAAAGAACACCAACAGCGGCCCGAGATCGAGCCCGAGCCGCAGCAGCGGTCCGATCTTGGCGCGCCGGCTCATGGCTCCAACCCGACCAAAGCGCGGGCGAAGTCGCGGGCGACGAAGGGCTGCAGATCGTCGATCCCTTCGCCGACGCCGATGAAATGCACCGGCAGGCCGAAGCGCTCGGCCAGCGCCACCAGCACGCCCCCCTTGGCGGTGCCGTCCAGCTTGGTCATCGCCAAGCCGCTGACCTTGACCGTCTGCAGGAAGACCTCGACCTGGCTGAGCGCGTTCTGGCCGACGGTGGCATCCAGCACCAGCAGCACCGCGTGCGGTGCCGCGGGGTCGAGCTTGGCCAGCACGCGCGGCAGCTTTTCCAGTTCGGCCATCAGCACCGCCTTGTTCTGCAGCCGGCCGGCGGTGTCGATCGCCAGAATGTCGTCGCCGCGCGCTCGCGCCGCCGTCAGCGCCTCGTAGGCGATGCCGGCGGCGTCGCCGCCGACTGCGCCGCGCACCACCGGCACCTCGGCGCGGCGGCCCCAGACCTCAAGCTGCTCGATGGCCGCGGCGCGGAAGGTGTCGCAAGCCGCCAACGTCACCCGCTTGCCCTCGCGCCGCCAGCGCGCCGCCAGCTTGCCGATGGTGGTGGTCTTGCCGGTGCCGTTGACGCCGCAGACCAGCACCACTGCCGGCCGCGCTGCGGCATCGGGCGCCAGCACCCGCTCGCACGGCGCCAGCAGGGACGCGATCGATTCGGCCAGCGCCTCGCGCACCGCATCCCCGCCGGCATCCTGGTCGAAGCGTCGCTTGGCCAGCGCCGCGCGCAGCTTGCCGGAAGCGGCCACGCCCATGTCGGATGCGATCAGCAGCTCCTCGAGTTCGCCCAGCGTGGCGGCATCGACCGCGCGCTGGGTGAAGATGCCGGCGATGCCCTCGCCCAGCCTGCCGGCCGAACGCTTGAGGCCCTGGGACAGGCGCTTGAGCCAACTCACGCCATCACGCTCCCGAGCAGCCGGTCTCCGGCTCGGGCCGAGATTCTCACGCGCAGCAGCGCGCCGATCTCGGCCGGGCGGTCGACCAGCACCGGCACGTAATCGGGCGCGCGCCCGATGTTGGCATTTTCCATCACCAGCTCGACTTCGCGGCCGACGACGCGGTCGAGATGGCGTCCGATCGCTGCATGCCCCGCTGCCCGCAACCGCGCCGCGCGGTCATGCGCGACGCCGGGCTCGGGCGCCGGCATGCGCGCAGCCGGCGTCCCTGGGCGCGGCGAAAACGGAAAGACATGCAGCCAGGTCAGATCGCAGTCCGCGATCAGCCGCAGCGTGTTGTCAAATGCCGCCTCGTCCTCGGTCGGAAAGCCCGCGATCAGGTCGGCGCCCAGCGCGATTTCGGGCCGCGCCGCCTTGATGCGGCGGCAGAACGCGACGGCTTGCGCGCGGTCATGGCGGCGCTTCATGCGCTTGAGGATCAGATCGTCGCCCGATTGCAGCGACAGATGCAGATGCGGCATCAGCCGCGGCGCCGAGACGATCAGGGATTCGAGTGCCGGATCGATCTCGGCCACGTCCAGGCTGGAAAGCCGCAGCCGGGGCAGGTCCCTGACTCGATCCAACAGCGCCGCCACCAGATCACCGAGGCGCGGTCGTCCCTCAAGATCCTCGCCCCAGGCGGTCAGGTCGACCCCGGTCAAGACCAGCTCGTTGGCGCCCTCGGCGACTAGGCGCCGGGCCTCGGCGACGGCGCTCTCCAGCGACAGGCTGCGCGAGGGTCCGCGCGCGGCGGCGATGGCGCAGAAGGTGCAGGCGTGATCGCAGCCGTTCTGGATTTCGAGATAGGCCCGCGCCAAAAGGCGCGCGCCGCGCTGCGACGCCCCGGCCAATTTGCGCGCGTTCGGCACCACCGCACGCACCCCCGGTAGGTCGCGCCATGCCTCGGGCCTGAGCGTCGCCGCGCAGCCGGTGACGACGATCTCGCTGTCCGGCCGCTCGCGGGCGAGGCGGCGGATGGCTTGGCGTGCCTGGGCTTCGGCCTCGGCGGTGACGGCGCAGGTGTTGACCACCACCTTGCCGGCATATTCGGGCGCGCGCGCCAGCAGCGCTGCCTCCAGCGCGTTCAGCCGACAGCCGAAGGACAGGCTCTCGACCGCGCTCATGCCAAAGCCAGCAGGTTGGAATCCAGCCGGCCCTCGAAACTGGTCGCGGTTGGGCCGGTCATCAGCACATGGCCGTCGGCGCGCCATTCGATCTCAAGCGGCCCACCGTCCATGACCACGCGCGCGCGGCGTTCGCTCAGCCCGCGCCGCGCCGCCGCCACCAGTGCCGCACAGGCGCCCGACCCGCAAGCCAAGGTGATGCCGGCGCCGCGCTCCCACACCCGGACTCGCAGCGCATCGCGCGCCAGCACCTGGACGATGCCGATATTGGCGCGCTCGGGAAACAGCGGATCGCGTTCGAGCCGCGGACCGAGCCGCGCCAGATCGACCCGCTCGGCATCGGCGACGAAAAAACTGGCATGCGGGTTGCCCATCGAGGTGCAGACCGGATCGCGCAAATCCTCGGCCGCCAGGTCGACATGCAGCGTGTCCATGGCGCGGGCCAGGGGAATATCGCGCCAGTCGGTCCGCGCCGGACCCATGTCGACCGCGACCCTTCCATCGGCCGCAGCTTGGGCATCCAGCAACCCGGCCACGGTCGCGATCTTGAGCGACCTCGCGCCGCTTTCGGCCATCGCCAGCGCCGCCACGCAGCGCGTGCCGTTGCCGCAGGCGCCGGCCTCGGAGCCGTCGGGATTGTGGATGCGCAGGAACAGGTCGGCTCCCGGCGGCGGCGGCTCCAGCGTCAAAAGCTGGTCGAAACCGACCCCGCGGCGGCGATCGCCGATGGCGCGGATCTGCGCCGGCGTCAGCGCCAGCCGCTGGCGACGAGCGTCCAGCACCACGAAATCGTTGCCGAGCCCGTGCATCTTGCGGAAGGGCAATCCGTTCATGGCCGGCGTTATAGGGGCCGGCCGAGGCCCATGCAAACCCCGCGCGCCGAAGTCAGAACCAGCGCCGCGTCCGCGCGACAAAGTCCAGATAAGGCCGGCCGAACTTGGCTGCGAGATAGCGTTCCTCGCGCGCCACCACGCCCCAGTTCAGCACCGCCCAGGTCGCGGCCAGCAGCGCCGCGATCCAGGCGATGTCGGCGAACAGCGCGATCGCCAGCTGCAGCAGGCACAGACCGACATAGATCGGATTGCGGGTCAGGCGGTATGGCCCTTCGATCACCAGCGCCGTGCTGGGACGATTGGTCGGCACGTTGGTGCCGGCGCGGCGGAACAGCCTTATGGCCGGGACCGCGAAACCGAGGCCGACCGCCAGCACGACCACCCCAAACCCGATGCGCCACTCCGTCGTCAGCCCGAATCCCCAGGGCCACAGCGCATCCAGTCCCCACCCCAGTGCCAGCGCGATCGCCACCAGGATCGGCGGGCGAATCGCGACTCCGGCATTGTCCTGGCTCAACCGCGCCTCCGCTGCCCCATTCCATCCAACCACTGGCGCTGTTCGCCGTCGAGCACGCCATAAAGCGCATCCAACGCCGGCCGTACTTTGTCCAATGCTGCCGCGGTCGCAGCCAACTTGTCCGGCAAGCTATGCGCGGCGCCACAGACCGTTTCAAGCTCGGCCCGCGCGGTCTTCGCCGCAGCGGCAAAGGCCTCCCACGCCGCGCGCTGCCCTGCGGTCGGACGCAGCACGGCCTCTGTCATGGTCAGCATGCCGTCGAGCCGCGCCGCGGCCTGGGGACCGCACCAGTCGGCGGCACCGCGGCCGTGGCGGCCATGAAACCAGGATTGATCGGCCGCAGCTGACGCTACGGCGGCGGACGACAACACGGCTGCGAGCAGCAAACGCGATCCCCACATGGCGACCTCCATCGATGTCCATTCGGATATCGCAACGAAGTTGCCATAATGACAACTATATTGTCAATCTGTCTCGGAGGCCGCTCCTCCCGCCTTGCCGATCGCCGCCGACAGCCGCACCAACACCCGCCGTGCGGTAGCGACGTCCGACGGCCGGAAGGTCGCCGCCAACCCCGCCAATTGGCGATCGATTTTGGCCGACATGGCGCGATAGCGGCGTTCGCCCTTGGCCGTCAGCCGCACCAGCTTGGACCGCTTGTGACCGGGATTGGCCACGAACTCGACCAGCCCGGCCGCGGCCGCTTCGTCCGCCAGCCGCTGGATGCGCTGGCGCGCGACCGGACGAAGACGGGCGATGTGCGGCACCGTCATCGCTCCTCCCAGCGCCAACGAACGGAGAAACCCCCACATGCCTCCGCCCCAGCCGGTGACCGCACCCGAACGCTTGCCCGCGGCGCGCATGCGGAAAAATACCCGCGCTGCCGCCAGCAGCAGTTCGGTCAGAGCCCCAGTGTCGGCGCCGCGCGTCATGCCGCGACATATAGCGGTTTGCCGGCTCCGACGCCAAACCGCTATAAGGTTCGGCCATGAAGCTCGAAGCGGGACTCCATCCATGCGGCGGCTGATCGGCATCGGCCTGCCGGCGCTGGTGCTGTTGGCGGCGCTGATGGCGACGGCGTGGCTGATCCAGACCCGGCCGCGGGTCGAGGCCAAGCCGCCCGAGGAAACGGTATGGCCGGTCGAGACCGTGGCGGTGCGCCCGGCCAGCCACCGGCCCGAAATCCTGCTGTTCGGCGAGATCGTCGCCAGCCGCGAGGCCGAGCTGCGCGCCCTGGTCGCGGGACAAGTGGTCGAAACCTCGCCCGCGCTGCTGGAAGGTGCCGCCGTCAAGGCCGATGCGCTGGTGGTGGCGATCGATCCGTTCGAATACCGCGCCACGCTCGAGGAACGCCGGGCGCAGCTGGTCGAAGCGCGCGCCCGCACGGCCGAGATCGAGGCCCGCCGCAAGGCCGAGGTCGATGCCCTGGCCTGGGACCGCCGCCAGCTCGAATTGAACGAGCGCGACGCCAACCGCAAGACCGAACTGTTCGGCAAGGGTACCGGCACCGAAAAGGCGCTGGACGATGCACGGCTGGCGATGATGCGCCAACGCGTGGTGGTCGAGGGGCGCGCCAACGCCGTCACCGCGCTGGTCGCCCAGCTTGACCAGCAGCGCGCGGCGATCGAGCGCATGGCGGTGGGCGTGCGCCGCGCCGAGCGCGATCTCGAAAACACCCGCCTGACCGCGCCGTTCGACGGCATCCTGCGCGAGATCCAGGTCGCGGTCGGCAAGCGGCTTGCGATCGGCGACCGCGTCGCGATCCTGGCCGATCCCGCCGGCTACGAGGCGCGCGTCTTCCTGCCCGACGCCGATTACGGCCGCCTGACCGCGGCCGGCGATGCGCTGGAGGGCCGGTCGGCCAAGCTGGTCTGGCGCACGGGCGAACTGACCGAGGCGGTTTCGGCCGAGATCGCCCGCATCGGCCCGCGCATCTCGGCCGGCACCGGCGGCGTCAATCTCTATGCCCGCCTCGCCGCCGGGCCGGCGAGCCAGCGGCTGCGGCCAGGGGCCTTCGTCGAGCTGCGCCTGCCCGACCGCAAATACGACGCCGCCGTCCGCCTGCCGGCGGCGGCGCTCTATGCCGGCGGCACGGTCTATGTCGTCGCCGAGGGCCGGCTGCAGGCGCGCGCGGTCGAATTGCTGGCCCGCGACGGCGAGCACGTGCTGGTCAAGGGCGCGCTGGCCGAGGGCGAACGCGCCCTGGTCACCCGCCTGACGCGCATCGGCCCGGGCCTCAGGGTGCGCGAGCCGGCGACGTGATCCAGCCCCTGATCGCGTGGTTCGTCCGCCATCCGACGGCGCACCACCTGCTGCTGGCGATCGTCGTGCTGATGGGCGCGATCGGCGTGACGCGGCTCAACGCCCAATTCTTCCCGACGCTGGGCTTCGATGTCGTCACCATACGCATGGAATGGCCCGGCGCCTCGGCCGCCGACGTCGAGACCAACATCGTCGAGGCGATCGAGCCCGAGGTGCGCTTCCTCGAAAACGTGCGCCGGGTCAGCGGCTTCGCGCTCGAGGGCGTCGGCGTGGTGGTGGTCGAATACAAGATCGGCTCCCGCATGCCCAACGCCCAGAGCGACATCGAATCGGCGGTGGCGCGCATCACCACCTTCCCCAGCGACGCCGAGAAGGCGGTGATCCGCCGCACCTCGCTCGACGAGACCATCAGCCGCATCGTCGTCACCGGCGACCAGCCGGAATCGACCTTGCGCCGCATCGCCCGCGATTTGCGCGACGGCCTGCTGGCTCGCGGCATCGACAAGGTCCAGCTCTACGGCCTGCGCGACGCCGAGATCCGGGTCGAGGTGCCGGCGGCGACGCTGCGGCGGCTCGACCTGACGCTGGCCGATGTGGCGCGGACGATCGGCGAGTCCTCGCGCGACGTGCCGCTCGGCCGGCTCGACGGCGGGGTCGAGCGCCAATTGCGTGGCCTCGGCCAGGCTCAGGACGCCGACGGCGTCGGCGCCATCGTGCTGCGCGCGCGTTCGGACGGAGAGACCTTGCGCATCCGCGACGTCGCCGCCGCCACCGAATCCTACGACCGCGCCCAGCCGGCCGGGCGCCATCGCGGCCGTCCGGCGATCGAACTGCACGTGCTGCGCGCGCCCGCCGCCGATGCCTTGGTCGCCGCCAAGCGCACCAAGGAATTCTTCGACCAGGCGCGCGCGGCGCTGCCGCCCTCGGTCGAGCTGATCCATTACGACATCCAGGCCGATTTGATCGACGACCGCCTCAAGACCCTGATCGAGAACGGGCTGCAGGGCCTGACCTTGATCCTGATCTGCCTGTTCTTGTTCCTCAACGGCTGGCTGGCGCTGTGGGTGGCGGTCGGCCTGCCGGCGGCGATGCTGGCGACCTTCGCCATCATGTGGATGACCGGCCAGACCATCAACATGGTCAGCCTGTTCGCCCTGATCATGGCAGCGGGGATGATGGACGACGACGCCATCGTCGTCGCCGAGGAGATCGATTCCCGCTATGCCCGCGGCGAGGACCCGGTCGCGGCCGCGGTCGGCGGCGCCGGCCGCATGTTCGGGCCGGTGCTGGCCTCGTCCCTGACCGCGGTCTGCGCCTTCATTCCGATCGCCATGATCCGCGACATCCTCGGCCAGGTGCTGATCGCGATCCCGATCCTGGTCGCGACCATGATCGGCGCCAGCCTGCTGGAATGCTTCCTCATGCTGCCGGCGCATCTGCGCGCGGTGCTGCACCGCGTCCGCCGGCCGCCCGCCGGTTGGCGCCGCCATGTCGAGGCGGCGCTGGACCGCTTTCGGCGGGGACCGTTCGCGGCCGCCGTCGCCTGGGCGGTGCGCTGGCGCTACGTCACGATCGCGCTGTCGCTGGCGGCGCTTCTGCTGACCCTCGGCCTGGTGGGGGGTGGGCGGGTCGGCTTCGTCTTCTTCCCCGCGCCCGAGGCCGACGTGGTCTACGCCAATTTCGCCTTCGCGCCGGGCACGCCGCGGGCCAAGTCGGAAGCCATGCTGGCCGAACTCGATCGCGCGCTGGATGCGGTCGAGGCGCGCCACGGCAACGGCAGGTCGCTGGTCGTCGGCCGCTTCGGCCGCCTGGGCGAGACCCAGGGCCGGCAGTTCGAGACCATCGTCGGCGAGCATTTGGCCGGCATGATGGTCGAGCTGGCGCCCTCCGACGTCCGCAACCTGCGCACCCGCGTCTTCATGGAAGAGTGGCGCAAGGAGATCCGGCCGCTGCCAGGACTCGAACGCCTGACCATGCTGGAGCGCGAGGGCGGGCCGCCCGGCCGGCCGATCGATTTGCGGCTGTCCGGCGGGGCGCCCGACAAGCTCAAGGCCGCGGCCGAGGAGGCCAAGGCGCTGCTGGCGCGCTATCCCGGCATCGGCGACGTCGAGGACGACCTGCCCGAGGGCCGGCCCGATCTCTCGCTGACGGTGACGCCGCGCGGGCGCAGCCTGGGCTTCACCACCGACAGCGTCGCCCGCCAGGTGCGCGGCGCCTTCGAGGGTCAGATCGCCACCCGCTTCACCCGCGGCGAGGACGAGATCGCGATCAAGGCGATGTATCCGCGCGCCGCCGCCGGCGAGGCCGCCTTGCGCGAACTGCGCCTGCGCGGCCCGACCGGCGCCGAGGTGGCGCTGACCGAGGCCGTGACCATTTCCGAAGCCGTCGGCTTCGCCCGCATCCGCCGCCAGGACGGCGTGCGCGAGGTCTCGATCACCGCCAACATCGACCTCGCCTTGGTCAAGCCCGACGCCATCCTGGCGCGCCTGCCGGGCGACGGGGTGATCGAGATCGCCCGCCGCCACGGCCTCGACTGGCGCTTCGCCGGCAAGGCCGAGGAGCAGGCGCGCACGCTCGAGGATCTGCGGCTGGGCGTCGGCATCGCGCTGGTCGGCATCTACATCATCGTTGCCTGGATCCTGGGCCGGCTCGGCCGGCCGTTCTCGGTCATGCTGATCATCCCCTTCGGCCTGATCGGCGCGGTGCTGGGGCACAAGGTCATGGGCTACGACCTGACCATCCTGTCGCTGGTGGCGCTGATCGGGCTGTCGGGCATCGTCGTCAACAATTCGATCATCCTGGTCGACTTCATCGACGAGCATCTCGACCGCGGCGAACCGGTGTTCGAATCGCTGGTGGCGTCCTCGGTCGAGCGCTTCCGCGCCGTGCTGCTGTCCTCGATCACCACCATCGGCGGCATGGCGCCGTTGATGTTCGAGACCAGCCTGCAGGCGCGGTTCCTGATTCCGATGGCGATCACCATTTCCTTCGGGCTGGCGGTGTCGATGACGCTGGTGGTGTTCGTGGTGCCGGCGATGGTGGCGATCGAAGAGGACATCAAGGCGCTGTGGCGCCGGCGCAGCCCGGCACACGCCTGAAGCAGAGAACCAAATGCCGAGCGCTTTGTTTTCCCCCATCGCCCTGCGCGGCCTGACCTTGCCCAATCGGCTGGTGGTCTCGCCGATGTGCCAATACGCCGCCGAGGACGGTGCCGCGACCGATTGGCATTTGATGCATCTCGGCAGCCTGGCCCTGGCCGAATGGCTGATCTGCATCGAAGCCACCGCGGTCTCGCCCGAGGGCCGCATCACGCCGGGCTGCCTCGGTCTTTACTCTGACCGCGACGAGGCCGCGCTCGGCCGCGTGCTGGCCTTCGCCCGCAGATACGGCGTCGCCAAATTCGGCATCCAACTGGCCCATTCCGGCCGCAAGGGCTCGGCGCTGACCCCGCTCGAAAGCGGCAAGCCGCTGCCGAAGGATCGCGCCTGGATGGCGCAGGCACCGTCCGCCTTGCCCTACGACGCCGATTGGCCCGCGCCGGCGGCACTGGACATGGACGGCATCGCCAAGCTCAAACGCGATTTCGCCTTGGCGACCGAGCGGGCGGCGCGGCTGGGCATCGATCTGGTCGAGCTGCACATGGGGCACGGCTACCTGATGCACCAGTTCCTGTCGCCGCTGAGCAATCGCCGCAACGACCGCTATGGCGGCGATTTCGCCGGCCGCACCCGCCTGCCGCTGGAAACCTTCGACCTCGTCCGCGCCGCCTGGCCCGAGGCGCGGCCCTTGGGCGTTCGGCTGTCGGCGACGGATTGGGTCGAGGGCGGCTGGACGCCCGAGGAGACCGTCGCGCTCTCGGTCGAACTCAAAGCGCGCGGCTGCGATTTCGTCGACGTCACCACCGGCGGGCTCGATCCGCGCCAGAAGCTCGCGCCGGCGCCCGGTTTCCAAGTGCCGTTCGCCGCCCGGGTCAAGCGCGAGGCCGGCATCGCCGTCATGGCAGTCGGCCTGATCGCCGAGCCGCGCCAGGCCGAGACCATCGTCGCCGAGGGCCAGGCCGACATGGTGGCGCTGGCGCGCGGCGCCATGGACGATCCGCGCTGGCCTTGGCACGCGGCGCGGGCGCTGGGGGTCGAGACCGCCTATGCGCCGCAGATGATCCGCGCCCACCCCAAGACCTGGCCGCCCGGGCGGCCGGCGGCTTAACGCAGCAGCGCGGCGACGCCCGCGGCCGTCGCCAACACCGCGCCATCGCCGCCCAGCGGACCGACCAGGGTCAATCCCAGCGGCAGTCCGGTCGCGCCGCTGCCGTGCGGAATGTTGACGCAGGGCAGATGCAGCGCGGTCCACAGCCGGTTGAACACCGGATCGCCGGTGGCGCCAAGACCCTCGGGCGCTTCGTCGGGGGCGCTCGGCGCCAGCAGCGCATCGAAGCGCTGGAACAGCGGCGCGACCGCCGTCCGGCCATAGGCGATCAGGGCACGGGCGTCCTTTTCCATGCCCGGCGTCACGGTCTGACCTTGCTCGATCAGCGCCACCAGCCGCGCCCCCAGCCGCGGCTTGTGATCGGCATATTCCGGCGCATAGGCCCGCGCCGCCTCGGCCGCCATCACCACGCTTTGCGCGGCGTTGAGCGCGTTGCATTCGGTCGGCAGCCGCACTTCCTCGGCGCCCAGGCGCTCGGCGGCTTGTTCGATCGTGGCCCGCATCGCCGGCTTGGCCGCGCCCCAATAGGGCGTGCGGCAATAGCCCAGACGCGGCCGATCCTTGGGCGCGGGCGGCACCGTGACGCCCGGCAGCAGCACTTCCGCCAATAGCGCCAGGTCGGCCACGTCGCGCGCGAACCAGCCGGGCGTGTCGAAGCTGTCGGCGAAGGGCTTGATGCCGGCGCGGTCGACGGCGCCGAACGAGGCCTTGAAGCCGAAGACGCCGCAATAGGACGCGGGTCGGATCACCGAGCCCGCGGTCTGGGTGCCGAGCGCAAGCGCCACCTGGCCGTCGGCCACCGCCGCCGCCGAGCCCGAGGACGAACCGCCCGGGGTGTGCTTGGGGTGATGGGGATTGCGGGTCTTGCCGGGCGTGAAATAAGCGAACTCGGTCGACACCGTCTTGCCCAGGATCACCGCACCTGCGGCCCGCAACCGCGCGACGCAAGCCGCATCCGCCTTGGGCCGGTGACCGGCATAGATCGCCGAGCCGTAGCCGGTCGGCATGTCGGCGGTATCGACGATATCCTTGATGCCGATCGGCACGCCATGCAGCCGACCTTTGTTGGGTTCGGCATCGCGCCGCTTGGCCGCAGCGCGTGCCTGTTCGGGATCGAGATGGATCCAGGCCCGCACCGCGTCGTCGCGTTCGGCGATGCGCGCCAGCAGCGTCTCGACCGCGGCGGCTGAACTGGTCCGGCCGGCGCGGATCGCGTTCGCCGTCTCGACCGCACTTTGATGCGCCTTGCTCACTTCGCCTCCATCGCGCTATCGACTAGTCTAGTTCCGAGTCCCAGGATCGCAGAGCCCGAGGCCGATGAAAACCCATATCCACCGCGTCTCGATCGAATGGGGGCATTGCGACCCCGCGCGCATCGTTTTCTATCCGCGCTATTTCGAATGGATCGACGAGGCGACGCGGCATTTGTTCGAAAGCGTCGGCCTGGCGTGGAAGACGCTGTTCGACCGCTATGGCGTGGTCGGCTGCCCGATCACCGAGGCCAAGTGCAATTTCCTCTCGCCCTCGCGCTTCGGCGACATCATCGAGATCGAGAGCGGCGTCAAGGAATGGCGCGACAAGGGCTTCACCGTCGGCCATCGCATCGTCAATGCCGGCAAGCTGGCGGTCGAGGGCCACGAGCAGCGGGTTTGGGTGATCCAACATCCCGACGATCCCAAGCGCCTCAAGCCGGTGCCGGTGCCGGCCGAGGTCCGGGCGGCGCTGGCCGGCTGAGCGGAGGCCTGCCATGAACGCCGGAGCACCCGCCGTCCAGGCCGGCACCAATCTGGTGCCGCCGCGCGATCTGGCCATGCTGCAGGCGCTGGAAAAGAAGCTGCTTTGGCTTTCGACCTGGACCATCCATCACGCCAACCACCTGCGCCCCAATCGCGACGGCCTCAAGGTCGGCGGCCACCAGGCGAGTTGCGCCTCGGCCGTGACCCTGCTGACCGCGCTTTATTTCCGCCAGCTGCGGCCCGAGGACCGCATCGCGGTCAAGCCGCACGCCAGCCCGGTGCTGCACGCTGCGCACTACGTCATGCGCCGCCAAAGCCGCGCCGCGCTGGAAGCCTTTCGCGCCTTCGGCGGCGCCCAATCCTATCCCTCGCGGGTCAAGGACAAGACCGACGTCGATTTCTCGACCGGCTCGGTCGGGCTGGGCGTGGGGGCGACGCTGTTCGCCTCGCTGGTGCAGGATTTCATCCGCCTGCGCGGCCTGGCACCGGCGCAGCGTACGCCCGGGCGGCTGATCGCGCTGCTGGGCGACGCCGAATTGGACGAGGGCAACGTCTACGAGGCGCTGCTGGAGGGCTGGAAGCACGACGTCCGCAATCTGTGGTGGATCGTCGACTACAATCGCCAGTCGCTCGACGGCGTGGTGTCGGACGCGCTGTTCCGCAAGATCCAGTCCTTCTTCGACACCGTCGGCTGGAAGGTGGTGCTGCTGAAATACGGCACGCTGCTGCAGGCCGCCTTCCGGCGGCCGGGCGGCGAGCGGCTGCGGCAGTGGATCGATGACTGCCCCAACGATCTCTACGCCGCGCTGACCTTCCAGGGCGGCGAAGCTTGGCGCAAGCGGATCGGCGGCGATCTTTCCGGCGTGCCCGGCATCGCCGAGCTGCTGGCCGAGCACGACGACGCGGCGCTGGCGCGGCTGATGACCAATCTGGCGGGCCACGACATGGCCTCGATCCTGGCCGCCTTCGCCGAGGCCGAGGGCGACGACACTCCGCGCTGCTTCGTCGCCTATACCATCAAGGGCTACAACCTGCCGCTGGCCGGGCACAAGGACAACCACGCCGGCCTGCTCGGTCCCGAACAGTTGACGGCCTACAAGCGCGCCGCCGGCGTGCCCGACGGCGCCGAATGGGAGCGCTTCGCTCACGTCGACGCCGACCCCGCGACCTTGGAGCGCTTCGTCGCCGAAGCGCCCTATCTGCGCCGGCCGCCGGCGAAATGGGATTTCGCCCCCGTCCTGGCCATGCCCGAGATCCGGCTTCCGGCCGCGCCCAAGCAATCGACCCAGGAAGGCTTCGGCCGCATCATGACCGAGCTTGGCCGGGCCGAAAGCGAGTTCGCGCGCCGCATCCTGACCACCTCGCCCGACGTCACGGTCTCGACCAATCTCGGCGGCTGGGTCAATCACCGCAACCTGTTCGGCCGCAAGGAGCGCGACGACGTCTTCCGCCAGCAGAAGGTCGGCTCGACCTTCAAATGGATTCGCAGCCATGACGGCCAGCATGTCGAACTCGGCATCGCCGAGAACAATCTCTTTCTACTGCTGACCGCGGCGGGATTGGCCGAGCCGCTGTTGGGCACGCGGCTGATTCCGATCGGCACGGTCTACGACCCCTTCATCGCCCGCGGCCTCGATGCGCTCAACTACGGCTGCTATCAGAACGCGCGCTTCATGCTGGTGGGCACGCCTTCGGGCCTGGCGCTGGCGCCCGAGGGCGGCGCGCACCAGTCCTTCGCCACGCCCCTGATCGGCCTCAGCCAGCCCGGCCTGACCAGCTTCGAGCCGGCCTTCGTCGACGAATTGCTGGCGATCATGCGCTGGGGCTTCGACTGGATGCAGCGGCCCGAGGGCAATGCGGTCTATTTGCGGCTTTCGACCCGGACCGTCGTCCAGCCCGTGCGGACGATGGATCGCGCGCTGGCCGAGGCGGTGGTGGCCGGCGGCTATTGGCTGGTCGAGCCGCGCGCCGGCGCCGAGCTGGCCATCGTCGCCATGGGCGCGGTGCTGCCCGAGGCCCAGGCGGCGCTGGCCGAGCTGGCCGAGGACCTGCCGGGCGCCGGGCTGATGGTGGCGACCTCGCCCGAGCTGTTGCACTTGGACTGGCGCCGGCGCGGCCGCGATTCGACCGTGGCCCGGCTGCTGTCGCGGCTTTCTCCCGACGCGGCGCTGGTCACGGTCCAGGACGGCCACGCCGCCACCTTGTCGTGGCTGGGCGCGGTCGCGGGCCATGCCATCCGCGCGCTTGGGGTCGAAGGCTTCGGCCAGTCGGGCGACATCCCGGCGCTGTTCCGGGCCTATGGGCTGGACGCGCCGGCGATCGTCGATGCCGCGGCGGCGGCGCTGCTCGACCGCTTGCACCGCGCCAAGACCTGAGCGTGCTGCGTCCGGCCGAGCTGGCGGCGCGGGTGCTCTACCGCGACCCCAATGTCCTGATCCTCGACAAGCCGCACGGATTGCCGGTCCATGCCGGACCCAAGGGCGGGCCGCATCTCGGCCACTATCTTTCGGCGCTGACCTTCGGCCTGCCCAAGCCGCCGGCCCTGGCGCACCGGCTCGATCGCGAGACCTCGGGCTGCCTGGTGCTGGGGCGGCACAAACAGGCGCTGGTGCGGCTGCATGCGCTGTTCGAGGCCGGGCGGGTCGAAAAGACCTATTGGGCGATCACCGTGGGCGCGCCGGCCGAAGATGCGGGCACGATCGATCTCAAACTGGCGAAAAAGAGTCCCGAGCGCGGCTGGCACATGAAGGTCGATGCCGCCGGCCAGGAAGCGGTGACGCGCTTTCGCGTGCTTGGCCGCGGCGACGGCATCGCCTGGCTGGAACTGATGCCCAAGACCGGCCGCACCCATCAGTTGCGGGTGCATTGCGCGGGGATGGGCTGGCCGATCCTGGGCGATCGCATCTACGGCAAGGGCAGCGCGGCCGAAGCCGGCGGCAAGCTACACCTTCTCGCCCGCGCCATCGCCCTGCCTTATTTCCCGGCGCGCCCGCGGATCGAGGCTCAGGCGCCCGTGCCCGAGCACATGAAGGCCATGCTCGCGGCCTGCGGCGCGATGATTTAGGCGCGGCGGCCCGGCCTTCGGCTCTGGCCGGTCGCCGGATCGAAGCGACCGCCGCCAAGGCGCTCATGGCCCCAGGCCATGATCTGCAGCAGCACCGGTTCCAGCGCCTTACCGGCATCGGTCAGGCGATAGGCATGGCGCAGCGGCCTTTGCTGATAGGGCTCGCGGCGGACCAAGCCCCAGCGCTCCAGCCGCTTCAGCCGTTCGGACAGGATGTTGGTCGGCACCCGCTCGGCGCTGCGTTGCAGGGCTTGGAAGCCGTGCTTGCCGTGCCACATCAGGTCGCGCACCAGCAGCAGGGTCCACTTGTCGCCGACGATTTCCAAGGTCCGCGCGATCGAGCATGCGGAACGGAATCGGTGCCTTGGCATGCGCGCCTCCCTCATCGTCGCCTCGCTCTCCGCCACCTTCACAACCTGCCAAGACTGCTCTCGCCGACCCCAGCCGCTCTCACCCGCCCCGACAGTTCTCGCGCCACCAAGATAACCCAGTCACTTGCATAATGAAAGCTTCCGGCCTATCGTCACTTGCGTTTTGCAAGTCACTGGATATGGCGCAATCGCGCGCCGGAAGGACGTCATGAACCGGACCCTCCTCGCCCACGCCGCCGCCGCTGCGGCGGCGCTCAGCGCCGGCACGGCGGTGGTGGCGACGCGCTTCGCGATCGGCGAGACCGATCCGCTGTCGCTGGTGTTCTTTCGTTACCTGATCTCGGTGTTGTGTTTCGCGCCGTTCCTGCCGATGCTATGGCCACGCCAGGGGCTGAGCCTGCCCGAGGCCGCCAAGATCGCGCTGTTCGGGATCCTGTTCTTCGTGCTGTTTCCCTGGGGCTTCAACGCCTCGCTCGAGATCGTGCCGGCGGCGCGCGGCGCGGTCGGGCTGGCGACGGTGCCGATCCAGACCCTGCTGGTGGCGGCGGCCTTCGGGCGCGAGAGCCTGACCGTCGCCAAGATCGGCGGCGTGCTGCTGGCCTTCGGCGGCATCGCCGTCGCCTTCGGGGCGGCGGCCCTCGGGCAGGTCGGGGCCGACTATCTCTTGGGCGACGTACTGATGCTGCTGGGCGTTCTCTGTGCCGCGGTCTATTCGGTCTTCAGCCGACCGACGTTGATGCGTCACGGGCCGTTGTTCGTCACCGCCATGGGCATGGCGGTTTCGGTCGTGACCCTGGCCCCGGTGGTTGCCGTCGGCGGCGGCATGGCGCTTCCGGCCTTCAGCTTCGGCGGCTGGCTGGCGCTGCTGTTCCTCGGCAGTTTCGCCGGCGCCTTGCAGTTCTCGCTCTACATGTGGGCGTTGCGTTGGCTGCCGCCGACCACGACCGCTCTCTATCTGACGCTCAATCCGATCGCGGCCATGGCGCTGGGAACCATCCTCTTGGGCGAGGCCCTGACGGCCGAGCTGGTCGCGGGCCTGGTGCTGATCCTAGGCGGCATCCTGGTTGGCGCCGGCCTATTCAAGCTCAAAGTCCGCGCGGCTCAGTCGCCGTAAATCGCGACGCTCAAGGCCCGATCCGAGCCGACCGCGCCGCGATACATGCCCTCGGTGTTGTAGGGCATGGCGATCGCGCCCTTGGCGTCGACCGCCACCAGGCCCGCGCCCGAGAACCAGCCCGGCCGCCTGAGTTCGCCCTGAACCAGCGCGTCGCACGCCGCCGCCAGAGTCTCGCCGCGATACTTGATCCGCGCGGCGATGTCGTAGGCCAGCAGCTTGCGCATGAAGAACTCGCCCTTGCCGGTGGCCGAGACCGCGCACACCCCGTCCTCGGCATAGGTGCCGGCGCCGAGGATCGGGCTGTCGCCGACCCGGCCGAGACGCTTGTTGGTATAGCCGCCGGTCGAGGTGGCGGCGGCGAGATGGCCCCGCGCGTCCAGCGCCACCGCGCCGACCGTGCCGTGCTTCTGGGCTTCGGTGGCGGCCTTCTGCGTGCCGTCCTTTTCCATCACCTTCATCCGCACCAGCGCGCGACGCCGCCATTCGGTCGAAAAATAGTCCTGCTCGACCACTTCCAGCCCGTGCTGCTTGGCGAAGGCATCGGCGCCTTCGCCTGCCAGCAGGGCGCAATCGGTGTGCTCCATCACCGCGCGCGCCGCCCGGATCGGATTGCGGATCGCGCGCGCCGCCGCCACCGCGCCCGCGCGCAGATCGGCTCCGTCCATGATCGCGGCGTCGAGTTCGTGGCCGAACTCGGCATTGAACACCGCGCCATGGCCGGCGTTGAACAGCGGCAGGTCCTCCATCACCAGCACCGCCGCCTCGACCGCGTCCAGCGCCGGGCCGCCCTTTTCCAGGATCGCCCAGCCGGCGCGCAGCGACTGTTCGAGGCCCTGGCGGAAATCGGCTGCCATGGAAACGGTCATCTCGGCGCGCGGCAGCACGCCGCAGCCACCATGGATCGCCAGCACCGTCCGGCTCACGTCGCATGCTCCTCGCGCAGGCAGGCGGAATGCCGGCCTGCGCCGATGATTGCCAGATTCGGCCGCTCGGCGCGACAGCGCGCGAAAGCATGCGGGCAGCGCGGATGGAAATGGCAGCCCGCCGGCGGATCCAGCGGCGAGGGAATCTCGCCCGCGATCGGCTTGAAGGCGGCGCGCCCGCTGCCCGCGCGCACCAGCTTCGGCACGCTGTCGAGCAGCGCCTTGGTGTAGGGATGGTGCGGCCGCGCCAGCACCTCCGCCGTCGACCCCAGCTCGACCACGCGGCCGAGATACATGATGGCGATGCGCTCGCTGAGATGGCGCACCACGCCCAAATCGTGGCTGATGAACAGCATGGTCAGGCCGAGCTCGCGCTTGAGGTCGAGGAACAGGTTGACGATCTGGGCCTGGATCGAGACGTCGAGCGAGGCCACCGGCTCGTCGCACACCAGCACGTCGGGCCGCATCGCCAGCGCGCGCGCGATCGCCACCCGTTGGCGCTGGCCGCCCGAGAACTGGTGGGGATAGCGCGCGGCGTGATCCGGCTCCAGGCCGACCCGCGCCAGCCACTCGGCGACATAAGCCGGGGCCGCGGCCGGCGTGACGAAACCATGCGCGATCGGGCCTTCGGCGACGATGTCGCCGATCTTCATGCGCGGATCGAGCGAGGCGAACGGGTCCTGGAACACCGTCTGGATGCGGGTGGTGCGCTTGACCGGACGCGGACCGCCTTCCATCACGCGCTGACCGTCGATCAGGGCCTCGCCGGCATCGGGCGCCAGGATGCCGACGGCGATGCGGCCGAGGGTCGACTTGCCGCAACCCGACTCGCCGACCAGGCCGAGAGTCTCGCCGCGCGCAATCTCCAGGCTGACCGCCTCGACCGCGCGCACGGCGCGGTTCTCGACGCCGGCCCCCAGCCTGGCGGCGATGCGATCGCCCAAGGACAAGCGCAGTGCAAAGCGCTTGCTGACGGCATCGAGGCTGACCAGCGCCGCGCTCATGCCGCGCCCGCCAGCGGGAAGTGGCAGCGCGCGGCC
>Ga0194120_10001566_pt1 | contig 41328 bp, 44 predicted proteins | sample TA2MahCa65mmetaG_FD_148642 | JGI IMG/M metagenome (GOLD analysis project Ga0194120, IMG submission 148642) | Freshwater microbial communities from Lake Tanganyika, Tanzania - TA2015019 Mahale Deep Cast 65m | ecosystem: Environmental > Aquatic > Freshwater > Lake | place: Tanzania: Lake...
TTGACGGCCGCCAACGCCACCTGGGCCTTGAAGGTCGCTCCGTGATTCCGTCTCGTTCTCTTCATCGCCTTGCTCCTCTGGTTCGCCACCCCTCGGTGACATGGGTGAAGCCAGGCTACCACTTACCACACTGTCCGAATTTCCAGAGCCCCCTCTTGGTGCGCCCAGCATGGGCCCGATCTTGAGTGGAATAAGGCGCTGTGGAAGGGTTGCCCTCCGGTATTGGCCGGGTGCTATAATGCGCACCTCGCATCCTGTGCATAGTTGCGAATATTAACAAGGAGAGGGCAACATGACTGGGAACCGGCAAGCCATTCGGCGTAGTGGAAAGATGATCGTGATCGCAGCGGTGCTCAGCTTGGGAATGGCTGTGGGTGTGAATCCGGCGGGTGCAGAGGAATCGGCGTCGGTCGACTCGAAGGCCGTAGGACTGCAAGCTGCCAGCTGGTTGCTCACGGTCCCTTATGGCGCCGTGAAGTCAGCCTATGCCATCGGTGGCGGCATGGTGGGTGGCCTTGCGTGGGTGGTCACGGGGGGAAATCTGGAACCGGCCAAGGGTGTCTGGGTTCCGTCGATGACCGGCGATTACATCGTGCAGCCGGAGAATCTTACGGGAGAAAAGCGGCTGCAGTTCGTGGGACCGGCGGCCGGGGGGGTAAGTTGTCTCTGGTGCTGAGGAGCCTGCGATTCGCATGATGAGAAGATTAACTGTGGCGTGTATTTGCGGCCCAATACCCTGAAACTCTGATCGAGTGGAGTGTGGGCTGAAGCGCCGAGACGGTTAGATTTTCGGTTATGCTTGTGAGTGAAGGGTTACGTCTTTGCTGACGTAGCCCTTTTCTTTTTTTGTCACCGGAGTAAGGGAGCGCGAGTCGCTTCTTGCTATGGTTTGCCACGCAATGACTCTGGACCCCGTTTATTCTTCCCAAGTCTCCAGCCCCTACCCCTTTAGGGCAGGAGACCAATTTTAGAAGTGATGGAAGTGACTGCAATGTGCCGGATGGTTAATCTTTGGCGCGATTATGAGGAGGGGAAAAAGGGGGGGGGTGTCGTGAGATTCCTCCGTATGTTTGCCTCTCCGGGGTAACGGTTGACTCAATCGAAAAGTAGTACTAGACTTCAAAAGTACTACAATAGTGATGGAGGTAGGCATGTTGGAATCTACGATAACCCGGAAGGGGCAAGTGACAATTCCCAAGGCGATTCGTGACCGTTTGGGGGTAAAAGAAGGGGAGAGAGTCCTCTTTGTGGTGCGAGGTGAGGAAGTGGTCTTGAAAGTTATCAAGGGGACGATTCTTGATCTCAGAGGTTCAGTTCAGCCGTCAGCGCGCCAGGAAGATTTTGAGAGGATTCGTCAGTCTGTGAAGCAGGCTGTTGCCAAGAAGGTGGTTGGGCATGGCTAGCCTCTTTGTCGATACCAACGTATTTCTTCGCTTTCTGACGAACGACGACCCGGCGAAAGCCAAGCGCGCCGAGACACTGTTTCGCGACGCACTGCGTGGCAAGATTCGATTGGCGACCAGTCTGCTGGTTATCGCCGAGATTGTTTGGACCCTCGAATCCTTCTACAAGCTGGAAAAGACCGATATCGCCGCGAAGGTTGAGAAGATTCTGAATACTCCCAACCTATACTGTCCCGAAACTCCGCTGCTCTTCATGGCCCTGGATCTCTATGCCCATGCGAACGTCGATTTCGTGGACGCGTACAATGCCTACCACATGAAAGGGCAGGGCCTCACAGAGATTCTTACCTATGATCGGAAGCACTTTGCCCGCGTTCCATGGGTTCGGATTGGGGATTTGTAATCGATCGTGGGCAAGGTACAGGGTCAGGTGAACGTGAAGGGACCACGGCTTGGAACTGATCTAGGGAAGGTCTGATTAATTCACGGTTCCATTCAGAAATCTGGTTCTCGGGTGATCCCCAGGGCAAATTCGGTGGGCATCCGCTAATCCGAGGGCCTGTTCATGGGAGGAAGCCACCATCTGATGGTCCGTGGCCAGCCTCCGGTCCCACGTTCCCTACGCCCCTGCCATGAGCTGCCGCCGCGCGACATAGAGATTCGCCAACCCGCAGCTGATATACAACCAGTGTGTATTCTTCGCCAGCCCACGGTAGCGGACTTTGGCCCACCCGAAGATCCGCTTGGTGACCAAGAAGGCATGTTCTACTTTCGCCCGGACTTTTGACTTGGTGCGGTTGCGCGCCCGCGCCTCCTCACTCAGTGGCCGATGGCGATGCGCTTTTGCCTGAATGAAACTCTTGGCCCTGGGGGCATGCTGCTGGATCACGTCACGTTGCCCGCTGTAGGCCGCATCGCCCCACACCCGCGTCTCCTGGCCATGCAGCAGTTTTGGCAGCACTCGGCTATCGTGCACATTCGCCGCCGTGGCGGTCACCGAATGAATCACTTTCGTCTGGCTATCCACGCCAATATGCGCCTTCATGCCGAAATACCACTGGTTGCCCTTCTTGGTCTGATGCATCTCCGGATCCCGCTCCTTCTGACGATTCTTTGTCGAACTGGGGGCACTGATGATGGTAGCATCCACGATGGTCCCTCGGTTGACCTTCATGCCGTGAGTCGCCAGATAGGCACCGATTCGTGCAAAGAGCTGTTCGCCCAACTGGTGAGCCTCCAGCAGATGCCGAAACTTACAGATCGTCGTCTCGTCGGGGACCGGCTCGCGACCCAGATCAATCCCCACAAACTGCCGCATGGCGCGCGAGTCATACAGCGCTTCCTCCACCGCCGGATCCGACAGGTTGAACCACTGTTGCAGGCAATGCAGCCGCAGCATGCGCTCGATCCCCACCGGCGGACGGCCCGGCCCGTCGGCCTTGGGATACACCGGCTCGATGACCGTCACCAATTCCGCCCACGGCACCACGCGGTTCATGTCGTTGAGAAACTGCTCGCGGCGAGTGGGCTTGCGATACTGTTCGAAGGGGACTTCGGCAAAGGTCTGTTGGTGCATGAGCGTGTCTCCCGTTCAGTGCTGCATTCCTCATAGCACATCACCAACGGGGAATAAATCAGACCTTCCCTAGGCTCGAAGATAAAGAGCCAGCGGGTCTACGTGCGTGGGTGTGGAGCTGGCGAGAGGAATCGAACCTCCAACCTGCGGTTTACAAAACCGCTGCTCTGCCGATTGAGCTACGCCAGCTTCCTAATGACTTGAATACGTTGCACTCTTACAGACTCTCGGCCTTGGGGTCAAGTGTTCCAGGCGTGTTCTCACGGTGTTCTTGGCGGGGAGCTGCATGGCGAGGTCGAAGGAGTTACTGTGGCCGGACTGTACTGTTACTGATTGGGGATTCTCGTTGGATGTGCTTCGTTCTGTAGGTAGTGAGATTATCGTCTTCGGATCCCGGCTCGTAGCGGCAGAGTCTGCTTGCAGGGCGGTGAAACTTCATTGTTTCAGGGTGCGAATGTAGGCCAGTACATCCTGTAACTGCTTATCGGTCAGCCGGATCTCCAGACATTGCTGCAACGAATCGATATGACTCAGTTTGCTCAACGGATCGTCGTCGACTTTCATCTGAAGCCGCTGTCGGAGATCGACACCGCCAATTGCATTCGCCATCGATTGCAAGTCGCTGACGGGAACCCGGCCCTCTTTACGGATAAAGCCTGTGCGCTGGTTCATCGTCTCACCAGGGGAAATCCACGACTCATCAATCAACTGGCAGACATGGCCTTGACCTATGGGTATGCCGAGCAGGCCAGCGTCATTACGTCCAAAGTGGTCGCCCAAGCCGGTCTTGACAGAAGCAAGGGAGGGATTTTGCCTCTGTGCGCCAAAGAAGAGCTGGAAGGACTGGCGGCTGCTCCTGTGGATGCGACTGAGCTGGGTGGTCCTATTCAAAGCGTCAAGTCGGCGATGCATCGCGAAGAGCCGGCCGCAGGTCTTTCCCAAAGTGCGCCAGCGGAGGTGTATGCCCTTGGAATGGTCTGTAAGGACGAAGGACGATTAAGAGAAGCCATCGACATGTTTCATTCAGCAGCGAGAGACAAGTCGATGTGGCTGAAGGCGTATAAGCAGATCGGACTCTGCTATATGAAGATGAAGGAACACCAGGCTGCCATAGAAGCCTTCCGAACCGCTCTGAATGATCAGGGGGCCCCGGAACGGGAAATCGTAGAGGTCCGCTATTGTCTGGCGCGAAACCTCGAATCTGTGGGGGAGACCAGCGAAGCGTGTGATGTCTACCATCGTATCAGCCGATCGGCACCGGCATTCCGAGACGCCGCCGAGCGTTCAAAAAAATTAAGGCAGAGTTCGAAGCAGGGAAGCAAAGTCCGGGAGACAACCGGCGAACACGATTCATGGTTTGGCGGTGTGATGGATAACGTTCAGCGTCTCCTCACGGGCAGTCATAAGTAGCGTCGTATGTGGGAAAGGCGTGCAATAGTTGCAGATCCTTGGGTGATCTGAGGAGGCCCGTTGAGCGGTTTGAAAGCAGAGACCATCCTGTTTAACCTTGAACATATCGATATATATAAGCTTCCTGTCGTTGATGCCTTGCCAGGAGCTCATGTTCCTCCCTCCGGTGGTATAATTTGTTCGGGAGCGTGAGTGTGTTCCGCCGTCACAAGTGGGGAGCGGTAGAAAATTATGCCGGAATCGATCGATGATTCATCTGCCCCGGTGGTCAGTCCCGCAGAGCGGTATGAGCGTGGCCTGGCGCTGAAGAAGGCGGGTCAGCACAAGGCGGCCATTGCTCAGCTCGAGATGGCCGTTGCGGACCCCACACTTGCGCTCAAGGCCTATGCCCAGATCGGGCTTTGCTCCAAGGCGATTGGCCGGTTAGAAGACGCTGTCGCGGCGTTTCGGCACGCACTCTCGGCCCCTGGCGGGTCTCCGAGGGAAACCGTTCAGATTCTTTATGTCTTGGGGCGCACGCTCGAGTCTTTGGAACGGGTGGGAGAGACCCTGGAGGCCTACCGCTGGATCCGGCGGGAGGAGCCGGACTACCGCGACGTGGCGGACCGTATCGAGCGGTTGAGCGCCCGCCGGCCGACCTCCATGGGGAAGCAACGTTCTCCGGACGCACTGCAAGGGGCCGGGAGCATCCTCAGATCCTGGAATGATCTCTTCGGGATCTCGAAGTAAGCCTGCCGGCGGATCCCGCTACTCCTTCACGACGAAATGCACGCTCCGGTTTTTCTGCATGCAGTCGGCGCCGTGCTCAAAACAGAGCGGGCGGTCTTTGCCGTAGCTTGTCGTCTTGATGTCGAGGAACAGGCCAAGTTGTTGGAGGTAGCGCTTCACGTTTCTCGCACGGCGCTCCCCCAGAACCAGGTTGTAGGCCGAGGTTCCGACTTCATCCCCACGGCCTTCTAGCAGCACGTGGGCAGCACCCAGCTCCTTCAGCCGTTTGGCATTAGTCTCTACGATGACGAGGGCGTCTGAACGCAGATTGTCTCGATCGAAGTCGAACAGCGCATCCATCAACAATCCCGCAGCTACCCCCGATGCATTTCTGGAGGACAGTTCGGACTGCATGTCCGGACTGGTTCGTGACCCGTCCGTCGCGCGGTTTGGGCCGGCCTCCTTAATCGTTTGTTCGCCGATCCGTTCTGCTTGCGTCCGATCAGTTCCTGCTCCGGATCCGGATTGGGTGGCACAGCTTTGAGTCAGCAGCGCACCCAAGGCCAGCGCTCCGAAGACTCCTACATGGCTCACATGGCTCACATGACGCATAGGACCTCCTCTGTGGCTATCCAGTATGATGGCGCATCAAGGGTCATACGGTTGCGGTTTGTACCTGTTGATAGACGGCGCGTGCTTGTGTAGGCGCTCCCCATTTGAGCACGGCCAAGGCATCCTCGACATACTGTGGCGTCCGCATACCGTTGAGCACGCAGGTGACCCCCGGTGTGCCGGCAAGGATCCACAGCGATTTTCTCGAGAGCGATTCACCCTGGCGAGCTTCCGGCAAGAGTGGGTCAATCGCGCGGGCGACCGCAGCGGTGCGTGCGCGGCTCCGTTCGGTCGCTTCGCGCCGCAGGCCTCGCAGGAGGGTGAGCAGTTCCGGAGTGTAACGATCGCGCCAGGCTTCCCACCGTTCTGACAGCGTACCCGTTAGTTGGCGGGATAGTGTTTGAAAGACTTGGTTCACTCGTGGTGCGATCATCTGGTGTTCAAGATGTTCCCAGTGCTCCAGCCCCTGGAGCTTTGGGCGCAGGGCGCGCAATTCCTGTGACCAGTTAAAAAACTCGCCCGGTGCCAGGCCCTGCCCGTCGGATTGAACACCCGGCGCAATTGAGTCGCGGTATTCTTGCTCAAGTACGCCGACAGCGTCAAGTTGGCGGGCGATGTCGATGGGGGCGTCTTCCAACGGAAGATCCGCCAAGCGCAACATGCCGCTGTGCGGAGCAGGCATCGCGTTCAACGGTCGATTCACCAATACGGCGACGCTGGCGTGTTGCGCATAGTCCAAGACGGTCTGCCGATCGGAGGCGCCGGTATTGGCGGTCATCGCGGCTCCTGACTCAAACAAATTCATGGGCAGTTGCACGACGCGGAAGTGATGAGTCCCGGTGCCGGCCGAATGGGCCGCGGCTTGCGCTGCCTCAATCATGCGTGAAAGCGAGGTCGCCTCGGGAGAGTCGGCCTGGGCCGTGACAGTATTCGAGGAGACCCCATAATACTGTAACCGTCCGGCCGCCACTTGCGACTCAAAATAGGCAAAGGCCTGTTTGAGCCGGCGGTAGAACTGTGCACGCAGTTCTGGCAGGTCGCTCCCGCTTCGGTGCGCGGCTTCAGAGAGAAAATATTCCGGATTGTGCAAGAGGCACACATCCAGCGTGGCGAGGCCCAGGCGGTCCAGCGAGAGGGTCAATTGGTCCGCCAAGAATTCCGGGTGGATGCAATGCCAAATGCCGTCCCCATATTTGACCATCTCAGGATAGGGCGCGCCGGACTGTTCTCTGGCTTCCGCCTGCTTGAGATTGTGCCCCTGTACATAGCCGATCTTGGAGACCACTACGACTTCTTCACGCCGGAGGTCGCCGGCCGCGACGAGTTCCGCCAATACGGACCCGACGAGGCGTTCGCTGTCACCGTCCACATAATTGGTCGAGGTATCGATGAGGTTACAGGAGGTCAGCAAGGCCTTCGTGAGCGCCTCGCGGTGCTCCGGCTCTTGTGCGGTTACGCGATAGGTGCCGAATCCCAGCCGCGTCACGGTGAGTCCGGTCGTAGCGAGCGCCGTGAATCCTCCGGCGAGCGCGGCATCGCCGGCCTGTCCGATCGTACGTGCCGCATAGGCGGCCGTTCCTTGAACCGTTGCCCGCCCTGGGAGCTGCGCACCTCGCAGCATTTTGGGTTCATGGCTGCGACGATCCGAACCGGTACTCGGGGTGCGAAGGGCGTCCGCAACTGCGCGGGGATCGGTGACCGGTTGTTGGCACGCAAAGTTTCGGCACACGTAGAGGGCAGGGCTGCCGCCCACCGGCTGCTTACCCGCCAAAAGCGGCAGCGAAGACGGAGCGTTCGGATGGCCGGTTGCCACGATTCGGTTCGGCAAATAGTGCTCCGCCACGGCATGGCGAAGCGCGCGGAGCGCGGCGGCCTCGCCGACGAACGCCAATTCAACCGGTCCTTCCGTCAGAAAATCAGTGAGAGCCAAACTCTTGGCGAAGGCCCGCGGGTAGCGGGCGATCTGGCGTCCATAAGCCCGCACGGCGCCGACGGCTGCGTCACGCCAGTCCTGCCGGTCGAGGTGAAACGAGAGCCGGGCCAGCGCCGATGCGGCCACGGCATTGGCGCTGGGAACAGCACCATCGGTGCCTTCACGGGCTCGAAGAATCAATGACTCGTGACGTTCGGCGGTGGTGAAGAAGCCGCCCTGCTCGCGATCGAGGAAATCCGTCATCAGAAAGCCGGCGAGTTGTTCTGCCGCCCGGAGATACCGTTCATCCGAGCCTGCCTCATACACATCCAGCAGTCCTTCCGCCAGGTACGCATAGTCTTCGAGATACGCGTGGAGATGGGCGCGGCCGGCTCGCGACGTGCGCAGCAACCGGCCATCCGGTCGGGTGTGGACCGCAAGCAAGAAATCCGCCGTCCGCTGAGCCTGCTCCAGGTAGCGTTCCTCACCGAAGACTCTCGCCGCTTCCGCCATGGCCGAGAGCATCATCCCATTCCAGGACGTGATCACCTTGTCGTCCAGGCCGGGCGCGACACGTGCTTGTCTGGCTCGATAGAGGATCGGCTTCGCGCGTGCGGCCGACTCCAGCAATTCATCGGTTGTCAGATCGAGCCGTCGGGCCACGTCCTCGATGGGCTGCAAGCGATTGGGGATATTGGTGTGCTCCCAGTTGCCTGCCTCGGTAATGTCATACAGCGCGCAGAACCGCCGGCTTTCCTCGTCGTTTTGTAGCGCGGCCCGTACGTCAGTGGGTGTCCAGACAAAGAATTTGCCTTCCACCCCCTCTGAATCCGCGTCCGTGGCGGAGTACAACCCGCCTTCCGGCCCCGTCATCTCCCGGATCACATAGTCGAGCACGTCACAGGCGACGTGCCGGTAGAGCGGCTTCTTCGTGACCTGGTACGCTTCGACATAGACGCGGGCCAGCATCGCATTGTCATAGAGCATCTTTTCAAAGTGCGGCACGAGCCAGCGCGCATCGGTGGAGTAGCGGGCAAAGCCTCCGCCGATATGATCATAGATGCCGCCGGCCGCCATCATGTCGAGTGTCTTCGTGACCATCGTGAGTGTCTGGGCATCGCCGGATCGCCGGTAGCACCGAAGCAACAGCGACAACCCTGCCGCCGGTGGAAACTTGGGTGCCGTGCCGAATCCGCCGTGTGTCTTGTCGAAATCGTCCTTGAATTGGGCCACGGCTTCATCAAGGGCCGTGTCGCTTACGGATATCGGGGAGGCGAGACGGCCTGCCCCCTTCAGCCGTGCCGTCAGATCCTGCGCTTGGGCCTGGATGCCTACCCGGTTGTTCTTCCAGACGTCGGCAATTTTTTTCAGCAACGAGCCGAACCCCGGCCGACCCCACCGGTCTTCGGGAGGGAAATAGGTGCCGGCGAAAAAGGGCTCTTGATCTGGAGTCAAGAAGACGGTCATCGGCCAGCCGCCTTGGCCGTGATTCATGGCTACCGTCGCCTGCATGTAGATTTCATCCAGGTCCGGCCGCTCTTCCCGATCAACCTTGATACAGACGAACTCGCGGTTCATGATCTCGGCGATCGTCTTCTGTTCGAACGACTCGCGCTCCATGACATGGCACCAGTGGCAGGAGGAATAGCCGATCGAGAGCAGAATGGGACGGTTCGTGTCCTTGGCGGCGCGGAGCGCGTCCGGTCCCCATGGATACCAGTCGACGGGGTTGTAGGCGTGCTGCAGCAGGTATGGGCTGGTTTCGTGAATGAGGCGATTGGGAGAGTTGCTGTGCGCCGACGATGACATGGGTGGCCACCCTAGCATCGGGGCGTGAACAGCGTCAACGGAGGCTATCTGGTGAAACGTCCTTCAAAAGAGGAGAGCCTATAGCGTATGGCGTATAGCACGAGAAAGAACAATCCGGTCAAGCCCTCTTTGGGTCTGTGCCACATGCCATAAGCCATACGCTCTTCGCTCGATGAGGTACGCGTCACGAACGACGCGTCTGTGGTAGGCTGGGCATAGGAGGCGCCATGGCTGAAATCGGTCCCTATTCCAACTATCGCCTGACCGTCCGATTGGAGTTAGCGAACAACCCCGGTGTCTTTGCCCGTGTGGCGGCGCTGTTGGCGGAGGAACACGCCAATCTGGGGGCCGTCGATATCGTGTCCGCGACGAAGAGCCGCATGGTCCGAGACGTGACGTTCGACGCGCAGAATGAAGCGCACGGTGAAAGGGTGATCGAGCGATTGGCGGCATTGCCCGACGTTACGGTGATCTCGGCGTCCGATCGTATTTTCCTGCTGCATCTCGGCGGCAAGATTCGTGTAGAGGGGAAGATTCCGATCAGCACCAGGAACGTCCTTTCGATGGTCTACACACCCGGCGTCGGCCGCGTGGCCCGCGCGATTGCCAAGGAGCCGTCCAAAGCGTATGCCTTCACGAGCAAGGGCAACAGCGTGGCGATCGTCACGGATGGGTCCGCAGTGTTGGGGCTCGGCAATCTCGGCCCCGAAGCGGCGCTGCCCGTCATGGAGGGCAAAGCGATGCTCTTCAAGGAGCTGGCTGGGATCGATGCCTGGCCGCTGTGTCTCAAGACACAGGATCCGGATGAGATCGTGCGGATTGTGGAGGGGGTGGCGCCTGGCTTCGGCGGCATCAACTTGGAAGATATCGCTGCGCCTCGCTGTTTCGCGATCGAGCGCCGCCTAAAAGAGTCGCTCGACATTCCTGTCATGCATGACGATCAACATGGAACGGCAGTTGTGATTCTCGCTGCCCTCACCAATGCGCTGCGGGTGGTTGGAAAACGGCTGGAGGATGTACGCGTTGTCGTCAACGGACTGGGCGCGGCAGGGACGGCCTGCGCCAGGATGCTCCTGGCCGCCGGTCTCTCGCATCTTGTGGGGTGTGATAAGGAAGGCATCATCTTGTCCGGCGACACGGAGCAGTTACGCGCTTGTCGGACTGACTTGACCGCCTGCCTCACCCGCGATCGGCCCCAAGGGACACTGCGTGAGGCGCTGCGCGGCGCCGATGTCTTGATTGGCTTGTCGGTCGGCAATATTTTGACCGCCGAGGATCTGGATGCGATGGCGCCGGATCGGATCGTCTTTGCCATGGCCAATCCTGATCCGGAGGTCCCGCGGGAGTTGGCCCTGTCACATTGCCGGATTTTGGCCACCGGACGGTCTGATTATCCTAATCAGATCAACAACGCCCTGGCGTTTCCCGGTCTTTTCCGTGGGGCACTCGACGTGCAGGCGCGTGAGATCAACGAAGCCATGAAGCTGGCGGCGGCCCAGGCTATTGCCCACACCATTCCGATCGGCGCGGTGAGTGAAGACTACATCGTGCCCAGCCTGTTCGATAAATCAGTCGTGCCCAAGGTTGCGCTCGCGGTGGCGGCTGCCGCACGGGATACCGGCGTGGCGCGAAGACGAGTCCCCTTGAGCGACGGTGCGCCTTCAGAGTGATGCCAGCCGCTGCGGCAGGGATCTAGAGTCCGTCACGGCATCTTGTTGCAAGCCCTTCTGGCAGGAAATCGTACTATGTTAGAATGCCCTCCTTTCGAAACAGGATGGGCCATGCCGTTTTCGACCAGCAAGTTCATCAAATTCCGGCAGGGCATGCAGAAGCGCATTGGCGCGTTGCGTGCCCGCACGGAAGAGAGCTTGGACGTCGCGGTCGATACGATGATGGAAGAACGGGTCGATGGATTTTTCCGAGTCGAGCAGGGGCTGGAGGAGATTATTCGATCGCTGATCGAGATCGAAGAGGAACTGGAGGCAATTCGCGACCTGTCCGGCGCGATGCGTCTTGAATCTCGGCTGGAATTCGTCGAGGACCGCTGGGATGAGTTTGACAGCGAAATCCGCGAGCGGCCGCGCCGTCGCCGCAGAAAGATCAATCTCGCCGATATGTTGAAAGCCGCGAGCGGCGCAGGCGGCGCGCTGTCGGAGAACCCGAACGGCGTCAATACTGCGCTGGATGCCTACGCCATCATGGGCGTGGAGTTCGGCAGCTCTCTGGCCGACGTGACCGCCGCTTTTCGGATCAAGGCCAAACAGCTGCACCCCGACGCCAATAACGGCGACCGGAGTTCCGAGCCGGAACTGCGCCGCATGTTGGAGGCCTATCAGTTTCTCAAGGAGTATTTGAGCTTGAGCAACACCGAGCCCATGCGGCCGCCGGATCGGCCCTACAGCCCGGCGGAGTAACCCTGCTGTGATGACGCCATTGCACTACATTACCAGCCGCCAGGCCCTGAATGAATTCTGCGCAGAACTCAAAGATAGCCCGCGGCTGGCGCTCGACACCGAATTTGTCGGCGAAGACAGTTTTGTGCCGAAGCTGGAACTGATTCAGATCGCAACGGAGTCGACGGCGGCCGTCATTGACTTTCCCGCCGTGTCGGACGGGGGAGCATTGGAGCCCCTCTGGGACATTGTGTGCAATCCGGCGGTGCAGAAAATCGTGCATGCCGGGCGCCAAGATCTCGACCTCTTCGCGGTCCATGCCGGGCAAATTCCCAAGCCGTTTTTCGATACGCAGGTTGCCGCCGCCATGGTCGGCTACGGGCCGCAAGTGGCCTATGCCAGCTTGGTTCAACGGGTTCATGGGAAACGGTTGGACAAGGCGCATACATTCACGAATTGGAGCGCCCGTCCGCTCTCGGAGGACCAATTGTCGTACGCGCTGGAGGATGTGACCTTTCTTCTCGCGATCCATGACCATCTTCATGCGCGCCTCTCCGACTTTGGGCGGCTTGAGTGGATCGGCGAAGAATTTGCCCGGTTGGAAGACGCCGTCGGCGAAACACGCGGGGAGCCGCAAGAGCGATATCAGCGGGTACGCGGGTGGGATCAACTCAGACCGAAGTCGCTCGCCGTCCTTCGAGAACTGGCTGCTTGGCGTGAAGGAGAAGCCAAGCGCCGGAACATTCCTCGTGGCCGGGTGATGCGGGATGAAGTCTTGCTTCAATTGGCAAGGCATCCCCCGCGCAGCGTGCAAGAACTCCGTTCCGTCCGGGGCGTGCATGGCTCGGAGGCCGATCGTCACGGCGAGGCGCTTGTGGGCGTGATGCATCATGCCCTCGCACTCCCTCCATCGGCGTGGCCCTCGGCTCCGAAAGAACGGAAGCCCGAGCCGGAGTTCACCGGTCTTGTCGAATTGCTGCAGGCGGTGCTGAAAGCGCGCGCCTTTGACCAAGATATCGCTCCGACCTTATTGGCCACGACATCAGATCTGCAGGTGTTGGTTGATGCCAAGGCAGGCCGCGCATCCCTGGATCTTCCGCTATTGAAAGGCTGGCGACGGGCCCTGGTGGGCCAGCTGCTGCTGGACGTGCTTGATGGGAAACTCGTCGTGTCGGTCGATTCCAAGACCGGGGCTATTGCCTGCGTGCTCCCCTCAGCTTCCTGATCCTTTACGGCCGTTTCACTCTCCTGGCTGTCCAAAAGAGGACGGACGGGAGGGACATTCTTTGTCGTCCTGCGAAGAAGTGCTTAATCAATTGAGAATGTGGGATTTTCCCCTTGGTGACTGATCGGGGGTTTGGTGATGATTGGTATGGTTCTCGCTTTTGCCAATCTGGACTCTCACGATGGGGAAGGTCTCGGTTCTCTATGGCGTCGCTCAGGAAATCGCTGCTGGACTTATCGGTTCCTGGGGGACTTATTGTGCTTGCCGCCGTCGGGTTGTTGCGCCCTCACGGATTGCCCCCGTGGGTGCAGGGACCGGTCCAGGCCTTTCCCTTCGTGGTGCTGGCGTTTGGATTGTTTTTCGGCTGGTATCTCTCCAGCAGCCGGGTGATTCTTGCCTTGATCGTCTTGAGCGGAGCCGACCGAGGCCTGGCCCTCCTTCCACCGGCGGATCAGGGTGTGGAATCGGCTCATCACATACTGTTTTCCGCTCTCGCCCTGTTGTTGCCATTGAATCTCATGGCGCTGTCCATCATGAAAGAAGAGGCCCTGTCATCCTGGCGCGGGGCCCTGTGGTTACCGTTGGTGTTGATCCAGCCGGTCCTGGTGTTGTGGCTGGCTCAGCCGGGTCAGGTGTCGATCGCCCACTCGCTGCAACAGCCCCTCGTGCCGGCCTTGAGCACCAGCTGGACGACGCTTCCCCAGCTGGTGCTTCTCGCATTCATGGGAGCCGTCCTCCTGATCGGTATTCGATTCGCTGTGAACAGGAATCCAGTCGATAGCGCCCTGTTCTGGTCTGTGATCGCCTCGTTCATCGCCGTTCAAGGATTTCACCATGGCTGGATCCCAACCAATTTCTTTTCGGCAGCAGGATTGACGCTCTTTGTGGCACTGCTGCTGGCCGCGCATCAAGAATCCTACCGGGACGAGCTGACGGGCATTCCAGGGAAGTTAGCGTATGATCAGACGGTTGCCGGTCTTGGGCGCCAATACGTCTTGGCCGTCGTCGGCATCGACCAGCTCAAACAGTATGGAAATCAACACGGTAAAGCGGTCAGCGAACAGATGCTGCAGCTGATCGCCCCGAAGATCCTGGCCTCGGCCGGTGGAGGAAAGGTCCATCGGCTGGCCGGCGAAGAATTCACGGTGTTGTATCCGAGAAAATCAACGACGGCGACGCTGGTGAATCTGGAAGCGATGCGCAAAATTGTGGCAGACGCCGAACTCTATGTGCGGGGACGCGAGCGGGTGTGGGAGAGGGAAGCCACGGCCAGGACCAAGGCTTCGGATGTTGCCTTGCCGGCGACCGTGAGCATCGGCGTCGCAGAGCCGGGAGAAGCCCGGCCGTCTCTTGCCTTGGTCACGAAGGCCGCGTACCGGGCCTTGTATGAAGCAAAGGGGGAGGGAGGAAATCGTGTCAAACGTGGCACGGTCTCCGCTGAGATCTCCAAGGCCACGCCTGATCCTGCCGGACGGATCGTGACGTATAGCGAATTCGAGCCGTGATGGTCCCTGTTACAGCAGTTTCTTGATCGATTCCGCCGGCCTGGCCAGCATAGCCCGGTCACCTTTTTCAACAAGCGGCCGTTGAATCAAATCTGGATGCGTGACCATCAATTCAATCAATTCATCATCGGATAGCGGTTTTTTCGCCAAGCCGAGTTCCTTGTAGATGTCTTCCTTCGTCCTCAACACGTCTTTCGGCGCTAACCCGGCCTTCTTCAAAAGGCTCTTGAGCTGCCCTGTTGTGAAGGGGCGTTCATAGTAATTGATCGCGGTAAACGGCTTGCCGCTCTCCTTCAAGAGTCTCACCGCCTCGCGGCAGGTGCTGCAGGTCGGTTTTTGATAGATGGTCATGTCGGCCATGATGGTTCCTTTCATGCAGTAGGCTGTCTTGACGGGATTTTCCACATCGTGATAGATCGAAGCCAGTGTGTGCTGTGAATTGCATGAGGCTTGAACGATGCCATGGGCAGGAACCAGTTCATCAGGTGACTACGCCTGCGCCACCGCCTCCCAGTACACGCTGAAAGATCTGCGCACCAAACGCAAGGGCCAGCCGGTTTTCGTCCTTGGCCACTTGCTCCACCGTAAAGGGCACGAGGCTGCGTTCGAAGTGTTCAACGACCGGATCGCCCTCGTCAAGTTCGAGGACGGCGGGGTCGCCGGCTACGATCCGATCGAGCTCCTGCTCCCCACTGAGATCGACGACAAGGGGGTGGCGTACTTTGAAATCCGTTCCTGCGCCGACTGCGAGATTTTGTTTCCCTTGACGCAGGAAGAAGCCACTGCCGAACAGGAGCCGGCACGTTGTCCGGAGTGCCGACGTTAGTCCGCAAACGGCGCAATCTCCAGGGCCTTTTTCAAAAGACAATCCCCGGCATATCCTTGCAACACCATCGGGAGCATGGCGCCTTCAATCACTCGCACAGAGGAAACGCGAAACCCATCCTGGACTTTCCGCCCTTCCAGCTTCATGGCATGACAAATCTCCAATTTTTTCCAGATCAAATTGGACAAGATGTGGTCGGATGCCAACAGTTTCAGATCCGATACGGTTCCCTCGATCGCGACCTTCGCCGCGATGCGTGTTCTGTCTTTGGGCGGCTCGCTGACCACGGCGAATGCCACGGACTCGTCGTCCGCGAGGGAGGGGCGAGGCCCTGTCGCCGGCAGGATCATCGCCAAAAGGCAGCCCATGGCGATGATGGCCCGCATCAGGCACACATGGGGCTGGAACCGGTTGCTGCACCACATCATCGTCGTCTCATCGCCGCAATGCAGTATGCCAAGCGCACACACTCATTTCAAGGACGGTACAGCGATTTGATCGTGTTTGTGGTAGGGTAAGCGAGACACGTCCAGCCTGCCTTCAAGCGTTCGTGAGGTGTGACGATGCCCCATGATTTTATGCCGGGACTTGCCGGTGTTCCCGCCGCGACGTCTTCGATCAGCGACGTCGATGGACAGCGAGGGATTTTGGAGTACCGTGGTATCAGGGTCGAGGAACTCTGCGCGAAGTCTTCCTATCTCGAAACAGCCTACCTGTTACTTTTCGGGAGGCTTCCGACATCGGCGGAGTTCCAGCGATGGACAACTGACGTCACCCGTCGCCGGCGCATCAAATTTCGTATCGTCGATTTGCTCAAGTGCCTGCCTGAGCAGGGCCATCCGATGGATGCCCTGCAGGCGGCGGTGGCGGCGTTGGGCATGTTTTATCCGGGCCGCGAAGTGGAAGACGCCGAGAACAACTATTGGTCGGCAGTACGTCTTGTCGCCAAATTGCCCACGATCGTTGCGGCCTGGGCCCGCATCCGGCAGGGAGACGACTATCTCCCACCTCGCGACGACCTCGGGTTCTCAGAAAATTTTCTCTACATGCTGACCGAGACGGTTCCGCTGCCGCTCTGGAGCGAGGTGTTCGACGACTGTATGATTCTGCACGCCGAACATACGATGAATGCCTCAACGTTCGCCGGGCTGGTCACTGCGTCGACTTTGGCCGATCCCTATACGGTCGTGGCGTCGTCGATCGGGGCGCTGAAGGGGCCGTTGCACGGAGGCGCCAACGAAGAAGTCGTGCAGATGCTGAAAGAGATCGGTTCGCCGGATCGGGCCACGGTGTATGTGGAAGGCAAGCTGCGCGCGAAACAGCGGCTGATGGGGTTTGGCCACCGCGTCTACAAAGTGAAAGACCCGCGGGCAACGGTACTGCAGGGATTGTGTCAGCGCTTCTTCACCGAATGCGGAAGGTCTCCATTCTACGACACGGCCTTGCAGGTCGAACAGGCGGCGAGTGGTCTGCTCGGCGGAAAAGGGATTTATCCCAATGTCGATTTCTATTCAGGCATCATCTACGACAAGATGGGTATCGGTCCGGATCTCTTTACGCCGATCTTTGCCATGGCGCGGGTGTCTGGCTGGCTCGCGCATTGGCTGGAGCAGTTAACGGAAAACAAACTCTTTCGGCCCGATCAAATCTACTCCGGCGAACACAATCGGCCGTATGTGCCGCTGGCACAGCGGTAACAGGATGCTGAACAAGCCTGTCAGGATCGTTCTCGCAAATCGTGAAACGTGAAACGTAAGAAGTGAAATGAGAAATTCTAGAGGGTGTTACTCCCAAAACCTTTCACGTTTGACGTTTTACGTCTCACGGATCGTAAGCGCCCCTTGACTCGTCATGCAGCGGGTTTATCTCCTTTTCAGACGGTGCGACGCGGCGCAGCACGACGAGCTAACACTTATCCAAAGTGAAGGAGGCTTGCCATGACATTGGTACGCTGGGATCCGTTTCGCGAACTGGAAGATATGTCCGAGCGGTTGAATCGTGTGTTTGCCCGTCCTGCGGCGAGGACATCGGGGGGAAAGGAGCAACTCACGGTGGCCGACTGGATTCCGACCGTCGATATCAGCGAAACCGACGGCGAATATCTCATCAAGGCGGAATTGCCTGAGGTGAAAAAGGAAGACGTCAAGGTGACGGTGGAGGACGGTGTCCTGACGCTCCAAGGGGCGCGGCACCAAGAAAAAGAAGAGAAGGGCAAGAAGTATCACCGAGTTGAGCGGTCCTACGGCAGCTTCGTCAGGAGTTTCACGTTGCCGGAGTCGGTGGATGAAGGCGGGGTCAAGGCCGAATACAAGGACGGCGTGTTGAACCTGCATCTGCCGAAGACCGAAAAGGTGAAACCAAAAGCGATCGAAGTGAAGGTCGGATAAACCGGCTGAACATCAGCAGTTGGTCCCGAACACGAGGGCCCGCCCATCGGCGGGCCCTCGTGTTTTTCCCTCCATTCCTTCCCGCACCACCGCCCCGTGATGCCTGGTCTTGTGCAAACACCGGGTTGGAGTTTATCATGGCGCCCGCGAACGATTGACCCCACTTACAGATGGAGCACGGCATATGAAACAAGACCAGACCAGGCCCTCAGCAACGACTCGAATCGAGCGGGATACGATGGGTGAATTGGCCGTTCCCGCCGACGCGTACTATGGGGTGCAGACCGCACGCGCGATCGAGAATTTTCCCATTAGTCCGTTGCGCATGCCTCGCTCCGTGATTCGGGCGATGGGGATGATCAAGCGGTCGGCCGCGGCGGTCAACCATTCATTGGGATTACTTGATAAGAAGCCGGCCGAGGCGATCAAGCAGGCGGCGACCGAAGTAGTCGAGGGGAAGCTGGACCCCGAGTTCCCGGTCGATATTTTTCAGACCGGCTCCGGCACATCCACAAATATGAACACCAATGAGGTGATTTCCAACCGGGCGACCGAGTTGATCGGCGGCGCGCGCGGCAGCAAGCTGGTGCATCCCAACGATCATGTGAATCTTGGCCAGTCGAGCAACGACGTGATACCGACCGCCATTCATATCGCCGCGTCCGAAACGATGCAACAGCACTTGCTGCCGGCGCTGACTCGGCTACAGAAGGCATTGGCCCGCAAGGCCAAGGAGTTTGACGCGATCGTCAAGATCGGACGGACACATTTACAAGACGCCACGCCGGTGCGGCTGGGACAGGAATTCGGCGGCTATGCCAGACAGATTGAGCTCGGTATTCAGCGGGTGAAGCGGGCGCAAGAGGCCTTGAGCGAAGTGGCGCTCGGCGGCACCGCGGTTGGCACCGGGTTGAACTGCCATCCTCAATTCTCGAAAAAAGTCATGGCCATCATTTCGAAAGAAACCGGCTGTTTCTTCAAGGAGGCCAAGAATCACTTCGAGGCGCAGTCCGCCCAGGATGCGCTCGTCGAAGCCAGTGGCGCGTTGCGCACCGTTGCCGTGAGTCTCATGAAAATCGCCAACGACATCCGCTGGCTGGGTTCCGGCCCCCGCTGTGGGCTCGGTGAGATCAATCTTCCTGAAACGCAGCCCGGTTCGTCCATCATGCCGGGGAAGGTGAATCCGGTCATCGCCGAGTCCGTTACGATGGTCTGCGCGCAGGTCATCGGCAACGATGTCACGGTCACGGTGGGTGGACAGGCTGCCAACTTTGAATTGATCGTCATGATGCCGGTGATGGCCTATAACCTGCTCCAGTCGATCGAATTGCTCGCGGCCGCTTCCAACAACTTTGCCGCGAAGTGTGTCGAAGGCATCAAAGCCAACGAAGAACGCTGCAAGAGCTTGATCGAGGAGAGCCTCGCCATGTGCACGGCCTTGGCGCCGGCGATCGGCTACGAAGCGGCGGCGAAACTGGCCAAGGATGCCTACAAGTCCGGTAAGACCGTGCGTCAGGTCGCCAAGGAACAAAAAGTCTTGCCGGACAAGAAGCTCGCTGAACTCCTGGACCCCTGGCGCATGACCGAACCGGGGGGACCAGTGGGTAGCGCGGGTGGGTAAGTCGTAGAGGGTCTCTACTGAATCTGCACAGAGTCATCATGCACAGATGATCGCTCCAACGACTCAGACTCTTTCGGACGCCGCTCAGCTCAAGATCATTTCTCTTCTCGCCAACGAGCTTGTCGCCGGGACCAAGCAGGTCTCGGCCGCGGTAGCGCTGCTGGACGAGGGCGCGACCGTGCCATTCATCGCCCGGTACCGCAAGGAGGCGACCGGTAATCTGGACGATACGCAGTTGCGCACGCTGGAAGAGCGTCTGCTGTATCTTCGCGAATTGGCGGCGCGACGAATTGCGGTCTTGGCTTCGATTGAGGAACAGGGAAAATTGACGGAGACCTTGCGGGAGCGCATCGAGGCAGCCGAAACGAAGCAAGCCGTGGAAGATTTGTATCTGCCCTTTAAGCCGAAGCGGCGCACCCGCGCGCAGATTGCGCGCGAAGCAGGGCTGGAGCCCTTGGCCGATCGTCTGTTGGCAGACCCCATGTTGAATCCTGACCGCGAGGCGCTCTCATACATTCGCGTGGTTCCTGCGGCTGAAGGCATAGAGGCAATCAATGTGCCCGATGCCAAAACGGCATTGGAAGGAGCCCGAGACATTCTGATGGAGCGGTTTGCCGAGACAGCCGATCTGCTGGCCGCGCTGCGGACTCGCCTGTGGGAGCAGGGCGTGTTGGCCTCGGCGGTGATGAAAGACAAGGAACAGGCGGCCGAGGAGAAGTTCCGCGATTACTATGCCTATGCGGAGACGATCAAGACCATTCCGTCGCATCGGGCGCTCGCGCTCTTCCGAGGCCGGAGCCTCGGTGTGTTGAAGTTGGAGCTGGGATTGGGAGAGGCGCTCGACGCGGTGGTTCCGCATCCCTGTGTCTCGATGATCGCGGCTCATGCGGGTATTCAGGACCGAGGCCGGCCGGCCGACACGTGGCTGGCCGCGGTGTGCGACTGGGCGTGGCGGGTGAAAATTCATTCGCAGCTCAGTATCGAACTGTTGATACAGCTGCGTGAAGCGGCCGAAGCCGAAGCGATCAAGATCTTTTCCCGCAATCTCCATGAGCTGCTATTGGCGGCGCCGGCCGGGCCCAAGGCTGTGCTCGGCCTGGATCCCGGCATTCGCACCGGTTGTAAAGTAGCGGTGGTCGATGCAACCGGTAAGTTGTTGGACACGGCGACCATCTACCCGCACCAGCCCCGCAACGATTGGCAGGGTTCAGTCGAGACGCTCGTGCGCTTGGTCATTCAACATGGCGTGGAATTGATTTCGATCGGCAACGGAACGGCGAGCCGGGAGACGGACAAGTTGGCCGTCGAGGTCATCAAGGTGGCCGCCGCGCACAAACCGGAGCAGAAGATCGCCAAAATTGTGGTCAGCGAAGCAGGGGCATCGGTCTATTCGGCTTCGGCCTTTGCCGCAGCGGAATTCCCACAGCTGGATGTGAGTGTGCGGGGTGCGGTGTCCATTGCCAGGCGCGTGCAGGACCCGCTGGCCGAGCTGGTCAAGATCGAGCCAAAGGCGATTGGGGTCGGCCAATACCAGCATGATGTGAACCAGCGGGCGTTGGCGCGGTCGCTCGATGCCACGGTCGAAGATTGTGTGAATGCCGTCGGCGTGAACGTGAATACCGCCTCGGCGCCCCTGTTGGAACGGGTGTCGGGTCTGAACAAGGCGCTGGCCAAGAACATTGTGGACTATCGGGATGCGAACGGGCCCTTTCCAAACCGGACGGCGATCCGGAACGTGCCGCGTCTTGGTGAGAAGACCTTCGAGCAGGCGGCGGGGTTTTTGCGCATTCCCGATGGCGATAACCCCTTGGATCGCTCCGCCGTTCACCCAGAAGCCTATCCGGTCGTGGAACGGATTCTGGCGCGGCTGAGGATGGGGATTGCCGAGGTGATGCGCCAGCCGGCTGGTTTGAAAGGGTTGTCGCCGGGCGACTTTACCGATGAGAAATTCGGAGTGCCGACGGTACGGGATATTCTCGCGGAGCTCGAAAAGCCAGGCCGCGACCCGCGTCCGGAATTCAAGATGGCGACCTTCCGGGAGGGAGTGGAATCCCTGAGTGATGTGCAGCCCGGCATGGTGTTGGAAGGAGTGGTGACGAATGTGGCGGCGTTCGGCGCCTTTGTCGATATCGGCGTCCATCAGGACGGGCTCGTCCATGTGTCGGCGTTGTCGAATACGTTTGTGAAAGATCCGCACGAAGTGGTCAAGCCCGGGCAGGTCGTCAAGGTGAAGGTGCTTGATGTGGATCTCAAACGCCAGCGCATTTCGCTGACGATGCGGATCGATCATCCACCCAGCCGTCCAGCTGCTCCGCCTCAGCCCAGGCGTGAGGCGGAGCTGGACTCGCCGGGACGCAGGCAGCCGGCAGCGGGACGGTCCGCGGTCGGCGCACCGAAACCGATCGGTGCGATGGCACTGGCCTTGGCAAAGGCCAGGCAACAGTCATAACCAAATCCACGGCGGATGATGGATATCGGCATCCATTCTCGTTCCATCGCCTTCTTTCTTCTCGGTGTCTTCATCGCGAGTGTTCTGGAAAGCTGCGCAATCGCCGGGCATCAACCGGTACCGGATGACCTCAATACGAAGATGCTCACCACTGGTCCACGGGGAGTGCCCTGCTGTGTGCTGGCCAGCGGGCAGCCGAGGCAAACCGCGCTGGCGCTGGTGGCGGTGGGACTTGTGGGCCGGTCTCGAATTGAGGTCGAAGGCCGGCGGTATGCGTCTGACTGCTCAGGCTTCGTGCGAGGCGTGTATGCCGCCCAGCAAGTCGACTTGTATGATGGACTGGGCGAGCTGGATGGCGGCAATGGAGTGGGGCGCATTTACACGCATGTTGTGGAACATGGACGGATTCACTATGGTCCGGCCGTGTATCCGGGCGATCTCGTCTTTTTCCACAACACATGGGACTTTAATCGCGACGGGTTGCCCAACGATCCGCTGACACATGTCGGGATTGTGGAGACGGTCGAGCGAGACGGGACGGTGATCTTCACGAGTTGGGTGTCGGCGGGGGTCGATCGCTACCGGATGAATCTTCAGCGGCCCGGCGTCCACAAGACCGCCGAAGGGCGTGTATTGAATGACTATATACGCCGGAAGGGATCCGGTGATCCGGAAACCACCCGATATTTGACGGGCCAACTTTTCGCCGCTTTCGGCACGTTTGTACGGTAATTGCGCTGGACAGCGCATGCGTGACCAGCTACGACCGACGCTACTTTTTCTGCGGCTCCAGCAGTTTGTCGCCCTTTTTGAAGACCCCATAAATCGCTTGCGAGGGACAGGCATCTAGACAGAGACGGCAGCTTTCAAGGCAGCGGGACGGGTCGAATTTGTACGGGGGGGTGGAGAGCCAGGCGCTGGTCGGACAGATCGGCACGCAGACGGCTTGGTGGGTGCAACGGTCCGGGTGCCGGACCAGGTGATCGCGAATGACCATCATGGGTTTGACTCCTTCGAAGAGACCTTGCGAGAAGATCTCAAACATGTTCTTGTTGGGAAGGCTGCTCACGGCCACTCCTTGACGAGCGCCTTCAGCCGATCTTTTAGCTCGGGGATGTGCTCCACATTATTGTGAATCGCGCCGAGGATCTTTTCCAACCTGGCTGAGCGTAAGGCCTCTTTATCCTTGGCTGTCAGTCGGTCGTATTCTTGGTACGCCTCGCGATGTGACGGTTCAAGATGGTGTCTGGCGTCTATCAGTGCCTGGCCGAGTTCCCATGCTTCCGGTGCCAGTGGTGGGACGACGGCATACGATCCGTCGGTGAATGTCACGACGGCGGCACCTTGTTTGCCGGTGAGCGGTGTTATGGCCTCGACGGTTTTTCCCTGGCAGGCCTGCCATTCCGGCAGTAGTCCGGGAAACCGTTTTGCAAAGGCCACCTTTTCCAGGTTGGCCTTCCATTTATCCTCGGTCGGCATAGGAATGTGTCGGCCTGGGGCCTTACGCTTTCTTGAGGGGAAGCAACGTATTCGGTGCCGGGTGGTCCGGCATAAGTAGCCGGGTAACGATCTCACCCTGTACGATATGCCGCTCCATGATCTCTGTCACGTCCGCTTCTGTGCCGACCCAGTACCAGACCCCTTCCGGGTAGATGACGACGCTGGGCCCCATCTCGCAGTGGTCCAAGCAGCCGGCCTTGTTTGCGCGCACAACCCCTTTGAGATTCAGCCGTGTGGCTTCACTCTTAAAGTGAGCATGGAGCTTCTCGGAGCCCAAGTTTGCACAGCATCCACGAGGGTCATCTTTCGGCCGTTGATTGGTGCAGACGAATATATGGCGCTGAAATGGCGGCATGAGGGCTAGACCGGCATGGTGGCGGTATTGAGCCGTTCCATCAGCAGCCGGACGTCCGGGCCTTCCAGCAATGGCGACTGGCCTTGTCCAGCCTCCAATATGGTGATGATTTCACGGAGCCGCACCGACGCGCGGAGGAATTCGTCGCCCTTTGCCAGTTCCGAGCCCTGTCCGGCGCTCAGTTTGTCGTATTCGGTACGGATGTCTCGGAAGTCACGCTGCAGATTCTTGTGCATCGAACAGGCGGTACAATACCATTTGGGGCTTTGATCAGACGAGGGAGACAGGCGATCGTAAGGACGGCCGAAGAAATCTTTCCCCAGCGAAAACTTCATGAGCGGGCCGCCCGACGCACCACAGCCCTGACAGGTTCCCGTGTCCATGCTGCCCTCCTTTAGGATTCTTCGTATCGATGGGAGCGGGGGTAATTTTACACCAGGGGTTTTTGACGTGTCTAGCGGCAGATCGCGGTCTGGTATATTTTTGCCATGATGATGGAAGGACGGAGCCTCAGAGGGTTCGCCGCCGGTGTCGGAATGTGTGGCATGACCCTCTTCATGGTCGAACAGGGCCACGCAGGTCTCTGGCGATGCATCCAAGCGGACGGAACCGTCCTGTTCAAAGACGGAGGGGGGCCTGGATGTCATGAAATGGGCGCGTCAGGCGAGATCCAGTCAACCCCGGTCCTCAAGCGGGATGGTCCGGCTGATCTCCAACGAGGGCGTCTGCCAGGCAAACCGGGCTTGTCACCGGACGTGACAACAGGGGCCGCGTTATCTTCTCAGCCCTTTTCACCGGCGTCGCGAACAATTTCTGCTCTGAGCTATCATGACTTGGCTCCGGAATGGCGGGCCAAAGGCTGGAATATCCCGAACAAAGGTGATATTCAGCTGTTGCAAGTAGCTGTGAGGTATGTGCCCGCTGGCACCGGGCCATTGATCACAACTGATCATCATTTCATGGACGAAGCCCGGCAGGCCTTGGGTGTAGCGGTGCTGGCGGCTGCCAAGGCCGTGCGGTATGATGCCCGATTTCTTCAGGTGCAATTGACCATGCCCATGGTGGCGGGATCGTTTCACGGCGGAAAGCAAGTCGACGGGCCGAGCGCGAGCGCCGCCTGGGCGGTGGCCGTGACTTCGGCGATTTTGGGTGATGCGCTCCGGCAGGATGTGTGTTTCTCCGGAACGATCGATATGGATCTTGTCGTCGGGTCTGTCGGAGGGTTGGACCATAAAATCGAGGGCTGTCGCCTCTTGCCTCAATTTCATGAGTTGCTCATACCGTCGGGACAACAGACCTTTACGATTACCGATAAAGGAATGGCACGATCCATCAAGGTCACAGAAGTCTCAACATTGAGCGACGCCTATGAAATCGTCACAGGCCAACCGCTCAGACCGGCTCCATAGGTGTGTGATGATTATCGGTGTTCCCAAAGAAATCAAAGACCATGAATATCGTGTGAGTCTCACGCCGGACGGAGCGACCGCACTGTGCCGGGCCGGGCATGAGGTGTGGGTTGAGCCATCCGCCGGGCAAGGGAGCGGGTTTGCCGATGCCGAGTATCGCCAGGCAGGGGCATCAATCGCCGGGTCAAAAGAAGAGGTCTTTCAGAGGGCTGATTTGATCGTGAAGGTCAAAGAACCCTTGCTGTCGGAGTGTCCTCTGTTTCGGCCAGGTCAGGCGCTGTTTACCTATCTGCATTTGGCGGCATTTCCCGAATTGACTCAGGCGTTGCTGGAGAGACAGATCACGGCCATTGCCTATGAAACGACCGTAGCCAAGGACGGCAGTTTGCCGATGCTTAAGCCGATGAGCGAAATCGCCGGGCGGATGTCGGTGCAGGTGGGCGCGCAGTACTTGGAGAAAATTCATGGCGGCCAGGGCCTGCTGTTGGCGGGTGTGCCTGGTGTGACACCGGGCCACGTTGTTGTCCTCGGCGCCGGTGTCGTGGGAATCTCAGCGCTCCGCATCGCCGTAGGCATGGGTGCGCAAGTGACGGTTCTCAATCTTGACGTCGAGCGGCTGCGCTATTTGGATGACCTCTATGGCGGACGGATTGTCACGCGTGCCGCCAGTGCCGCTGCGATCGAACACGCTGTCCGTGGCGCGGACCTTGTAATTGGTGCGGTGTTAGTTCCCGGCGCAAAAGCCCCGAAGTTAGTGTCGCGTGCTGTCGTCGCCCAGATGAAGCCTGGGGCGGTGATCGTCGATGTGTCGGTGGATCAAGGGGGCTGTTTTGAAACGACAAGGCCGACGACGCATTCCGATCCGGTGTATGTCGTAGACGGAGTCGTGCATTACTGTGTGGCCAATATGCCCGGTATTGTACCGCGCACGTCGACGTTTGCATTGACAAACGCAACCCTGCCATATCTTCTCCGGCTCGCATCGGAGGGCGTCGATCGGGCGATCCGCACCGATGGTGGACTGGCGAAAGGGGTCAACCTACGGGGCGGGCAGGTGACTTGTCAGGGGGTGGCGGAGGCGCATGGGTTGCGTTTTACCCCTCTCTTGTAAGACAATCCGGTTCCCGCTTCTTGTTTCTGACGCTCTTGTCGGGGCGTAGCGCAGCCCGGTAGCGCACTGCGTTCGGGACGCAGGGGTCGGAGGTTCAAATCCTCTCGCCCCGACCAAACCGCACTTCGTGCGACCCGGCGCCTCTTTATCGCAGTATCGTATTGAGGCGCCGGATAGACACCTCCAGTGATCCGGATTCAGACCTTGCTCGTTCCGCCGGCTCATCAGGTGCAGCTCTCGTCATTCTTGTGCCGCTTTCCTAAGACCGACTAGGTAATTTTCTTCTCAGGCCTCGCGCGGAATTGCAAAAGACGTGACGCTTCTGGAGAGGTGTGAGAATATCCGGTGAACGTGCGGGGCCGTAGAAGCTAAAGCCTGATCACGATCGCAGCGAAGCAGATGACTGAGTCGGGAGGCGAGACGTCGGTTCGTGCGCACATCGTCGTAAGGGGCCGTGTGCAAGGTGTCGGGTACCGTGCGTTTTCCGTCCGTGCAGGGGTTCGCCACGGGCTGTTGGGCGGGGTAAGAAATCTTGATGACGGCCGGGTGGAGTTGGATGTCGAAGGGGTGCGACCGGCAATTGAGGCGTTGTTGCGGGAATTGAAGATAGGTCCGCCGGGCGCTCAGGTGACGGGCATCGAGGCTGAGTGGAAGCCGGCGACCGGACGGTTTTCTGATTTCACGATCTGGTACTAGCACGGGGTGAAGAGGGAGCGATTGAGGATGGGGCGATCACGCGGAGCACAGCTGGCAGTGAATGATGTGCGGCGACGAACCGTCGATGACCATGACGAGGCCGTCGTCGAACACGCCGCCGATCCTGCCGAGAAGGAATCCGGTCGTTCAGAGGGACTGGATACGCTGAAAAGCTATCTGCGGGAAGTCCGCCGCTCCACATTGCTTACGTTCAAGCAAGAGCAGCAATTGGGTAAGCGGGTGATGGCCGGAGACGAGCAGGCACGCCAGCAGATGATCGAGTCCAATTTACGCCTCGTCATCAGCATCGGCAAGCGGTATATGCATCGAGGGTTTCCCTTTTCCGATATCGTCGAAGAAGGCAATCTGGGTCTCATCAAAGCCGTCGAAAAATTTAATTACAAGCGCGGATTCCGGTTCAGTACCTATGCGTCCTGGTGGATCAGGCAGTACATCGAGCGGGGCATCATCAATCAAGGGAAGCTGGTGCGCCTGCCTGTGCATGTCGTGGAACGGTTGAATCGCTACCTTGGCAAGGTCGAACAGTTGGTGCAGGAACTCGGGCGCGAGCCAATGGCGCAAGAAGTGGCCGTGAAGATGAAGACCTCGGAAGAGGAAGTGTTGGACATCAAACAACTCGTGCGGACGACCTGCTCGCTCGACAGTCCCATCAATGACCGGACCGATACATTCCTCCGCGATGTGATCGAAGATCCCGCCGGCCTGTCGCCTGACGAGACGGTCGATGGGGTTCGGCGTCGGGCTGACCTGATTGCCTGGGTCAAGGAGTTGCCTGAGAAAGAGCAAACTGTTATTGTGTCGCGGTTCGGGCTCAATGGTGACGAGGCGAAGACGCTGGAAGAAATCGGCCGGGAGATGGGATTGACCCGCGAACGGGTCCGGCAGATCGAGATGGCGGCGTTGGTTCGACTCCGGAACACCATCGAGCGGAAAACCATGACACAAGAAGATTTGCTCTAACTCCGTGGCCGCCATCGACTACCGATCACTCATCCGCGAAGTCCCGGACTTTCCCAAGCCCGGCATCTTGTTCTATGACATCACCACACTCTTGAAGAACGCTGAGGCCGTCCGAGGTCTGGCCGACGACTTGGCGGGCCGATACCATACGCAGCGGATCGCGAAAGTGGTGGGGATCGAATCCCGCGGATTCATCTTCGCCGGAATTTTAGCGGCGCGCCTCGGAGCCGGGTTCGTTCCCGTTCGCAAACCGGGAAAACTGCCGGCGGATTGTTTTGAAGTTAAATACAGCTTGGAATACGGTTCCAATTCCCTGGCCATCCATCGCGATGCGATTGGCATGGATGAGCGGGTGCTGATTGTAGACGATCTCTTAGCCACGGGGGGCACCGCAGAAGCCACGATCAGGCTTGTTCGCCAACTCGGCGGGCACATCGTCGGTCTCGATTTTCTGGTGGAGCTCAAGAGTTTGAACGGCCGTAACAAGCTGGCCGGATATGAAGTGCATTCCACCATTCTCTATCCCTAGTCCGTCACCTCTTGTCAAACAAGAGATGCCGTGTTATAGATGCCGAACTTTTTTCCGTCGCAAGCTTGCCTAAGAGGGCAGAATCGGTATGGCGACGAAGCCGCACGCAAAGAAAAAATCCGTGACGAAGTCTAAGCCGGTTCGGACCGCTCATAAGCAGTCCGTTCCCGTGGCACCCGCGCCGCCCGCAAAGCGACCCGCCGCTCCCGTGGTGGCCGAACCCGTTCGACCAAAGGAAACGGCGAAAGAGCGAGAGGCGAGAGAGCGCCGGCAGGAAGTGCTCCACCGGATGCTCCTGGGAAAACGGCAGGAAATCATCCGCGAAATCGAAGAGAGTTTGGGCCAGTCGCTGACGGAGGATCAACAGCGGCGGCTGGAGTCGGCGCGTGATGTCGGCGACCAGGCCTTGATGGATCTTGAGCGCGAGCTCGGTATCTCGCTGATGGAGATGCGCAACCGCCGCCGGCAGTCGATCGATGAAGCGTTGATGCGGCTGCACGAAGGGACCTACGGGATGTGTGCCGAATGCGGTGTCGAGATCAGCGAGAAACGCCTGCAAGTTGTTCCCTTTGCCAAACTGTGTGTCGAGTGCCAATCAAAAGAAGAGTTGCTCGAGAAAATCGAGAAGGAAGAAGATCGCGATTAAGTCCTGCTGCCGTCCCCCTCAGTATTTGCCCGACACACGCATCCATCCTGCATTGAAACGAACCGATCGGCCGAGTCGCTGGCCATTCAATCAGTTGAAGAAGCACCACTCTGTGGTGGGAGTATCATGAGCGGAGGAGTGTCTCAATCAGCGGTCGTATTAGCCAGCGGGGGACTGGATTCTACGGTCACCGCCGCGGTGGCTCAACGCGACGGATATGATGTAGACCTGCTGACTGTGGCCTATGGACAGCGGCACGCTCTAGAAGTGGAGCGGGCCGGCCAGGTCGCGGCCGCGTTGGGTGCTCGGCGGCATCTGATTGTTCATGCGGACTTGCAGGCCATCGGGGGTTCAGCGCTCACCGGAGATTTCCCTGTCCCAAAAAATCGGACGGAATTGGATCGGGGGCAGGGGATACCCGTGACCTATGTTCCAGGAAGAAATCTGATCTTCTTGTCGCTGGCGGCGGCGTACGCGGAAGTGCTGCATGCGTCCGTCATTTATTTTGGCGCCAATGTGTTGGATTATTCCGGCTATCCGGATTGCAGTCCAGAATTCATTCGAGCGGTCGAAGCAGCGGTGCGGATCGGGACGAAGGCAGGTGCGGAGGGGAGGGGAATCGAGGTGCGGGCACCACTTCTGAAAATGACCAAGGCCGACATCATCAGGCTTGGACTGACCCTGGCGGTCCCGTTTCATCTCACTCACAGTTGCTACGACCCCATCGGCTCGCTGGCGTGCGGGCAATGCGACAGTTGCCTGATCCGGAAGCGAGGATTCGCTGAGGCGGGAGTTGTAGATCCTGTCCCCTATGCGGTACTCTGAGGCATTGAGAAAGTGTTTCCAATGAAGTGAACCAGATGAACGGGATGAATACATGAACAGAACTATCAAGGCTTCACAGGCGGTGTGGATGAGCATGCTGGTGTTTGCGCTGGGAGCCGCTCCTGCGTGTAGTCAGAGCGAGTCTCAGCCGCAAAGCCAGGCGGGGACCGTACCGGCTGAACTCCAAATCGGGGAGCAGAAGTTCATGGCCAATTGTTCTGCGTGTCACGGAGTCGGCGGTGTGGGGACCAAACAAGGGCCGCCGCTCGTCCACAAGGTCTATGAACCCAACCATCACGGCGACGCCGCATTCCAGCGGGCCGCCGCCAACGGTGTCCAATCGCATCATTGGGAGTTCGGCAACATGCCGAAGATTGAAAAAGTGACACCCGACGACGTTAGCCAGATCGTCAAATACGTCCGCTGGCTCCAAAAACAAGCCGGAATTTTCTAGCCAAGTTCTAGCCGAGGAGTCAATCGCGATGGGTGAATCCAAGGATAATAAGAACAAGACTCTTTCACTGAATGTGCGGTTAAAGGCTACTGAATCGTCGGCACATCCGCGAGCGGCCAACTATACAAACGTCGGCGTGGCACAAGGCATTGCGTATCTCGATTTTGGCTTTATTGAGCCGGCGCTATTGGCGGCGATTGCCAAGAATGCCAAGGATGGTCAAGCCGCACCCAAGGGATTGGACGGAGCTCTGGTCACGCGCGTCGCGATGGGTGTGGATGTGTTAACGCGATTGCATTAGCAAATTCAGCAAATTTTGATGGGAATGCGGGAAGCCAGAGGGCCAAAGCCGAACGTGTAAGAGCCGCTGCTACCGTCTTAAGCTTGGAGCTGGCTTGAATCCGTGTCCTCGACTGAGACCGAATCCATTCAAAGACTCGCCTGGGTATCCTGCCTAGTGACCTCGCCGTTAACAGGTCATCTTCAGTACGCCGTTCTAGTTGGGATTGTCTGCTAAAAGAATCCGCGAGCGGTTGCTCCCCTGTGACGTGAGTAGTCCGCTGAGGCCCTATACCAACTTCCCTGAAACACATCATGCCCTGTTACCCATGGGACTGAGTGCCACTATGGGACTGGTGTGGGTGCAACGGAACAACTTGACTTGCCTCTATCCCTCACTCACACTTGCGTGTATGTACGACTTGTCTGAGAGCGAGTTGCTTCGGCTGCTGGCGGATCGCGCCGGAATCGCCGCGGACTATTACGATATTGCCGGCACGCTACATGTCACGACCGATGAAACGCGCCGCGCAATTTTGGCCGCGATGGAGTTCCGGGTAGACAGTCGCGCCGAGTTGATCGATGCGCTGACCGAGTGGGACGATCGGCCGTGGATTCAGCATTGTGAGCCGGTTCGCATCGTGCGATTCGGGCAAGATCCCGGTACCTGGTCGTTGCATGTGCCGTGCGAGAGTCATGAGGAGTCGGTGATTCGGGTTCGGTGGTGGCTTGTGTCCGAGAGCGGCGAGCGATCCCACGAGCGGGAAGAAGGGCCTGGTCTGAAGGTTGAAGAAGCCCGCGTCGTTGCCGGACGGCGATTCGTTCGGATGGCGTGTACTCTTCCGCAAGCCCTGCCGCTGGGGTATTACAGCGTCCACGTCCGGATGCAAGGCGGAAGTGTCGAACTCGCTACAGGGTTTCGCGTGATCGTGGCCCCCGCACGCTGTTTCGTGCCTGAATGGTTCGAGCGAGGGACACGTCTATGGGGGATCGCCTTGCAGCTCTATTCGTTGCGGAGCGCCCGCAACTGGGGGGTGGGAGACTTTCACGATCTTTCAACGGTGGTGGAGTGGGCCAGAAAGCAGTTGGGTGCTTCCGTGATCGGACTGAATCCGCTGCATGCGCTGAAAAATTCGACGCCCTATCATATCAGTCCCTATTCGCCGACCAGCCGGTTGTTTCTGAATGAATTGTACATCGACGTCGAGCAGGTAGAGGAATGTCGTACCGATCCAACGGTCCGTGCTTGCCTGGCCGATGCCACGTTCCGCGCGCGACTTGACGCAGCCAGACGGAGTGAATTTGTCGAGTATGACGCGGTGGCTGCGGCGAAGCGCACGGTGCTGGATCTGTGCGCTCAGGCGTTCGCACGGGACAACTTTGAGGGTGGTGACCCTGATCGTTCGCCGACGACCGAGCGCGGGCGCGTATTTCAGCAGTACGTCCGGCAGGAAGGGGAGCCCCTGGCCCACTATGCGTTGTTTCGGGTACTGGAGGAAGAGCTGAAGTCTGAGTCCTCATTGCCGGAAGTGTGGATGAAATGGCCCGCGCCCTTCCGCGAGCCATCCTCGGATGCGGTGGATGAGTTTCGACGACGTCATGCGAAGAAGATTCGCGCGGTGCAATACATCCAGTGGCTGGCACACGGTCAATTGAGCGCGCTCGTCGACAAGGCTGCCCAAGCCTGTATGCCGATCGGGCTCTACTACGATCTGGCCTTGGGCAGTGATCGTGCCGGGGCTGATGGGTGGCGCTTTCACCCTGTCCTCGCGATGCAGGCGGATTGTGGCGCTCCGCCAGATGCCTTAGGTCCTGAAGGGCAGAATTGGGGGGTTTCACCAGCTGACCCGATCAGGCTGCGCGCCAGCGGGTATGAATACCTTATTGAGTTGCTGCGCCGGAATCTTCGCTATGGTGGGGCCATCCGACTCGATCACGTGATGGCATTCTTCCGGTTATTCTGGATTCCACGGGGCATGCCTGCATCGAAGGGGACTTATGTCCATTACCCGGCGGACGATTTGCTCGCGATTCTTGCGCTGGAAAGTGTGCGGGCCAAGGTCTTAGTCATCGGGGAAGATCTGGGTACCGTGCCTGACTGGGTGCGCGAGAGACTCGGAAGCGCCGGAGTTCTTTCATACCGCGTATTCTATTTTGAACGGACGTGGGGGGGAGGGTGTAAGCCTCCGGGGGCGTATCCGTCCCAAGCACTGGCTGTGGCGACGACGCACGATTTGCCGACGCTCTGTGGGTATTGGGCGGGGGGCGACATTGAGACTCGCGCAGAGTTGGGTTTCTTTCCGTCGGAAGAGTCCAAGATGTCGGCAATGGCTGAACGGCAACGTGAGAAAGCGGCGATTCTTTCGGCGGTACGTTCTGAGGGGCTCTTGCCACCCGGTACGTCGGACGATGTAGCCCAGGTGCCAGCGATGGGAGAGGAATTGGCTCGAGCCATTCATGTGTATTTGGCTCGTACTCCGGCCTGGTTGGTGTTAGCCAATGTTGAGGATGTGATCGGCGCGCAGGTGCAGACGAATGTGCCGGGCACGGTCGACCAGCATCCGAACTGGCGGAGAAAACTGACGCTGACGGTGGAGGAGCTGATTCGCGACAGTCGGTTTGAACAGCTTGCGGGGGAGTTGCGTTCATTGCGCCCCCTTGTGTAAGAACATGCCGTATGCGCGAGTTTGTCCCACCGCCATCATCGGTCGGCCATGACCCAGCGTAACCATCTTATTCTCTCCATCTCCGCCGCCTGCGTCCTGGTCATCTTTGTCATCGAAGAATTCGCCCCTGCCAACGTGGTTGGGGCCTATGGATATGTGTTGCCGATTCTCCTTGTGGCCACCCTTCGCAGCCGGGCGTTGATGTTGGTCACCGTCTTGGTCTGTGTGGCCGCGACCTATTCAGGCTTATTACAGCCGACCAAGCCTGGCCGGTTTCAGGCGGCGGTCATCAATCGCAGTGTCGTGGCCGGCGTGTTATTGCTGGTGGCCTACCTCGGCATGAGTTGGGAGGAACGAAAGGCCCGTGAGGCGGAGGCGCGGGCGGCGTTGGCACGTGAGACGGAAAATCTGCTGAAGGCCAACGCGCAGCTGGTGGAGGCGAAGGATCAGTTGAATCGCTCGGAACGATTGGCCGCGGTGGGGCAACTCGTGGCGTCCGTCGCGCATGAAGTGGGCACGCCGCTGCATTCGATTGCCTGGCACGTGCAGGCGCTGGCGGAAGCGCCAACACTGACACCTGAGATGAAGAAACAAGTTACCGTCATTGATGAGCAACTGACGCGGGTGGTGCGGATCATTCAAGATCTGTTGTCATCCACACGGCCGCGCCAGCCGCAGCCGAGCTGGTTGCCCGTCGAGCACGTCATCAGCCCTGCAGCCGTGCTGATGGAGCCGGCGTTCCATGCCAAGGAAATCTCATTCATGGTGGAGATCCCGGCCAAGCTTCCGCTCGTATGGGCCGACGCGGAGAAGATGCACCAAGTGTTGGTGAATGTGCTGGCGAACGCGCTGGCGGCCACCTCTGGCCGCGGATCGATCAAGATCTCGGCGGAGGCGCGTGAGGCCTCGCCCGATGAACTTGACCGAGGCCGCCGCGTGGTCGATGCGATGTCGCCCTTCGTCGTCATGATTCTGGTGCAGGATACGGGGTGCGGGATGCCAGAGACCGATGCGCAGCAAGCATTTGAACCATTTTTCACCACCAAGGCCGTTGGCAAGGGAACCGGGTTGGGGCTTTTCTTGAGCCGCGAGACGGTCGTGGCCCATGGCGGCAGCTTGTCGCTCAGCAGTGAAATCGGGCGCGGAACGACCGTGACCATCACCTTGCCTGGACTCCAATCCGCTTCCAAACATGCAGAGGAGAGAGCCTGATGCATCCAGCGACCATTCTCGTGGCTGACGATGATGGAGTGGCCCGTGATCTCTTGGCCGACGCCTTGAAGAAAGAGGGCTATGCGGTCGAGGCCTTCGCCAGCGGGGAAGAGGTCATCGCCCGCGGGCGCCAGGGGCATGTGGATGTGGTCTTGACTGATATCCGCATGGGCGCCGTCGATGGGCTTACGGTGTTGCGGGAATTCAAGCGCATGAACCCGAATACGGCGGTGGTGGTGCTGACGGCGTTTGGGTCACTGGAAGGCGCGATAGAGGCGATCAAGCAAGGTGCCTACGACTATCTGGCGAAGCCGTTTAAGAGGGAAGAGATCAAATTGGTCGTCAAGCGGAGTCTCGACCACTGTCGGCTGCTCCGGGAAAATGCCAGGTTCCGTCAAGAATTGAAGACCAAGAGTGATTGGTCTCCGCTGGTGGGGAGCAGCACCGCCATGCTGGAAGTATATAAATTGGTGGCTCGGGTGGCCGAGAGCAAAAGCACGGTGCTGCTCCAGGGGGAAAGCGGAACCGGCAAGGAGCTCATTGCCCGGGCGATCCATGCAAACGGACCTCGCCGGGACAAGCCGTTTGTTCCAGTCAATTGCGGCGCCTTGCCCGACAATCTGTTGGAGTCGGAGATGTTCGGATACGAAAAGGGGGCGTTCACCGGCGCGGTAGGAACAAAGGCCGGCCTCTTCGAGGCGGCCAATGGTGGCTCGCTATTTCTTGATGAAATCGGCGAGCTGGGGGCGGCGCTGCAAGTGAAGCTTCTGCGTGTGATGCAGGATCAAGAGGTGCGCCGTGTCGGTGGGACGGGTTCCGTCAAGGTGGACGTGCGGATCATCGCAGCCACGAATCGAGATCTGGAACTGCTCGTCAAAGAAGGGAAATTTCGTGACGATCTGTTTTATCGGCTGAAAGTCGTGCCGATCACGTTGCCCTCACTGGTGGAACGCCGAGAAGATATTCCGATGCTCGTCCATCATTTTCTCCAGAAGTGTGCGACGGGGGCAACCCCAACGGTGCGAGGCGTATTACCGGAAACCATGGCCTTGTTGACACGGTATCGATGGCCGGGCAATGTGCGAGAACTTGAGAATGCCATTGAACGGGCGGTCTCGCTGAGCCATGGCCCCTTGTTAACCCCCGACGATTTGCCGGAAGTCATACGACAAGAGCCGGTAGGAGACATAGAGGGGATCCGTCACTCTGATCCAACTAATGATGCAACCTTGACACTTGAGGAAGTCGAGAAGCGGCACCTGGTTTTGGTACTCAAAGAAACCAAGGGCAATAAGGTCAAGGCGGCAAAAATTTTAGGGATCGATCGGCGCACGTTATACCGGATGGCGGAGCGGTTTGGGCTGGATCTCGGAGAAGAATCTGAAGGAGTAGAAAAAGAATAACCGTTGCCAGGCCGGGACATTCGTCCAATGACCTGGCAACGGTTATGTGAAAGCGTGGAACGACTCTGCAAAACCTACGGAAACGGGCACAGGGCTTTCAGCCTTGTGCATTATTGCATCTTGTATTGTCCCTTAATAAAGCTCTGAGTCGTGTAGGGGGTTGTGACAAGTTTCAGTTCATTCTTAATCAAGCGCAGTTTGTTTTCCGCGCTTTGAGGAACTTGAGGAGTCACGGGCTCCCAACTGTCAAACATTGTGCGCTTGCCTTCTGACGAGACTTGTATCCGGAGGCGAGAACTTTGGTCTGTTTCCGGTGTCACGGAGGCTTCAGCGCGGCTTCTGACAACGCCGAGCCGTCCTTTTACCATCCACTCCCAGATGCTGGGCTGCTCTTCCCTGTAGCCTGCCTGAAGCTGAGTCCCATCTTTCCAGTCCACGCAACAGTAATCATCTTCGACAAGGACCTTTGTCACGGCTGCTTTCACCCGGTCCGCAGGGGCCTGCAGTGTAACGTCGATGACATCCGGTCCGAGCGGCTGCGTAGCGCATCCGAATCCGACCGCGAGCATTAGGGAAAGAACAGCCCATCCCGTCCGTCGCATCATCGTGCACCTCCGTGTGATTATCTCGTTGGACTCTCGGCTAACTTGTATACCAAGTGGGTATCCGTCTGCGTGACACCTTCAATGTTGTGGATACGGCTCAGAACCAGTTGAGTCAGTGCGTCCTGATCCGACACTTCCACCACGGTGATGATGTCCGGCTTCCCCCAACAAGGATCAATCGTCAGGATCTCCTTGATGTTGGAGAGCGCTTTCACAACGGATGACGTCTGCCCCGGTTGTACGTTGATCAGGATATAAGCCCGATCCGACATCGGGGTGACTCCTGGCTCAGGCAAGTGAATCTGATAGGACACTTCTGCCGGAGCCGTTGCGGGCCCACTATAGCCAACCTGTGTAGCCGCTGTCAACGGGACCTTGGCCTTCGAGGAGGGGAGAGTCTTGGACGGAGGAACTGGTCTGAGTTTGGGTTTTTGCATGGTGCTCACTTTGGTGCGACAAGGACTTCGATCGTGTAGCGGTCACTGACGTTGGTGACATCCTTTTCCAGACGCTTGGGGCTGCCGATTCGCCCTTCTGGATCGTAGACGAAACAAAACAGGGTGGTGCATTGATTGTGAGCTGAATAGTAGCCTGAGTCCGCCGCCACCTGTTCTGCGATGTCCTTGTCGGTGAGGCCAGGCCGAGTCTTTTTTGCCACGATGGCGATCCGTTCGCTGTTGAGCAACAGCGTTGCCTTCGGTTTGCCGTTTGAATAGGGCGGCGTCCATTCATCGGTTCCGACCTCGTCGAATTCCAGCCGTAAGAGGGCGCGCAAGAGATCGACTAAGTCCTGGTCGTCCTCGATTTCGATCGTCGGTCGTGAGTCCGTTCTGAGGTGCAACTGGCGCGCCACGGCATGAAGTCGAAGGCAGATCTTGCGAATTAGTGGCAACGCGTCCAGTTCGGAGAGGGGCTGCGCATCCTGAACATGTTGGATCGTCTGGACGGCCCTAGGCTGAGGTGATGTAATGGACGAAGGAGGGAGCGGTTCCAGGGAGGCCTGTTGTGTGTGTGCGGGGATAGCCTCGGGAGAGAAGGAGGCAATAGGGGGTGAGGAGGACATTGGTGGCGGAACTGGAACAGGTGAGGGGGCGACAAGCGTCGGTGGAGCTGGAGGGGCCATGGATGCTGGTTCGGGCGTAGCAGATGGCGGTGATGGACTCTGTGACATCGGGAATCGCCCGGTCCCAGTCGATTGGGCTACTCCTTTGGGAAACGACTGTGTCGAACTTGGTACTATGGGAGCGACTGGTTCAATTGGTAGCGGCGGCGGAGCCTGAGGCATCGGGAACTGCCCGGTCCCAGTCGGTTGGACCCATCCTTTGGGAAGCGGCTGTGTCGATATCGGTGGCCTGGAGGCGATTGGTGTATGAATGGGCGGCGAAATAGTTGTTGCCACGGGACCGGGCGGAAGAGAGGGTGCCGTCGCGGTTGATGAGGTCGGAGGAACCAGCCGCATCTGTGCCGTACTACTCGGACCAACCTTCCCGGTTCCAGGGGACATAGGGGCAGCCGGCTCGGGTTTGAGTCCCTGGAGTTCCAGCTTCTTCTCTTCCAGGATGAGTAAAAGGCGTTTAACCGTAGCAACACTTTGAGCAGCCTCCTCGCTATTCGATGTGCGAAGTGTACAGCGCCGATAGTCATGAAATTCTTGCGACCGTTCGCCAAAAACCTGTTTCACGCATTCCCGAAGCTGTAATTCAGCTTTGCTCCTCGCGGCATCCCGATAGGGGAATCCCTCTTGGCTGAAATCATGAATTGCCGTGAGCACTTCCTGAAGTCGTGCCGTTCCGTTGGCGATATCCTCGAGAGAGATCTTTTTCGGGGAGTGGCGAGTGGATTCTGCTGTGCGTGTACGTGCCATGGCGATGTGGGAAAGTCTAACCGAGGCAGTGGACCTGGGCAAGGAAACAACGGATTTGAACGGGGGCGGTATGGCGGCGGTGCAGGTTAAAAGTCGTGTGACGCACGGCGAGGCCGCAGGCGGGTGCTAATCACACCACTGGACGCTGTCGGATGAGGCGGATGTTGTTGATGGTGCACGATGAATTGGCGGCAGTGCAAGGACTGCGGCAACACGATCCAGCAAGGTTTCCACGGAGAACGGTTTGGGAAGGAATCGCTCCGGTTGAATCTCGATGCCTTGAGCCGTGAGGTGGCTTAGGGAATGGCTTGACATGAAGAGTACGCGCAGCTCCGTCGTGAGCGAGAGAATCTGGTGGATCAGAAGATGCCCGTTGACACGGGGGTGTGGATTCGTGACGGAACTGAACTGAAATTCAGGGGGAGGGAGGAACAGGTCAGTCAACAGCAAGTCGATGGGGGTGGCTGAGGCGGTGTACATGGTCATGGCCTCCGAACTGCCCTCGGCTTCTCGCACGAGATAGCCTGCACGTTTGAGGATCGTCGTACACAGTAAACGCATGGAGGGGTCGTCATCGACGACGAGAATGTGCCGGGGAGGATCCGAAGTCGCTGGGTGATGCATGGGCATAGATGTTCAGTCGTCCGAGATGTACCGTCCTTATCGGAGTACGGAAGAATTTCTTGACGGGCGCCGACTCCCTTGAGGATCTGTCTCTGGCCACAAGAGGCACAGGAAGGTCGCATCCTCGCGCTACTGTTGAAGAAAGTGACCTGATGGAGTGGTAGTCCATTGGGTTTGGACGTCAACCCAGCTAATGGGATTGATGGGTAGGAAGCGGTTGCTCGATTCTGGTATCCTGGTCCCTCTCTGAATGGGCATCCCTTGAGGGATAGTTCCATGTGATGAGCCTGTTGCAGGGAGTACCGTGCATTGATCAATGAGCCAAGGGGGGAATAATGTTTTCTAAATCTGGGCATGGGGCGATCGTCATCTTGTCCGTCGCATTGTTCTGGAGCTGTAGTGCATTCAGTGAAAACATTATTCGTCCACCGGAGCCGGAGCCGTTGCCTGCACTGCGGCCTCCTCTGACGCCGCTGGCACCGTCCATGATCAGTGTTCCCATTTATGTGGATCTGTCACCCATGCTCCGCCAGATCAACGACGAGACCGTGGTCCCGAAGAAGTTCGATCATTGGGGCACCTACGTCAAGAACCCGAAAGCCGCGGACTACAAGTACTACGCTGAACGGGATGACTTTGCGATGCAATTGTCTCTGAACTCCGGGTCGACTGGTATGGAAACGGGCACCGGGCTGCGCGATTGGTGGAAGGGCATTCAACCGCAAGGCTCAAGTGTGTTCATGAGTGCTCCTCTTCGCTACAAGATAGAGGCCAATTCCTCTGCCCAAGCGGCTGGGTCGTCTGTACACTGTGGGGAGGGGAATGAATGGCCGCGCCGGGCGACACTGGATGGCAATGTCGCCCTCGGGCTCACGGCAAGTTACAACGTGTCGGCGTCGGTCACCGGTGTGGTGGTCAACGCCATTGACCCCTGCCTGATACGCCCCGCCAGTCTTGATCCGACTCAAGACGTCAATCAGCGGGTGACGGACAGTGTACGGGGAGGACTCACTCGTGCAGCTGCGCCGATCAACACCATGACCGTCAAACATCAGGTGGAACAGGTCTGGAACGCGCTGCGGACCCCCATTCAAGTAGACCAGGATCTGTGGCTGCAGCTCAATCCCGACAGGGTTGGGCAAAGCGGCGTGTTGAAAGGGGGCGCTGTCGCTGAAGGCGAGGTTCAAATTGTCGTGAATCCCACAGTTGTACGCGGCTCCGAGCCCTCGGGGGCGACGACGGCTCTCCCTCCACTGGACATCCAGCCTGCGTCCCCTGGGTTCCATGTTACGGCAGATGTTGCCTTGGACTATGCCGCACTGTCCAAGAGTCTTGCGAACCGGCTGATTGGGAGGCGTGTTCAACACAAGGGAGACGTCATTAAGATTACGAATGCGGAGATATCCGGCCATGGCGGTAACCAAGTAGTGCTGCGGGTCGACTTCAATGGGGATATCATCGGCCACGTGTACATGATTGGAAAACCCGCAATCAATGTGCTGACTCAGACTATCTTCATCGGGGGGCTCGATTACGATTCAGGCACCGCAGAACTCTTGCCGAAGGTGGATAGCCGGCTTCTCGATGCTTCGTTCCGGGAGCTTGTCACAGATGGAGCGATCTTTGGTGTGACGACGGCCACTGACCGTATGAAGGGTCTTCTGGCAGCGGCACTGAACCGCTCACTAAGCCCCGCGGTCTCGATGCGCGGCACTGTGGAATCGGTGCAAGGAATCAACGTGTTCGCGGCTACTGATGGACTGTATGTCCAGGTGACGAGTGAAGGCACGGTACGTGTGACGGCCGGGGGGAAACCCTGACGCGCGCAGTTCAGGCTTCGTGAGGATCTCCTTCGGCAGGATACCAGTGCTGTGTGATCTGGATAGCTTGGCCACCTCAGGAGGCGGCCAAGCTACAGATTGTTCTCAGTGCAGTGAGGAACGGAAGGGCTAGGCAGCCCGCTTCGACGACATCCCTTCGCAGGATCCCGCACAGCGTCGGCACAGCTCCACACATTGCTTGATCAGCTGGTTGGTCCCGGCCATTTGCTGGCAGCTGTCTGCGCAGAGGCGGCAGAGCTCCGCGCACAGACTGCAGAGGCGATCATGAAGCGATGATTCTCTCGCCATGAAATCGGCTGAGGTCGCACACATCTGCGCACAATCCATCAAGAGGCTGATGTGGTCCGGTGCCGCATGACGCCCGCCGAGCTTCATGTACGCCTCCGCTCGTTTCGTGGCTGCCTTATGAGGCAACGTGGACGTGCTGAATCAGACGAGGAGTGAGGTCGCTAGTATATTCGGGGCCAACAATGATGAGAAGCTATGCTGGAA
>Ga0194120_10001570_pt1 | contig 41238 bp, 40 predicted proteins | sample TA2MahCa65mmetaG_FD_148642 | JGI IMG/M metagenome (GOLD analysis project Ga0194120, IMG submission 148642) | Freshwater microbial communities from Lake Tanganyika, Tanzania - TA2015019 Mahale Deep Cast 65m | ecosystem: Environmental > Aquatic > Freshwater > Lake | place: Tanzania: Lake...
GGAGCATGGCGGGTATCTGGGGTGGAGTGGTGTCCTCCCAGTGTACCTGCCGGCTCCCTTTTGGCAAAAGTGCAAAGAACTTCTGACAACCTACTTAGTATTCAAATGGCTTTTGCGTAAGTCCTATATGATCAGCTTCTCATGCCCGCGTACTTCTATACCCATTTCTCGAAGATGTAACACAGGCTGTTGGCAATATGCCGATAACTCTCACGGCTGTACCCGCCGCCCGTGAGCATTGCCACCGGAATCTCTGCGGCTATCAACGCCTCCAACACAATTCGATCCCGCGCCCGTATCCCTTCCGGCGACACACACAGCCCGCCGAGAAGATCGCGCTCGTAAATATCGGTGCCAGCAATATACAAAGCGATCTTCGCCCCACTCGCCGCGCGTATCACGGCAGGCAAATGGCGGCGAAGTTGGCCGATGTACGTTTCGTCGTCGGCCCCCGACGAGAGCGGCACGGCGCGGTCGATCCGCGCCCGCGCCTCTCTGTCCTGTGGAAATATATCGCGATTGTAAATATCGAAGATGAAGATGTCCGGGTCGCCCGCCGAGATGCGTTCGTGGCCGTTTCCCTGATGGGCGTCGAGATCGATAATCAACACTTTGTCTTGCCCGGCGATCAATTCGCCGGATCGCCGCAGGGTTTCGATGGCGATGTTGATGTCGGCGTAAACGCAGAAGCCTTCACCTTTTTCGCGGCTGGCATGATGGTAGCCTCCGGCTATGTTCACCGCCACTCCGTGCCGGAGGGCCTCGCGCGCCGCCATCATTGTGCCCATCACCGCCAGCCGCATGGGTTTGAGAACGCGGCTTTCGAGGAGGCGCATCGGCAGAGCAGCCAGCACCGGCAGCTCGATCACTTGCGCCAAATAGCGCGGCGACCTCAATTTGTTCAGGTACTCTTCGGTGTGAATCGCCAGCAGTTCATGGCGCTCTGCCGGACGCGGCGGGCGAATGGTGCGCCGTGCAAGTGTATCGCCGATCACCCGATGCGTCTCGCGCCACGCCCGGCTGAACTTGCGGCCATCGAAGGGGTGCAGTCTCTCGATGCCCCACAGGCTTAGATCGTAATCGGGCGAATAAACGACGACCGGCTCGACGCACAACATCAGGCTTCGCCCAGCTGCCCGGCGCGATGAGCGATCACGGGGCCATATCCTTTTCTTGGATCAGCCGACCCATTTTTTGCAGTTCGCGGCGCGCGCCGTGCAGAAGATGCGCCATCGTCACTTGCCCGCCGTTGTCGGCGGCCAAGAACGCCGCGCTGACGATGATGTTGCGGATGTTGCCTCCGGCCAATTTGAAGCGGCGAGCCATGAGCATGAGATTCACATCGGGCGCGCGCGGCACGTCGGGCGGGAAGAGAGTCTGCCAAATTTGCTCGCGGTAGGCTTCGTCGGGAAAAGGGAAGTCCACGGCGAATTGAAGGCGGGGTTGGAGTGCGCGCGCGCCGCATAGAAAAGGTCGTCGGGGCCGAGAGCCGAGCCGTGTTGGGCGGCGCGATCTTTGGCTGAAGCGACCGAATCGCGGATCTGTTCGGCGGTGAGGTAGAACTGGCTGGCGAGCGCGGCAACTGCTGAGTCAGTCGATGGCGCGTCTCCCAAAAAGTGTTTCCACAATTCAGCGCGGTGCGGGTAATCGGGAATGGCGAATTCGATCCACAAGATTTGCCGGTCGCGGGCGAGGCCGCGCGCTTGCCAGCCTGCGCGCCCGGCCACGATGGCCAGGTCGGGGTGGGCGCATAACGCGGCCAGCAAAGTCGGAGGCGGCGCCCCATCGGCGAGGCAAGAGTCCCAACCGGTGAAGAAAGGGATCGCGCCCGTGAGTCGCGCATCGCGCAAGGCAATGTTGAGAACGATCAGCGGTGATGACTCGGAGTTGATCGCTCCCGGCAGATTCACGTGAAGGAGTGGGCGATGGATGGCCGCCGCCAACTGCCGGGCGGCCGCCTCTTGCCCGGCCTCGTTCACGCCGTGAAAGACAAGCAGGGGCCAATGGCCGGGTTGCGCGGCGGCGCGTTCGATGTCGGGCCAGGCCGACATGGCCAGCAAACGGTCGGTGGCGGTGGCGACGGGCGGGAGGAGGCGGGCCTGCGCTCTCAGCGCGGGATGAGATCGGTAATCGCCTAAGAGCCAGGCAATGATGGACTCATCGGGCAAGAGGATGTAATTGAGGGGCGAAGGTTTGGCGTTGGCCGAGTCGGGGATGCGTTCGAGGAGGCGATGGGCAAAGAGCGGCGCGTCGTCGGCGAAGCGCGGCAGGCGGCGCAAACGATCGGCGTCCGGGCCGCACAGCAGATCGAGAGCGAGGTTGACGCTGGGGCGTCTGCGGGTGATGTCGTCCTGCAAATATCCGTAGAGGCGTTCGTATCGGTTGTCGAGCGCGGGAGCAAGGGCGATGAGCAAAACGTCGAGATCGAATCGGTCGAGGCCGAAGGTGGCCTCGAGACGTTCGAGGCGGGGCATGTCTCCGGCGAGGCGGGCGGCGTCGGAGGCGGCCACGATTTTGCGCTCGGCTTCGGCGAGTGATCGGGTAAATCCATCTTCGATTTTGGAATCGAGCCGGGCGATTTGCCCCCAACTGACGCCGAAGGGGCGAGCCGACAGCGCCACCGCATCGTCGTCGGTAATTCGCAGGCCGCGAAAGTCGTCGTTCGGGTTCTGCCCCACGCTTTGCCAGCGCATCACCTCGCGGCGAATCAGCGCATCGATGCGCGCCAATTCACACAACAGGTGTTGCATGCTCAGATCGGAGTCAGTTGCCACAGATCAACTAGGACTTACGCAAAAGCCATTTGAATACTAGGAGACCGGAGTTGTTGCCGGAGGTAGTCAGACAACAACCCGTGTTTGATGCGATAGACAGTCTGCTTGGTTTCATTGGCCACTTGCTGGAGACGAACCCAAACCAAAACAGCACAAGCATTGTAAGCGTAGGTCTGGGAGGATGCAAGTGGGTGATACTTGTCCCGCAACCTCACCACCCTCAACCCGCAATGCTGTACTCGTACCGACCGCGCACGGGCTTGCCTTCGGCGTATCTCCCAAAACGAAACATCGCCGGGTTGAGGTCTTCGGTTTCGTCACCCGTGATCATGTCGGCCACCATCGCGCCCACGGCCGGCCCCAGTTTGAACCCGTGCCCGCTGTGCCCGGCGGCGATGAAGAATCCGCTCCCGGCGGGCACTTCGTCGATCACCGGATGCCAGTCGGGCGTCACGTCGTAAACGGCGGCATATCCGCCCCGGCTGTTGCCGCGTTCCATGCACGGAAAGCGTTTCGCCAATTGCGTCCCCATCTCGACGATGAAATCAAAATCCACTCGTTCGTTATGATGATCGGGATCGACATGAGCATTGGCTTCGCTGGGGTCAATCGAGCCGATGAGAGTCATGCCGCCGGTTTCGGGGCGGAAGTAGGTGACGTTGGGAAAGTCGGCGAACACGTGCGGCGCGGGCTTCTCGTCGGGCGGCGCTTCGAAGAACGACACTTGCACGCGGCACGGTTGAATGGGCAGATCGACTCCGATCATCTTTGCCACACGCGCGCCCCACGGCCCGGCGGCGTTCACCACCGCCCCGGCGCTGATCTCGCCTTTGTTGGTGACGACGCCCTTGGCGCGTCCGCTCTGCATGATCACTCCGGTCACTTCGGTTTCCTGCAAAATCTTTGCGCCGAGTCGCTTGGCCGCCTCGCCGAAAGATGCCGTGGTGAGCGACGGATCGGCGTAGCCGCCTTCGGGTTCGTAGGCCGCCGCCACCGAATCGAGATCGGCCATGCCGGGCGCCATTTCACGCAGTTCGGCGCGCGACAGCATTTTGGTGTTGATACCCACGCCCTGCTGTAATTGCACATTGGCGATCAGCCCTTCGCGATCTTTCGCCGCCGCCAGGGCCACGAAGCCGGTTTGCGCAAACCCGCACTCACCGCCGACGATCTCTGAAAAATTTTGGAAGATGCGCAGGGAATACAACGCCATACAGGCCGTCGTCTCGTTGGAATAATGCTGGCGCACGATGGCTGACGATTTGCCAGTGGAGCCGCCCGCCAAAAACGACTTCTCCACCAGAGTCACTTTCACGCCGCGCTCGGCCAACCGAAACGCCGTGCTCGCGCCCATGATCCCGCCGCCAATGATCACCACATCTGCTGTTTGATTCATAAATGGTTCATCTCCAACACAAATAGTGGTTACAGCGCCCTGCCCAACGCCGTCAATGATAACGCGCCCATCGTAAAAAAGGCAATCACCGCCAGCGCCGCTTCGCCCTGTGCGGCATAACCAATGACGAACGAAAGCGCCAGTCCGCCGTAGGCCACGATGGGCAAAAGCGCAAACGAAGGCGAGGGGTGATCAATCGGCGGCGGCGGCCATCGCCACGTGAGCGCGCGATACGCGGCCAAGACGATCAGCGAGGTGATCATCCAGCCCACAAAGTTCTGCACCGGGATTCCAAAAAACTCACCCGGCTGATCCCACACCCACAGATGACTGCGCGCCATTTGCGGATCGGCCACCACATCCCACGCCGTCGCCACCACCGCGCCGATGAGGCAATACAATACCGCGCCGCGCAGTGATTTCGATCTATCGCCCTCGCCTATCAACCGTTCGGTGACGGCGTGGGCGAGATAGATCACCATGAACCACGACAGCGGAATGAGGATGGGCACGCCGAACCACTGCGGGCCGAGTCGCGGGCTGTAGTGATAGCCGCCATACACCCAGCCGGTGGCGACTCCGACGGCTTCGAGGGCAAGGCCGACGACGAAGGCCGCGCCGAAAAATGTGAGTGCGCGCCGCCAGCCCAACATCCACAGCGCGTGGCCGAGCGCGAAGCCCCACACGAACAGGGTCGAGACCGGCCCCAACATGCGCGGGATGGGCCAGCCGAGAATCGGTTTGAGGGCGAAGAAAAAGATGGAGGCGAAATAGATGCCAAGCAGAGCGTACACGCTTGCCCGCCACGCCGATTTCCAAAGAGGCATCATCGAAAAAGAGTCGAGGCCTCAACCGGCGCTGATCGATCCGGCTGAAGCCTCGAGGCGAACGCGCAAATCGGTTGAGCGCGCGCCGTTATTTCGCCAGCGTGCGAATATAGGCAACGACGTCAGCCAAATCCTGATCGGTGAGGGCCGGGTTGCCGCCGCGCGGGGGCATGTCCACGCCGGTGGTGTTGGCCGAATCGCTGGCCGGGCGGCCTTTGGTGAGGAACAGAATCATTTCGGCGTCGGGCAAGCCTTTGATGAATTCGCTGGTGGTCATGTCTTTGCCCAGCCCGGCGATGCCCACCCCGCCCGGGCCGTGGCAACTGACGCACGTGCCGTCGAACTTCGTTTTTCCGGCGGCGGCGTCGCCCACAAGCGACGCGTATTTTTGAGCCTCGGCGGAAATCGCGGGGCCCTCGGGCGTGGCCGCTCCGCCGCAGGCGGCAATGAGAGCCGCTCCGACGAGCAGAGCCAGCAATACTGTGAACCGTGTGACTTTCATTTGAGATAGCCTCCTAAAACTTTTGCGTGTGTGATGAAGTAGCGCAATTTTGCGCTCAAATTGCGCCGCAGACCATGACGCCAATCATACCAGAAATGGCCTCACAATTCGCGGGCCATCTCGCGCACCTTCTCGATGATGGTTTGTGGATCGGCGCGGAGGCCGAACACCGAGCGCAGTTGACTCTGCCCGTCGATCAGCAGGATCGTCTCGGTGTGGGCGACGCCGTTTTCTGCGCGGGCGACGAATACCGCATATTGAGCCGCCGCCGAATCGATGGATACGGGGTCGCCAGTGAGAAAGACCCAATTGCCGAAATCGGCCTGCCATTTTTCGCCGAAGGCTTTCAGCACAGCGGGCGTGTCGGTTGCCGGATCGACGGTGATCGAAAGCAGAACAGTCGAGTCGCGCAAGTTGGAGTCGAGCCCGTTTTGCACGGCGCGGAAAGTGGCGGTGAGCAATGGGCATGAGGTAGTGCACGAGGTATAGATAAAGTTCATCACCACAACTTTGCCGCGATAGTTTTGCAGGCTCACTAATCGCCCGTTTTGATCGGTGAGGGTGAATGGCGGAGCCGGCGCGGGCTCGAGATCGACGGCGGAGTGGCTTGAGTGATCGGCGTGCGACGCCAGTGCGGGAAACAACGGGATGCCGCGAAAGGCAGTGATCAACCCGAGCGCGATCACCAACACACCCGCCGCGCGCGCCAGCATGGGGCGCAGTGCGCCTTGCCGCGAGGCCGCCGCCCCGCCCCAGGCAACGGCAAGCAGCATCGGCGCGGTGCCCAACCCGAAGGCGAGCATGACGAGCAGCGCGGCAGTAAACGAGCCGCTGCCAGCCGCAGTGAGAGCGAACGTGTAAACGAATCCGCAGGGCAGAAATCCGTTGAAGAGGCCGAGAAAGAACGCGCCATCGAGCGAATCGCGCTGGCGAAATGTTTGGAAGATGGGGCCGAGAAATGGGCCGAGCCACAATCGCGAGGCGATGCGGTTGACGATGTTTTGGCCCGGCGCGAGCCCGAGCGTTTGCAGTCCGACGACGACGATGAGCGACCCGGCCACCGCCGCGAAGGCGGCTTGCGCCGCGCGCACCACTGCATTCTCGATCAGCGCCGCGCCCAGCACTCCGGCCACCCCGCCGATGAAAACGTAGGTGAATAATTTTCCGAAGTGATAGGCCGAGAGACGCAATAACGACGACTGCGTTTGCCCCGGCCTCACCAGCCCCAGCGAGAAGCCGCCGCACATGGCCGCGCAATGGAACGAGCCCATGACGCTGGCCGAGAACACGAGCAGGAGCGCGGCGGCAGTCATTTCAACTCGAAGGCGTTGGTTACGCGATTGAAGGTGATGGCGCGAATCTGCCCCGACTCGAAATTCGCCGTTTCGTCGATCGCCACCTCATAGCCGCCGCCGCTGTCGTCCACACTCAACCGCACCGTGCGCGCGCCGGGCGAAACGAAAAACTTGCCGTAGGCAAACGCCGAACCTTCACGATGAAAGCCCTGCGGCTCGTACGTTTGGTCGAGCACTACCTGTCCGTCCACTTCCAACTTGAGCCGGGTGGGGAAGCGGCCTTCGGCTTGTTGGGCATTGAGGTATTCCACTTGCTGATCGTGCGGCAGGGCGGCCAATTCGGGGCCGGTGAGTTGCTGAGTGTTCTGCCGCCACTCGCCATTGTTGCGCACGCCGAGTTCCAGCAAACTTTCGGTGGGGGCATAGGGGCGATAGGGCATATCGGTGAAAGCGACTTGAATGGCGAGGGCAGCGGCCAGAATCAATCCGCCGCGAACGAAATGGGGCGGGCCGATGGCCGGCTTCGCTTTCGCCGGTTGCGGCGTGCCCCCCCCGCTCTTCAGCGCGGAGGTGAATTCGTTGGGCGGCGCAAAGGCCACGTGAATCGGCGCGCCCATGAAATCGCGTTTGAGGCGCGGGGCGCGTGTGCGCGCCAGCCGCGCTTCCATCCACAAGTTGCCTTCGCGTTGAGCGCAATCTTCACCGGGGCAGCCCACGATCATCACATCGCTTGCCCCCGCTTCGAGCGATTGGCTGACGACGTTGGGGTGCAGTGCACCCACGCACGGAACGGTGATCGCCTCTCGCGCTCCGCCCGCCGCTCCGGGTCCGCCGTGCGCCGCGTGCCGCTCGCAAGTGAACACGACTTGCACCGGAGCGCCCGCCGCCGCGTTCGCCGCCCGCACGCGAGTGAGAATCGAGCGGTAGTAATCGGGGGCGGGCAAATCGGTGAGACTCACCGCCAGCCCATCGCACGATCCTACGCAGAGTCCGCACGACACGCACAGATTCGGATTCTCCATCGCGATCAATTTGTGCGGTTTGCCGTCGGTGCGCGGCAGCATGGAGATGGCGTTGTAAGGGCAGTCTTCGGCGCATTTGGTGCAGCCAGTGCAAATATCTTTGTCAATCGTCACTTTGCCCGTAGGCTTGCCTTTGAACAACCACGGGAATGCAGTGATGACTGCGAACAAAAGAATCACCCCGCCCCAAAAGAAGGCCGGGTTCACGCGCAGGGTGGCCGGAAGATAAAAGAGGAAGAACGGATCGAAAGTCAGTTGGCCGGGCAGTCTGCCGAGATCGGCTTGCGGTGCGCTTGTGGCCGGGCGAGCCAACGCGGCGGCGGCAAGGAGAATCGAGAGGCCGATCATGTAATAGCGGGCCGGCAAAAACTTGGCCCGGCTGAGGCGCAGAATGTGAAACCAATAGAACGCGCCGATCACAGCGAACAGCGCGATGTGCGCGAACAGCAGAAGCAAAAAGAACACCCACGTTTGATCGGTGGCTTCGTTGGTGACAAAGTTGAGGGCGAACGGCACACCCACCGACGGAAACACCATCAATGCGCGGATGACGGTTTCCAGAATCAATTGCGCGCGCTCGTCCCACACCAGCCAATAGCCGGTGAGTCCCTCGAACCACATCGCCGCCAGCAACAGCATCCCCGTGAACCATGCCAGCCATCGCGCGCCGCGAAAGCGATCTTGAAACAGCGTGCGCAGAGCGTGCAGAAGCGTGGCGATCACCGCCGCGCCCGAAGCGTAACGGTGCGCGCCGCGAACGATGCGCCCGATCCACAGCCAGTGCCCGTCGATGGCGGCCACTGCGCCGAAGGCCACTTTTGTTCCGAGTCCGGGAGCGACGTAAAAGACGGTGAGGTAGAGTCCGGTGACGGCGACGGCAATGAGCAAAAAGACGGCGACCGTGCCGGTGTGATAAAAGGGATTCAGTTTATCGGCGTGGGGGCCGACGAGGCGATTGATCAGACTCTCGAAGGCCAGCGCGATCTTCTCGATGGCCACCAGCGCGGGCCGCCCGGAAATTTTTGGCCGATACGACCACGGCCACCCGGCAACGCCCGCCTTTCCGGCGCCCACTGCCTGCCACTCGGCCTCATGCTCATCTTCATCTTCAATCACAGCCGGCAGGCAATCCTTATCGGCATCAGCCTGCGGCAGCAAATTCTTCCACGAAGGTTTCTTCAACACTGTCCTTGTCCTTCGGCGCGGAACCGCGAGCGAGCCGCAGTGAGTTGCCCACCACAAACAGGTTGCTCAACACCATCGCCAGCGCCGAAATAATGGGGTGCAAAATTCCAAACAACGCCAGCCCAATGCCCACGGCGTTGTAGAAAAATGCCCACCACAAATTTTGTCGTATCGTTCGATACGTTTCGTGGGCCAGCCTCGCCGCCCACACCACCTGCCGAAGATCCGAGCCGATGAGACTCACGTCGGCAGTCTCTCGCGTCACATCCACACCGCACCCCAGCGCAATGCCCACATCCGAACGGGCCATCGCCGGAGCGTCATTCAGCCCGTCGCCCACCATCGCCACCGGGCCCAATCGTGATCGCGCCTCCGCGATCAACCGCTCTTTATCGTCGGGCAGAAGATTCGAATGGACTCGGATTCCCAACCGGCGGGACACCGCCTCTCCCGCCGAACGATCATCTCCGGTGAGCGCTTCCACCGCGAATCCCAGAGCCGTCAACTCGCGCACCGTCTCCGGCGCTTCAGGCCGAATCGATTCGACGAAACCCAATAGCCCGCGCGCCACCCCATCCCAACCCACGCACACCACCGTGCGCCCTTCACCGTGGAGACGCGCCCGCTCGGCAGAAAGAGTCGGGCACAGAGGCCAACCCATCCTCTGCATGAATCGCTCACTGCCCACCGCCACCTTCGACGCGCCGCCCACTTGCCCCACAACTCCCAACCCGGGCATCGCCCGAAACTCACTCACCGGGCTGATGACGGCATGATGCGCGCGCGCGTGCGCCACCACCGCTCGCCCCAACGGATGCTCCGACGCCGTCTCGAGCGACGCCGCCCAGCCAATAAGCTGCCCGCCATCGATCCCTGCCGCAGGAATTGTATCGCGCAACAAGAACGTGCCTTTGGTCAGCGTGCCGGTTTTGTCGAAGAACACGGCTTTCACTCCGGCCAATTTCTCCAACGCCTCTGCGCTTCGGACGAGCACCCCGCCCTCGGCGGCCCGCCCCATCCCGGCCCAGATCGCAAGGGGTGTGGCCACCCCCAACGCGCACGGGCAGGCAATGAGCAGAACCGCCAGCGCGGCCATCAGCCCGTGACTCGCGCCGTCGCGCCAACACCAAAACGCGAAAGCCAGCGCCGCGCACAGCACCGTGAGCGGAACGAAAATGGCCGACACGCGATCGGCCAATCGTTGAACCGGCGCGCGGCGAGTGAGCGCCTCGCGCAGATGCCGCACGAGGCGAGCCATCGCCCGATCCTCTCCGACTCCGGTGGCGCGAATGATCAGCCGCCCATCGAGATTCACGGCGCCGGAATACACGCGCTCGCCTGCCTCTTTGAACACCGGCTCGGCCTCGCCGGTAATGGAGGCCTCATCCACACTGCCCGCCCCGTCGATCACTTCGCCGTCCACCGGGATCGATCCGCCGGGGCGGACGATGACGGTTTCGCCGAGCGCAACGGCGGCGGCGGGCACATCGGTTTCCACGCCGCCGCGCACCACACAAGCCATATCGGGAGCGCGGGCCAGCAATCGCTCCAGCGCTTCAGAGCCGCGAGCGCGAGCGCGCAGTTCGAGGTAATGCCCGGCGGTGACGAAAACGAGAATGGTGGTCGCAGTGTCGAAATACACTTCGCCGCCGGTGGCGATGCCATACAACGAGGCCGCATAACCGGAAAGGCTGCCCAGCGCGATGAGGGTGTCGGTGCTCATCCGCCGCTGGCGCAGGCCGTCCCACGAGGCGCGCAGGATGGGCGGGACGAGAACGAGCATCGTCAGCGTCGAGCCGAGAAGCATGTTGAGTTTGAAGAGGAGAACGATCGAGGAGGGAATCGTCGGCTCCCCGCCGAAGATGGCCGCGCGCGCCCAATCGGAATATAGAAAGAACGACATCATCATCGTGTCCATGCTGAACACGATGCCCAGCGCGAGGCGGGTGAGAAGTTTCCACGCTTCTTCGCCCGGATCCGTTTGATCGAGATCGATGCAACAGGAGGAGAACTGCCAAGCGGGGGAAGCCGACTCCGATGACGAGGCGAGGGCGGTGTGCGACATGAGCGGGCGACAGGATGAAAAGGTGAAGGGTGAACTCCGCACCCTCTCATCCACTCATCCTGTCACCGGGTCAATTCAATCCCCGGTCGAGCCGACGAACGCCGGCTTTTGGATCTCAACCGTCCGCTTGCTCTCGGCTCGGCGCAGAAGCGACCCAGCCATGATGCCCACGAACATGGCGCCGCCGAGCGCGGCGATGGCCGCGCCGCCGCCCATGACGATCATCGGTTTGAGCCAGGCCGCGCCGGTCACCGCCGCATCGTAAGTTTTGCGCGGCGCGCCGAGATCGCCCGCGCCCAGCAAACCGGAGACGAGCCCCATGAGGCCAAGGGCGAACAAATACGGTTGCGCGATTGCGGCTCTGCGCCACACGACCGGGCGGTTGAGTTTCGAGAGCATGTGATAGGCCAAGCCCATGAAGGCCAGCGTGACTCCGCCGACGACAACGCTGTGATAGTGCGCGGGCGTGCGCAGGGTGCCCTGCCGCGCCGCCGGATGAATGGTGAGGCCGAAGGCAAACAGAATGGCCGAGAACACGAAGGTCATCACTCGCGGTTCGCCCCACGGCATTCGTTTGAGCCATGCGCGCACATCCTCTCCGCGCGTTCGCCACACCCACACCAACAGCAGGGGCCCGAGGAACATCACCGGCACACTCAGAGCGCTGTCGAGGGCAATGCCCCACGCTTTGCGTTGCGGCACGGTGATCGGATCGTAGAGAAAGTATGGAATGGGCGAAGCCAGCGGGGAGAGGGCGAAGATGGCGAGCATGGCTTTGGCAAATTTGGCGTTGAGGCGCGACTCGCCGAGAAAGAGTCCGACGAGCGCGTACCACACCACTACCATTGTCGCCACGCTCACGTATTGAAGCGAGTGCCCCATGCCCCAAAACATGGATTGATAGTATTGCGCCGGTTCGCGGCCGTTCGCGCCGATGCCCAAGCGCAGAGCGGCCACGCCCAGCGACACCACCGCGACGAGCGCGGCAACGGCGGCGCAGGCCATGCCGAAGGCGATGAGGGAGAGCGGCCCGGCGGCCCGATCGCGCCGGGCAACGCCGACGAGATAGGTGGCCGCTGTGATTCCGACGCCGATCAAAAAGGTGACGAAGCCGACGAAAAAGAGGGGCGTGTCGAGAAGCGGCACATAATCGGTGGTGACGGCTTCCCCTTGGAAGAGGGCGATGGGGATCGAGATAATGATCGTTCCGATCAGCGACGTGATCAGCCCGGCCCAACTTCCAATTCGATTCAGCGCGATCCCGGATTGGGCCGCCACCCACACCCAAACGGTGGAAATGAAAGCGAGCAACCAAATGGTGAGCGCAAAAGTGACGTGGGCGATCAGAATGACTTGAAAGGCTCTGGCCGAGGGCAAGATGCGCACGCCGGGGGTGCGGGTCATGGCTACTAAAAAGGCCAAGGTTCCGGCGATGCCCGCCGCGCCGATGGCATAGAGCAACCAGCTATAGAGCAGTTTGCGTTGTTGTGGAGAGAAGTCGAGCGAGGTTTTCATGAGCGCCACCATTGGCAGATGGCCGACAGCCGATAGCGAATGAGCGCACTATCGGCTATGAGCCATCCGCCATTTGCTATCAGCGCATTCCCCACGCCTGCGAGAGCGTGACCCAATGGCCGAAGTAAAGGAAGCCCAGCCAGATGAGCAGAAGGAAGGTGAGCACCACTGTGCCGGGAGCCTCCATGCCGCCGTGTTTCTTGTCCATAGTCTCTTCTCCAAAAGAGGATGGTTAGACGGTTCGGTGGTTTGGCCTGCCCAACAACCTAGCCACCCAACAACCCAACCACCTAACAACCTAATTCATGCTTCCATCGGATCCAACGCCCGCGCTTCGCGCTTGGGCATGAACAGCGAGCCGACGCAGACGACGACATACATGATGCCGCCAGTGACGGCGATGAGCGCGCCGATGCCGGTGAGCGTGAGCATCAAGTTCGTCAGCGAGGGCAGCTGCACGGGAATGGCGGCGTTGGTGAACGTGGTGTCCCAATGGCGGCGCGGCGCGCCGAGCACACCAGCCATCGTCATCGAAATGCTCACGAGGATCATGCCGATGCCATACACCCAGGGCTGCCAGCGCACCAGCGGTTTAGCGAACAGTGGCCGGCGGAAGATGAGCGGGATGACGTAATAGGTGAAGCCCATGAAGGCCAAGGTGGTGCCGCCCACGACGGTGGCATGGAAGTGTCCGGTGATGCGCCAGGTGTTGTGAGCCAGCAGGTTGATCTGCCCTGCGCCGATCACCACGCCGGTGGGGCCGCCGATGAACCCGAAGATGAACAGCGAGAACATCAACGCTGAAAAGCCGGGCTCCTTCCATGGTGCGTTCAACAACCAGCCGAACAAGCCTTTGTTGTAGCCCTTCTCGCGCATGGCAACCTCAATCGCCGCCGGAATGGAGAAGGCGTGAATGAGACTGCCCAGCACCGCCAGATACATTGCATACGAGGTGTTGAAGAACTTGTTCGCCGAGCCGAGTCCGGGATCGACCAGCAAGTGATGCATCGAGCCGAGATTGATGAAGAGAATGTAGAGGAAGAACGCGAACCGCGAAAGTTTCTCGTTCACCGGCTTCGCGCCCACAGTGAGGGTGGCCAGCGAATACCAAATGGCGATCATCGCCGAGAGGTTGATTTGCTGAGCCGAGTGGCCGAAGCCCCAGAAGGTGACTCGATACGCGCCGGGATCGACCTCGCCAATGCCGAGCCGCCACAACAGCGTGGGGATGAGCGCCACCGCGCCGCTGGCCAGCGTGAACAGCGCGATGATGGCCGCCGTGAGCAGGCCGAACACCGCCAGCGGCATCGAGCCCTCGTAGCGGCGCTCCACCTTCGCCATTACCAGCGAGGCGAGGAAAATGCAGCACACCAGTATTGCGCCGACAGCGAAGAGAATGTAGCCAACGTAGAACAACGGGTCGGCGGCCAGCGGCGGGTAGGCGCTAAACATCACATCAGCCTTGCCCATCAGCACCATCACATTCACCATGAGTGAGCCGATAAGCATGAGGGCAAAGGCCACCCACGCCAGCCGCACCCCCACCAGCCGCGCATTCAACAGCGCGGTGACGCCGAAATACAAACCGGCGGCCTCGAAGAACACAATCCAGAACACGAGCATGTTGAGGCCATGCCCGGTGAGCAGCCGGTAAAACCACGGCGCGCTGAGGAGGTGCACGTCGGGCCAGCGGGTGAGGCCGATGAGCAGGGCATAGAGGCCGCCCACCGTGAGCGCCACAATCGCCGTCACCGCGTTCCAAATGATCAGCCGCTCGGCGGCCAGATCAACTTTGAGCGTGGTCACCGGGCACACGCGATATTGTGACTTGGTGCCCGTAAAAATGTTGGGAGCAGAAATCGCAGCCATAGATCTTCTCCTTACTTCACTATGATCTTGCCAGTCATCAAGTGATGGCCGATACTGCAAAACTCGTTGCAGATCAGGCCGTACTCACCCGTTCGGTTCGGCGTCACCGTCACGATGAAATCGTAGCCGGGGAAGATTTGCAGGTTCAGGTTGATGGGCTGAACTGAGAAGCCATGCTGCACGTCGAGTGATGAAAGGTGCAGGGTGTACGTCTTTCCGACTTCGAGCTCAAGAATCGGCGTCCACTGCCACTGCTTGGCAATGAGATAAGCATCGCCTCCAGCGGGGACATGCACGATGGGGATTCCGGCTTCCTCTCCGACTTTGTTGGCCTGCACGAAAGCGTCGGTGAGCGTTTGGAACTGCGCGGGCGTGATGCGCATGGTTTTCGTGGGCAGGTTCTGCGCGCCGAGGAAATACCAGCCGATGAGCATGAAGAACATGAAGAAGCACCACACGGCCGAGACCGTCACCCACAGACGTTCTTCGCGGCCAAGCGGCTTCCACCACACACGTTCGGGGCTAAAGATTGCCATTGGACTCTCCTTTCGGGCTTACGGGTGATAGACGGGGATAACCGAGGTGGACCACAGCCCCCACACAATGTAGAGCAGTGTGGGAACAACCAACCCCAGCATGAGGAGCAAGAAAACATCGTCGAAGATGACTTGCCCAATGGGGACACGCTCCTCAGGCGGCGCCGCCTGATCTTGCGAGGACTTCGATTGATCAGCCATAGATGCGTTCTCCTTATGGAAAGTATGATTTGCATCATACTTGCGTACCAAAATGCAAAGAGCGCCCTCGGCGGGGCGCTCCTATGATGCAAATCATACACGTCGTGTCCGAGTCGGGCTACACTACCTCACACGTTCGCAATTTTTTCTGTTGAAACATACAACACGGGGAAGGCAAGGAGCGCCTGACGGGATGACTCAGGAGAATCCTGCTCTTTCGCGGCTCAACGAATTCCGCCGCTGGCTCTACAATTGGATCACGAAAACCCTTCGACCCCCACAGACTCCGGCTGAGCCGCCGCGAGTCGAGGGACCCTATCCCGACTACGTCACCTGCCCTCGCTGCGGCGAATTAGAAGTGGAAGTGTGGTCACACGAAAAGGCCGGGCGCTGTCACCGCTGTGGGCAGACCTTCGAGTATCCTCTGCCGCGCCCCGAGCAATCCAAGCCGACCCATTGAAACCGCCCGTCACTCGGCGACAGGGGGCGGGCTCAGTTTGGGGTTTCTGCCTTCGGCCTCTCCCCTGCTGATCTTTCCCAGCATCTCGCGATTCAGAATCACCACATAGCCGCCGGGCAGAGTCTTCGCCCACCCGGATTTGCTAAACTTGGACATCACACGAATGGCCGTCTCGGTGGTGGTGTCGGCCAGTTCGGCAATTTCCTGCCGTGAGAGGCTCACGCCGATCATCCAACCAGAGTCGGTTTCCACCCCGCACTTGCTGGCAATCTTGATCAGGATGTGGGCGATGCGCCGCTCCACCCGTTCGCTGATCATCATCCGCATCCCGATCACTCCGCGCAAACGCTCGCCCAACATCTCGATCACTCGCACACTCACGGCAGGGTAATCGAGCAGCACCCGCTTGTATTCTTCCACCGACAGGCTGAGAGTCACCGCGTCGGACAGCGCGCGCGCGGTGGCGGGTTGGCGGCTCATAAGCACGGTGGCGCTGCCGAACACTTCGCCGGGCGGGATCACTTCGAGTACCGTCTCTTTGCCGCCCTCGGCGTATTTGACGATCTTCACCTGCCCTTCGCTCACGATCCAAAATCGCTCTGCCGCATCGCCCTCATGGAAGATGTGCGCGTCGTGCTGAAACCTGTCCACGCGAAAGCGCGGCGCGAGGGCGAGCAGTTCCTCGCGCCGCAGATCGGCGAGCAGCGGCACTTGCGACAACACAGCGACGCTGGCCGGAGAATGATTGGCCCGTTGGAGGGATGTCACCGAGAGTAAAGCCTCTCTCCGAAAAGATTGTTCATTGACAGATCACGCCGAATTGTCGTTCGGCGTGATCCCTTCATAGTCTGCGACAGCGCGGCGAAACCGCTCCGGAATCTCCCGCTCGGCCCACGTGCCGGCTTCTGCCGTGACGGCGACAACGTGGCCCGTGGCCACCTGCCGCCCATCGTTGGCCGCGCGGATGTCGAACTCGTACCGGATACTGCGCCGGCCCATGTGCCCGATGCGCGTGTGCACCTTCAGCACTTCGGGCCACTTCACCGACGACTTGTAGTGGCAGTGCGATTCAGCATACAACAGATCGACGCCATCGGCCAACATGTCTGCATAATCGTAGCCGATGGCTTCCATGTACTCGGTCGCCCCCACATCGAAGTAAAACAGATATTGGCCGAAGTTGACGTGCCCCTGCAAATCGGTTTCATTGAAACGAACTTTGATCGGCGCAAAGAACTTGAACGGCTCGCTCATGCCATCGCTTTCTTCACTTCGGCGCACAGCGCCGGGATCACTTCATGCAAGTCGCCGATGATGGCGTAATCGGCGGCGGCCACGATGGGCGCGTCGGCGTCGGTGTTGATGGCCAGAATGTGCTTCGATCCTCTCGCGCCGATCAGGTGTTGAGTGGCCCCGCTCACTCCGCAGGCAATGTACAGATCGGGCGCGATGCGTGTGCCGGTTTGACCCACCTGCTCGGCGTGAGGCCGCCAACCCAAACTGGTGACGGCGCGCGAACAGCCCACCGCCCCGCCCATCAACTCGGCCAACTCTTCGAGCGGCTTGAATCCTTCGGCGCTGCCCACTCCACGCCCGCCGCCCACCACCACTCGCGCTTCGGCCAACGATATTTTGCCCGCGCCTGCTTCCACCCGCCCCGACACGCGAACGCGAAATACTTTGTCGTCGAGAGTCGGCGTCACCGTGTTGATCGTCGGCGATCTGGCCGGAGACTCGACGGCCTCCACTGCCAGCGGCGCGACGGTGAGCAAGTGAGTCGATCCATTCAGCCGCGCCTCCTCCAGCAAACTTCCGCCCCATCGCGCGCGGGTGACGACGCACGGGTTGCCAAGTTTGATTTCGATGCAATTCGCCGCCATCGGCAACCTCGTTTGGGCGGCCACGTGCGCCATCACTTCGTTGCCGCGATCGGTGCCCGAAGCCAACACCGCTTCCGGCTTCAGCGACTCGATCAATTCCACAACACACTGCGCCCATGCTTCCGGCGCATATTCAGCCAATCGTTCATGCTGAACAACGTGAACGGTGGCCGCCCCGAACGCCGCGGCGCGGTCGGCCAATGGCCGCGCCGCTTCGCCGATGAGCACGGCGTGAAGCGGCAAACCGAGTCCGCGCCCCAACGTGAGCATCTCCAACGATGATTCGTTCAGTTTCCCCCTGTCGTGTTCAATCAATGCGATGATCATTTCTGAAACAACCCCAGCTTCTGAAAGACTTCGACGGCTTTGGGCGCAGCCCCCGGCCCATTGCCCAAAATCTCAACCTGATGCTCTTGCTCCTTCGGAATCTTGAGCCGCGCCTTTTCCATTTGATTACCATTCCACTGCGGCTTCGCTCGCGCAATATCTTTCTTCTTGGCTTTGAGCCGCCCCTGAAACGACGGGTAGCGCGGCAGGTTGATTCCTTCTTTCACCGTGACCACTGCTGGCAACGGAATCTCGAAGATGTCCCAGCCGCCGGAGGCTTCGCGTTTGGCAACCGCCCCGCCGCCTTTGATCTCCAGCGATTTGATTCCGGTGACGCACGGCAAGCCGAGCGCGTGCGCCACCCGAATGCCCACTTGATAATCGCCGGTGTCTGCCGCTTCGTTGCCGAACAACAACAGATCGAAATTCATGCCGTCGGCGCGAACGGCTTCGACGATGGCCGCCGCCGTCGAACCGGCGTCCCACTCGCGGCCATCGGTCTCCAACAGAATCGCGCGGTCGATCCCCATCGCCATCGCATCGCGCAATTGTTCCGTCGAAACTTCCGCGCCGAGAGTCAGCACGGCGCTGCTGCCGCCGTTGGCCTCGATCAGCCTCACGGCTTCTTCCACCGCGCATTCTTCGTGCGGGCTGACAGTGAAGCCGAGATGCCGCGTGTCAATCTCTTGCTCGTCCGCCGTGAGCGACACCTTGCCGCCCGTGGCCGGAATGCGTTTGATGCAAACGAGGATGTTCATAGGAAAATCGTAAATGGTAAGTGGTAATTGCCATTCACCACTTACTGCACTAGCCTTTCATCCGCTTGTTTTCCGGATCGAACAACGGCGTGGGGCCGACGGCGGCCACGGTGACCGGGAAGTGATCGCCGAAGTATTCCACTTTGAGTTTCGTGCCCAACTTCGCATAGTCCGGCGGCAGGTAACTCATGAGCACCGTCTTGCCCAGCGAGGGCGCAGAGCCGGCGCTGGTCACATACGAGCAGCGGCCATGTTTGTCTTCGAGCGGTTTGCCGTCGAGCGAGAGGATCGGCTCGCGGCCCATCATGGCCCGCTTGATGCCCGATGACGAGGTGTTGTCGTCCACCGTGAGTGAACAGAGAACGGCGGCGGGCGGTTCGGATCGCTGCTTGAGGTATGCCGCCTTGCCTATGAAATCTTGCGGCTTCACGGCGCGCAACATGCCCGCTTCCACGAGATTGAACTCTTGCTCCAACTCGTTGCCGTAGGCTCGATAACTCTTCTCCAAACGAGCTGTCGTGCCGTACACGCCGATGCCCACCGGCAATACACCGAACTGCCGACCGGCTTCCCACAACGTATCCCACAAACGCCCAGCCTGCTCGAAGGGCACATAAATTTCCCAACCCAGTTCGCCCACGTATGAAATGCGCGAGGCCAGCGCGCGGATCGGGCCGAAGTCCACCCACTGGCACGTGCCGAAGGGGAAGGCCGCGTTCGACATATCGGCTTCGGTGGCCGACTGCACCAGATCGCGCGCTTTGGGTCCCCACACGCCGATGGTTGACCACGCCGACGTGAGATCGGCCAACGCCGCCGAGCCGTCGGCGGGCAGATGATCGGTGAACCATTTCTTATCGCGCATTCCATCGAACGCGCCCGTGACCACGCGAAATTGATTCGCGGCGAGGCGCATCACGGTGAGGTCGGCTTTGATGCCGCCGTGATCATTAAGCAACGGCGTGTACACCACGCGGCCCACTGGCACATCCATTTGCGCCACGCACATCTTTTGCATGTAAGCCAACGCGCCGGGCCCGGTCACATCGAAGATGGCGAAGGCCGAAAGGTCAACCATGCCCACGCGTTCGCGCATCGCCAAATGCTCGGCGTTGATGATGGGCGACCACCAGCGCGAGTCCCACTCGTTGCGGCGGTGCATCACCCGCTCGCCGTATTCGGCCACCAGTTTGGCATTCGACTCGTACCACTGCGGACGTTCCCAACCCATCGCCTCGAAGAAGACTGCGCCCAATGCTTTCTCGCGCTCATAATATGGGCTGAGGCGCACGTTGCGGTTACTGGCCCACTGCTCGCGCGGATGCACGATGCCATAGGTTTTGTTGAAGCCTTCGGCGGTGCGGGCGCGGATGTGAGTCCACGTTTTTTGATGATCGTAAAAGCGGGCGATGTCGGATCCACTCGGATCGATCTCCGGGTTGCCGGCTGTCATCCATTCGGCCACAGCGCGGGCGATGCCGGGCGCTTCTTTGATCCAAATGGCCGACACCGACCACAGCCCTTTCACTTCGGGCGTCTCGCCGAGAATCGGAAAGCCGTCGGGCGTGAGCGAGAGCAAGCCGTTGATGGCGTATCGCACACCGTACTCGCCGAGGAAAGGCATGAGTTCGAGCGCGCGCTCCATCGACGGATCGAAGTCGTCTTGGGTGAACGGCATTTCGGTGGGCGAGAGGGCGGCCTTTTCAATCGGCGGGATGTCGTCGGGGTCCATCAGAATCGGGCGATGATCGTACGAGCCGACTTCCATATCACTGCCGTGCTGTCGCTCGTAGGAATTGAAATCGACATCGCGCACGATCGGGTAATTGATCTCGCCGGGCTTTTCGGCCAACAACGGGATGGGGCCGACACTGACCATTTGATGCACGGCGGGCGTGAGCGGGATGGACGCTCCGGCCATCTTGGCAATGCGCGGCGACCAAATGCCGCAGCACACGATGACGGTTTCGGCTTTGATGTTGCCCTGCGTGGTGCGCACGCCGCGCACACGGCCGTTCTCCACATCCACTCCGGTGATCTCGATCTTGGGAAAGACGGTGAGTGCGCCCATGGCCTGTGCGCGTTCGCGCATGATCGTTCCGGCGCGCAATGAGTCCACCGTGCCGATGCCCTCGGTGTAAAAGCCGCTGAGGATAATCTTCTCGTTGATGAAGGGCACGAGGTTTTTGACTTCGGCGGGCGTGAGGATGTGCAGGCCGTCGATGCCCCACGACTTGCCGGAAGCCACGCGGCGCTTCAGTTCGTCCACACGCTCTTTGGTGCGCGCCACTTCGATGCCGCCGCTTTGCGTGAATACTCCCATTTCTTTGTATTGCGCCACGCTGTCGAGCGTGAACTTGGCCATCTCTTTTGAGTGATCGACGAGGAAGATGAAGTTGGAGGCGTGGCCGGTTGAGCCACCGGGGTTCGGCAGGGGGCCTTTATCCAACAGCACGATGTCTTTCCATCCGAGCCGGGCCAGATGATATGCCATGCTGTTGCCCACAATGCCTGCCCCAATGATGACAACGTTCGCCTGATTGGGAAGTGAACTCATGAAAGTTGCTCCTTTTTTTGTAGGTGCTCGTGGATGAGCTGGGGTCGGTGATATATCACATATATATCACAAATTCTCACCCTGTAAACCCCTGTTTTCAGAGAAACACTCTGGGCAAATAGCGGTACGATTACACAGCACTTGCCGCGCCGTAGTCCTTCGCCGCTGCTTCTTTGCTCACCTTCCCCTCCTCCACGTCGCGCGCAATCGCCTCGCGGTCACGCTCGCGCGGGTCGCCGTAGCCGCCGCCGCCCGCCGCGTCCATCGTCACCACATCGCCCGGTTGCAGGCGCGTGAGGCCGTACGGGTTGCCCGGTTGCCCGTTGACGAGAAATTGCGCTTTGGCTCCGGGCTGGCCGCCGAACAAGCCTTCCGGCGGCAAACGGAAACGGCCCGATTGAATGGCGAGGCTCACCGGCGGTTGCACATCAGCCGGGATGCGGAAAACTTCCCGCCGCCCCAACGCGCCGCGCTGTTTGCCCGGCCCACCCGAGTCCATTAGCAACTCGCGGCGCTCAACCACCAATGGCGAATCGCTCTCTAAAATTTCAACGGGCGTGTTCGCGCCGTTGGCCGGGAAGATGAAACAGCCCTCGCCGTCGCGCGCGCCGCCTGCGCCCAACCCGCCGCCGCGAATGAGCGAAACGTGAAACGGCTGACCATCACCGCGCCGCCCGTAAAAGACTTGCATCGTCGCGGGCGTGCCGCCGCTGGCCGCAATCACGCGCCCCGGCAAGGCTTGCGTCAGCGCGCGATAAATCACCTCGGTCATGAAGTGGCCGATTTGCATCCGCGCCGCCACCGCCGCCGGGAACTTGCAATTCACCACCGTGCCCTCCGGCGCGGTCAGATGAATCGGCGCGGCGCTTCCATCGTTGTTGGGGATGTCCGGGTCGAAGATGCTCTTCACGGCCATGTGCACGTAAGCGTAGGTGAAGTTGTAGACCACGTTGCCGCCCCAATCCACTTGCGGCGAGGAGCCGCTGAGGTCAACGTGGATGTCGCTCCCCTTCACTTCAATCGCGCACCGGACGACTAAATCCTTGCGGCCCGCCATTTGCTCAATCACGCCCTCCGCGCGATACACGCCCGGCGGCACTTTGGCAATCGCCGAGCGGATACTGCGTTCACTGCGCGCGATGATTTCATCCGCCAGCGCGTCGAGGTCATCCAAATGATTCTCGGCCAACATCCGGGCCACTTGCTCGGCGCACACATGATTGGCCGCGATTTGCGAACGGATGTCGCCGATGACCTGCTCCGGCGTGCGGACGTTCCAGCGAATCATATCCAGCACAGCCTCGTTCAACACGCCGCCGTCGTACAACTTCACTAGCGGGATGAAGAGGCCTTCCTCAAAGACATCGTGATTGTCGGAGGCCACGCGCCCGCCGATGTCGGCGTGATGCAGCACGCAGGCCGTAAACCCGGCGAGGCGCTCGCGATAAAAGATGGGGCTGAGCACGGCCACATCATTGAGATGCCCGGCCAGCGCCCACGGGTCGTTGGTGACAAACGCATCGCCGGGCTTGAATGAATCAACCGGCAGGCGTTGCACCAGTTTCTTGATGCCAATCGCCATCGCCCCGCTCTGCCCCGGCGTGGCAAACGTGCCCTGCGCCAACTCGCGCCCGCGTCGGTCGGTGAACATACAGGTGTAATCGTGCGCGTCGCGCAGAACGCTGGAGAACGCGGTGCGCGCCACCGCCGCGTCGGCCTCATCCACAATGGAAAGCAAGCGCCGCCAGAGAATTTCGAGGGTGACCGGGTCAAATTTGTGCATGGGGAAATCTATCCACGAAGAACACGAAGGAGCACGAAGAATTTAATGGGAAAACCTTTGTGTGTCTTCGTGTCCTTCGTGGACTAAAAAACCAGCCTTTTCCATTCCAGCTTACCGTGGCTGCCAAAGTTGATGAGCACTCCCACGCGCAAGCCGGTGGCCTTGAGGTAGTTCAACACTTGCGCTTCTTCGCGCCCCGTCAGGCAATCAATGGCTTTCAATTCTGCGACGATTTTTCCATTAAACACCATGTCGGCCTCGTAAGCTTTTGCGAGTTCTCTCCCCTTGTAGCAAATCACCAATTTCTTGTGCGATTCAAAGCGGAGACCGCGCCCAACCGACTCGATTTCCAGTGCCTCGTGATATACGGCCTCCAAAAAACCCGGCCCCAAAGTTTTGTGCACCTCAATTGCCGCTCCAACAATGGCATACACTTCATCTTTGAATAAGAGGTCGGCCATGCGTTCACCCCTTTCGTGTTCCTTCGTGTCCTTCGTGGATTCTCAAATCAATCCACAAAAACCCAAACTCATCCACCCGCACTTTCCCCTCTTCGCCGATGATGACGGTGGACTCGCGCTCTTCGATGATGGCCGGGCCGGAGAACTCTGCGCCGGGGAAAAGTTGGTAGCGATTGTACACGGTAAACGGAATGAAATCGCGGGCGAGGCCGGAGAAGGCCGGGCGTTCGCCTTTGATGGCATCCGCCACGCGGCCACTGCGGTGCGGCAGGCGCGGCATTTCCAACAAGCGCACGGGTAAACTGGCGCGCACGCGAAAGTTCACAAATTCAATCGGCGCTTCGGGATACGTGCGCCCGTACAAGCGCGTGTACTCCGAGTCAAAGCGGCGCCGCACTTCGGAGGGAGTCAACGCAGAGAAGTCACCAGAGGGGATGGGCAGGTTCGTCTCCGAGCCTTGCCCGATGAAGCGCGCATCCACCGACCGCGTGAACGCGACCGTGCCCGTCGCGCCCGCCCGGCGTAGAGTCCGCTCGCCCTCCGCCTCCATCGCGCGGAACAGTTTTTCAATCTCCGCAAAATCCGCTGAGAGCAACGGCGCTTTGTGACTGCGAATCAAATCGAAGGCGCGCGGCGCGGTGAAGAAACCCAGCGCCGAACCCACGCCGGCGTTGGGCGGCACAATGAGGCGCGGCGCGCCGAGTTTGCGCGCGAGGCCGTAGGCGTGAACCGGGCCAGCGCCGCCAAACGCGGCCACCGTCACCACGCGCGGGTTGCCGCCGCGCTCGGCGATGTGCGTCTTGGCGGCGGCGGCCATCGTCTCGTTGATTAAATCGTGGATGCCCCACACCGCTTGCAAATACGATACGCCCAGCGGCCGCGCCGCGCGCTCCTCCATTCCGCGCTTGGCCGCCTCCACATCCAACTTCATTGTGCCGCCGAGAAAATAATTGGCGTCGAGGTAGCCGAGCAACAAATCCGCGTCGGTGACGGTTGGCTCTGTGCCGCCGCGCCCGTAACAAATCGGACCCGGCTCCGCGCCCGCGCTGTCCGGCCCCACTTGCAATGTGCCCAAGCGGCTCATGCGCGCGATGCTCCCACCGCCCGCGCCAATCTCCATCAAATCCACCACCGGCACTTGGATGGTGAGGCCGCTCCCTTTCATGAAGCGTTGCACGCGCCCCACCTCAAACGTGGGCACCACGCCCGCCACGCCATTTTGAATCAAACACGACTTCGCGGTAGTGCCGCCCATGTCAAAGCAAAACATCTCCGGCAAGTTGAACAGGCGGCTGAAGTATTCGCCGGCAATGACGGCGGCGGTGGGGCCGGACTCGATGATGCGGACGGGGAACTCGGCGGCGGTTTCGGCAGAAGTGACTCCGCCGCTGGAGAGCATGATGAACAGCCGCCCATTGAAGCCCAGCCCGGCCAGCCTTTCGCGCAAACGCCGCAGATATTTTTCGGTCAACGGCTTTACGTAGGCGTTGGTCACGGTGGTGCTGGTGCGTTCGTATTCGCGGATTTGCGGCAGGACTTCGTACGAGATGGAGACGGAGGCCGAGGGCAGGTCTTCGGCGAGGAGTTTCTTAAGCGCCAATTCGTGCGCGGGATTCTCGAACGAGTTGAGCAGACACACCGCAACAGATTCAACGTTCAGATATTTCAGCGCTTTGATGACTTCGCGCGCGCCGGCTTCATCCAGCGGAGTCTCCACTTGCCCATCGGCGCGGACGCGCTCGGTCACTTCCAACCGGCGCGCGCGCGGGATGAGCGGCTCCGGCGCTTGCGCGAAAACATCGTACGGCGCGTACCGCATCTCGCGGCCCAGTTCCAACACATCGCGGAAACCGGCGGTGGTGATGAGGCCCGTGCGCGCGCCTTTACGCTCGATGATGGCGTTGATGACCAGCGTGGTGCCGTGAATGATTTCTTCAAGCCGCGCTTCATAGCCGGGCAGTTGCTTGCCCAAGCCGAGGATGCCTTCCTCCATCGCGTCCGACGGGTCGCGCGGGGTGGTGAGGCATTTGTAGGTGAAGGTCTGGCCGGTGGCGTCGTCGAGCAAAACAAAATCGGTGAATGTGCCGCCGATGTCAATACCGAGGCGCATGAAAACTCCAGTGATCAGTTATCAGTGAGTCAGTAATCAGTGAGTGGTAAGTGGTTAGATGATTCCGCGCGAGCGGAGGCCGGAGATTTTCTCGGCGCTGAAGCCCAGCGCGCCGCCGTACACGGCCTCGTTGTGCTCGCCCAGACGCGGCGGAAATTCCAAATCGTCAATCTCGTCATCGTTGACCTGCGCGGGCGGCGGCAGAACGATTTCGGTTTGGGTGCGAGGGTCAGTGGCGCGCACAAAATTTTTCTTCAGCATAGGCTCCTCCAACACATCCGGCAGGGTGTTCACTTTGGCAATGGGCACGCCGATACCAGCGAGAGCAGTGATCAAGTCATTAGTGATCAGTGAACGAGTGCAAGCGGCGATGCGTTCGTTGAGTCGGCTCACATCGGCGATGCGGCCGGCGTTGCGCGTGTACAAGTCATCGGCCAATGATTCAAAGCCGGGCAAGCGCGTGAGGGCTTCCCACTGCCTATCGTTGCCAACGGCGATATAGGCGTAGCCATCGCGCGTGGGGTACACGGCGACGGGCGCGAAGAATTGATGCGTGTTGCCGCGCCGCAGAACCGGCTCGCCCAGCGCGGTGAGCATGAGCGGGTTGGCCATCCACACGGCGGCGGAGCGGAGCATGGAGATGTCAATGCGTGAACCGACCCTCACCCCTTCCCCTCTCCCAGTGGGAGAGGGGTTAGGGGTGAGGGCGCGTTGGTATAGCGCCTTCATCACCGCGCCGTAAGCGTGTTCCGCCGCGCCGAGGTCTACCATCGGCAGGCCGAAGACCAATGGCTCGCCCTCCGGTTCGCCGGTGAGCGCCATCCAGCCGGCGCGCGCTTGCAGAACCGGGTCGTAGGCCGCTTCATCCGAGTCCGGGCCAAAGCCGGTGATGCCGAGCCAAATCAACTCAGGCCGAATGGCGCGGAGCGTTTCGTAATCAATGCCGAGTTTGGCGTACGATGAGGGGCGATTGTTGGTGGCGAAAATATCCACCGAGAGATTAGAGATTAGAGAGTGGAGAATGGCGCGGCCTTCGGCTTCGGCCAGATTTAGCGTGATGGCTTCTTTGCCGCAGTTGTTGGGCAGGAAGTAACTCGCCAGCCCGTCTTCATCGAGGAACTTGCGCCCGACGTAGCGGTTGGGGTCGCCGCGGCCCGGCGGCTCGATGCGAATGACCCGCGCGCCCTCCCGCGCCAGCCGTTGGGTGAGGAATGGGAGGGTGGTGGCTTGTTCGAGGGAGAGGACGGTGAGGTTAGAGAGTGAAGTCATAATCGAGAATAGTAAGTGGTAAATAGTAAGCGTCTTTACCACTTACCACTCACGATTTGCCACTTACTCATTGCTCATCACCCGCCAGCGCAGTTCTCTTCCGTTCAGCGCGGCCAGCACTTCTTCGGCAATCATCAGTCCGGCGCGCGATTGCGCTTCGTGAGTCTGCGCGCCGACGTGCGGCGTGGCGATGACTTTGGGATGGGCGGCGATGGACCCGGCCGGCGGCGGCTCGGCGGCAAACACATCGAGCGCGGCCCCGGCCACCTGCCCCGAATCCAACGCAACCTTCAACGCTTCCTCGTCCACCACGCCCCCGCGCGCCGCGCAGATCAGCCGCGCGCCTTTTTTCATCCTCGCAAATTGCGCTGAGCCGATCATGCTTTTTGTGTCGGCGGTGAGCGGCAGATGCAGAGAGATGTAATCGGATTGGGCGATGGCTTCGTCGAAGGAAACGGAATCGGCGCCCCGCGCGCGAATCTGTTCGTCGTTGAGATACGGGTCGTAAGCGATCACCGTCATCCCCAGCGCTGCCGCGCGTTTGGCCGTCTCCGCGCCGATGCGCCCGAGTCCGAGAAGCCCCAACGTTTTGCCGTTGAGTTCCACGCCCATGAACGCGCTCTTCTCCCATTTCTCTTGCTTCATCGAAGCGTCGGCGGCGGGGATGAGGCGGGCGAGGGCGAGCATGAGGCCGAGCGTGTGTTCGGCCACAGATACCGACGCGGCCAGCGGGCTGTTGACGACGATAACGCCCTTGGCAACGGCGGCGGCCACGTCAATGTTGTCCACGCCCACGCCCGCGCGCCCGATCACTTTGAGTTTCGATCCGGCGGCGATCACTTTCGCGTTCACTTTAGTGCGCGAGCGCACGACAAGCGCGTCGTACTCCGGCAGAGCGGCCAGCAACTCGTCGGCGGTGATTTTGGAGTTGACCGTGACTTCACCGCCGGTCTTCAGCAATGCAATACCGTCATCAGAGAGTCCGTCGGAAACCAAAATTTGGTGTGTCATTATTAACTCGGCAAGTGGCACGTAGCAGGTAGCATGTGGCAAGTAGCCTATGACAACTACTTGCTACTTGCTGCCTGCCACTTGCTACCCATTCTTTCGCTGAAACTCGGCCATGAACTGCGCCAGCGCCTCCACCGACTCGGCCGGGAGCGCGTTGTACGTCGAAGCCCGAAGGCCGCCCACCGAGCGATGCCCCTTGAGTCCGATCATTCCTTCCTTCTCCGACTCTTTGGCAAACTTCTTTTCCAACTCTTCCGACTGCAAACGGAAGGTGATGTTCATACGCGAGCGGCTGTCGGCGCGGGCGTGCCCGCGATAGAAGCCGCCGCTGTCGTCGATGGTTTTGTACACCTTCGCCGCTTTCGCCTCGTTGCGTTTGGCGATCTCTTCCACGCCGCCGAGCGCCTTGAGCCATTTGAGCACCAGCCCCAGCATATAAATGCCGAAGGTGGGCGGCGTGTTGTACAACGATTTGTTTTCGGCCATCTGCTTGTAGTCGAGCATGATGGGCAGTTTGGCCGGCACGCGCTCCAACAGATCGTTGCGAAGGATCACCAGCGTGACTCCCGACGGGCCGAGATTCTTTTGCGCGCCCGCGTAGATCAACCCATATTTCTTCACGTCGAACGGGCGGCTGGCAATGTTGGACGACATGTCGCAGAGCAACGGCACGCCGTCGGGCGGAGTCGGCTCGGCCTCCGCCGGATACTCCACGCCGTGAATCGTTTCGTTAGAGGTGAAGTGCAGATAGGCCGCTTGCGGATCGAGATCGAGCGCGGCCTGCGCCGGAACGTGATTGAAGTTGTCTTTCTCGGTGGAGGCCGCCACGCGGATGCGCCCACGCTTCTCGGCTTCTTTGATCGCCGCTTTGCCCCACGCGCCGGTATTGATGTAGTCGGCGGAGCCATCGGCAGGGATGAGGTTGCGCGGCGCCATCGCAAACTGCAGAGTCGCGCCGCCCTGCAAAAACATCACGCTGTAATTTTCGGGGATGCCCAACAGCGATCGCAGATCGGCTTCGGCAGTGTTGATAATCTCTTCGAAATGCGCCGAGCGGTGGCTCATCTCCATCACCGACATGCCGCTCTCGCCGTAATTCAACATTTCGTCTCGCGCCCGTTCGAGCACGGGCCGGGGCAGCACGGCTGGCCCGGCGTTGAAGTTGTGAACTCGATCCATTTCAATTTCCTTCCATTGAGTTTTATAACCGCACCGGCTCTCGAAACTCCCCGAACACCTGCTTCAGCGTCTTCGTGATCTCGCCCAGCGTGGCATAAGCGCGCACCGCGTCCATCATCGCCGGCATCACATTCTGCCCGTTGGCCGCCGCCTCGCGCACCTTTTCCAGCGCCGCCTCCGCCGCCCGCCCGTCGCGGCTGGCGCGAATGGCATTCGTTCGGCGGATGGCATCCTCGGCCTGCTCCACTTTATATTCGTGCAGCTCCACATCCCTCTGCTCCTCTTCCATGCGATAGCGATTGACGCCGACTTTCGGAATCGACCCATCCTGCAACCCCCTCTCGAACTTCAATGCCTGATGCGCCACCTCACGTTGCGCCGCCCCCTCGCTCACCGCCCGAACGATGCCGCCCATCTCCCCGTCCACCCGATTCATCTCGGCCACGATGCGCTTCTCCATTTCGCTCGTCAGCCATTCCACGTAATACGATCCGCCCAGCGGATCCGCTGTGTCGCACAGCCCCATCTCCTCCACCAAAATTTGCATCGTCCGCAGAGAGATGAGCGCCGCCTTTTCGGTGGGGATGGTGTAGGCTTCGTCATACGAACACAGCGCCATCGTCTGCGCGCCAGAGAGGGCCGAGATGAGGGCGTAATACGCGCCGCGCACGATGTTGTTCTCCGGCTGTTCGATGGTGAGGCCGCCGCCGCCGCCGCCGGCGATCATCTTCATCTGCATCGTGCCCGGCTTCTTCGCCCCGAACTCATCGCGCAGAATCTTCGCCCACAGCTTCCGCCCGGCGCGGAACTTCGCCACTTGCTCCCACAGATTTCCAAAAATATCGAAGTTGAATGAGAGTCGCTCGGCAAAGTCGTCAACGTGGAGGCCGCGCCCAATGGCTTCGCGGATATAAGCGCGGGCGATGCAATACGCATAGGCGATCTCCTGCACCGGGTTCGCGCCGCTTTCGCGGATGTGATAGCCGCACACGCTCACCGGGTAATACTTGGGCGCATGGCGCGCGCAGAATTCGACGGTGTCGGTCACCAGCCGGATGCCGTGCTCCACCGGGAACACCCACGCTCCGCGCCCGATGTATTCTTTCAGAATATCGTTCTGTGCGGTGCCGCGAACTTCGGCCAGCGGCACGCCGTGCTTTTCAGCCACCACAAAATACATGGCCATGATGGGCGCGGCCACCGCGTTGATGGTGAGCGACACGCTGATCTTGTCGATCGGGATTCCATCGAAGGCCGTTTCCATATCGGCCAACGTGTCCACCGCCATGCCCACCCGCCCCACTTCGCCTTCGGCTAACGGGTCGTCGGAGTCCAGCCCCATTTGCGTCGGCAGATCGAAAGCCACATTGAGCGCGTTCTGCCCGTTGCCGATGAGGAACTTGAATCGCTCGTTGGTTTCGGCGGGCGTGCCGAACCCGGCATATTGACGCATCGTCCACGGGCGAGCGCGGTACATGAGCGGATGAATGCCGCGCGTGAACGGGTACTCGCCCGGCCTGCCAACACCCTCGATGTTGCTAATGTCTTGCGGCCCGTACACGGGTTTGATCGGGATGCCCGACTCTAGAATCACGTCGCGAGTTTTTTCCGACATAATCACCTCATGCGGCTATGATACAATCCACATCAATGGCTGTCCGTTTCACTCGTCATGCGCGGGAGAAATTCGATATTCTCGCCGAGCATAAGTTTGTGGTTACGGAAGCGCAAATTATCGACACTGTGAATTCGCCCGACATCGTCGAAACGGATCGGGACCTGTCCATTGCTCAAAAGGGTTTCGACGAGAAACACGTACTTCGGGTTGTGTTTCGGGTCGAGAACGACGACAAAGTGATCATTACATTCTATCCCGGCAGAAGGCGGCAGTATGAAAATTAATTACGACCGCGAAGAAGACATCCTCACCATAGAACTCGATGCGTCGGCTTCCATTGATCACGCCGGGCATGTTGGATCCGTCATCCTTCACCTCAGCCCGGATGATCGTCCGGTGTTGCTCGAAATACTCCGCGCCAGCGAATTCCTTTCGGGGTTGGTGAAGGCCTCCATGCGTTCGGAAACAATAACGGTTTAACTCAACCCTTCAGCGACTCCCCCGCCTTCAGCCCCCGCTCGAACGCCTTTCGATTGAGTTCCTTCACTTTTGCGGGAACGCGCGCCTCAATCGCCTTCCATGCCGCATCGGGCCTCACGATGCCGGTGAGCGCAATCACCGCGCCGAGCGCCACCGAGCTCGACAGCACTTCGTTCCCCAATTCAACCTTGGCGATTTCCACAATCGGCAGGCGATGCACGTAACGGCCATTCTCGTTCACGTTCGGCACAAGGTTAGCATCTATCAGCAGAACGGCGTCATCGGCCAAGCCGTTGGCGTATTTGTTGTACGACATTTGCGCGAGGGCGAGGAAGAAATCAATCTTCGTCGCGCGCGGGAAGAGGATGGGCAAGTCGGAAATGATCACATCCACTTTGGTGGGGCCGCCGCGCACCCGCGAACCGTACTGCGGGCTTTGCACCGCGAAGCGTCCTTCGTGCAAAATGGCGGCCTCCGCCAGAATCGCCCCGCCCAGAATCACCCCCTGCCCGCCCTCGCCGGAGAACCGAATCTCGTAACGGTCTCTTCTAATGCTCATGCTGAACTTTCTCCACAAACTTCGCCCACTGCGCTGTATATTCGGGGCGCTCCTTTTTGGATAGCACGCCCACCACAAACTTGCCTTCGAGGTCTTCGAGAGGCAGCACTTCGATCACGTCTTGATCCACGCAACACTGGCGAATCCAATTCACCATCTCCGGCGCTTCGGGATGTTTGTTGCGGCGGCCAAAGTTCACGTGGCAATTGCTGATCACTTCGACGACGGATGTGCCTTTGTGCTCCAAGCCCAGCCGGATCATTTCGGTGAGATGTTTGAGGTTGGCCACGGTCGAGCGGGCGACGAACGTGGCTCCCGATGCCTGCGCCATTTCGCAGATATCGAATTGCGGCTCCAGCGTGCCATAGGGCGCGGTGGGCGCCCAACTGTTCGCCGGAGTCGTCGGCGAGAACTGGCCGCCGGTGAGACCGTAGGTGAAGTTGTTGGCGACGATGAGCGTGATGTCAATGTTGCGGCGGCAAGTGTGGATGAAATGATTGCCGCCAATCGCCATCGAATCGCCGTCGCCGCTGACCACAATCACGTGCTTGTCGGGGCGCGAGAGTTTGAGGCCGGTGGCGTACGGCAGGGTGCGCCCGTGCGGCGTGTGCAGGGTGTTGCAGTCGATGTACGACGACATGCGCCCCGAACAGCCAATGCCCGAAATGATCGAAGCGTCATTGTTGCCGATGCCGCAGTCGGTCATCGCGCGGATGATGGCCTTCATCAAATTGCCAAGCCCACAGCCGGAGCACCATTGCGTGGGCATCTTGTCGTTGCGGAGATAGGTCTCGTAATTGAAACTCATATCGGTTGGCGGATAGCGATTGGCAGATAGCGGATAGCCATTTGCCATCCGCCATCTGCTATCTGCTATCCGCTATCACACGCTCATTTGATACACGGCTTTCTGCGGCAGGGTCACTTTGCCCTCGAGAAATTCGCGCACGGTGAGGACGATCTCTTCCGGGTCAATCGGCTGGCCGCTCACTTTGTGGATTCCGACAATCGGCACGTCGCGGATGCCGCGCTCCACTTCGCGGATCATTTGCCCCATATTCATCTCGACGACGAACAGCGCCTTCGCATGGGACACCGCCTTCACCAGCGCGGCTTCGGGGAACGGCCAAATGGTGATGGGGCGGAAGAGGCCGACCTTGATTCCGGCGGCGCGCAATTCGGCGATGGCCGCCCGCGCCGAGCGGGCCGCCGCGCCGTAAGCGAAGATGGCAACTTCGGCATCGGCCAAACCGTCCTCTTCCCATTCCATGATGTCGTCGGCGTTGGCCGAAACCTTGAGCATCAATCGCCGCAGTTGGGCTTCGGCGAGATCGGGGTCTTCGGTGGGGAAGCCGGTTTCGTCGTGTGTGAGTCCGGTGACGTGGTATCGGTATCCTTCAAAGAAGTTTGCCATCGGCGGGACGAGTTCGGTCTTCACATCGTAGGGCAAGTATTGATCGGGCGCCACATCCGGCTTGCGGCGATCAATGATCGTCAATTCACTCGCATCGGGAATCTCGACGCGCTCGCTCATGTGGCCGAGCAGTTCATCCGAAAGCAGAATGACGGGCGTGCGATATTTTTCGGCCAGGTTGAAGGCGCGCACCGTTTGCCAATACATCTCGGTGAGGTCGGCGGGATAGAGGGCGATGATAGGATGATCGCCGTGCGTTCCCCAACGGGCCTGCATCACGTCGCCCTGCGCCGGGAGGGTGGGCAACCCGGTGGACGGGCCGCCGCGCATGACGTTGACGACGACGCACGGCACTTCGGCCATGCAGGCGAAGCCGAGATTCTCTTGTTTGAGCGAGAAGCCGGGCCCGGAGGTGGCCGTGAGCGCCTTCATGCCGCCGAGGCTCGCGCCGATGATCGCGCCCATCGATGCGATCTCATCTTCCATTTGAATGAACACGCCGCCCACTTTCGGCAGCTCTTCGGCCATCACTGCCGCGATCTCGGATGAAGGAGTGATGGGGTAGCCCGCATAGAATCGGCATCCGGCGGCGATGGCCGCCTCGGCGATCACTGCATTACCGGACATGGATTCGATCTTCACTTCTTCTCCCTTTCCAACAGCCTGCCCCACTCCTCATCGACTCGTTGCTGGATGTGTGCGAGCATGTGCTCGTTGCCTGCTTTGAACAAGTGGCCGAAGCGTCCCTGCCGTTTGAGATATTCCACCACCGGCTTCTTTACGTTGGGGCGGAAGGTGAGCCGGAACTTGCCATTCTCGATTTCGAACAACGGCCAGAAGCACGTTTCCACTCCGAGACGGGCCAGCACTTGCGACTCTTCCGGCTCCGACTTCCATCCCAATGGGCACACCGACAACACGTTGATGAATGCCGGGCCTTTTGCCTCCAACGCCTTGCTCACTTTGCGCGTGAAGTCCATGTAATAGCCGGGAGAGGCGGTCGCCACGTAGGGAATGTTGTGGGCGGCGGCAATGGCCGTGAGGTCTTTGCGTTCTTCTTGCTTGCCCTGAATCATCACGCCCGCCGGGCTGGTGGTGGTGTTCGCGCCGAAGGGCGAAGCCGACGAGCGTTGAATGCCCGTGTTCATGTATGCGCCGTTGTCGTAGCAAATGTAGAGGAAGTCGTGGCCGCGCTCCAACGCGCCGGAGAGCGATTGCAGGCCGATGTCATACGTGCCGCCGTCGCCGCCGAGAGCGATGAATTTGATGGGCTTGTCATTCTTTCGCGCCGGCAAGTCGCCGCGGCGCTTCATGGATTTGTAGGCGGCCTCGACTCCGCTGATGGTGGCCGCCGCGTTCTCGAAGCCGTTGTGAATCCATGGCACGCGCCACGCGGTGTATGGGTACACGCTGGTGCACACTTCGACGCATCCCGTTGCGTTGGAGACGACGATGGGATAGTCGGTGGACATGAGCATTTGGCGGATGATCACGCCCGCGCCGCACCCGGTGCAGAGGCGGTGCCCCGGCGCGACCATTTCTCCCCGCGAAGTAATTTCAAGAAGGGCAGAGGATGGCATAGTTGGCCTTTATCGTTTGGCCGTTTCCAGCAGGAATGCTTCAAGCAGTGAATTGAACTGATCGGGTTGTTCCCAGTGAGGCGCGTGGCCTGCGTCACGGACAATTTGCACTGCGCCGCGCCATAAAGTCGGCATCTTCAGTGCGCTGATGTACGCCCCGTTGACAAGCTGCTCGTGTTCGCCATGAAGGACGGCCAGCGGCGCGGAGAGGTTAGCGACAATCGCAATCTCGTCCGTGTAACCATCGGGGCGAATGCTCGCGGCCATCTGCGCCCGCGCTTGCCCGTCGGTGCGGCGAATGTCGTCCAAAAAGAAATCGGGAACGGGCGAACCCGGCTTGAACATCGCCGCCGCGAAACCAGCCGCCTCATCTTCAGTCAAATCGGGCTTGAATGCAGCGCCCATCGCCGGGTTGGGCAGAAACGCTTCGGTCATTGCCGGAGGAAACGCCAGCGGCGGCGTGCCGAAGATCAGCCACCCGGCGGCCTTCGGCAGTTGGGCAGTGGCTTCCAGCGCAATGTGGCCTCCCAAACTCCAACCCACGAACACCGCTTCGGTGAGGTTCAGTTGTTTGGCAACTTCCGCCACGACGCGGGCATAACCGGGCATCGAATAGGTAGCGGGATCAGAGGCGGGCGACGACTGCCCGTGTCCGGGCAGATCCATCGCTGCCAGCCGGAACTTTTCGCCCAGTGCGCCCTCCAACTGGCGCTGATACGAGCGGCTTGAACAGGAGTTTCCGTGAATGAGAAAAGCGGCAGGCTTCCCCCTGCCTTTGCTCTGATACACAGCGATTGAATCGGCGCCGACTTTCAATATGTCTGCTTGCATCATCTCCTCCTCGTGATAAGGAACTGAATCCCGTCTTACTCTCTCACTCCAACCAATCTGAATTTCACCGGTCGGTCGCTATCGAGTTCATCGTATATCTCGCGTATCTCATCCCGCGCCACCGCTCGCCCGCCCAATCCGAACACGCGGCTGACGACTTTGGGCGCGCCGCACTCGGCGTTGCGCAAAGCAGATTGCACTTCGGTGAAGAGGGGGCCGCCTTCCGCGCCGAACGACAGCGCGCGATCCATCACCGCCACCGCGCGCAGGCCTTTCAGCGCGTCCACCAATTCTTGCGCGGGGAACGGGCGGAAGACTCGCGGGCGAAGCAGGCCCACTTTACGGCCCTCGGCGCGCAGGGTGTCCACCATTTCTTTGACGATGCCCGCCGTCGAAGAGAGCACCACGATGGCGGTCTCGGCGTCCTCCATGCAGTATGTGTCTATCATTCCGTATGAACGCCCGAACCGCTCGCCGAACTCTTTATCGATCTCGCAGATGACGCGGGCGGCGTTTTGCATGGCGAGCACTTGCTGATACTTGTGCTCGGTGTACGAGTCGGGCAGATCGTTGGGGCCGTAGGTGATCGGGTTGTCCACGTCGAGCAACGAATAGCGAGCGTGATACGCGCCGACGAAGTCGCGCGCTTCGGCGTCGCCGAGCAGTTCCACGTTTTCGCTGGTGTGGGTGGTGAGGAATCCATCCATGCAAGTCATCACCGGCAGAAGCACATCGGGATGCTCGGCGATGCGAACGGCCTGCAGTATATTGTCGTAGGCTTCCTGCGCGGTCTCGGCGTAAATCTGAATCCAGCCCGAGTCGCGCGCGCCCATCGAATCGGAATGATCGCAGTGAATGTTCAGCGGGCCGGAGAGGGCGCGGTTGCCCACCGCCATCACTACCGGCAAACGCAAGCCGGAAGCGATGTACAACACTTCCCACATCAGCGCGAGGCCGTTGGCCGAGGTGGCGGTGATCACGCGCGCGCCCGCCGCGCTGGCGCCCACGCAGGCGCTCATCGCCGAATGCTCCGACTCGCACGGCACGAGTTCGGTCTCCATCAGCCCATCGGCCACGAACTGCGCCACCTCTTGCATGATCTGAGTCGTGGGCGTGATGGGGTACGCCGCGCACACATGCGGATTGATCTGCCGGATGGCTTGGGCGACGGCGATGTTGCCGGTGAGCGCTTTGGCGCTCCGCATCGCCGCGCGCGGAGCGACACGGGTTTCAGGGGGTGCGGTCACCACATCGAGCATCGGTTTGTCCTTCGTTTTTCGTCTTGCTGTTTTCGTCGTCACAGCGTGGCCCCGAATTGCGATTCAGCCACCATCGTAATCGCCTTCACCATCGGCGGGCACTCCTGCGCGCACATGCCACAGCCTTTGCAGTGCTCGTAATCGAAGCCCACCATTTTGCCGCCGTTGATGAGGATAGCCGAATCGGGGCAGGAGATCCAACAATGCAAACAGTGAACGCACGCTTTGAGATTCAGCAGCGGGCGTTTGCCGCCTCCGCGCCACTCGCCAGTGAGGTAGGCCACCGACGTTCCGCCTTCGGGGATCACACCGCCGAGAGGGAACGACTTCCATCCGCCGCGCTTCACGTCAATCATGGTTGTTCTCCTTCGTAGGCTCCCGCATCGCACACTGCGCTGGCATCGGCGAGTCGGGGCGCGCCCAAAATATCCACAGGCGGGCAGAGGCTGTTATCGCCCGCGTCAATGGCCGGACTGCCGGAGCCGGGACTCATTCCGAACTCCATTCCCGACAGGGGACCGACGAGCAACGGGTCGGCGCACACATCATGCGCGCCCGATGCGGTGAATTCGCCCGTCGCGCCACACTCGATGTTCTTCGTGTTGTGAACGATGTTGTAATCCGAATCGAGTTTGAGAGTTCCACAACCTTCTTAATAAAACAAAAAGGTGATGTCCGACGGATCGAAAAAGTCCGAGTCCCCCAGAAAGATAGTGTTGCGCGCCGCGATGGCCTCCGAGCCGTTGCATTGAAAACCCTCGCGTGGGCCCGCTCCCACCAAACCATCCCCCCGTCCGTAAATGGTGGAGTTCACAATGGAGGCCGCCTCGCCGCCAGTGAAGACGATGGTCGGCGTGTTGCCGAGCGCGCGGCAGTGATCCACCCAATACGTGAATGGCTGATCCTCGAAGAAAGCGCAGTTGCCCACCAGCACACTGTTGGTGATCGTCATTCCGCCGCTCACTTTGATCTGATTGCCCGCGTTGCCCTCGGCGCGCACGCGGCTGAGGGTGACGCTTCCGCCCAATGTGTGATACAGAAGGTCCAATCCGTCGGATGTGTTGTGAAGGAAAGCCGAGTCTTCGATGATCCAATCGCCGGCCGTCTCGCCCGTGCCCACGCCGTCACCGTATCCTCCGGCCTCTTGCCCCCAACAGCCCGTCGGCTCGCCTTGGGGATACGTTTCGCCGCACCCATTCCACCCGACAACCCAGCGGCGGAAGATCAGCGTGCCGGTGTTCGAATCGGGGCCGTCGTCCCACAAATCGCCATCCCAACCCACCGATCCATTTCCGGCAATGCGCACGTTCTCCACCGTCCAATCCTTCAATCGCCCGGCGTGGACTCCGCCGGAGGCGAGGCCGTGAATGTTGAGGTCGCGCAGATGCACGTTGGCCGAATCTTCGGCATGCAAGCCATACGCCGCCCAATCGCCGTACGGCGGCGTGTCGCGTTCGCAAGCCAAGCCGCCCGTATGATTCTCGACACACGGCGAGCGATCGGTGATCTCGAAACACGACATTTCGACGTTGCTCGCGTCGGTGAGATTGACGATGAACCACGGCCTCCCCGATCCCCACAGCTCGGGCGGGGCGCCGCATTCCGAATCCCAACCGGCGCCGAGAATGCGCGTGGGGTGATCGGAGTCGGGACCGGCGGGGATGGGCGGCATGAGGCAATCGAACGATCCACCTTCATCGCAGTTTTCTGATCCGGGCGCGCCGAATCCCATTTTGTATTCGCCGCTGGCAACGATAAGCGTGTCGCCGCCGGCCATGCGCGGCGTGCCGCCGGGCGGCAGTGCGCGAAAGGGATGATCCCACGCGCACGCTTGGCTCGTTCCACTACCGGCGTACGGCGCATCGGCGAGGCCGGTGCATTGCTCATCACTGCCTCCATCGGGGCGAACGTAATACACAATGCCGGATAATGGTGGCCGGGTCAGTATCGGTGTCGGCTCGGGCGCGGGGTGAGTCGGCGCCGCAGTATCGACGGACGGGATCGCGGTGTCCGTTGCAATCGGAGTCGCCGGAGCGGTTCCGGATCCAAAGTTGCAAGCGAGTATCGCCATCATCAACGGCAACGTGAGTCGCAACAGCGTTTGCCGAAACATGGCTCAGCCCTTCACTTCCTCGAACGCTCGCCGAATGGCTTCGAGATTTCCCTCGACTACTTGCCGTTTGAACTTGTTGCCGAAACTCTTTTCAGTTTCGTTGAGGAGCGTGTCCAGTTGTATGACGCCCGTCACTTTTGCCACCGCGCCGAGCATGGGCGTGTTGGGCTTGCGCAAGCCAATGGTGTCCTGCGCGATGCGCGAAGCGTCCACCGTGTACACTGCCCCCTTCACGCCCAACACTTTCTTCGCTTCCTCGGGCGACTTGGCCGAGTTGACGATGAACACCGAGTCGTCTTCCGCGCCCTCGATCACTTCTGCTCCGGCAAGCGACGGGTCCACGATAATAATCACCTTCGGGTGTTCGACGATGCCGCGCGCGCGGATCGGCTCATCGGAGATGCGATTGTAGGCTCGGATGGGCGCGCCCATCCGCTCCGGCCCGTAATCGGGAAAAGCCTGAATGTGTTTGCCTTCGGCAATGGCGGCGTCGGCCAGCGCCTTTGCGGCGGTCACTGCGCCCTGCCCGGCTCGCGCGTGCCAGCGAATCTCAAACATGGATCACCTCACACGACGACCGCGGTCACGCGGATGCAAAAATCGGGGCAGGCATCTTCGCATTGCGCGCAGCCGGTGCACATATCGGGGTTTGCCACCCGCGCCACTTTCCCGGCCAGCCGCGAGATGTCGGCAGTCATTTGCAGCACGTGCTGAGGGCAGGCGTTGACGCACAGCTCACAGCCCGTGCATAACGATTGAATGATTCGCACTGGCGGCTCCATACCGACTCCTTTTGCCAACTGCTTCCATCGCGCGCGCTCGGCGAGGACGCTGATGAACGCCGATCTATTTTGACCTCCAGTATCAGCGTTCATCAGTCATTTCAGCGTTGTCTGCGTTCCCATCACCCGTCAACTTATTCGGCTTCCCTCTTGCCTGCGTTCTCGCGGATAAACGCGGCAATATCGTCGAAGCGGCTGCTGCTGGGGAATACGGCGGCCACGCCCAATTCTTTCAGCGGCGCGAAGTCGCGTTCCGGAATGTTGCCGCCGATGAGCACCAGCACATCGTCCATCTTGGCCGCGCGCAATTGCGCCATCAACTTCTTCGAGATCGGCAGATGTGCGCCGGAGAGCACCGAGAGGCCGATCACATCCACATCTTCCTGTATGGCCGCCTCGACGATCTGCTCCACCGTTTGATGCAGGCCGCTGTAAATGACCTCGAACCCGGCATCGCGCAGGGCGAGCGCCACCACTTTGGCGCCGCGATCGTGGCCGTCGAGGCCCGGTTTAGAGACGAGAACACGGATACGGCTCATAATTCCAAACTCCAAAACTCAAACTCCCAACTCTACCCGCGAAAGTGTCGGCCCAATTCCGAAGCATAGGTTGAGCCGACTTTGTCGGCGTTCTGCGCCAGCCACTCGGTCAGTTTCGTCTTTCCCGTCGGCGGCCTCTTCGAGACGAGCAGGCCGGCCATCAGCCCGTCCACTTCCTCTTTCGTCAGCACCACGTCACTCACAAACAGCCCGATCACTTGCGAGGCGAGCAGGGCCAAGCCCGGCGGCATGTGCAGAATCGCCACATTGCGTTTGATGGAGCGAGCGATGATCCGCACCAGTTCGTCGAAGGTGAAAATCTCCGGGCCGACGGCGTCAACGTGCATGTTCTCGGTTCGGCTTCCAGCGTCCACCATGAGGTCGGCCATATCGTCTATGAAGATCGGCTGAATGCCGTAATCGCCTTTGCCCGGCACGCCGAAGGCCGGGAAGCGGCGCGCGATCCAGGCGATGTTGTTTATCAGCACGTCATGCAAACTGTAAATCACTGTCGGGCACACAATGGCATGCGATAGCTTCGACTCGCGGATGAACTGCTCCAACTTCCCTTTGCCGCTGTAATATGGCAACGGCGAATTGGGGTCGGCGTTGGCGATGCTCACATGCACCAAGCGCGAAACGCCGGCCGCCTCCGCCGCGCGCACCAGCGTCTTCGTGTTTTCCACTGCCTGATCGAAACTCGTCGCGCCGTGAGTGAAGCGCACCCAATAGGTGTTGTACACCACCGATGCGCCTTCGAGACTCTTGGCCAGCGCCTCCGGCTTGTCGAAGTCGAACGGCAGGGCGACGACTCGGCCCGCAAACGGATTCGGGCGATCTGGATGGCCGGTCAGAGTCTTGACCGCGATCCCTTTCGCCAACAACCGCTCAGTGATATAGCGCCCGGTGTAACTGAATGCGCCCGTGACAACATGAGTCTCGCTCACACCAATTCTCCGCTCTCTAATTCACTTTGACGACTAATGCCGCCGCCGTGTCGCCGGCCGCACAACCGGTGAACAGCCCATAGCCGCCGCCGAGCAAAACCAGCTCTTCGATCAGTTCAATCGTCAATCGCATT
>Ga0194120_10001571_pt1 | contig 41235 bp, 34 predicted proteins | sample TA2MahCa65mmetaG_FD_148642 | JGI IMG/M metagenome (GOLD analysis project Ga0194120, IMG submission 148642) | Freshwater microbial communities from Lake Tanganyika, Tanzania - TA2015019 Mahale Deep Cast 65m | ecosystem: Environmental > Aquatic > Freshwater > Lake | place: Tanzania: Lake...
AAGTTTTAGCGGCGTTTTTCGCTCCACAAATGATGGAACTTCATGGACTATGCTAAGTGCTGTTGGTGGGGGAGTAGTTAAACGAATTGCAATTAATTCGAGTGGACATTTATTTGCTGGTGTCGAGGGTTATGGTATGTATCGTTCGACAAATAATGGAAGTAGCTGGAGTCCGATTAATATTGGCTTAACCGATACATATGTAAATAGCATAATGATCAAGCCAAACAACGATATTCTGGTCGGAATGGCAACAGGTGGTCTATACAGTTCAACGAATAATGGGGATAATTGGATAAAAGTTAATACTACTACAACCATCAGTTACATCAATGTAATTCGAATAAATTCAAGCGGCATTTTATTCATAGGTAGTGGAAATGGTGGAGTGTATCGCTCTACTGATAATGGAATTAGCTGGACACAGATAGTGCCGGGAACATTTTATGCATCTGTTGCCTCTCTCATCATTAATGCAAGTGGAGAATTATTCGTAGGAACTATGAACGGCGGGGGTGTTTTTCGTTCAACAAATAATGGTGATAATTGGACGCAAATAAACAGCGGCATTACAGATTTGAGAGTCCAAGCTCTTGCTGTCAATAGAAATGGATATCTATTTGCTGGAACGTTTAATGCAGGAGTATTTAGATCGACAAATAATGGAAATAACTGGACCCAATTAAATTCAGGTTTGAAGAGCAATCAAGTTTGGGATTTTACTTTTAATGATGCAGGTTATATTTATGCGACTACGAGCAGTGGTGGAGTTCATAAGAGCAATGAAACAACGACAGGTGTGGAGACAATTGATAGTGATATCCCAATTTCTTTTGTATTACACCAAAACTACCCCAATCCATTTAATCCAATAACGACAATCCGCTTTTCTATTCCAATTGCGAGTCTTATTTCTCTCAAAATTTATGATATGCTAGGCAGAGAAATCGAAACCTTGATCAATGAAGAATATTCTCCAGGCACATTTGAGACTAAATGGGAGGGAACGAAATATCAGAGTGGAGTATACTTCTGCAAGCTACTGACGAAAAACTTTTCACAAACAATAAAATTATTATTAACGAAATAAAAAAATCCGGGTTACCCATTTGAAAAATATTCTTTTATTTTTCTTCGAAGGAACTCCGAAGGAGTATGTGACTTTCGGTTGAGTTCATGAATTTTCCATCGATTTCTATTCCAATATCATGGATCATTAATTATTTGAAACTGATTAATTGCTTAAATTCAGAACATAATTATGGATTCTGAGTCCTTCATTTAATAACTTTATATAAGTATAGTATGAAAACTGAAAAACTTGATGTAATCGCATTCGGTGCGCATCCGGATGATGTTGAACTCTCTATGGGGGGAACAATCATTTCACTCGTCGAACGCGGGCTGACAGTTGGAGTCGTTGATCTTTCGCAAGGTGAATTGGGGACAAGGGGAAGCAAAGAAAAAAGAATGAAAGAAGCTTCTAGCTCCGCGAAGGTTTTGGGGATTGATAAACGGATCTGTCTTAAATTGAAAGACGGAGATATTAACTCAAGTGAATTATCTATTAAAAAAGTTGTTGATACGATTCGAACTTATCAGCCGAAGATTATTTTTGCTCCATATTTTAAGGACAGGCACCCCGATCATGAAAGTGCTGCACTGCTGGTGAAGAAAGCTTCCTTCTTTTCAGGATTGAAAAATTACCAAACCGGGAAAAAAAATCTGCATCCTTACCGTCCAAAAAAGCTCTTTTATTACATGCAGAGCTACACTTTTGAGCCGACATTCATTTACGATATCTCAAATTATTTCGAAGAAAAGATGGAGGCAATCAATTCGTACTCGTCGCAGTTTTATAATCCCCAAAGCGACGAACCGGAGACTTTCATCAGCCGACCTGAATTTATGAGCTACTTAAAAGCTCGTGCGGAATTCTACGGCTTTCAAATAGGAAAATCCTACGGCGAACCCTTTTTCTGTGAAGAGAGGATAGAGTTTGATTTCGACAATTTTCTTACAGATAAATTCCAATAAGCAATCAATTTTTTTGAAAAATATTATTTAAACTTGATAGTCCTATTTCATTTCCCTAAACTTGCCAGCACTTATGAGCTTTTATCCCCAGCCGAATGAATGGACGTGCGGTCCATTTGCTCTCAAATATGCTTTGGTAATGCACGGTCGGTTCGAGAATGAAATCGAAATTTCTCGCCGAGCTGGTGCACACTGGTGGAATGGAACAAATGAAATTTCACTTTCAAGGGCGGCACGATATTACGGATGCACGCTAAAATCAATTCGTCGGACAGAAGCCGAGAGAGCACGAAAAACTTTGAATAAATACCTCCGAAAAAAAATTCCATGTATTCTTTGCGTCGATGAGTGGAATCATTGGGTGACTGTCATAAACTACAGTCTGCAAAAGTACATTGTCGTTGATTCAGAGGAGTCGCCGGTGATTCAGATTTATTCATGGGCGCAATTGAGGCGCAGATGGGTGTACGACGATGACGAAACAGAGAAATCTTTATACGATCTCTATCCTTTGATTCCGAAATTCAAAAGGTTGTCAAAACCCAGATTCACTCTCCGCACCGCTCAGGAGCTTCGTAAGGAGAAAAATCAAGAGCTGGCGAAAAATTGGGATCATTACTTCAACGACTTGATAACAATTTGTACACCCAGAACTCCGTTATCAATAAATTACATTTCAATGAGCGAATTTCTTCGGCGGCGTTCAAAAATGATGATCGAGCAGGCCTCTTACTGGCATGGATTTCCAACGAAGAGCGAGCTTAGAGATCTGTTAAAGAGATTTGAATTTGTTGCAAAGATCTACGATCTCGTAATTGCCGAAGAAGATAAGTTCGAAGCTCTCTCCGCATTTTCTTCTATTCTTATGATGTACGCCTGCGGAAAGTACGGTATGAACAAAATTTATATTTGACCAGTTCTATGAAACGACACCCCAAAATTCTTCAAAAAGATAAAACCGGTTTGTTGGTTATCGATATTCAAGAACGTATTCTGAATGTCATGATGAAACACGAAACTTTAGTCGCAAATGTTAATAAACTGATCGGTGGTTTTAAAATTCTTCAACTTCCAATTTATTTCACTGAACAGTATCCAAAAGGATTAGGACCAACAACAGAATCCATTCTTCCAAATCTCCAGCCAGTTGAAGCAGTTCAAAAACTCACTTTCAGTTGTTCCGGTGCTGATGGATTGTTCCAAAAAATTAGAAATGACAAGCTTGAGCAAATAGTCGTGTGTGGAATTGAATCGCATGTTTGTGTAATGCAAACTGTTCTTGATCTTCTGGCAAGTGGTTTTCAGGTTAATGTTCCGATTGATTCAATATCTTCCCGGAAAGAAGCTGACTATCAAGCTGCATTGATGCGATTTCAATCTGAAGGTGCCATTATTACGTCAACTGAAGCTGTTCTATTCGAGCTATTGGAAGAATGCCGTTCAGATGAATTCAAGCAAATCTCAAAGCTTGTTAAATAGCTGAAACTTTTATTACTGCCGCGATTGTTCAGTAATCGAAACAGTTTTAACAACTTATTAAAGGAATTCTGATGAAATTATATGTATTGCTCCTATTCATTTGCGGTTTTATTCTTATTGGTTGTGAAGAAAAACCTCAGAACAATGCTGATCAATCGATGCAGAAAAAGGAATCTGAAGAAATATCCTCAGGCAATATTTCTACGCTGTCTTCCGATTCGATGAAAGTGCATGAACTTAAACAATCATCGGCAGAAACTGCTTCGTTAGTTTGTGTTGTAACTGGAGAAGAGGCAGACCCAGAAATGTTTACGGAGTACAATGGAAAGAAATATTACTTCTGCTGTGAAAAGTGTCAAAGATTGTTTTCAAAAAATCCGCATAAATATATAAACAAAAATTAATAACAAAAAAGCCCGTCAATTTAGTCATTTTGGCGGGCTGTTTATGAAATCCTATATTATTGTTTCGATTCCTTTCCTCTGCGTACAATCGAAACTATAAATCCAATGGTGAGAATTATCGTTCCGCCCCAAACTAAATTAATAAATGGTTTTACACTTGCATTAACTGCGAGAATTTCTTGTTTTACTGGAACAGGAAGTTTTTCAACAGTGTAAGGTGAAACAACCAAAGTCGCTTTACCTTTATCCGCACTTAGAGAGGCGAAGGTGATTGAAAGATTTGCATCTTTAATATCAACTGGAAAGTCTTTGCGTTCGCCATCTATGCTAATAAATTTTGGAGTTACCTTATAAACTTTGCCGTAATGTTTCACTTCAAGTTTGGCACCAATTGAAAATTCACCACCTTTCATCATGTTGCCGCGTGATGATTCATCGAAATCATAATCGACGAATAAAATTTCTGCTTCACCAAATTTAATTGTTTCACCGCGGGTGATTTCGAAGGTTTTTGAACTACTTTGCTGGTCTTGTGAGCCGTCTTCGTAAGAAATGGGTGATATGTAAAAATCACGTGTCCATTTTTGAAGAATGTCGGGATTTCGCATCAAGCCTTGATTAAAATCGCTGTAAAACATAACTGGCTGGACTAAATATTTTTTTCCATCTTTCTCCACATCAATGTTGAAGGAGAACTTTCCGTCTTCAGTCGGTTGGTAACCGGTGAATGTCATTTTGTAGCCAAGAGCTTCAGCTGGTTGATTCTTGATAAGATCAACGTCGACACTTGAATCATACTTCGCAGACGCAATCACGCCAATGAAGAAAAGTGCAATTCCCATGTGAGAAATATATGCACCGGCTTTTTGAAAATTCCCTCTGAAAACTTTGTAAGCGATTTCGGCATTTACGAAGAATGAAAATGCAGAACCAAATGCAAACAATATCATCATAAAGTCGTGGACGCCCAATATTACAAATAGAATGGTAGTAATTACGGCAGCTGATAAAGAGAATAGAGATTTTTTGAAGATATCCTGACCTTGGGTTTCCTTCCACTTTAAAATCAAACTAAATCCATTCAATAGCCCAATTAATATCGCAAGCGGTAAATTCATTTCATCATAAAAACTAATCTGAACAGACCTTCCAATAATTGGGGCAGAAGTTCCAACGAAAGTTACAGCAGCTGTTGCTCCTAAAGTTACTGCACCAGTGAACAATGCCATTTCGCGGGAGAGTAAATTTTCATAAGGCTTAGTTTGTTCTTTCAAATAGCTCCATCTGTAAATTAGAAGACCACCGCCGAGCAAAATAAAAGTCGCCATGAATATCATTAGAAGGAGATATGCAAAATAACCTGGATCGACAAAGCTATGGACAGAAGCATCACCTAGAACTCCGCTTCTGGTTAAGAAAGTGCTGTAAAGGACTAAAACAAAAGCAAGAATGCTAAGGATTAAATTTGTCTTGGCAAATCCGCCAATTCCGCCTGACGCTGAACTTTTCTTCTGAACCAGCATTGTATGAATAGCTGCAACTCCAATTATCCAGGGAATAAGCGAGGAGTTTTCAACAGGATCCCATGCCCAATAACCACCCCAGCCAAGAACTCCATAAGCCCAATATCCACCGAGCATAATTCCTAATCCGAGAATTATAGATCCAAATAGCAGCCAAGGAAAAGACTGTTTTACCCAGGTTACATATTCATTTTTCATTAATGCTGCAAAAGCAAATGAGAATGGTACTGACATTGCGGCGAATCCAATAAACAAAACCGGTGGATGAATCTGCATCCAAAAATTCTGAAGCAAAGGATTTAATCCTTTGCCATTAATAATGAATTCATTTAATGCAATACCATTCGATTTAAGGAGACCAATGAGCGAGGCGTCAATCTTTACAAATTGCTGCCCGGTTGAATTATCACTAAAAAAATAATTTTGAAGAAAAGGTAAATTAAAAAATTGCGAGCCGATAGTTCTTGCATCAGCAAAAAGTGCTTCTGACCAAACGAGAGCAAATGGATTTTTAACCATTGGAGTGATCATTAAAAGCAAGAAGGTTTGAACCAAACAATAGATAGACATTACTCTCGGTTCAAGATCGTCTCGTTTTGCCGTATACTGCTGCAAGAAAATTCCAATTACAGCTGTGAAAAGTGCCCATAAAAGGAAACTTCCTTCCTGACCTGCATAGAAAGTTGACATTAGTAATCCCAATGGTAAGGAAGTATCGCTGTAACTGTACACGTATTTGTATTCAAATTGATGCGTTACGATTAAGTAGAGCAAAAATGCACTTGCAAGAATGGTAGAGGTAGCCATCAAATGGAAAGATATACGAGCGAATCCTAAAGTATTTTTTGCTCCTCTAAAATTAAAGAAATACATCAAAGATGCGACTAACGCCGATAAAAATCCCAGCGTTGTTAAAATATTTCCGAACATATTATCTCCTAAATTTAAATACTGCTGTTTTGAACTTTTTGTCCCTCATACTTTGACGGACATTTAGTTAAAACATCAGAAGCTTGAAAATAGCCGTTTTCGAATTTTCCAGTAACAACTACACTTGTTGCGACTTCAAAATTGTTTGGTTTAATTCCTTTGTAAACAACTCTCATTTCGTTTTTATGCGCATCGCGGATATAAAACGAAAATGTTCTATCAGCCCGATTCTCTTCGTAAGCTTTTTCTCTAATCCAAGTTCCAGTCGCTTTGCAGGTTTTTCCCTCCTGCATAATCGTGGTAAAGTTACTTTCGTACTCAATATCTGTTTGTGTAAAATTATAAACCAGCACGGCGAGAAATACTATAATAATTGCTCCGCCTAAATAATATCGTGCTTTCATTAACTCTGTTCTCCTTCTTCAAGTTTCTTGACTTTCTTATCCAATTTATAAATAAATGAAAAAATACCGAGCCAAACTATCAATACAATTATCAATACAATGTAGAGAGAGTTGCTGCTTAAAAAATTATAGATTCCGTCCAATTGAACTCCTAACTAATTTCTTTTTGTGAATTAAACTCTAATTTTAAAATTCGATGTGCTAAGTTCCACATCCAAAAGAAAAGAATTGTAAAAGCAAATAAGGATGTGAAGAATACAACTCTCATATTTGGCGCCATCTTAAATTCAATAACTGGATTTGCGCTTGCTGCAATTTGTCCAGAAGCAGCATCGATTTCAAGTGAACCTGGATGTAATCCAATCATGATCCTTGGCATTATGAAAATAAAAAATGGTGTTGTAAGAAAAGCAATTATCGAATAAATGGCTGAGAGCCGTGCACGTTTTTCTTCATTATCAAGTGCTGAACGAAGAGCGAAGTATGCGCCATAAATTAATAGCAAGATAAAAATGCTTGTTTCTCTTGGATCCCAATGCCAGAATGAACCCCAATTGAATTTTGCCCAAACGGAGCCGGTGATTGTTGCCAATAAACAAAATACCAATCCCAAAGCTGCAGCTGAAACAGATTTTATATCGTCGTAATAATCTTTCTTACGCAGAAATCTAACCCCATAAAACATTGCCATCAGATAAGCGAGCACAGTAAGCCATGCAGTAGGAACATGAAAGAAAATAATTTTTGCTTTGTCTTCAAGTCCGGGGATGAGCGGGAATTCCCAAATTGAACTTGGGACATCGATAATTCGCGGCGAGATGCCAGCAATCATTACGAGTGCAATCAATAAGAAAAGTGAAAATTTCCACCAGTTATTTTTCATAATTTTTTCCGACAAAAGTAATCCTTTTGATTTGAAGTCGCAATCCTATTGCTAATCTCTCCAGATAATATCGAATACCATTATAGATGCAGTGATCATTATCACATCGTATGAAATTAAGACTAGAAATTCTGCTGAAGCTTCTGAGATTTGCACTCCCTCAACAGAAAATTTTGTCAATTCAATCAGCATCAGAATTAATGGCAGTAATACCGGAAAAGAAAGAACAGGGTAAAGTGTCCCTTTTGCATTTGCTTTGGAAATGATTGCAGCGATAATAGTTGATGAGGCAGCTATTCCAATATTTCCAAGTACAAAAGCATAAAAGAACATTTCGAAGTTACGAATAACAAAATCGTTGAATAATGTATAATAAAGTATTGTAATTATTGTATTGATGAAGAAGATCAGTACAAGATTAAAGAGCAGTTTCCCTAAGAGAATTGAAGTTGGATGTGCTATTAACGAAAGTATTAAAGTGGTGCCTCGCTCTTCTTCTGAAACAAATGTTCTCGATAATCCAGACATTGCTGAGAAGAAAATCACCACCCAAAGCATTCCGGCAAAAATATTTTCCGGAGCTTTTTCGCTTCCAATTGAGAATAGAATTACACTGATTGCAACAATCACGAACATAATCAGTGCATTTATAGCATATCTCGTCCTAAGCTCAGAAGAAAAATCCTTATAAAATATGTAGAGTACTTTTTTGAGCAAACTCAGGCGCTCATTTCTTTCAATATCGAATATTGAACAAGGAATTTTGAATGAAGAAGTAATCTCATGTTATTTTGATTTTAGTTTATTTTGTTTTGCTGTAGAAATGCTCGAAACAAAAATCGCTATTAATTCATTGACCTCAGATAATGCTTCATTAACTAAATCATTACCTTTAAGAAGGGACTTTCTATGAATTAGAGTAAGCCAAATGTTAGTTTCTCTGAGTTCTTTCAAGCTGATTTTCATTTTGTGTATAAAATCATCTCTGGATTCCGCACTAGTTGCCTCAGCGTAGTTCGCTGTGGGTGATGTGCCGCATCGTATCAGTTGGTTGCTAATATGTTTCGCAACTAAGCTATTCGGTAGTTCCTCGATTATTTTTAGAATTAGCAATGAAAAATTAATCAATCTCTCCTGCAGATCAAAAACTTGTCTTTTATTTTCACTTGTATTCGTTATTCCTTGTTCAGAGTTCATTATTCAATATTCATTTATGTGAATCAAGATTTATAACATTATCAGCAAACCGAAAATCTTCATTCTCATTTGTTGCAACTATTACAACCCGATCTCTACGATACCGCTCAATAAGATTTTGAACAAACTCTTTGCCTGGCATATCTAGATTAGACGTTGGCTCGTCAACGAGCAAAATACTCGGTTCATGCAGAATTGCAGAAGCATACTTCATTCTTTGCTTCATTCCTGACGAAAAAGTTCGATATAAATCCTTCCTTCTATCGATCAATCCAATTTCTTCGAGAATGGATTCGATTTTTTCCTTCTCGACCTTGATTCCGCGAATGCGGGAAAACATTTCAAGATTCTCATAAGCACTGAACTCATCATAAAGCACAAGATAAGGTGAGACTAGTCCAATCTTCTCATAATATTTTTCTTTATCAAATTCTTGTCCGTTGATGTTTATTTTTATAGATCCAGAAGAAAATGAGAGCACTCCTGCCAAAATTTTCACTAATGTAGATTTACCTGAGCCATTTTTACCTGTAATTATCAAGCTCTGTGTTTCACATAAAGTAAAATCAATGTTCTTGAAAATTAATCTTCTGCCAAAAACCTTCTTTAAGTTATTAACTTCAATTCCAATCTTAGTCATTCAGGATTACAATCTTTCCGCTGACTGTATTCACATCGTCAGATATTACATAAAAATATATTCCCGTTGAAAGTTTTGAATTATTAGAATCTAATCCGTTCCAAGTAAAAACTAATTTATCATCGAAGGATTGAACTCGCTTCCTTTCTGTATGAATTAAATCCATTCCCGAGCTATAAATATTAACTTGAGCTTCAGATCCAAAATCGAACGGAGAAAGAATCTTCACCAGCTGATGCTTTGAATAATAGAATGGCATTGGGAAAGATAACGTAGAATAATTAGCCATTACAGGTACAATAGCCGAAGTGTCATTTACTACAAAATGATCTTTCCAATTTTGCAGTTCAGAAACTTCCAGTCTGCCGAATAAAGAATTGGAAATTTTTTTGTACGAAAGATCGTCAGTTGAATTCACGATCCTGTAAGTAAAGCTTGATGTTTTTGGTGAAGTTGACCAAACAAGTGCAGAATCAACATTTGTATTTACTATAATTAAAGTAATAGTATCCTTTTTCCCGCCAACATTGGATATTGAATCTACAACTTGAAAATATTGTGCAGCACAAGGTTGGGATGAGCCGGTAATGACTTTAACGGGGGGACGAAAATCTGTAGAGTAATTAATTCTAACTAAAGGATAATTAGCACCCTCTTCATAATATTTTTCCGGAACAGCTCGATGTTTCGTAAAATAATTATATAGATAAAATTTCGAAAATTCATTTCTGAAAGTTGAACCGGCATCTTCAATCGATTTTTTTATTGAGAGAAGTGCCGGATAGGAACGCATATTTTCCCACTGCTTAACCAGTATCGAATTCCCAAATTCTTTTTGGAGAAATATATTCCATATCGCTTGAGAATAGCCGCTGTAATTGGAAAACACTTTTGATGTATTACTAAAGAAAGATGGAATATAGGCGTAGTAATCATTAATTGAATCGTAAACGAATTCTTCCATCGAGGTCGAAGTTAATTCATAAAAATATGTATCAGATGCGCGGAAAATATAATTCCCCAACTGAATTGCATGATGAAGTTCGTGAGCAGCAGTTACACGAGCCGCATCGATTCCTTTTGTATAATAATCCGGTTCCTGAAAATTATTATCAATAACGACATAGCTCGAATATTTTTCTGCGCCTAAATTAGTTTCGAGCTCTGTGTATCCATAAAGTGGATAAACATCCTGAACATAGATATCATATAAATTATCTCCACCTGCACCATTATCACTTGGCGGCGGAGGGAATTTCAAAAAGTTTACCTCATACTCGTAGGAAGAATCAATCGCTTTTATCAATTCATTGAGAGAATATTTGATTGCATGAGTTCCAACAGTGTCATAATGAACTCTAAATTTACCTGTCGAAGTAACAACTGAGACTTGGGTCGTTGGTCTTAGCAGGACTTTATTTAGGGTTTGTTGCTGCGATGAATTAAACTGATCTAAATTTATTTTAACTGAATAAATTAATTCAAAGCCGCACTTTTTATCGCTGATGGAGTATCCTGCAGGAAGGGGAACTCTCGATTTAATATTAACAAACTGATGATACAAAGAATCAGCTCTACTGCGAAAACTTGAACCCGATAAATCTTGAGCTATTGAAGTAGGACTAATAAAACAGATTAAACCAAGAATGTAGAACAATAAGTTTCTAATTTTGCCTATCAAAAATTCTCCAGATAAATGAAGGGTGAATTATTGCGCAAATAAATTAGTTCTCTTCTTTCACGTGGTAAGAGATTGATCGTAAACTCCCGAATTTCTTTGTCCTCCTTGATTTTTTTTGTCAAGATTCTTTTACCTTTTTTCAAAGATAATAAAGATTCAACAGATTGAGAATTTTCGTTATAAATGTAAAATTCATTTGTTTTCGAAAAATCATTTTTTACGGCTTTGATTTTGCTTTTGTCATGTAGAATGATTTCATCTTCTTTACTGTCCGGCAAGTATCCATCCGTTTGGTAGAACGAGGTCAATAAATATCCATCACCTTTCGAGCTGAAAAAATTTAATATATCAAATTTCTTCGTATCACCTAAATCCATTGCATGTGTAATTACTTGAGATCCTTTCTTTATCTCTGCTCGAAAATGATTTTTGGTTTCACCCTGAGAGTACGTTGGATTAAACTTTTTACTTTTAAACTCAATAATTGTATCGACTTGATGCGGCTGCATGTAAAATAGAATTCTCTCAACGCTATCGAAAAAATAATTTGATACAGATGAGCTTACTAATGGTTCATCAATGATAATGGGATTTATCTTAAACGGATTAGTAACAGTTATGTAATTTGAATTCCCCCTTTGATTGAGTGCTGCAACATTTGGTGTGTCATGGTCAGTGGGAAAAAATAAAATTTTATCTATAGCACCATAAATTGTCAGCGTTTTCCTTGAGATTGATTGGTCACTTAAATTGAAGTTGACGAAATCAAAGTAATTTTTGCCGAGACTGAAAAATACAATATCTAATTGATTTTCTAACGTTTTGTTAATTACATAAGAATCGAACTGCCGAAGTAATTTAAATCTGTAAATTCTCTCTGGCGTGTTAAATTCATTTCGTTTCAGAATACAGAAATTATTGTCGAGTTTATCAATCCAGCATATTTCATTTATTACTTCGTCAGTGTTTTTCAGGACTTCAATTGAAGTTGGATTTGATGATAGAGTAAAAATATTTTTTTCGAGCGCCAAGCTTGAATTAACGATTGAAAATATATTTCTTTCAAAAGCTTCTGAACAAAGAATTCCGATTTGAGATCTTGTTCGATACAAACAAAACGAAATCAAATTGTTGAACTTAGTTAATGGTATGCTGCTGTTCCATTCATGATTTTCTTTTAAGATTTTTATGAAAATATTTTTTGAAGCATTATCTAAAAATAGAATATCGGTAAGATTATCTTTTGTGAAATCTTGAATAATAATTTCATCTGCATTGTATTGTAAATCGAACGATGCCGCAGTAGGGAATCCACCCAAACCATTTCCATATAATATAATCAATTCATTCGTAGAATTTGAAATAAGACAGATATCTTTAAAGTTGTCGTCATTAAAATCGGAAGAAGCTAAGTGTGCAATCCTGTCTGTGAATTTTTTTATTGTTGATTTAGAAAATCTTAAGTTTCGGTTCGTAAAAATATGCAGCTCTTGGTCTTTTAGACTGATTCCAGCGAGATCTAAATACTCATCAGAATTTAAGAATATCGGCGTCACGTTTGCGTAGGTGTTTTCTGAATCGATCTTCTGAATTTTATAATCTTCATTTTGAAAAGTTATTAAAGAGATGCCGCCAAAATTTTTACCGTAACAAATAATTTCTTTGGTTCTCGAATTAGTAAAATCGTCAAACATTAAGTTTTCAGGGTAATATCCGACCGAAATATCCAAATTTCTATTCAACTTACGATTAACGAACGAATAGATTTCAATTTTCCCGGAGAGCTTATTTAAGCTTATGAGATTCGGAATGAATTTTTTGAATAAGTCAGCAGAATAAATTTTATCAGACTTGGTTATTAGCCAATATCTTGTTAATCCATGAAATTGATTGGCTCCTTTACCGAAATAGACGAGCAAATATCTGCCTGTGCTGTCCAGCCCGGCAATATCAACAAATCCATCACTGTCAAAATCGGAGGAGATCATGCTGTATAAGCCGTTAGTCTTCTCGAAATTAAGGTATCGCCCAAAACCGTTTAATTCCGTTTGAGAATAAAGTAGTGCGTTGCCGAATATTAAATCAGCAATTAAAAAAAATTTGATTGAAGAGGCCAAGTTTGCGAACGAGCTATTCCCCAACTTTATTTTGATGTAACCTCTTATTCCTACGAATGAGAGCAGCTTCATATCTTCTTTTTTGCTCTTGGGTGGATGGTTCCACTAAAGGAGCCAAACATGGTTTTCCAGAGTCATCCACACTTACGAATGTTAAGTATGCTGAGTTTGTGTGAGTAATTTTCCCGCTTCTTGTATTTTCAGCAAAAACTGTTACACCGACTTCCATTGATGAATTAAAAACTCGATTTACAGATGCTTTCAATATTACTATTTCACCGAGCCGAATTGGATTATGGAAATCAATTTTATCAACTGCCGCAGTAACACATACACGATTTGCATGACGAGCTGCTGCGGTCGCTGCGCAAATATCAAGCCAGTGCATCAATCTTCCGCCAAGCAGATTGCCAAGTTGATTTGTATCATTCGGCAATACGAGTTCAGTCATTGTGGTCTCTGAGTCGTTAACATTTCTGATTGGTCTGTCTGTCTGATTTTTCAAGATGAATAATTTAATTTGATGTAAGTTTACTATTCAAATCTATGATAATTGTCTGAATGTTTTTCAGATAGCCGCTGGTTGGATATTTTTGAAGAAATCTTTTAGCTTCACTTAAAGCCTCTTCATTTTGTGATTTATCTACTAACAAAATGATTTTGTTGTATAAAGCCTCATCAGCGAATTTGCTATCAGGAAATTTCTCTAACAGTAAGTCAAAATAAATTACTGCACTTCTTAGATTATTTAGTTTTCTATACTGAACTGCTGAAGAGAAAATCTTTTCAGCAAGTTTATCGTTTAATTGGGCGATTTTTTTCTCTACAGCAGGAACTCTTTCATCCGTTGGGAAAAAGTCAATGAATGCTTGATATTCTTCAATGGCTTTGCGGGAAAATCGCTGATCGAGTGAATAATGGGGAGATAATTCTAAGTATGATTCACCAAGCATAAACTGTGCATCTTTAATATATTCACTTGTTGGATAATCTCTAATCAGTTTGCTGAACTCGAATGCAGCTCGAATAAATTCTCCTCGATTAAAATGACACAATCCGAGATAATACTGGGTATCATCAATAATTGCTGTACCTGAAAACTGAAGTATAATTGCTTGAAGCTCATTAAGTGCATCTTCATAGTCACCATCTTCGTATTCAGCTTTTGCAATAGTAAATCTTTCTTCTGGTGAAAGTCCAATTGTATCGCTTCCGCTCGAGCATGAGAAGTACATACTTGATATAATAATTAGGAGGAATATTTGGATTATTTTCATTGAACAAAATTATGATTTATTTAACATAAAAACTAAACTAATTGCTCCGCAGGGAAAAGAATAAAAAAATTATTAACACTGACACACTTGCAATAGACGCTGGTTCAATTAAAGTTCGGAATAAATTTTCTTTTGGTAATTCAGCTTTCAAAAATGAGTAATCCGAATCTTCAATTAGATGAAATTGAGAAGAATAAACTGAATCAATTTTTACTTCATTAAATTCTTTTTCGAGAATTACACCTGAATCTTTTATAAGAATGTAATTTCCATTCATGTGAACATGTCTTTCAAACATTTTATCACCAAACAAAGGAGAGGCGATTATCTTTGGATATGAAATCTCAATTGAACTTACTTTAGCAGATAAAATATAGTTTACAGATTCTTTTGATAACATAGTCTGTAATTTTTTATGTGAACATATTTGAATCAGCTTCGATTCGAGTATATTACTATAAATATTTCTTTCTACCTGAATACCTATCGAACTACTCTCATTGAACGAAAGTTTTTCAATAGGAGCGAATGAAGTAGATAAAAGCTCATTAACAATTTCTCGATTTGATTTTACTGATTGTGAGAATGCGGAAATGCTGCCTGCACAAATAAAAAGAATCAGGAAAAATCTGCGGTATAAACTAAAATTCATCGCAATCAGACGTGAAAGATTAAACTCGTCCTTGCGCGATTAATTTAAGCCGCTGAATTCGATCTTCAATTGGAGGATGAGTTGAAAACAACTTAAAGATTGAATTGCCTCTAAGCGGATTAACAATGAATAAGTGCGCAGACGATGGGCCAGCGTGAGCCATCGGCCGTAACTGTGCAGCTTGTTCTAATTTTCCAAGTGCCGATGCAAGTGAAAGCGGTTTCCCGGAAATTCTTGCTCCTCCTTCGTCGGCATAAAATTCTCTTGAACGGCTAATTGCCATCTGAATCATCATTGCAGCTATTGGTGCAACGATCATCAAAACGAGTGAGGTTATAGCTTCTCCGGCTCCGCGGCGGTCTCTATCGCCACCAGAAAACATCATTGTCCATCCAGCCATTCGTGCAATAAAAGTAATTGTTCCAACTAATGTTGCAACAATTGTTCCAATCAAAATATCACGATGGTTTACGTGTGCCAGCTCATGAGCTAGTACACCTTCGAGTTCATCATCATGTAATATTTGCAAAATTCCGGTTGTGACGGCAACTGCAGCATTCTGTGGATTTCGACCAGTTGCGAAAGCATTTGGAGTTGGATTTTCCATTACATAGACTTTTGGCATCGGCATGTTATTATTCTGGACTAACTTTTGGACCATTCTAAAGAGTTTTGGAGCTTCTTTTTCGGATATCTCTCGTGCCCTGTACATACTTAATACTATCTTATCAGAAAACCAATAAGAGATAAAATTCATAGCTAATGAGATAACGAAAGCTATCATCAAACCCTCTCTGCCGCCGAGTAGAAATCCGACTGCAAGAAAAAGTACCATCATTAAGGTCATTAAAAAGACCATTTTTATCGTGTTCATAAACTTCCTTAGATATTTGAGTTCAAATTTACTTATTGACTAAAGTTTTAGCAAGGTAATTTGGCAGATTTAACGAAAGTGAGTTTCTGAATGTTTCATGCAATTGGAAGGATTCTGAATGAATCATCCAGTTCAATTTTTTTTCGTGTATAAAAAAATGTAAATTGTTTTGTAAGTTTGCACTTTGATTTTTACACTTTTCATTGAACTTGGGCGCATAGCTCAGTTGGTCTAGAGCGCACGCTTCACACGCGTGAGGTCGTAGGTTCAAATCCTACTGTGCCCACAATTGGCACTTTGAAAACATTTTAATTTGATATTTAAGGGCGTCTCGATTCCAAGCTTAAAGGTGTATGATATCGGGATAAACTCCGCTCAGTTGGTCTAGAGCGCACGCTTCACACGCGTGAGGTCGTAGGTTCTCCCGACAATTCTTTTAAAATTTATTAGGGACTCCTATGGAGAAATCCTCCTGCGCCCACAAAATAAAGCAAATCTCAGAAGTCAAAAATCAAAATTAGTTTACCACGATATTTTTGCATTATAAATTCTCAATTATCAATTCTTAATTGCTCAAGTATAACGGTCCATCAGGTCCAACTGGTAATCCAATCAACATCCAAATAACGAGTAAAATTATCCAAAAGACTGTAAACAATACAGTATATGGAATCATTGTAGAGATAATTGTTCCTATTCCATACTTCTCATCATATTTTTGAGCAAATGCTACAATCAAAGCGAAGTAACTCATCATTGGCGTAATTAAGTTGGTAACTGAATCGCCAATCCTGAATGCGGCTTGTGTCAATCCAGGATGATAACCGAGTAGCATAAACATCGGAATGAAAACCGGTGCCATAATTGCCCACTTTGCAGAAGCACTTCCCATGAACATATTTATAAATGCAGAAAGTAAAACAAAAGCCACTATGAGTGGAATTCCAGTCAGCCCAACATTTCTTAAAAATTCAGCTCCGTCTATTGCAAGTATTAAACCTAAATTGCTGTAACGGAAAAAGTAAACGAACTGTGCAGCAAAGAAGACGAGCACTATGTAAGTTGCAAGTGTTCCCATCGATTTGATGATATGCTTCATCATGTCCTTGTCGTTTTTAATTGATCCGACAATTGCACCATAGACTAATCCAGGTACTAAAAAGAAAATTAATATTCCCGTTATAATGCCCTCAAAGAATGGAGAGTGAAGGACATCTTTCGTTTTTGGATCGCGGAATATTCCACTTTCTGGAATAATTGTGAATGCAAGTAGAATCACAATTGCGAGAAGACTTATTCCTGCCCATTTCAACCCCTTTTTCTCTAATGGAGAGATTTGTTCAATTTCAATTTTTTCTGCTTCGCCGCTGTATTTACCTAATCGAGGTTCAACAATTTTTTCCGTTATCCAAGTACCGGCAATTACAATTAAAAATGCTGACACGAACATGAAATAAAAATTCACAGCAGGATTGACAGTTTCAGTTGGATCTAAAATTTGGGCAGCAGATTGAGATAGTCCCGCTAAAATTGGATCTACAGAACCAATTAGAAAATTTGCACCGAATCCGCCGCTAACTCCACAAAATGCAGCGGCAAGTCCTGCCATTGGGTGTCTTCCCAATGCCTGAAATATTACTGCACCAAGCGGAATCAATACAACGTAACCTGCTTCGGAAGCTAAGTGGGAAATGATTCCCGCAAGAACAATTGAGCCAGTTATCAATCTCTTTGGTGCATTTATGACTAATGAACGAATCATAACAGTGAATAAACCGGAACCTTCTGCTACACCAATTCCAATCATAACAGCAAGTACATAGCCAAGTGGAGGGAAGTTTACAAAATTGTGTGTAATGTTCGTATACATCCATCGAATTCCATCACCGCTTAATAAACTTCTAACAGTAATTAATGATTCATCCGCAGGGTGTACCGCTTGAAGCGAGAATAAGTCACCAATCCAGGAGATAATAACAACAATCAACGCCAACAAACCGAACAACGTAGCCGGATGTGGAAGTTTATTACCTATGATTTCAATGTAATCAAGAGATTTAGAAAAGATTTTCGAAAAGATAGTTTTCATTCTCAAGTATTCCTTTTGTCAAATTGAATAAAATCTCTGCAAAGATAGGGCATTTGATAAGAAGATGAAAATTGAAATTTGAATATGCAGGATATTTATCTATATTAGAAAAGAAACAAAAACCTTTAAGTCTGCTCAGTGAGGCAGATAAGGAAATATGAAAAAGAGTTTAATAAATATGGGATCCCGATTGGCAAAGCTGGTCGGGATTTTTTTATGCAAATAAAAGCAAAACTAATCGATCATGAAAATTTAACTCGCACGATTACCCGGTTGGCTCATGAAATTATCGAACGTAATTATGGCGCAAAAAATATTGCCATTGTTGGAATTCAAACTCGCGGTGAATTTTTAGCAAGACGCATTTGTAATAAAATTTCTGAGATGGAAGGATTCGAAATCCCCTTTGGAGTTTTAAATATCACACTTTACAGAGACGATGTGCGAGTAAAAATGACACAGCCGGAAGTTAAAGCAACCAATATACTTTTTGATATTACTGATAAGGACATAATTCTTGTGGATGACGTTTTGTATACAGGACGAACTGCACGCTCTGCTATGGATGCTTTGACTGATCTCGGTAGATATGCATCAATTCAATATGTAGTGCTCGTAGACCGTGGTCATCGTGAACTTCCAATAAAAGCTGATTTTGTTGGAAAGAATATTCCAACTTCTATCAATGAAGAAGTAAAAGTTAAACTCGTTGAAGTAGATGGCGAGGATGCAGTTTATTTAGTTGAAAGTACAGGTCATGATTAATGCTTAATAATAATCATTGCCAGACTAATGGAGTTTTTGGATTTAGATGCTTGGATTTATAAAAATTGATTGAGAAAAAACATGCCGCTTGAATCACGACATTTGCTTGGTTTAGAAGGAGTTCCCAAAAAAGATATCGAATTAATACTCGAAACTGCTGTTGGATTCAGAGAAATTATTGACAGACCAATTAAAAAAGTACCGACACTTCAGGGGAAAACTGTTGTTAATCTTTTTTTTGAAAGCTCAACTCGTACACGGATTTCCTTTGAGTTAGCGGAAAAACGGCTTTCTGCAGACGTTCTGAATTTTACAGCAAGCACAAGCTCGCTCACAAAAGGTGAGACGCTAAAAGATACAGTTCGAAATATCGAAGCAATGAAAATTGATATGGTCGTAATGCGTCATACTGCTGCGGGCTCACCTCATTATTTAACTCAGCTTATCGATTCATATGTTATTAATGCTGGCGATGGGAGTCACGAACATCCAACTCAAGCATTGCTCGATATGTATACTATAAAAGAACAAATGGGAAAACTTGATAGATTGAATGTTTGTATCATTGGTGATATTTCCCACAGCCGGGTTGCAATGTCAAATATTTTCGGATTGCTCACTGTGGGTGCGAATGTTGCTGTCTGCGGTCCTGCAACAATGATTCCGCGAGATCTAAAAAAACTTGGCGTTACAGTGTTTCATAATCTTGACGATGCAATACAATTCTCCGATGTATTAAATATTTTGCGTATTCAGCTGGAACGGGGAGCTGCTTCAAACTTTCCTTCATTGAGAGAATATTCGCGGCTTTATGGAATAAGTAAAGAAAAATTATTAAGAAACAAAAAAGATGTTTTGATCATGCATCCGGGTCCAATCAATCGCGGAGTTGAATTAGCTTCGGATATTGCCGATGGAAGTTCATCTGTAATTTTACAACAGGTAACTAATGGTGTTGCCGTTCGGATGGCTGTACTATATTTAATTGGAACAAGAAACTAATGTAGTAATTGACAATTGAGAATTGAAAATTGAAGATTGAGAAATGAAAACTGAGAATGGAGAATGATGAATTGAGAATGGAAAAAGAAAAACGTTTACCTGCGAACCTGTTCACAATTTTCCAATCTGGCAAGAGGGATAGAAATGTAGGCGATGAAGATGGAAGATGGATAATAGAATTGGAAAATGGTTTGTCGTGAATTCAAAACTAAAAAATTGAAAAAATTTATATCATGAAAGTATTATTACAGAATGCACAAATAATTGATCCTCAAGTAAAATTAAATCGGACTGCAGATATCCTGCTCGAAGATGGGATCATCACTAAAATAGATGAATCAATTTCAATTAAAGCGGATCATGTTTTGGATTTAAAAGATAAAATTATTTCTCCGGGATTTGCAGATGTTCATGTTCACCTTCGCGAACCGGGGAGAGAAGATGAGGAGACAATTGAGACTGGCTCTTCCGCTGCAGCAGCAGGAGGATTTACTGGTATCTGCTGTATGCCGAACACTGAACCTGCAATCGATTCAGCTGAAGTAGTTACTTTCATCAAAGAAAAAGCTAAAGGATTATTAGTAGACGTTTATCCAATTGGAGCAGTAACAAAAAAGCGCGAGGGAAAAGAATTGGCATTCTTGGGAGAAATGGCTGAAGCTGGTGTTGTTGGTTTCTCCGACGATGGAGTGGCAGTTTCGACTTCTCATCTATTAAAATATGCTTTTGAATATTCCTCGATGTTTAATCTACCAATCGTTGAACATTGCGAAGATTCTTCTCTAACAGTCGATGGAGTGATGAATGAGGGATTTAATTCTACAAAGTTTGGTCTGCCACCTCATCCTTCTCTTGCTGAAGATTTAATCGCATTACGTGATATTGCGGTTCTTGATTATAGCGGCGGGAGACTTCACATCGCTCATATAAGTACAAAAGGGGCGGTTGAGATTTTACGCCAGGCAAAAAAGCGCGGACTAAAAGTAACCGGAGAAGCCGCTCCGCATCATTTTACATTAACAGATGATGCAGTTCAAACTTATGATACAAACACAAAAGTTAATCCACCTTTGCGTTCGCAAGAAGATGTTGACGCAATTAGCGAAGGACTAAAAGACGGAACAATCGATTGCATCGCATGTGATCATGCACCTCACTCAATTGAAGAAAAAGAATGGGAATATATTTATTCGCCTTTTGGAATGATTGGACTAGAGACTTCTGTTGGATTAACTTTAACAAAACTTTACCATACAAAAATATTATCGCTCGAAGATATAGTAATGAAGATGTCCATCAATCCGCGAGAAATATTTAATCTTGCCAAAGCTAAAATTGAAGTTGGGGAAAATGCAAATCTCACAATACTCGATGCAAACCAAAATTGGACGGTTGACAGGTTCAATTTAAAATCAAAAAGTATTAACACACCCTTTCATGGTTGGGAATTAAAAGGCAGAGCAATTGGTGTGATCAACAATAAAAAGTTGATTATTAACAAACAAGAATTAAATATTTAATTAAATCTGTGAATCTGTGGCAGCAGGAAATCAATGAAAAAAGAATCTACACTATTTGACAAGTTTAAAACCCCAATGGACATTCAACTCTTTTTGAGCAAGCTTCCATACAATCCGGATTATGTGACCAAGTCCCCAAAAAGAGTTTTGAAAGAAAAATCAGCCAATTGCTTTGAAGGGGCGTTGTTTGCCGCTGCTGCATTGAGTTCTTTGGGATTTCCACCTTTGATTGTTGATTTGATGGCACATAATGATGACGACCACGTAATAGCCGTCTTTAAGAAAAATGAACATTGGGGTGCGGTTGCAAAATCTAATTTTACGACACTTCGTTTTCGTGAACCGATTTATAGGACAATCCGTGAGCTGATCATGTCCTACTTTGATTTTTACTTCAATACAAATGGGGAAAAATCTCTTAGAAGTTACTCCCGTCCCATAAATCTTTCACGCTTTGATAAATATGATTGGATAACAACTGATGAAGACCTTGGATTTATTGGCGACTATCTTTTCAAAGTGAAGCATAATAAAATGTTGTCTCCGCAAATGACACGGAATTTATCTAAAGCTGATAAAGATGTCTTACGTGCTGGGATGCTCGGTTCCGTGAAGGAAGGTTTGTTCATACCGAAAGGGTAATTAGGCCAATCCAAGCTTGTCCAATTCAAGATAATACTGTCCACAATTATTAACATTTTTTTCTCGTTTTTTTCAAAATTTTAGTCGTTTCAATTGATTTTTATTGGCACTGACTTTGTAATTCTATCAGTAAATGAAAACGGAGTCAAACATGAAAAAAGTGTTAATCATACTGGTATCAATGGCGGCAAGTTTAATAATCACAAGCTGTCACATTGAAAACGACTTTTTCGGTGGACATGATTACACGCCACCTGCACCTCCAAGAGGACTTTATACTGTAACTGGCGACAGCTGGGTTGAGATAAATTGGAATCACAATCTTGAACGGGACTTGGATGGATACAACATCTATTACAGTTATTCTTACAATGGTAGATACGAATTAATAGGTTCAACAAGAAGCAACTACTTTGTTGACTATGGAGCACGAAATGGTAAAACCTATTACTATGCTGTGACTGCATTCGATTATGACGGGAACGAAAGTGAGCTTTCTTCAGATGTGATTTATGATACTCCACGTCCAGAGGGATTTAATCAATCTATTTTTGATTTCAGAAGATTTCCAAATAACTCAGGTTATGATTTCTCTTCCTATGGTGTAAGACCATACGACGATAATTCTTCGGACATGTTTTTTGATAACGACGGCGGCGCGTATTATATGGTTGTTTGGGACGATACGGATATTCAAGATATGGGACCAACTTATGACATTTATGATGTATCAAAAGCACCTTTAACCGGCTGGAGTTCTACAAAAGATGTCCGATTGAAAGAGGGAAACACTTATGTTGTTTGGACTTGGGATAATCATTATGCAAAGTTCAGAGTTAAACTTTTAACTCCTGAAAGAGTTGTCTTCGACTGGGCATATCAGTTAGTTGAAGGGAACAGAGAATTAAAATCCGGCAAATTTACCGAAGGTGAACGTAAGCCGATTGACAAATCTAAATTAAATGAAAGAGTTAGAAAGAGTAAATAAAAGCTCTCCTCTCATACAACTCAGAACCCCCCGAAGCATTTCCCGATGCTTCGGGTCTCTTATTTTGATTGGTTTATTCTCTCGAAAAAAAATGATAACTTAAGATAGACAGAATGAAGAAATCTGCGACATATTTTTTGATTTTAATTACAGCGACCTTATTCTCGTATGGTGAGCTCGTCGGCCAGAATGTCAGTCCGAGGTATCAAAAAATTATTCCGGATAAATCACAGCAGCCCAACCCGGCACCGGTATTCGAAAACATTATTTCCGGAATTGAAGCTGGAAGCGTTTCGTCTATAGCCAATTATTTCGGTAAACAGATTTATATTAGTTTGAATTCGGGTGAAAGAGGATATTATTCATCCAATCAAGCCTACTACGTGCTTCAGAATTATTTTAGTATATATAGACCAATAGATTTTAGAGTTTCAACTAGGTTGACAAACTCTCTCACGCCTTATTGCGCTGGAAAACTTATTTACAGCTTTAAGGGAGTTAAAGAAACTGTTCAAGTCTATATTGGTTTAAGCTGGACTAATGATAATTGGGAAATTAATCAAATCACCATTAATTGATGAGCGAGCTAATTTGCTCAATTTTCTAAAATGAATTTCATTTATTTTGATTCACTTAAATTAAGATTTATTACTTTGCGACAGCGTGAGAGAGCATGAAATTCAGCCCCTCAAAACTTTTTACAAAAGATAAAAAGTTTTCAATTCTATTTTTATTTTTTCTGTCTCTATTGATTATTAGTGCATTGGTTTTCCCCAAGATTGTAGATTACTATGACAAGAATTGGACTGAAATTTCAACTGAGAAAGTGGGAAACATTGCTCAGGAAATTTGTATTGAATTTCAAGACAGGGAAAGTGAATTAATACTTTATACTGACAAACTTGCAGATGAACTTAAAGAACTTATTTCTGATACAACAAAACTTTTCTATTCTAGGGAAAGCATCTTCGAATTATTGAAGGATGCAGAGAGAAAACAAAATTATAGATACCAATTTTTCAAGAATGAATATGAACCGATTGCTTGGACTAACCAGTTCTTCACATTTGATTTTCCAGTTAAACTCTTGGCACAAGATAGTCTGATCACAATTAAAAAAGGCAATTTTCGGACGTTTGTTGCCTTCTACAAAAAAATATTCGAGCATTTTGAGGATAGCTATTTCTTAGCCGGATACGAAAACATCGAAAACAATTACCCGATCAAAAATGAATACTTTACTGCCTCTTCATTGGAAAATGATTTTACAAGTGAATATGAAACAAAAATTTCACTTAACCTGTCTGAAAATGCATCTCCTCGTTTAGATGGAAGAATATTTTCTCAGCAACTCAATCATGTTGACGGCTCGAGAGCAGGATTCATTTATATTAATCACCTTTCCAAGTCAGCATTTATCGAGCATTTAAAAAAATTGTTTTCCAATTTCCAGCAGCTTTTATTTTTATTGCTCATAGGAATTCTTTTCTTCTCTTTAATCAGAGATTTTCAGCATATCAATTCCAGACTTTCGAAGATTGCAGTCACAACAGCATTTATTTGGCTGATTCGGATTATTCTATTTTATTTTCAATTTCCATCCAATTTCATTCAGAGCGAACTTTTCAATCCACTCTATTTTGCTTCAAGATTTGGATTCGGGATTGTTAAATCGCCAGGAGAACTATTTATTACGGCTTCTGCTTTGCTGATCAACATGATTTACGTTTTTATGCTTTTCAGAAGGTGGTTAGTTGATCATTCCGATCTTTCTCAGAAATATTTCTCGAAGACTTTTATATCAATTTTGGGAGCTGTCTGTTTGCTTGTATTTCCATTATTGCTAAGAGGATTTGGTGCTGCAATACGTAGTTTTGTTTTTGATTCATCGATAAAATATTTTGAGTCAGCATCAATTCTGCCAAGTCTTCCTTTCCTTGTGATGCATATAAATGTGTTTCTAACCAGTACGAGCATGATCATTGCTTCGCTGATACTGTATAGTTTCATATTTCGTGGGGTAAATCACTGGCATGAATTTAAAAATCAAATTAATATATCTCTTGTCTCAATAGGATTGGTAATAATTGCATGTATAATTTTTTTACTTGTTGATGGAAGCAGGCAGTTTACGTTTTTCTTCCTTGTTGTATTTGTGTTGCTGCTTGCCTTTTTCAGTTATCAATTTCTTCAAGCTAAATTACCGGCGAATTTTAATATTATAATTTCAATATTAATATTCTCCTCACTTGTTGACATATCCATGCTGTTTCAGAAAAACGATCTATTGGAAAGAGAACTTCAAAGAAATCTTACTTATGAATTAGTAAGACCGCAGGATCAATTAACTAATTTTGTATTGAATGAAACTCTGACTAGTCTTGGAAACAATAATGATCTCATTCAAGAGTTTTTGAAACGTGATGGAGAACAAAATTTTGAGTTAACTGCATTTACGCTATGGGTAAATAGTCTTCTAAGCAGCGAGGGGGTGAATTCAAATTTACAGTTACTGAATAAATTCGGAAATTTACTCGGTTCATTTGGGGTAGGAATTGACAATACAGATTATTTTCAGAAATATTTCGATCCGAGGTTAATCTCACAACACACAATTTTTATAAATCAAAATCAGTATCCGAATAATATTTTTGGCGTCATGCCAATTCGTTTTAATGGCAGAATTCTTGGATTTGCGGCTCTAACGCTCGAAGTACCTTCCAATCGAAAAATAACTGCACATTTTAATCAATCAGGCACACCGAAGATTTTCAAAAATATTCAGAGGGAACGAAATCCTATAGAACTCCTTCCAGATGCAGTGATCTATACCTTTTGGAAAAATGAATTAGTGCGTGTACGTGGAGAAGATATACCAGAAAGACGATCTCTTCCAAAAGAAATTAACGAAACGCCAATAGAATCTGGTAGTTATGAGCTTTGGTCAAGTGAAAAATTCGGTAATCGATCTTATTCGACATACTACCTCCTCTACGAGGAGAATGCTGTAGGAAAAATTCTTGCTGTGAGTGTTGAAAAGAAAAGTTTTCTGTGGCATGTTTTTAATTTTTTTAGGCTAATCTTTATTCATTTTTTAATTACCGTGACGGTTATATTATTGATAGCGGTATCTTTATTCCTTAAGGGTTATCGGTTCCGCATTCGATTCAAAACGAAACTATTTGCCGGCTTGCTCATCGTAACGATAATCCCTTTAATCATACTAGCTTATTATAATCGTGAAAATTCTCTCGAAAGCTGGAATCAATCAACAAGAAATGAATTACGAAAGGATCTTGATGTAATTGAAATTTATCTAGGGGATATTTTTTCAAAAGGGATATCTTCAACAAACGCGAGTGAATTAAATCGTATCTCAAAGAAACTTCAAGTTGATTTTAATGTCTATGTGAATGACAGGCTTTTTTATTCTACGCAGAAAAAACTTTACGATCTAAACTTTTTCCAAGCGGGAATGAGCTCAGAGATTTATAATGAATTATTTTTGAATGATAAATCTTATTCATTTGATTTTGAATACGTTGGAGATTATAAATACTTAGTTGGATTTAAGAAATTTTCAGTCGAGGGACTTGGTCAAATCCTCATTTCCAGCCCAACAATTTATCGTCAGGAAAAAATTCAAAAGGAAATAGCTCAAATCGACGCGTTTATTTTCGGTGCTTACTCTTTCACGCTAATTCTTATTTTTATTTTTGGAAGTTTTATTGTTGAAAGAATTTCCAAGCCGATAAGTGATTTAACAGAAGCTACAAAAAAAGTCTCTCAGGGTGATCTTCAGGTTCAGCTTGCAACAAATGAAACAGGAGAAGTTGGGGATTTAATTGAAGCTTTTAATTCCATGATCGCAGACTTGGAAGAAAGCCGAAAAAACTTAGCCCAAGCTGAAAGGGAGTATGCTTGGAAGGAAATGGCAAAACAAGTTGCTCATGAAATTAAGAATCCGCTCACGCCAATGAAATTGTCTCTACAGCATCTCCAAGTTCTTTATACGGAAAACCGAAAAGAATTTGGGAAACTGTTTGGCAAAGTATCAGTTAGCTTAGTTGAGCAAATTGAAGCGTTAAACCGAATCACAAACGAGTTCTCTCATTTTGCGCGAATGCCAAAACGTAATGTTGAAAAATGCGATCTTTTAGAAATTATAAAAGAATCAATTTCGCTGTTTGCATCGCAATGCAAAATGGAATTTAATTTTGTTAAGGATGAACAATTTTTTATCAGCGGCGACCGTGAGGAGCTTAAGAGAATCTTTATAAATATTTTTAAAAACTCTATTCAAGCGGATAGTACTACTGTAAAAGTCAAGCTCTTTAAAGATGTGAAATATAATTTTATTAATATTGAAGATGATGGGCACGGGATATCTCAAGAAAATTTGAGTAAGATTTTTGAGCCGAATTTTTCTACGAAAAGCGAGGGAATGGGATTGGGATTGTCGATGATTAAGAAAATAATTGATGAGATGGAGGGAACAATTGAAATCGAAAGCAAGGAAAATAATGGAACGATAGTCAGAATAATTATTCCTGTTTTCACCGAAACACAAACCGAAGATTAGTTCGTGGCACATTCCTTAAGCAGCCAGCAGAAAAAAGCATTACTCATTGACAGGAATATTGCATTAACAGCAAATGCAGGTTCAGGAAAGACTTTTATTTTGTCGAGAAGGTTTTTGGAGACGGTTATTTCCAAAAATATTTCGGTGAATCAAATTGCAGCAATAACGTTCACTGAAAAAGCTGCGGGTGAACTATTGGCAAAAATCTCAAATGATATTGATGAATTTTTATTGAGTGAAATTCCTCAAAAGCTTCGCTTGCAAATTCAAAAATTTCGCGATTTAATTTTAACCGCGAAGATCTCCACAATCCATTCCTTTTGCTCTGACATTCTAAAAAAATATCCAATTGAAGCTGAGATCGACACACAATTCTCAATTATTGAAGACTCAGAGAAAAAGGAAATAATTACCTCTGCCGTTGATAAAGCTGTTAAAGACTTGTTGAGCGAGAACATTGTCAAAGATGTGCTTCGAATTTTTGGGAAGCAGCATCTCTTCGAAAAGCTTGAGAGAATGATCAATAAAAGATATTTAACCGAGAAAGTGCTAGATAATCTCTATGAAAATGACTTTGAACACTTCAATAAAAAGATTGATGAACTATACATAAAATATTTCTCAAGCGAATCCTCATGCAAAAGAGTCCAAAATCTAGTCAGCCAGCTGAGAAATGTTTTGCCTTTTATGATTGATTCTATGAGTGCGGAACTTTCGGATCTGATCGCGAGTGTCAAAAAGAACATTGAAGTTCGTAACTTCCAAGAAGTATTTCTTCTTCTTTCAGAATTAAATCAGATTGTATTTGTCAAAAATTGGGATGGTATCCGAAAGAAATCTTTCGTCAAGGGAAAAATCGATTGTACTGAGTTTGATGAATTTATCGAACGACTTTTTTTTGAGATGGAATACTTTTCACCATTTATCAATGCGGAGTATTATGATGAGATCAATGAAAGGAAAAGATTTTTTCTCACACTAGCGATCATTGAAATATATGACTCAGCTTTACAGATTTTTGAAAGTGAAAAAAATAAACTTGGGTTTTTGGATTACGATGATCTTTTAATTAAAACTGATCGACTGTTAGATAATGAAATTGTTCGAAACGAAATCTCAAATTCGTTAAAGTACATCTTAGTAGATGAGTTTCAGGACACAGATCAGCTTCAGTATTCAATATTAAAAAAAATTACAAATGATTTTGACGAGGAACATTTTCTATTCATTGTTGGAGATGAGAAGCAAAGCATTTATGGTTTTAGGAACGCTGACATTAAAGTCTTTCAAAATGCCAAAAGTGGAATTTCGAATTCTAATTCATTAATTGCAGAGTTTGATTTCTATGATGAAAAAGTTGAATTAATTAATAACGAAACTTCCGGAATTATCACTCTTCCAGAAAACTATCGATTGCTTCCGAACTTAATTGCATTTAATAATTATTTCTTCAAATCACTAATGGAAGATAATATTGATTTGAGTGCCGTAAATTTTGATGGAGAGGTTTCATATTCTGATTTAGTGCATGCAAGAAATAATAACGCAAATGGAATAGTTGAACTGCTTATCAATAACGAATCAATTGAGGATGAAGTTGAAAAGGTGGCGGATAAAATTGAATGGCTCGTCAACAGCGAATATAAAATATTTACTAAAGATAAAAGTGCGAATTCTGAAATCGAGCAATCAGTAAATTATCGAGACATAGGTATTTTATTCCGTGAAAAATCTTTTTTCAAAAAGTTCGAACGTGAATTTGCGAAGAGAAAAATTCCATATACTATCACCGGAGGGAAAGGTTATTATCAAACTGAGGAAATAACAGATTGGATCCAATATTTTAAATTCCTATCGGATTTGAAAAATGATGTTGCACTCGCAGCTGTACTGCGATCACCATTTTATGCTCTGAGCGATAATATACTATTTGAGATTAGCGAAATCCAAAATGGCGATAGTCTGTTCGAAAAATTTATTATGTATGCAAAAAACTTCGATAAAAGTGAAGTTTTGAATGTATATGATTCATTAAACCGGCACTTAAACGTTGCTGGTAGAATTACACTACCAAACTTGATTCAACTCATATTAAATGATACGGGTTATTTGGGTGTGATTGCATCTGATCAAAGAGCAAACCAAATCAATGCAAATGTACTGAAGCTTCTTGATAATGCAAGAGAGTTTGAAGCGAAAGGATTTTCCGATCTTTTCGATTTTACAGAATATTTAAAATTTAATTGGAAGGAGGATACTGAGGTCGGTGAGGCTCCAATTAATGAAATGTCTAACAGTGTAAAACTGCTTACAATTCATCAAGCCAAAGGTTTGGAGTTCCCAGTAGTTATTATCCCGCGGTCAGATATGCCAATCAAAAACTACCAACTTAATTACGGACAGCTTGATGTTGAAGAGAACACGGGATTAATATTTAAAATTAACTCAGGAACTGAAAACATACATACTAAATCTTCTGTTCTCGGTTATCACATCAAAAGTCAAAATAATTACAATGAAGCACTAAGAGTTTTTTATGTAGCTTTAACAAGAGCAAGAGACTATTTGATAATTTCCGGAACTGGCCACGATAAGTTGTTTACACAGAATTCTCTGTTGAAGAAAATTCTTGAGATACTTGAAGTAGCTGATTTCAGGACTAATCGTAAGCTTACTCGCAATGTTAAGCTGAGTTCTATATATCTAGCTGAGAAAGAATCGAAGTTACTTGAGAGGAATTTTCAACTTGAAGTTAATTTGAATCCGGCTGTTAAAAAAGTAACAAAGAAGATGGAAACAATTGGGAAACAAAAAGCTTCTTCGGCAAAAGAGATTGCGATTTCTGCATTAACAGATTTGCCAAAAGGTGAATTTTTCACAGCTACACAGTTAAATGCCTTTTCTCTCTGCCCGACAAAATATTTAATTAAGTATCAAATTGGCCTCGATGAAAATTTTTCAAGCTCAGACCCGACTTTGAACCTCACTGGAAATTCCAATTTGGCTGGTCCAAGATTTGGAAATCTCGTTCATCAAATAATGGAAAAGATCACCTCTCATCAAATAACCGAAGTCGAGATAATTAAACTCATTGATAGCTCATTGATTGAATATCGGGAGTTTTCAGCTGCCGAGGTTCGAAGCGAATTAATCTCAGTGCTGAATAAAATCGTTAATTCAGAAATATTTAAGACGATTTTTTCAAAACCAAATTTTCTTGTTGAACAAGAAATTAATTCAAAATTTGGCGATCAGTTTTTATGCGGCATTATCGATCGCATCGTAATAGAAGAAAACAAGATTACAATTGTTGATTTTAAGACTGACACTTTTATTCTCCAAGAGTATGAGAAGAAAGTTTCGGATTACTTAATCCAAATGGGATTTTATTCTGTTCTAGTAAAAAATTATTTTAGGTCGATCAAGGAGATAGAACTTGTTTTGTTCTTTATTCGTTATCCTGAAAAACCATTTATAAAAAGCTTTAGCTTCGATGAAATATTACAGTATGAAAATCTATTTAAGACGAACTTAAATAAAATCATTAACGGACAATTCGAAAAGAACATAACTCATTGTTCTGAATGTGAATTTTACTATGGCAGAAGCTGCCTTCTTTAGAAGTTAAAGACCATTTTGATAATTTTTACTAAAGGGTACTAATGAGAAAATATATTTTATTACAATTATTTATATCAGCACTTTTTGGGAATATAAGTATTGCTGCCGATTCCTTGAAGGTCTGTTGCGATCCTCCGTCAATAGCGATTGAAGACAACTCATTTTTTATAGAGGAAGCTTATAATCAAGAACCAGGAGTTGTTCAGCATATTTTTACCGGTCAATATGCATGGAAATATTTTAAATCCGTTGGATTGTCATTTACACAAGAATGGCCGATTGGAGACGAGCATCACCAAATAAGTTTTTCAATCCCATTTACTAGCTTACTTTCGAACTCTTCATCAGGTGTTGGAGACATTATGCTGAACTATAGGTATGAACTCACTGGAAGAGATGACTTTGCAGTTTCCGCTCCAAGATTTTCAATAATATTTCCTACTGGCAAGGTTGAAGGCGGGTTTGGATCTGGTAATCTTGGATATCAAGTCAATCTGCCGGTCAGTAAACGATGGAATGATTTTCTTGTTAATCATTTTAATGTGGGCTTTACTTTTTTTCCAAATGCACGAACCAAAACTTCAGCTGGTGTTGAAGCAAAAAATGATATTTATTCATTCGACATTGGAGGGAGTGCTATTTGGCTAGTTCGCCAAAATTTTAATCTTATGTTTGAAATTTTACACTCATATTTTGTTGAAATTGATGCAAGTGGAAAAAAACAAAAAATGAATGTGACTATTTTCAATCCTGGTTTTCGATTTGCGATTGATATTAGTGATCTGCAGATTGTACCTGGTTTATCAATTCCATTGAACTATCAAAGCAAGAAGATTACGCCCGAGCTGTTCTTCTACTTATCATTTGAACATAATTTTTAAACTGAAATTTTTTACATGAATGAAAAGCGGATAAAAATTCTAAAAAATGGCGAGATAAAATTTGGGCCTGTAGTTTATTGGATGAGCCGCGATCAGCGAGTAAATGATAATTGGGCTTTGCTGTATGCACAACAAAAAGCAATAGAGAATAAACAAAATTTAATTGTGATCTTTAATTTGGTCCCAAAATTCTTAGAGGCATCAATTCGTCAATATGGTTTCATGCTTAAGGGATTAGAAGAAGTCGAAAAAGAGTTGAGTCGTTTCAACATTTCGTTTTCTTTATTAATCGGCGATCCAGCACAAAACATTGTTAAATATGTTAACGACACAAAAGTATCTGTTCTGATTTCCGATTTTTCACCGCTAAAGATTGTTCGAGAATGGAAAAACAAAGTCGCGCTAAAAATCAAAAATCCATTTTACGAAATCGATGCTCACAACATAGTTCCATGTTGGGAAGCATCTGACAAACTCGAATTTGCTGCGTATACTATCAGACCGAAAATCAATAGAAAATTAAATGAATATCTAATCGATTTTCCAAATTTGAAAAAGATGCCAAGGAAAAATAAAAATTACTCCAATCCCGTGAATTGGTCACACACAACCAATTCACTTCGAATTGATTTCTCGATCCCCGAAGTTGACTGGCTGCAATCCGGGGAGAAAGCTGCTTCTATGCAACTGAATCGTTTTATCGAGAAAAAACTTAATCAATATGCTGAGAATAGAAATGATCCGGCTCTGAATTTTCAGTCGCAGCTTTCACCGTACATTCATTTTGGACAAATCTCTGCTCAACGTATTGCATTGACAATTCAAAACTTGAATAAGAATGTTCAATCCACAGAAGCGTTTCTTGAAGAATTGATTGTACGACGGGAATTATCTGATAATTTTTGTTATTACAATTCCGATTATGATTCTGTTAAAGGCTTTCCTGATTGGGCAAAAAAAACGTTAAATGAACATAGGAACGATAAGAGAGCTCATCTGTATTCAATTGAACAATTTGAAAAATCTCAAACACACGATAAACTTTGGAATGCTGCACAACAAGAAATAGTCCAAACTGGAAAAATGCATGGCTATATGAGAATGTACTGGGCAAAAAAGATTCTTGAGTGGAGTAAGTCACCAGAACAAGCACTCGAAACAGCTATTTATCTAAATGATAAATACTCACTTGATGGACGCGATCCGAATGGATATACAGGATGTGCATGGTCAATTGGGGGAGTTCATGATCGAGCATGGGGAGAAAGAGAAGTTTTTGGTAAAATCCGCTATATGAACTACAATGGCTGTAAAAGAAAATTTGATTTAGATAAATATATCTCTGCATTTCTGAATACATTATAACACTCTTGTTTTTATTCTAACCTGGCACAAGCTTCTTAAGCTGCTTGACACTATTAAACTTTTTCATTATATTAAAAACATACAAAACGAACATAACGAAGATAACAAATATTGCAAATCTCAAATTATAAATATATTTCAACCAGAGAAGTCGCGGCTATGTTGAACGTAACAGAGACCACAGTCAAGCGTTGGGCAGAAAGGCAATTGATTAATTGTTCAAAAACCATTGGAGGACATCGCAAGTTTGAACTCAAGGAAGTCCGAGACTTCGCTCAAAAAAACTCAATACCGATTTCTGGTATGACCGCTCCGCCTTTAAGTCAACATCAAAAAGAGAAACTTGGCTATGCGATCTATTCCAGTAATTTTAAAACTATATCAGAAATATTCTTCGAGGAGGCATTGCAAGGTGATCGTGAAGGACTCCTTGATTTAATGATCTATCTACACAAGAACCAGATTCAATTTTCAGTTATCGTTGATGAAATCATTCGGCCTGCCATGGTCGAAATTGGAATTAAGTGGGAAAGAGGAGAATTAGGCGTCAATCAAGAACACACTGCATCAGAATCTGTAAAATTGGCAGTAGCGAGATTTGCAGCTCAAATGTTTAATCAAAAGAAAAAAAATCTGAAAGTTATCTGTGCATGTGTTGAAAGCGAACAGCACGACTTAGGAATTCAATTTCTATTTCACGAATTAGTTCGATGCGGGTATGAAGTAACTTACATGGGTGCAAATACACCTTTTGAGTCTTTAAAAGATGAGATTGCAAGTTCAAAACCGAATATAGTTTTCCTTTCGGCAACATCACCGAACATTTCACAGCGGAAAATTAAAAGCGAAATAGAGTCTCTTTCTCGAGAATGCAAAAAACTAAAATCAAGATTAATTCTTGGAGGAATTTATATTGAAAAACTCAATAACAAAAATTTGATATCTACCGAAACAGCATTTTCGATTACTGAGGCAGTTAAAATCATTAGAAAACAGAAAGGAAAGTTGTAAAGATGAATAGAGCCATTCTGACACAATTAGATCAGAATAATGTGCTAATTGAATAACCTATCATACTCTCCTGAATTCAGGGTGGCTCGTTCTCTTTATTTAAGAATAAAAATGAAAAATATAATTAATTACTTGATTGTACTTATTTTATTTACAACAGAGATTTTCTCCTAAAATATTGAAACGGGAATCATTCAGGGAAAAGTTATTGACCGAACAACAAAGGGGCCGATTATCGCTGCTAATGTATTAGTAGTTGGAACACTCTTTGGTGCGGCAACTAATTTGGATGGAAAATTTTCCATAAAAAATATTCCAGTCGGCAGCTATCAGATAAGAGCAAGCGCAATCGGTTATTCCTCGAGAATAAAATCAGATTTGATTGTTAGTACTGCTAAACCATCCGTTGTTGAATTTGAATTGCTTGAAACAGTCATCGAAATAGAAGCAATAACTGTAACATCAGATTTATTTCAAACCGCACCGACCGAAGTAAATAGTATTACAAATTTCAGTTATGAGGAAATTCGGAGGGCACCTGGTGGTTTTGAAGATGTTGTCAGAGCTTTATCAGTATTGCCTGGTGTGGCGATAGCAGATCCTGGACGAAACGATTTAATTGTTCGTGGAGGCGCACCATCTGAAAATCTCTTTTTAGTTGATGGAATGGTTGTCCCAAATATAAATCATTTCGGCAGTCAAGGGGCGACAGGCGGACCATTGAGCTTTGTAAATTTAGATTTTGTGGAGGAATCCTCTTTTTCAACTGGAGGTTTTTCGGCAATTTATGGAGATAAACTTTCATCGGTATTACAGATTAAATTACAAGATGGAAGAAGCGACCGCATTGGGGGTAAGGGTACAATTTCTGCAACGCAGTTTGGATTTAATCTTGAAGGACCTCTGTCGAGCAATTCCGATTTTATTTTTTCTGTTAGGAGAAGTTATCTTGATTTTATTTTCAAAGCTGCTGGTTTTGGATTTGTTCCAGAATATTATGACGTTCTCTCGAAGTTCAATTATAAACTCGACAACAATAATTCGTTTTCGTTTCTTTTCATAAGTGCTTTCGATAATGTCAAATTTTTTAATGAGACTGCAGATCAAAGATTCAGTAATTCACGGGCATTGGGAAGCGCTCAAACCCAATACGTAACAGGTATATCTTATCGGCATCTTTTAAAGAAGGGATTTTTCGATATAAGTCTAAATAGAAATTTTATTGATTTTAATACTTCACAAAGAGATTCACTATTAAATCCGATTTTCTTAAATGAATCACGAGAAGGAGAAAACACTTTAAAATTAGATTTTGTTTACAAGCTTTCACCAATGACAGAAATAAATTTCGGTGCACAAATAAAGCAGATTAAATTCAAAACTGATGTTAAACTTCCTTCGTTCTTAACGACATTCGGTGATACTTTGGAAATCTATTCGTTAAAAGCTGAAGAGATGTTCTTCAAATCAAACATTTATGCTCAATACAGCAACATGTTTTTCAATAGGATTAGATTAAATCTTGGAATACGTACAGATTATTTCAGTGCGATTGAACAAAAATTCACTTTCGGTCCGTGCCTCTCTTTATCTTATGCATTAACACCAATTTCAAATTTGAATTTCAGTACTGGAATCTATCACCAAAATCCATCTTACATTTGGCTTGCTGCTGATGAAGTGAATAGGAAGTTAAATCAAATCCAAGTTGAACATTATATATTAGGAGTTGACCATAGATTAAGAGACGATATAATAATGAAAGCTGAAGCTTTCTATAAAAATTATTCTAATTACCCTGCAAGTCTGCTTCGAAATTATGTTGTTCTTGCAAATACTGGGGCTGGTTTCGCAGGTGCAGAAGATAATTTTTCCTCATTTGGATTAGAAAAACTATCCAGTGGCGGAAAAGGTTTTTCTCATGGGATAGAATTCTCATTACAGAAAAAATCCTCAGTCATTCCCCATTATGGAATTTTCAGTTTAACGTATGGTGAAACTTACTTCACTGGATTGGAGGGGATTGAACGCGCTGGAACTTATGATCAGCGTTTGATAATTAATCTTAGTGCAGGCTATATCTTCAACAAAAAATGGGAAGCGAGTGTAAAGTTCCGATATGCTTCAGGCAAACCAAAAACTCCATTTAATTCTGATGGTTCACAAACTATCGCCCTATATAATACTGAAAGACTACCAAATACTCATTCTCTTGACATTCGAATAGACCGAAGATGGAATTTCCACGGTTGGAATCTAATCGCTTACCTTGATGTGCAAAATATTTATAACAGGAAAAATGTTAGTGTGAACCGCTGGAATCCACGAACAAAATCCGCAGATGAAGGATCGGCAATTGGAATTTTACCCTCAATTGGTGTGAGCATAGAATTTTGAATTATTAAAATATTTCTGTTCATGTTCTTCGGTTAAGTTTGCGTTGAGAGAATTGTTTTTTTAACTTTCGCACAAAATAAAAGATCAATTGTCCGAGCAATCTGGAAAACTTATTTTAATGCACATACATAACATAAGTTTAAATTTAAAAAGATTCTTTGCATTTATTGTTGATCTTCTTTTGCTTTCCATAATCTTTACTATCATTTACTTAAAATTCATTTACGACCTTCTAGATCCATTTGAAAATTCGATTTATCCAATCACGATAATCTTGTATATTCTTTTCCTCCAATTTTACTGCATCATATTTGAATATTTTACCTGGGGAACTTCACCTGGGAAATATCTTTATAAAATTAGAATTGCTTCAAAAGAATCAAATAAGTTAAGTATCACACGAATATTAATTCGCAATCTATCCAAAGTGATTTTATTCGTGCCGCCATTATTTTTGATGAATGAAGTCTATCTTTTTATTGCCCTTAAAAAGAAGTTTTCTGATCATCTATCCGATTCTGAAATTACTGAAGTTCTGAGAAAACTAAAGGTAAAGTTCAGTGAAAAAGAAAAACAATTGATTGATAGAGAACTGCAACAGCAGTTAAATATATCACTCCAATTCGATGAAATAAATTTGTTAAAAAAGTTTTATACTTCATCGAAATATTTAAACGAAGAATTTAAAAAGAATTTTCTTACAAAATTTTTGGATCATTTCTCAGAAAGAATTATCCTCACCTCAAAAGAAATAAGTGAAATTAATCCACACATTTTATTAACAAACATTCTCTATAAGCTAAAATATGTATAAAAAAATTTTCGTACCGATTATCTCGTTAATTTCAGTCGTGTTTATTGTCGGCTGCTCAACAACCACAGTGGTTCAAAATATTTATTATGTTAAACCATTCGACTGGCATCCGAAAGAAAAACAAGATTCAACAATAAATTCATATTCACAGACTTACATGGGATACACGATATTTATAGATCCAGGTCATGGCGGTACAGATAGAAGAAATAAAGGTCCAAAAGGATTGGCAATTGAAGCTGATCTGAATTTGAAAGTTGGACTTTACCTGCGCGATTATCTTCTTCGTGCTGGAGCTAAAGTAATAATGTCTCGTGATATTGATACATTCATCTCTCTCGATGATAGATCAAAATTAGCAAATGAATCGATAGCTGACGTTTTTATTTCTATCCATCACAATGCACCAGGTCGTGCTGGCGATGTATATACGAATTTTACTTCAACGTATTATCATGGTACTGCTAAAGATTATGTCTATGATCCATGCAATCATGATTTAGCAAAATATATTCAGCGTGATCTTGCATATGTCATGGGAAACAGCGGCGGGCTCGGCTCATTCGATGGAACATATTCTGATTACTGGATTTATCCTGGTGCTGGATTCTCAGTCCTTCGGAAGACTGTAATTCCCAGAGTGCTAGTGGAATGTGCTTTTCATACAAGTGAGTATGAGGAACAGCGGCTTATCGTTGACGAGTTCAATCAAATTCAGGCTTGGGGAATTTTTCGCGGACTCGGAAAATACTTGCGACAGGGAGTTATTAAATTGTATACACCAGAAACAATGAATTACATTACATCTGATCCGCAAATAAAAATATTCATTGATGATCAAGGAAGAGGAATTGATTCAACATTTTGTTTGGCACAAATAAATAAAGAGCCGGCGTATTCTATTTTTGGTGATGAGGAGGGTAAAAAAGTGCTTATCATCTCTCCAATGAGAGAGCTTCCTCCAGGTGAACATGAAGTAAACGCAGTTGTAAAAAATCTCAACGGGAATCATTCATTCCCATTTAGAAAAAAAATTACAGTTAGTTATTAAAAATTATCAATCTAATATTGAAAGGTTTTAATCCATGCTGAACTATGTCTGGATTGCTTTAATAATTCTTGGCATTGGGGTTGCATTATATTTTGATGTTTCTGATTCATCATCGAACAAATATCGAAATAAAGAATCTATTGAAGTAGAGTTTTATCCATCACCGCAAAATACTCAAATTCAAAAAGGAACATTGAATGGATCATTAAGAATAGATGAAAAAACATTTTCTGATTTTTACAATGTTGAATGCAAGGAAAGGATAGAATTAAGTGCAAAGCTTTCAATTGGTGAGGACAATCGAGGATCAATCTACCTAACGATTACTGACGCGGTGCCTGAGATCTGGAAAACAATGGCAAAAGCTTCTGGTGATAAAAATGATTTAACCGGAAATTTTACTTTTAAAGCTAAAGATGACGGATCAATCAAGTTAAACATAGCTTTTGAAGAAGTAAGCTTTGTGAAGATGAAAAATGTGACAAACGGAGTTTTGGATATTGTTAACGTAGCAGTGCAAATTGCCTTCGGACTGATTGGAATAATGGCTTTGTGGCTTGGTGTGATGAAAGTTGCGGAGGAAGCTGGATTAATTCGATTAATTGCTCGTGCAGTTAGACCAATCACTAAATTTTTATTTCCTGAAGTTCCACAAGAACATCCAGCAATGGGTTCAATGATAATGAATATATCTGCAAATATGCTCGGATTGAGCAATGCTGCAACTCCATTCGGATTAAAAGCGATGGAAGACTTGAACACCTTAAATGAGAATAAAGATACTGCAACTAAAGCCATGTGTATGTTTTTAGCAGTCAATACTGCCGGCTTAACTTTAATACCAGCAACTGCGATTGCAATTCGTGCTGCTTCCGGTTCGAGTGATCCTGCGATCATTATCGGAACTTCTATTTTTGGCGCTTCATGTGCAACTCTTGTCGGTGTAACAGCAGCAAAAATATTTGAAAACATTGCAAGTGTGAAACAAGGTTTCGCAAACTGGATAAAAAATCATCTTAAAGCTATAAGCGTATTCTTTGGAATCTTACTGGCAGGTGTGTTAATTTTTGCAACTGGATTAAGTCTAGCACTTGGATCAATACTGAGCTTCGTAAATCCTGAAACGTTCAAATTAATAATCGGTTATATTTCTATCACTGCAATTCCATTTTTAATTTTTTCGTTTCTAACTTTTGGCTTGATAAAAAAAGTTAAAGTCTATGAAAAATTTGTTGAAGGAGCGAAAGAAGGATTCAATGTCGCAGTTAGAATAATTCCATACTTAGTTGCAATGCTGGCTGCAATTGGGATATTCCGGTCAGGCGGAGCAATGGACTTTTTAGTCTATGTTCTCACGCCAGTCACAAATTTTATTGGCATGCCCGCCGAAGCATTGCCAATGGCATTGATGAGACCTCTTTCAGGCAGCGGTTCGCTCGGTATCATGACTGAGATTATTAAAGTTCATGGACCGGATTCACTACTTGGAATTTTAGTCTCAACTTTTTTTGGAAGCACCGAAACAACTTTTTATGTCTTAGCAGTTTACTTCGGAGCGGTAAATATTCAAAAAACTCGTTACGCTTTGCCAGTTGGATTGATGGCAGATGTTGCTGGAATTCTCGGAGCAACATTTATTGTGAATCTTTTATTTAGTTGAAATTGAATTAAACTAAATTAGTAAATTTAGATTTAAGAATAGTGGTTAACGATCCATCAGCTGACGGATGATTTGATAAGGGAGTTATATGAATAAACATGAGTTAGAGGAACGACTGATAAATTTTGCAGTTTTAATAATTGAGATTGTAAATGAATTACCGCAAACAAAAGCAGCGATACATCTCTCAAATCAACTGATTCGGTCTGGTACTTCACCCGCACTGAATTATGGGGAAGCACAAAGCGGTGAATCGAGAAAAGACTTTATCCATAAAATTAAAATTGTATTAAAAGAATTGCGTGAAACATTTGTTTGCCTGAAAATTATTGACAAAGCAAAGCTCTACCAAGCGTCAGATCATACTTTAATGGAAAAAGAACTAAAACTAAAAAGTAAAATAGAGCGAGCATTGAAAGAAAGTAATGAATTGATCTCTATTTTTGTGAAAAGTGTTGAAACTGCACAAAGAAACATTGAGAGATAGCATTAAAAAAAATCAAAATTCATCAATCGTTAATCTGAAATCTATATTCAAAAAATATTTTAATCATGAATATGCATTATCTGTTCAATTCAATTGAGACTAAATATTGAAAAAGGTTTTCATCAATGCAATCATTCCAAAAATTGGGATAGATATTCTTAAAAAAAATAAAATCCGGGTAATTCGGAATAATTCTTACCTTCCGATTGCTAAATCTGAATTGATCAAGAAAGCGAAAGATTGCGATGCTCTTCTTTCTCTT
>Ga0194120_10001576_pt1 | contig 41157 bp, 36 predicted proteins | sample TA2MahCa65mmetaG_FD_148642 | JGI IMG/M metagenome (GOLD analysis project Ga0194120, IMG submission 148642) | Freshwater microbial communities from Lake Tanganyika, Tanzania - TA2015019 Mahale Deep Cast 65m | ecosystem: Environmental > Aquatic > Freshwater > Lake | place: Tanzania: Lake...
CGTAATTAATGGCGGAGAGGGTGGGATTCGAACCCACGTGCCCTTTCGGACAAGACGCTTTCGAGGCGCCCCCGTTACGACCACTTCGGTACCTCTCCGCTCTGAGTGGACCGCGAAAGTCGCAGCAACCTGCAATTATAGCCCATGCCTTGGCCACGGGTGTCGGAGGGTTGCTGCCGGCAGCTGAAACCGGCCTCGATCGGGGCGCCGATCTCAAAAGAGCGTTCCCCAAGGGCACCGCGAGGTCGACGCCGTCAGCAAGCGCATTCGCGTCAGCAAGCGAGCAGTGGCCGAACAGCGCGAGCAGGCGGAAGTGCGTGACTACACCTCACGCCAGGATGCGGCGGCGTCGCCGTCGATCGGCTCGCTGGCTGAGCAGTTGCAGGGTGCGCTGGGCGGCGAAGGAAAGCAGTGACTTCTCACTTCCCGACGAGGAAGTCCGCAGGGGCGGACAGACACATCCCGAGATCAGGCGGCTGCTGCCGCTGGGTGTAACGGCGTCGGACGAAGCGAGCGGGCGACCAGCAGGAACGACGCGCCGGCCACCAGGCACAGCACGCCGGCGATCAGGAACGCCATCCGGTAGTCGCCGAGTTCGGTGCGAATCGCGCCGGCGCCCAACGCCGCCATCGATGCGCCCAACTGGTGGCTGGCGCCGATCCAGCCGTAGATCACGCCGGTGTTTTCCCTGCCGAACGCTTCGGTGGTGAGTTTCACGGTTGGCGGCACCGTGGCAATCCAGTCCAGTCCGTAGAACACCGCGAATACGCCGAGGCCCATGCCGCCCTCCAGCAGCGTCGCGGGGAGGAACAGCAGCGACAGGCCGCGCAGCGAGTAATACGCGAACAGCAGGTGGCGGGCAGAGTAGCGATCGGTCAGCCAACCAGATGCGGTCGTGCCGAGGATGTCGAAAATGCCCATCACCGCCAACAACTGCGCCGAGCGGAGCGGCGTGATGCCGACGTCGTGGCACGCTGAGATCAGATGGGTGCCGATCAGGCCGTTGGTGCTGGCGCCGCAGATGAAGAACGTGCCGGCAAGCACCCAGAAGGCGCGGGTCTTCGAGGCGGCGGCAAGCGCAGTGAGCGGCGCGAGCGGCTTCGTTGCGGGCGCCGCCGGTAGGTCAGCGGCCTGGCCGTAGGGGCGAACGCCGGCGTCCGACGGCCGGTCCTTCATGAACAGCCACACCAGGACGAAGACCACTGCCGCGGCGCCGGCGACGATCGACGCCGCCGTTCGCCAGCCGGGTCCCTCGACGGCGAGCGCGAGTGGCTGCAGGAAGATCAGCTGGCCGGTGGCGTTGGCCGCCGACAGAATCCCCATCACCAGTCCGCGCCGCGCATCGAACCAGCGCGTGGCCACCACCGCCGCGAGCACCATCGCGGTCACGCCGGTGCCGGCGCCCACCACAATGCCCCACAGGACGAAGAACTGCCATTCGGTCGACATCTGGGTCGACAGCGCCACGGCGCTCGATATCAGCGCCAGCGCGCCGAGCACCACGCGCCGCAGGCCCCAGCGATCCATGACCGAGGCCGCAAAGGGACCGATCAATCCGAACAGCGCAATGTTGACGGCCACGGCCGCCGAGATGCTGGCGCGGGTCCAGCCGAACTCGGCTTCGAGCGGCACCATGAACAAGCCGGGTGCGGCGCGCACGCCGGCGGTGATCAACATCACGAGGAACGTAATGCCGGCGACGACCCAGGCGTAGTGAAGGGGCCGGGACTCTTTTCTTCTCTCGTGGTCGGTCAGCAACGGTCAGCTCAGTGGGGCCTCACGCACATGCTCTCGCTCGGCGTTCGATCATTGTGCACCGAACATCGCCTGCTGTGCAGGCGGGCCCCGAACGGACCCTGCAGCAGGTCGGCGAGCGCGTGCGGATTGCCTTCGCCCCGGTTGGCGAACGCCTTGCGGGAGCGGGTGTTGGTGTCGAGATAGCCCTGGTTGACCAGGTAGTTGGTGAGCCGCCGCTGAACCTCGGCGCTCAAGGGCAGATCGAGCTTGCTCTGATCGGTCGCCTTGACCAGCAGCTCGTTAATCGCGCGGCCGCTGGCCGGCGGACGCGGCCGCCAGATCCCAGGACGTCATGGCGGCAAACACCAGCGACGAGCCGCCAACCGCGCCCAGCTGCTCGAGGAAGCGGCGGCGCGTCAGATGACTGTTGCGCATGGGTATCAGGCTACTTCGGAATAGATGAGGGTTTGTCTCCGGATTCCACCATGCGGCCGTCGAACAACTCGATGCGTCGTTGCACTTGGTATTGATCGCCTGATAGCCTGCCCCATGAATTCACGACGCTTCCTCATCACCGGCGGCAGCCAGGGCATTGGCGCCGCGCTCGTCAAGCAGGCCCGCGCGGCCGGACACCAGGTGGTGTTCACCGGCCGCAACGACACGCACATTCAGACCACGGCCCGTGAGACCGGCGCGTACGGCATTCGTGCCGACGTGAGCGCCGACGCCGACAACCAGCGCATGGTCGACGAGTGCGGCGCGAAGATGGGTGGCGTCGATGTGCTGATCAACAACGCCGCGTTCGGCTACACCGCCGAGATCGGCACGATCGACATGGCGAGAATGCGCGGACTGTTTGCGACCAACGTGTTCGGCGCCGTCGACCTCACCAACCGTATCGTCCCGCAAATGCAGGCGCGCGGCGACGGCGACATCGTCAACATCGCGTCCACGTCGGGCATGAAGGGCGCGAAGGGAGCGACGGTCTACGCCGGCAGCAAGTGGGCCATGCGCGGCATCACGCAATGCTGGCAGGCCGATCTGCGCCCCTACGGGATTCGCGTGGTGTGCATCTGCCCGTCGGAGGTGCAGACCAACTGGATGGGGAAGACCGGTCGCAACAATCCGAACAAGCTCTACGCCGACGATATTGCCGCGACCATCATGGCCGGGCTCGACATGCCGCGGCGGGTGTTGTGGACCGAGCTGGCGGTGTTCGCGAACAACCCGTGGAAGGAAGACTAACGGCGCGCCTCTTCGCCTACACTAGGGGTCATGTCGGTGACGAACAGGCTGCTGCCAACGCTGGGTGAACGGGAAGTCGTCGAACAGTTACGCGCGTTGCGCGCCCAGCAGCCGGTCAAATACACGGCGTTCTACTCGAGCCAGCTGGGTGGCATCGTCACCGATCCGGCGCTGATGGTAATCCCGTTCGACGACCACATGGTGCACCGCGGCCACGGCGTGTTCGACACCGCGGGCATTGTCAACGGCCGGATCTACGACCTTGACGCGCACCTGGATCGATTCCTGAAGTCGGCGGAGCGATCGAAGTTGAAGCTGCCGGCGTCGCGCCACGAGATGCGCGACATCATCATCCGCACGACCGCGGCGAGTGGCCGGCGCGACGGCTCAATCCGCTACTGGCTGTCGTCAGGGCCCGGCAACCTCGATCTGACACCGGCCGCCGGAGCCGAGCCGGGCTTCTTCGTGATGATCTTCGCGGGGCTGGTCTATCCCGAGAAGTTCAAGACCGAAGGCGTCAAGGTGATGACCACGACCTACCCGATCAAGCCGCCGCTCTACGCCATCACCAAGACCACGAATTACCTGCCGAACGTGCTGATGCAGATGGAAGCCAAGGCAAAAGGCTTCGACAACGGCGTGTTCATCGATCACGCCGGCCACGTCGGCGAAAGCTCGAACATGAACGTGGCGTTCGTGTCGACGGACAACGTGCTGGTGCATCCGAAGTTCGATCACATCCTGGCGGGCTGCACGTCGCAGCGCGTCCTGCAGCTGGCGCGCACCCTGATTGAGTCCGGGCAGTTGAAGGACGTCAGGGTCGCCGACATCACGATGAGCGAGGCGCTGGCGTCGAGGGAAATGCTGTTGATCGGCAGCTCGGTGAAGGTCACCGGCATCGTGCAGTGGGATCAGCACACGATTGGCGACGGCACGCCCGGCCCGATCGCGCGCGCTCTCTTACAGCTGCTCGAAGAAGACATGCGATCCGGTGATCGTCTGATCGACGTCCCGTATTGACGGGCGAACGGGCTAGCGGACTAGCGGGCTAGCGGGGCGCGCAGTTTCCAGGACGCGGATCATCGTCGCCAGTGCTGCGTTCACGGGCGTCGGTATGCCGTACTTCGCGCCGAGATTGGCGACGGCGCCGTTCATGTGATCGATCTCGGTCTTGCGGCCCTTCATCAAATCCTGCTGCATCGACGCGATGGTGCGCGCGCCGGCGAAGACGCCATCGATCAGCGCAACGAAGTCCTCGTCGAACGTCACGCCGTCGGCCTTCGCCACCGCCAGACATTCCTCGATGATCTGCCGCTTCAGGCCGTTCAACCTCGGATCGACAATTCCGCCGACCTCGGTCCTCAGCAGGGCTGTGGTGGGGTTGATCACGCAGTTGAACACGGCCTTGCGCCACATCTCGCGCTTGATGTCGGGGATGATGCGGCCGTCGAGACCGGCCTCGGTCAGCACGGCGGCGACGGCCGGGGATCGTTCGTGCGATTCGAGCAGCGTGTAGCCGGCCACGGTGTTGTCCACCACGCCCGGCTTCACCAGGATGCCGCCGACCTGCGTGATGGCCCGCAGCACCACCGCGCGGTCGCCGACCAGCTGCTTGACGAGGTCCTCGGAATACAACCCGTTCTGGACGCAGACAATCGTGACGTGGTCGCGAAGTTTATCGACGATCGGCGCCACCGCCGCGACATTGTTGTTGACCTTGGTGGTGAGCAGGATCAGCGTGCCGGGCTCAATCGACGGCACATCGGTGAACGCCGGCAGGCGCACGGTGCCGGTCGTCTGGCCCTGCAGGATCAGCCCATCGCGCTGAATCGCCTCGACGTGCGACGACCCGCCGATCAGCGTGACGTCGTGGAATCTGGAGAGCTTGGCGCCGTAGACGCTGCCGATTGCACCGGCGCCGAGGACGATGATCTGCATCGTCTGGCAATTCTAGTTAACTAGAAGTTGAAGCGAATCGACAGATCGATCTGGCGCGGGTTGGCGACGCTGGTCGCCTGCATGAAATACGGAGACGTCATCACGCCGCTGAAGCCCGAGTAGTTGGCGCGGTTGGTGATGTTCTGCGCCGACACGCTGATGGTGATCCCCCTCTGACGGCCGCCACCGCGTCCGGGTGGTGGCCCACCACGCCCGCCGCCTCCGCCACCGCCCCCCGGACCGCCGGCACCCGGACGTCCGCCGCCACCAGCGCCAGGGCCGCCGCGACCTGCGGCGCCAGGTCGCTGTCCTTCCGGAACGGGCTGCTGGCCGATCGGGATCGTGTACGACAGGTTCGCCGAGAACGTCGAGCGCCACGGCAGCCGCGCGCTGTTGCGCGGCGTCAGCAGCGGGCGATCGTTGAAGATCGAATCGCCGTTGTCGTCGATGCCGGTGGTGATGGTGTAGGGCCCGCCGCTGTTGGCGTCCCAGCTCAGTTGCGCGTTGAGCTGCCGGTAGGTCTGGGTCGATACCGACGCGCGGAAGCGATGCCGCGTCTCGCCGCCGGCCACCGCCCACTGATCGTCCAGCGAGCCGGTTGGCGAGACGCTGAACGCGCCGTCGCTGTTGTTATAGGCGCGGCGGTGACGGTAGTTGAAGCGAATCACCGTGCGCCGCGGGTTCCACTTCGCCTGGTCGGCGGTGCGCAGGCCGCCGGCGAAGTTCACGCTGAAATCCGGCACGAGATCGTAGGTGTGCGTCGATGCATCCGGCACGACCTCGATCACGTTGGCGAAGGCCGGGTCGGGCCGCCTGCCGTTGACCGGCGCGTTGCGATTCACGCCGCGCAGCTGGTTGCCGAAGCGTGCCAGGGAGAAGCTGAGGCTGGCGCGCACTTTCGGAGAGAACGTTCGATCGATCGCCGTGGCGAAACGATGGATGCGCTCCATGTTCACATCGCCGAGCAGGTACTTGTTGCTGACGCTGACCGTCGCTGCGCCGCCGACGTCGGGGTACGACGGATTGACGATGTTGATTTCGCGCTGGCGGATGCCGTTGACCCGCAGCGTCTGCTCGTAGGTGCCGGTGCTCAGCCAGTTGTAGAACATCCCATAGCTCGTCCGGATGGTCGTTCGGCCATTCCTGCCAGGCGCCCAGGTCAATCCCAGCCGCGGCGCAAACCCGGTCCAGTCGTGCACGTGCGTCTGCACTTCGTAGCGGAGACCGGGACTGAACGTCAGGTTGGGCCGGAGCCGGAGATCGTCCTGGATGTAGATCCCGGCCTCCAGATGCGAGTACTCGATCAGCGGGTCGCCGATTCGCCGGGTGTAGTTGCGCGGCCGGCCGCGCGCGAAGTCCTCACCGCTCGAAAAGATGAAGGTGCCAAGATAGTTCGTCTCGTTGTCCGTCCGGTAGCGGACCCCTTCGAGCAACAACCCGGCGCGCATGGTGTGGATGCCGCGCACGTAGTTGTAGTCCATGCCCAACTCGGCGTTCTGGTCGCTGTTGCCGCCGCGCCGCTGCGCGCCGCCGCTGGTGAAGCCGTCGAGCACGCGAATCGTCTGCGCTTCGAGCCGGGGCGTCGACTGGCTGCGGCCGAAGCGCAGTTGCAGGCGCGTGTTGAGGAAACCGTTCCTGCCAATCGAGCCCTGCTGCTGCATCCGAACCTGGTGGTTGCGCTGCTCGCTCGAATACGCGCGCTCCGCGAGATCGAAACCGCCCACGCCCTCGTTGCTCCTGGACGACGATCCCTGCGAATAGCCGAAACGCAACATCTGCGTCCGCGTCAGCTGGTAGTCGAACATGCCGTTGAGGTTCCAGCCGTCGCTGGGCCTGCGTCCCAACAGGCGCGATTCCTTGCCTGCCGCCGTCGTGAAGGTCGCCACCGGCGTGTCGAACTGCTTGCGGCCGCCGACGAACAGCGAGAACGAGCTCTTGTTCGGTACGATCGCGCCGCCGAGGTTGGCGTCGAGATTCTGCGTCCGTTCCGGCGCTTTCACGTCTACGAACGGATTGGTGCCGTTGAGGATGCTGTCGCGCATGCGCGTCGAGAAGCCGCCGCGAATCGGGCCGATGCCGGCTCGCGTGATGATGTCGATGCCGTCGCTTTCGGCCGAGTGGTTCTCGGCGGGAAACGTGTCGCGAACAATACGAATCGATTGGATGACGTCGCGCGACGGCAGGTTGCCGCGGTTGAAGCCGTCGATGCGGACGCGCGCGTTGCCGCCGGCCATGTCGATCAGCTGGCGGATCAGCTCCTGCGGGTCGTCCGGCAACGCATCCAGTTCCTCCTGCGTCAGCGTCGTCGACAGCATGTTGTTCGGATCGGCGGCAGCCGCCTGCGCGTTCGGCGCCACGTCCACCGTGTCTTCAAACGCCGTCAGCGTCAGCTCGATGGACCGCTTGTTGTCGCCGGCCCGCAACCGCACGTCGGGCACCTCGCCGGTTTCGAAGCCGGAGAACTCCGCCGTGATCGTGTACCGCCCCGGCTTCAGCGCGGGAATGGTGGCGAGACCCTGGTCGTTCGCCGTGACCGTGATGCCCGCGGCGCCGGCAGGCTCAGCGGGGGTGATGGTCACGCTGGCGCCCGGAAGAATCGCGCCGGTGACGTCCATGACCGTGACCAGCGCGCGGGCGTCGCGGCTTGCCTGTGCGGAGCACACCACCGCCAGCGTCATGAACGCGGCGGTGAACAGACTGATCTTGGAACATGACATCCGGCGCGGAACCGCAAACATTATCACTGACTTACGGCGGGCAGGGCCGGGTGTTTACCGCCGGGTGGATGGTAGGCTAGCAAGGCCCCTCGGGCACGCATGAAGCACTTCATTTTGCTGGCATTGGTCGGGTCGGTCACCGCATGCTCGTCGCAGCCGCCCGCCGACCCGGCCTCTTCCGTTCCCGCGGTGCCGGTTGTGACACGAGAATCATTTGGCAGCGTCGAAGGCAAGGCGGTGGAGCGGCTGACGCTCACCAACCGCCACGGCATCCAGGTGCAGGCGATCACCTACGGCGGCATCATCACGTCGATCAAGACGCCCGATCGCAACGGCATCATGGCCGACATCGTGCTCGGGTTCGACTCGATCGACGGCTACCTGGGCAGCCGCCGGTACATCGGCGCGATCGTTGGCCGCTACGGCAACCGCATTGCCAGGGGCCGGTTCACCATCGACGGCACTCCCTACAAGCTGGCCACCAATAACGGACCGCATCACCTGCACGGCGGCCACAAGGGGTTCGACAAGGTGGTGTGGAACGCCGAGGTTCTGCCGGACATGGCGGGGCAGAGTCGCGTCAGGCTCGGGTATGTCAGCGCCGACGGTGAGGAAGGGTATCCGGGTCGGCTCAACGTGGAAGTGACCTACACGCTGACCGACAACAACGAGTTGATCGTCGACTACTTTGCGAAGACCGACCAGCCGACGCACGTCAACCTGACGCAGCATTCCTATTTCAATCTCGCTGGCGAAGGCGACATTCTTGGCCACGAGCTGACGATCGACGCCGATCGGTACACCCCGGTAGACGCCACCTTGATTCCGACCGGTGAGCTGGCGCCGGTGGAAGGCACGCCGTTCGATTTTCGAACGCCCGTGACGATCGGCGCACGCATCAACGAGCCGCACCCGCAGTTGAAGAACGGCCGGGGCTACGATCACAACTGGGTGTTGTCGCGCGGCAAGACGACGTTGTCACGCGCCGCCCGCGTGGTGGAACCCACCTCCGGCCGCACGCTCGAAGTCGCCACCACCGAGCCGGGCGTGCAGTTCTACACCGCCAACTCCTTGGATGGCACCTTGAAGGGGAAGGCCGGCAAGACCTACGCGCATCGCAGCGGCTTCTGCCTCGAGACGCAGCACTATCCCGACACCCCGAACCAGAAGGCATTTCCGCCCACCTTGCTGATGCCGGGCCAGGAGTACAAGTCGCAGACCGTGTTCGTGTTCGGCGTCAGATAGCGCAGGGATCAATCCGGCTGGCAGATCGCCACTCGACTTTCAACTTCCGACCTGACACCTTACACTTCTTTCTTCATGGGCTTCGATAACGCATTCGAAATGGCCGTGTCGTCCATTCGCTTCGGCAAGGGTGTCACACGCGAAGTGGGCATGGACCTGGCGGAGCTGGCCGTCAAGCACGTGCTCGTCATCACCGACCCGGTCATCCGCAGGTTGCCGCCGGTGGCGACGGTGATCGATTCGCTCGAGCGCAGCAAGATTCGTTACACGATCTACGATCGCGTTCGCGTCGAGCCCACCGACGAGTCATTCCTCGACGCCATCGAGTTCGCCCGCCGCGACAGCTTCGACGCCTTGGTCGCCATCGGCGGCGGCTCGACCATCGACACCGCGAAGGCCGTGAACCTCTACGTCACGTATCCGCCCGCGGACTTCCTGGATTACGTGAATCCGCCCATCGGCAAGGGGCTGCCGGTGCCCGGGCCGCTCACGCCGTTGTTTGCGATTCCGACGACGGCCGGCACCGGCAGCGAGACGACCGGCGTGACCATCTTCGATCTGACGAAGATGCATGCCAAGACCGGGATTGCCAACCGGCGGTTGAAGCCGACGCTGGGCATTCTCGATCCCGACAACACTGTGACGATGCCGCCGGAAGTGGCGGCGTCGAGCGGCCTCGACATCCTGAGCCACGCCGTCGAGTCGTACACCGCCATGCCGTTCACCGGCCGGCCCATGCCCGACAGTCCGAAGATGCGTCCGGCTTACCAGGGATCGAATCCCATCAGCGACGTGTGGTCCATTCAGGCGCTGAGGATGGTGGCGCAGTACCTGGTGCGCGCCGTTGCGGACACATCTGACGAAGAGGCCCGATCGCAAATGCTGCTGGCCGCGTCATACGCCGGGGTCGGCTTCGGCAACGCGGGCGTGCACTTGCCGCATGGCATGTCGTATCCGGTGTCGGGGCACGTGAAGAGTTACCGCGCGCCGGGATACGCGTCCGACCATCCGCTGGTGCCGCATGGCGTGTCGGTGATCCTGAACGCGCCGGCGGTGTTTCGATTCACCGCGGTCGCCAACCCCGACCGGCACCTGCAGGCGGCTGAAGCGCTTGGCGCGAACATCAGCGGAGTGAAGCCCGGCGACGCCGGCCGCGTGCTCGCCGATCGCATCACCTGGTTCATGCGCGAACTGAAAGTGCCCAACGGCCTCAGGGCCGTCGGCTACTCATCGTCTGATATTCCGATGCTGGTCGAGGGCACGCTGCCGCAGCATCGGGTGACCAAGCTGTCGCCGAAGCCGGCGAGCCCGGACGATCTGGCCCACCTCTTCGAATCCGCCATGGTGTCGTGGTGAGGGAAGGGGCCGGGGATATTTTTTCCGCCAGTAGTGACGTGGACTCCGAGCTTTACGGTGAGTGTTGCCAGGCTGAGAAGTGTTCATCAACAGGCTTAGGCCGTCTTGAGGGCTGATGCCAGAAGCCTAAGCCTTCCTTTGGTTTGAGTCAAAATGATCCCCGGCCCCTTACCCCAGCGTGTGTCGTTCTGGGACGGTGGGGGTGTTAGTTTGTGCGTACTGCGACGCGGCCTACGATGCGGACCCAGTTCACGGCGCCGGCGGCGTTGCGCACGAACTCGATTGACTGACCGCGATCGTTGCCGTCGGTGATCACGGCCCGGTCAGGACCGAAGAACGCAATCGGCATCACCGGTCGAGGCTCGCCGCCGTTTGGTAGCTCCTGCACGACAAGGCGGCCGCCTTCTACGCGCACCGAGACGGCGTTCATCGGCCGGAGATAGCGGCCAACATACGGCGCCGGGTCCGGCTGCGTCGCGAGCGGCTCCACATTCGGCAGCGTCTCCACCAGCCCGCGATGCGCAATTGCATGATTCCTCGGGAACGTCGCGCCGTGATGCTGCTTCAGCACTTCACGCTCGACGTCCTGGATCAGCCGCCAGCCGGTGGTCGAGTTCGTCAGGATGCCGACCGCAAAGTTCTTCTCGGGCACAATCTCAAGCAGCAGGATGGGATCGGCCAGCGTGCCGTCGGGCGTGGTGCCGTCGCCCAGATGGAAACGCGCATACTGCAGGAGATCCGTGATGCAGACGCCGACGTCACCGGCGGTGACGCTCACCGAGGGCGAGAACGGCCGTTGCAGGAACGGCGCGCCGTTGCGGACGCCGTGGCCGGCCGCGAAGCGATTGACCAGGAACTCCCCGGCGGTCGATCCCGCATGGGCGAGGCCGAGCGGCGTGAAGATCAAGTCGCGCACTGCCTGGTTGATCGAGGTGCCGGTGACGGCCTCCATCACCCGCCCCGACACGCTGAAGCCGGCGTTGTTGTAGCTCCATGCGGCCGTTGGTGGAGCCACCTGCATCAGATCCGGCATCACGGTGGCGACGAAGTTGCGGAGCGTATCGGTCCGCGTTCAGGGCTCGACACCTGCCCCTCCCAGCCGGCAGTGTGCGTCAGCAGGTTCCAGGCGGTCACGTCCTTCGCGACCGACTCGTCGCCGACCTTGAACTCAGGCAGATACGTCCGCACCGGCGTCTTGAGATCGAGCTTGCCTTGTTCGACCAACCGCATCACCATCGTCGCGGCAAACGTCTTCGAGATCGACGCGATGGGGAAGACGGTGTGATCGTTGACCGGGATCGGATCCTCGACGTTGGTCACACCGAGCGCCCGCGTGGTGATGCGGCCCTGGTCGAAAATCCCCAGCGCGACGCCCGGCACGCTGAATTCCTTCATCTTCGCCTGCGTCAGCTCGACGATGGCCTCGAAGCGATTGTCGGGGCGATCCTGCGCCGCCACGGCCGGGACCAGCGCCGCGCACGAGACCACTGCGACCAGTAGGCGTCGGATCATGGCCGGGATTATAGTGTTGCCCATGCGCTACCTGGTGGCCCTGGCGTTGGTCGCAGCCCTGGCAGGACCTGTCGTGGCCCACGAGAAGTTCAAGTTCGTGGGATCCGTGGCGGCCCTAAGCGAGGACGAAATCGCCATCAAGGCGATCGATGGTGCGACTTACGAGATGGATCTGCTTGACTTCACCGCGGTCACCGACCGGAACCACAAGAAGATCGATCGAGCCTTGTTGAGGGTTGGAGCGAAAGTCGTGGTCCTGGCGCTCGGCCACGACATGTTCGACCTCGAAGCCTACGAAATCTCGCTAACTGACCGGTAGACAAGGCCCCGTCTCTCTCACTAGCTCGCCGCCGATGCGATGAACTCCTGGGCGGCTAGCGCCGCACGATTCGCCACCAATTGAGGTAGATTTACCACCGGAGGCAGGCGATGGCTTCACGGCGGATCTCACAGACGGTGTGTGCGGCGGCGGCGATGCTGGCACTGGCCGGCGGCTGGTCACTCGAGGCCCAACAGGCGGCGCCGGCCGGCGCGCCCGACGTCACGTTCAGCAAGCACATCGCGCCCATCCTTCAACGCAGCTGCGAGAACTGTCATCGGCCCGACGGCGTGGCGCCGATGTCGCTGCGCACCTACGACGAAGTCCGGCCGTGGGCGCGCGCCATCAAGCAGCGCACCGGCCTCGGCCCGCGCGCCGGCGTCATGCCGCCGTGGTACGTCGAGAAGAACATCGGCATCCAGAAGTTCAAGAACGACCCTTCGCTGAGCGCCGACGAGATCGCACTGATCGCCAAGTGGGCCGACAGCGGCGCGCCGCGCGGCAACCAGCCCGACATGCCGCCGCTGCGCACCTGGAACGATCAGAACATGTGGTCGATCGGCGAGCCCGATCTCGTCGTCCGCACCACCGACATCGTCGTCAAGGCCGGCGCGCCGGACTGGTGGGGCGAGATTCCGCGCGTGCCCACGGGTCTCACCGAGGATCGGTATGTCTCGGCGCTCGAGGTCCGCGAGGTGAACGACGTCGGCCCCGGCGGCTCCGGCCGCGACACCGTCGGCGGGCGCTACGTGTTCCACCACATGATCTGGTCGACGCGCGTGCTTGGTGAAGAGGCCGGCGATCCGAACGTGCCCGACGACAGCACGTCGTGGCCGGTGCATGAGGTCGGACGAGAGGCGGACTTCTTCGATCAGAAATCCGCGCGGCTGCTGAAGGCCGGTTCGAGCATTGTCTCGGATTCGGTGCACCTGCATTCGAATGGCCGCGATACCAAGGCGCACCTCGAGATCGCGTTCAAGTTCATGCCGCGCGGCTACAAGCCCGACTACCGCCGCGCCACCTACGCGCTCGGCAACGGCGTCGACATCGATATCAAGGCGATGGAAGCGAACCAGCAGCTGCACGCCTACGCACTGCTGCGGGAGAACACCAAGATCCTGTCGTTCGAGCCGCACCTGCATGCGCCCGGGGCGCGCATGTGCCTCGAGGCGATCTGGGGCTACAACATCCAGACGCTCAACTGCGTCGGCTACGACCACAACTGGGTGCGCGGCTACGACTATGACGATGATTCGGCGCCGCTGCTGCCGAAGGACACCATCCTGCACATCATCGGCTACATGGACAATTCGCCGTCGAACAAGAACGTGCCCGATCCACGCAACTGGCAAGGATCGGGCAATCGATCCGTGGCCAACATGTTCATCGACCTCGGCAACCGCGTGTTCCTGACCGACGAACAGTTCCAGGCGGAGATGGCGGCGCGCCGCGAGAGGTTGAAGCTGACACCGAACAGCATGGTGATCGGATGTCCGCTCTGCAACATCGTGACGCCACCCGCGGTCGCGAGGCCGCAGCAGTGAGGACTGGCGTGCGGCCTGCGACCTGGGGCTGGCTGGTCCTGCTGGCCGTGCTGGTGTGGTGGCGTCCGGCGTCAGTTGGACTGTCAGCACAGTCCCTCACGTATTCAAGCGGTCAGAACGTCTCGCCCGCCTATGAAGGCTGGGAGATCGGCACCGACGGCAAGAAGTACTTCGTCTTCGGCTACATGAATCGCAACTGGCTCGAAGAGCTCGACGTGCCGGTTGGACCTGACAACGGCTTCAACATCGGCGGCGCCGACCACGGGCAGCCGACGCATTTCCTGCCGCGGCGCAACCGCTTCGTGTTCCGTGTGCCCGTGCCAGAAGGATTCAAAGAATCCGACGAATTGATCTGGACGCTGACGACCCAGGGGAAAACCGAGAAGGCCTACGCCAGCTTACGGCTCGACTACCAGATTGACGACGTGGTGCGCGCGTCGGAGACCGGCGCGCTGGGCGCCGGATCGAGCAGCCCTGAGATTCGCGCCAACCAGCCTCCGTCAATCGAGATCCAGGGGCGGAAGTCACTGACCGCGAAAGTCGGCGAGCTCGTGATGCTGAGCGCAGTGGTGACGGACGACGGCATTCCGAAGCGGCGTGGCTCCGGCCTGTCCGGCGCGGCCGTCAACAACACCGGTTCACGCAACGTGACCGCCGAGACACGCGTCAATCGCGCGCTGCAGCCGCCCGCGCGCGTCACGGTGGGCAAGAACGTCGGCCTGCACGTGACGTGGTACGTCTACCGGGGAAAAGCCGCAGTGACCTTCTCGCCCGAGCAGATCATGTCGTGGGAAGACACCCGCGCCGGGGCCAATTCCCCCTGGGCGCCGGTATGGGCCGCGCCCCAGATGCCGGCCGACGGCAAAGTGTCGGTGACGGCCACCTTCTCGGAGCCCGGCACTTACGTGCTGCGCTCGCGCGCAGACGACGGCGCGCTGACGGCCGATGGCCAAGTCACGATCACCGTCACGAAGTAAGACGTCGGTGAGTGCGCACAGAGATTCTCTGATCCCTGATCTCCACTCTTGCCATGGATCCCGAGTACCCGTTCCAGACCAGAACCATGTCGCTGTCAGCCGGCGACATGCACTACGTGGACGAGGGCCACGGTGAGGTCCTGCTGTTCGTTCACGGCACCCCGACCTGGTCCTTCGAGTATCGCCACCTGATCAAGGCGCTGTCGGGCGGATACCGATGCGTGGCGCCCGACCAGCTGGGTTTCGGCCGGTCATCGCGACCGGCCGGCTTTCCCTACACCTTGGAAGCCCACGCCGCGGCGCTCGAGGAGTTTGTGACGAAGCTCGGCCTGGATCGGTTCACGCTCGTGGTGCATGACTTCGGCGGGCCGATCGGATTGCCGCTGGCCCTGACGTCGGGATCCCGAGTGACGCGCGTGGTGATCCTGAACTCATGGGCGTGGCCGATGAACGACGATCCCATGGCGAGCGGCGCGAAGTTCATCGGCGGCCCTGCCGGCAGGCTGCTCTACAAGTACGCGAACGCCTCGCTGCGGTTGATCATGCCGTCGGCCTATGGCGATCGAAAGAAGCTGACGCCGGCGATTCACGCCCGCTACCTGGAGGTGTTCACCGACCGGAACGCCCGCGTGCTGGTGCTGCACGCGCTCGCCAGGGCGCTGCTGCAATCTCGCGCGCACTACCAGTCGTTACTCGATCGCCTCTCCACCCTGCACGCGCTGCCGGTGCTGATCGTATGGGGACTGAAAGACAGCGCTTTCAAGCCGCACCAACTCGCACGCTGGCGAACGCTGTTGCCGAAGGCGCAGGTGGTGACGATTGATGACGCGGGGCACTGGCCGCACGAGGAAGCGCCGTCGCGAGTAATCGACGCAATCCGCCGATTCCTGCAATAAGATCGATCGATGCCAAACATTCTGCACCGCCTTCCCGCCAAGGAGAAAGTCGGCATTGCCTTCTCCGGCGGCCTGGATACCAGCGCCGCGCTCCACTGGATGCGCGAGAAGGGCGCCATTCCCTACGCCTACACCGCCAATCTCGGACAGCCGGACGAAGCCGACTACAACGAGATTCCGCGCAAGGCGATCGCCTATGGCGCCGAACGGGCGCGCCTGATCGAATGCCGTGAAGCGCTGGTCGCCGAAGGCATGGCGGCGCTGCAGTGCGGCGCGTTCCACATTTCGACGGCGGGGCAGACCTACTTCAACACCACGCCGCTCGGCCGGGCTGTCACCGGCACGATGCTCGTTGCGGCGATGCGCGAAGACGACGTCAACATCTGGGGCGACGGATCGACGTTCAAGGGCAACGACATCGAGCGCTTCTACCGCTACGGCCTGCTGGCCAATCCCAATCTGCGCATCTACAAGCCGTGGCTCGATCAGCAGTTCATCGACGAGCTTGGCGGCCGCAAGGAAATGTCGGAGTACATGATCCGGCACGGCTTCAAGTACAAGATGAGCGTCGAGAAGGCCTACTCGACCGATTCGAACATCCTCGGCGCCACCCACGAAGCCAAGGATCTCGAATGCCTCAACAAGGGCATCACCATCGTCCAGCCGATCATGGGCGTCGCCTTCTGGAGAGACGATGTGACGGTGCAGCCCGAGACAGTGAGCATCCGCTTCGACGAAGGGCATCCGGTTGCGATCAACGGCACGTCGTTCCCGACCGCGCTCGAGATGTTCGTGAAAGCGAACGAGATCGGCGGCCGGCACGGGCTCGGGATGAGCGATCAGATCGAGAATCGCATCATCGAAGCCAAGAGCCGTGGCATATACGAGGCGCCCGGCCTGGCGCTGTTGTATATCGCCTACGAGCGGCTCGTCACCGGCATCCACAACGAAGACACCATCGAGCAGTACCGCAGCAACGGCCGCCGCTTGGGCCGGCTGTTGTATCAGGGCCGCTGGTTCGATTCGCAGTCACTGATGCTGCGTGAAACCGCGCAGCGGTGGGTGGCGCGCGCGGTGACCGGCGAGGTCACGATCGAACTGCGCCGTGGCAACGATTACTCGATCCTCAATACCGAGAGCCCCAACCTCACCTACAAGCCCGAGCGCCTGACCATGGAGAAGGGTGACGAGGTGTTCTTCACGCCGCAGGATCGCATCGGGCAGTTGACAATGCGCAACCTGGACATCATCGACACGCGCGAGAAGCTGTTGATCTATCAGCAGATCGGCTTGCTGAAGCCGTCGGCAAACAGCGGGCTCCCAGAGCTGCCCGCCGCAAGCGACAAGTCAGAGAAGCAGTGAACGATGGCCCGCACTGAGCCGTCGTCCTTTGACGCTGAATGGTGAAGTGAAGGCTGGCACCGGCACACGCCAGCCGTCGGCCGATCTTCCGCTGAACGCGGGTCGCGCCGTTGTCGGTTCAATCACCAGCAACGCAATCGCGCCGCCGAGGCCGAACGACACGAACAGTGCCCCCCAGCCGGTGTGCGCGTCGCCGCCAGCCGCCGCAGCTCGTCGTAGACCTGCGGCATCAGTTCCGCAGGATCAGCCATCTAGCCCTTCGCGATCTTCACCGAGTTGATGACGATGTCCTTGACGGGACGATCCATCGATCCGGTGCGGGTCTTGCCGATCTTCTGGACGACGTGGTTGCCTTCGATGACCTCGCCGAAGATGGCGTGCTTGTTGTCGAGCCACGGCGTCGGCACCAGCGTGACGAAGAACTGGCTGCCGTTGGTGTTTGGGCCGGCGTTGGCCATCGACAACAGTCCGGGCCGATCGTGCTGCAGGCCGGGGCCGAACTCGTCCGCGAACTTGTAGCCCGGACCACCCATGCCGTTGCCCATCGGGCAGCCGCCCTGGAGCATGAAGCCGTCAATGACGCGATGGAAGATCAGCCCGTCGTAAAACGGTCGCTTCACCTTCTGGCCAGACTTGGGATCGGTCCACTCGTTGGTGCCCTCGGCGAGACCGACAAAGTTGGCCACCGTGTTGGGGGCTTTGTCGTCAAACAGCTTGACCTTGAAGGTGCCTTCCGATGTCTCAAACGTCGCGGTTGTCATGCGTCTTATTCTAACGCGCGTCCTGCTCTCCGCGACCGTACGAGCCCAGTCGCCATCGTCTCAACGGTTCGTCATTCGTGTTCCCGACCAGTGGAACGGCTCACTCGTGATCGGCGCGCATGGCGGCAGCGGCGGCGAGGCGCGCGATCGATCCGGCCAGGTCCACGGCACCGCCGAGACGGCGCTCGATGACGCGATTGGCGCCCAGGCGTTCAAGAGCGGGTTTGCCGACGCCAGCGCGGATCATGATGGCGCCGGCGGCAATGCCGAGACGCGCATGAAGCTCGGCAAGGACGTCGCGGACGCGATGGGGGAGAGCCCGTCGTACATCCCCACCGTCAGGGACGCGTTCGACCAGCTGGTGCGATGGGTGGAGAAGGGCATCGCCCTTCCACCCAGTCAGACCGTGAAGCCCAATCAGCGTTTGCAGTGACTGTCACATCGTCGGGTGCTTCTTGTGCCACTCCGTTGCCTGCTCGTACGCCAGCGCGATGCGGCAGATGGTGGCCTCGTCATACAGCCGGCCGGTGACCATGATCGACTGCGGCAGGTTGTCCAGGAACCCGCACTTCAGCGCAATCGCCGGATGACCGGTCAAGTTTGTCGCCTGCAGGCTGGATGTGCCCGGCGCTACGCTGAGAAACGCGTCGTACTGCGACATCAGCCTGTCCATTTCCTGCATCAGCAGGCGGCGGGCGCGCATGGCGCGAAGGTACTCCACGGCGGGAATAAAGCGCGCGCTGCGGAAGGTGTTGGGCCAGTCGCCGGGGGATTGACCAGTCAGCGTGGCGAGCTGTTCCCGGTTGCGGGTCAGATCGTCGAACGCCGCCGCGGCCTCGGCGCTGAGTACGAAGCCAATCGCGCCGGCGGGGAACTCCGGCATGGTGATCGTCTCGATCGTCGCGCCGAGCTTGCGGAACACGTCGAGTGCATCCCGGTACATCGCCTGACGGTTCGCAGCCGCCTGCTTCTGCGCATCGGTGGGGTTGTTCACGTTTGACGCGCCGTCGAACTCGCGCTGCAGCACGCCGATGCGCAGGGAGGCGAGCGGCGGGGCGGGCTTACCCGCCCCGCCGCCGGACGGCGGCACAGAAACAATACCGTTCCACTCGAACGGCGCGTCGACGACGGTGTCGTCCCGGCCGTCGCTGCCGTAGATCGCATTCAGCACCAGCACACAGTCCTCGACCGAACGACACATCGGCCCAATCTTGTCCATCGTCCAGCTGAGCGCCATCGCACCGTGGCGGCTGACGCGGCCGTAGGTCGGGCGCAAGCCGGTGACGCCGTTGGTCACCGACGGCGAGATGATCGACCCGAGCGTCTCGGTGCCGATCGAGAAGCCGACCAGCCCCGCGGCCGTCGCCGATCCTGGACCCGCCGAGGACCCACTGGAACTGCGTTCGGTGTTCCACGGGTTGCGTGTCGACCCGCCGAACCACACGCCGCCCTGGGCGAGTGCGCCCATCGACAGCTTGGCCACCAGCACCGCGCCGGCATCGCGCAGGCGTTCCACCACCGTCGCGTCGAGATCGATGACTTGATCCTTGTAGGGCGTCGCGCCCCAGGTCGTCTTGATGCCCCTGGTGGCGAGCAGATCTTTCGCACCCCATGGAATGCCGTGCAGCGGCCCGCGGTACTTGCCCGCCTTGATCTCCGCGTCGGCATCGGCGGCCTGCTTGAGCGCCAGTTCCTCGGTCAGCGTCACGACGCACTTCAACGGCTCGCCGTACTTCTTCAGCCGATCGAGATAGATCGTCGTGAGTTCCGTCGACGTGATGCGCTTGGTTTCGATCAACACTGCGAGTGACGTGACCGGCAGAAACGCGATCTGCTCGGGTGTCAGGTTGGCCGGCACCGCCGGCCGCGTCACCTTGAGCTTGGCGCCGGGCGTCGAACGGCCGGCCGGACGCTTGCCGGGCAGATACGGCCGGAAGGTGATCGCCGGTTCGGTGTCGAGCGGGATGTTGAGCTTTCGCAGCGCCTCGTAGTTGTCGAGGTGTCGGTTCACGCTGCCGAGCGCCATCTGCTCTTCGGCTTCGGTAAAGTCCACGCCAAACAGGCTTTCAGCGGCGTCGAGGCGAAGACGGTCGATACGCGGTGGCGCGGCCCGCTGTTGCGCCAGCGCAGGGGTCGCCGCGCCTGCGGCCAGGAACGTTGTGAGGAAACGGCGTCTGTTCATGGTGGGAAGGGTAACAGGCCAACGGGCCAACGGGCGAGCGGGTTGCTGGCCTGCATGCCCGGTGGCCTGTTAGCCTGATGACGTGCTGACGGCGTTCGATCTCCACCTGCTCGGCGAAGGGACGCACTGTGAGGCGTTCAACAAGCTGGGCGCCCGCGTGACCGAGCACGACGGCGTGAGCGGCGTAGTGTTTGCGGTGTGGGCGCCCAACGCCCGCGCCATCAATGTCGTCGGCGACTTCAATCAGTGGAACGGCGCCGCGCATCCCATGCGGCATCTCCAGTCATCCGGCTACTGGGAAGCGTTCGTTGCCGGCCTGACCGCCGGAACGCCCTACAAATTCGAAGTGTTTGGCGCCGACGGCAGACGCGTGCTCAAGGCGGACCCGTGCGCGCGGTATTACGAGACGCCGCCGAAGACCGCGTCGATCGTGTGGGACAGCAGCGCGTATTCGTGGCAAGACGATGCCTGGATGAAGCAACGACGCAGCCTGCCTGGCCACGGCGGCCCGATGTCCATCTACGAAGTCCATCTCGGAAGCTGGCAGCGTTCTCCCTTCGACTCCGCTCAGGGCCAGCCCGGTGGGACGCTGCTGACGTATCGCGAGATGGCCGACCGGCTGGTGCCGTACGTGAAGGACATGGGCTTCACGCACGTCGAGCTGTTGCCGATCATGGAACACCCCTACACCGGCTCGTGGGGATACCAGGTCATCGGCTTCTTCGCGCCCACCAGCCGATTCGGGCCGCCGGAGGATTTCAAGTTCCTGGTCGATGCGTTTCACCAGGCCGGCATCGGCGTGATCCTCGACTGGGTGCCCGGTCATTTTCCGAAGGATCAGCACGGACTGGCGCGCTTCGACGGCACCGCGCTCTACGAGCACGCCGATCCGCGGCAGGGCGAACACCGGGACTGGGGCACGCTGGTGTTCAACTACGGCCGGCACGAGGTGCGCTCGTTCCTGCTGAGCAACGCGTTGTTCTGGCTGCAGGAGTTTCATATCGACGGCCTGCGCGTCGACGCGGTGGCGTCCATGCTGTACGTCGATTACTCGCGCGACGCGGGGCAGTGGGTGCCCAACAAGTACGGCGGCCGCGAGAACCTTGACGCCATCGAATTCCTCAAGCAGTTGAACATGCTGATCGAGCACGAGTGTCCGGGCGCGTTCGTGTGCGCCGAGGAATCCACGTCGTGGCCCGGCGTGTCACGCCCGGTGCACCTTGGCGGCCTGGGGTTCACCTACAAGTGGAACATGGGCTGGATGCACGACATGCTCGACTACACGAAGGAGGATCCGGTCCACCGCAAGTGGCACCACAACAAGATTACCTTCTCGATGATCTACGCCTACAGCGAACGGTTCATCCTGCCGTTCTCGCACGACGAAGTGGTGCACGGCAAGCGATCGATGCTCGACAAGATGCCCGGCGACGTGTGGCAGAAGCACGCCAACCTGCGTGCGTTGTACGGCTACATGTTCGTGCATCCCGGCAAGAAGCTGCTGTTCATGGGCGGCGAAATCGGGCAGTGGCGCGAGTGGAACCACGACTGGCAGCTCGATTGGGAGATCCTCGGCGATTCCCGGCACGCCGGCCTGCAGCGATGGGTGCGCGACTTGAACGCGGTGTACCTCCGTGAGTCATCCATGTGGGAAGGTGACTTCGATCCAGACGGCTTCTCCTGGATCGACTGCCACGATCACGACCACAGCATCATCGCGTTGATGCGTCAGCCCTCCCGGCCTCCGGGCGTCCAGGCCTCCGGGGACTGCGTCATTGCCGTCGTGAACTTCACGCCGATGCCGAGGCGCGGGTATCGACTCGGGGTTCCCGTCGAGGGCAGTTACGCCGAAATCCTCAACAGCGATGCCGACGTCTATGGCGGCAGCAACATCGGCAACCAGGGCAGCGTGTCGGCCGACGCCGTGCCCGCGCACGGGCATCCGTACTCGCTGGCATTGACCCTCCCACCTTTGGGATTCCTGCTGTTGAAACCGGCCAAGTAGTCGCGCGCGATCTTCAATGCGCTGGACCGCGGGGACCTCACCGCGTTGTGTCGCCTCATGAAATGGGCGGCAAACGACGCTTGCCACGCCGGAGCCTTGGCGAAGGCGGGCGGCATGCTCTTCGCTGTAGCCGAAGCGCATGAGTGCCACCCGGCGCCCGGACCAGGCGTTTGGCGATGACTACCGCGGCCGGAGCGCGTCCTGCGCGCTCGGCGCGGCCGACGAGGGGATCTACCGCCTGCCGACCCAGGCCGACGGTCTTCGCCCGACGAAGGATCTGGAGTGGTTCTTCGATTGCTTCGAAGGTTCCCTTCGCAGGTGCCCGGGCGGCGACGACGGTAAGAAGATCCTGAGCCTGGCCGCCATCATGGTGCACCTCAGCGACGACCACAAGTGGTCGCGCGAGCTGATCGCCCAGTGGCTGGAAGGGCTCAGGTGCAGTTGGCAGTTTGCCGTGTGGCGGTTGCCAGTTTCGGTTGAAGTATTCAGTGTCAAGTGCCAGGTTGCACCGGCGCGGCGCGATATTACGCCGCGTTGGTTCCCTCTCGTGCTCCAGACGCGCTTGCATGTTTCGGATGATCGTGGCGAAGATCGCGCACAGTTGCGTGGCTTCGGACTCGAGCCCGAGGCCGACACCCGCATCCAGCGTTGGCCGAACACGCAACAGTTGCCACGCTGAATACCCGAGACACCCGAAAGACCTGCAACTGGCAACTGGCCATTGCCAACTGTCTTCCAAAAAAAAGGCCCGAGAGCCAAAGCTCCCGGGCCTTCTCGTTGCCTGTGTCTACCAGCGAACGCTGACGCCGAAACGCATCACGCGCGGCGCGATGATGCCGCTCACCGTGTTGGCGTTGGTCGCCGCCTGGTTGCGGTTGATGGCCTGGACGGTGTTGGTGTTCGTCAGGTTGAACACGTCGATGGCCGGGACCAGCGTCATGGTGCCGAAGCGCAGGGTCTTGTCTACGCGGAAGTCCACCGTGTGCAGGTCGTCCAGTCGGACATCGCCCAACGGATCGAGCAGCACCTGCGCCGTGCCCGCGCCGTTGGCGCGCGCCGGGCTCAGGATCGATTGCGGGAACGGGAAGCCCTGGCGGCCGATGTAGTTGAGCGCCAGGTTCACGTCCCAAGGCAGCTGCACGCGGGTGTTCCCCTTCAGCAACCACTTCGAGTTCTGGAACACGTTGCCGATGCCCGATCCACCAGACTCGGGTGCGAACTCGAAGCCGTCGAGCCGCGCGATGTTGGTCGGGTCCTCATATGCGTTCGGGGAATCCCAGTGGTCGATGGCGTTGTTGAACGCGTAGCTGAAGTTCGCCGACCAGCGGTTCGCCATGCGCCTCTGGAACGTGACTTCCACGCCGTTGAAGTCGCGGTAGCGATCGGGGATGTTGGTATAGACATTCGGCGACGGGATCAGGATCGTCGGCTCGAAGTAGGTCACCGAGTTGCACCGCGCGCCCGCCACCGGGCAGGTCGGCTGGAACGTCACCGAGCGGTAGTTGGCGCTGGTGAAGTTGTCGCGATCGTTCCAGAAGAACCGATCGTATTTGCGCCAGATGTAGCTGGCGCCGACGGCCATCACGTTGCCGAACTGGCGGTCGAAGCCGACGATCAGCTCGCGGGTGCGATCGTTCTTGACGTTCGGATCGATGCGCGTCGGCGACGTCGTCGCGGTCGGCTTGGCCGGATCGTAGGCGACGCTCTTGCTGAGGAACGGCACCGAGGTGTTGACCTCGCCGGCCTGCACGAACCGATCGCCGTTGGTGTCGGTCCACGGGTAGCGCACGAACACCGCGCTGGTGGCGGCGAGCTGTCCCGACAGCTGGCCAGGACCCATCTGGCCGTAGTAGGTCGCAAACGACGCTGACATCACATTGCGTCCGTTACCCTTGAGGTCGTAGGTGAAGCCGACGCGCGGCGAGAAGTCCTTCCACACCACACCGGCATCGGCGCCCTGGAAGTTGACGGCCGGCATCAGCGTGGAGAAGAACGGGTTGGCCGGCACCGTGGCTGCTTCGGCGCGGTCGTCCTGGATGTCGTAGCGGAACCCGATGTTGACGGTCAGCCGGTTCCGGGTGTAGGTGTCCTGAACGTAGAACGCGTTGGTGTTCAGGTGCGATTCGGCGTACTGATCGCGCCAGATGTCCGCTTCGGCGGCGACACCGTTGCGGAATCGCGCTTCGACGAAGCCGCCGCGGTGATTGATGCTGGTGGCGTGCGCGCTACGCCAGCGGTAGCCGAACTTCAGCGAGTGATCGCCGCCCAGCTTGGCGGGCGCGAAGTAGCTGCTGACCACATCGAAGCTGTTGGTCGGACGCATGAAGATGTTGGCGTTGTACGAGCGGCCCCACAGGCCGGTCGTGACTTCGAGGCTCGGCTGCACGTCGTAGAGCGATGGGTCCTGCAGGTCGAGCGCGAAGTTGTTGCCGAGGTGCGACCACATCACGTCCACCAGCCAGCGGTCGTTGATCACGTGCTGATCAGCGGCCTTCCAGAACGGCGATGGACCCGTGATCCACCCGAACTTGCCGAAGTCGCTCGACACGGCCTTCTGCTTCCAGGCGGTTTCGATCGGCCGCAGGTCGCCGGCGTCGCGCGCGTTGCGCACCTTCTCCGCCCAGGTGTTCGAGAGCGTCAGGCGGTTGTTGGTGAATGGCACGTAGGTCAGCTTCCAGTTGTAGTTGTTCAGCGTCGTCAGGTCGGTGGACAGGCAGCTGCGCAGCAGCGCCGTGTCGGCCGTGCGGGGGTTGATCGCCACGCCGTTGGGACGGCACTGCGGCGTGTTCTCGTAGAAGCCAATCACGCCGACCTTGATGTCCTGCGTGCCGTACGCACCCCAGTACCACAGCTTGCCCTTCATGATCGGGCCGCCCACTTCGAAGCCGTAATCCTTGATGTCCTGAATCGGCGCGCCGGCGCCGGCGCCCTGCGCCTTCAGCTCGGGGGTGATGTTGTCGTCCACGAACTCTTCGTTCGTGAACAGCGCGCGGGCGCTGCCTTTGAAGCGATCGGTGCCGCCCTTGGTCACCAGGTTGATGCCGACGCCGCCGGTCTGCTGCGTGACGTCCGCGCCGCCCGTGGTGACCTGCATTTCCTCGAGCATGTCGAAGTCGTAGTAGATCGGTGAGGCGCCGGTGGCCGACATGTCGGTGATGTCGACGCCGTCGATTGACCACTTGTTGTTGCCGGTCGAGGAGCCGCGCGAGATGTAACTCGACTGCTGACCCGACTGGTTGCCGCCCACGTTGGCGCGGTCCATGACGATGCCGGGGGTGCGCTCGAGCATGACCCATGGGTCGCGCGCCGACGGGATGTTCTGCAGCGTCTCGAGGTCGAAGGTCGACTTCGTGCCGGTCTCGCGGGTGTCAACCAGCGGGCTGGCGCCGGCGACCGTGACGGTTTCCTGCACGGTCGACAACTCGAGGTTGGCGTTGACCAGCGCGCGGAAGCCGATGGTGACGCGGATGTCCTGCACGGCGGTGGTCTTGAAGCCGGCCAGCTCGAACGTCACCGAGTAGGTGCCGATCGGCAGTTCCGGAATACGGTAAGTCCCTGTTTCCGAGGTCACCGCCACGCGTGGCTGGATCAGCGCGGGGCCTGCAACCGTCACAGTTGCACCAGGCAACACGGCGCCCGATGCATCGGCCGCCCTTCCGAAGATTTCACCGGTCTGCTGCTGCGCGACAGCGTTGGTCAGGCCAAGCACGAACAACAGGGCTGACGCGACTAGCGTCTTTCTCAACATCATTTCTGATCCTCCATTACGCCAGGGACCACTTCCCGGCGACCGCTAGGCAGGTCCCCCCGCCTGATCCGGCAGCCTAACCAAACTACAGTGGCTGAGGTGCCGAAGAGCAGCCTTTGTGCCACCGACGGCTTGACTGAATGGGACGAGACAGGGCCGAATTCGGCCCAATATCCACAAAGTAGCGGCTCCGAGACCGCCGTAACGACGTTGAAAAATCGGTTTTTTGGATTGCGAGACTTCAAATCGCTGAATGACAAACAGGTGGACCTACGCGAAGACGCTGTAGACGGTGTAGGCCACTGCGCCCATCGAGATCATCAGGCAGCCCACGGCAATCGCGATGTGGTCGATGCGTTCGGGTTTGAGCGGATCGAGGATCATCGAGGCGAGGTAGCCGCCGGCGAATCCGCCGAGGTGGGCGGCGTTGTCCACGCCCGGAAAGATGAAGCCCATCACACCCATGAACAGCGCGTACTGGATGCCGGCCTGGCCGATGTGGCTGCTGCCGGTGCGACGGCCGTAGTGCACAAGTGCGCCAAGGAACCCGAAGATCGAGGCCGACGCTCCGACCGTGATCCCTGCCCCAAAGAACGGGATTGCCCACAGCCCCATCACCGAACTCAACCCGAAGCCGGCAATGCCTGCCAGGGTGTAGATGATCACCATGCGGCCGGCGCCGTACATGTTCGCGATCTCAGGACCGAGCTGCCGGATCCACAGGACGTTGAAGAAGATGTGGAGGATCCCGCCATGCAGCCAGCCGGCGGTGAGCACGGTCCACCAGAAGCCACGCTCGAAGACCGGGTAGGCGCCGCTGGCGCCGAGCACCAGCAACCCGACGTTGTTTGGCTGAATGCCGATGCTGCCGCCGTCGCGCGACATGACCAGCGACAGCACGTACATCAGGATCGTGGCGCCGGTCACGAACGGGACAAAGCCGAGGTCGTTGCCGATGCGTCGCAGGACGGGCGCAAACCCCCACATGCCGGGATTGCGGCGGCCGCAGTTGTAACAGGTGGGATCGTTGACGCCGACCAGCACGCCGCACGCCGTGCAGATGACGGAGCCTTCTGTTTTCCTACCGAACACCGTCCAAACAGTATCCGGTAGCTGGTAGCCGGGAGCCAGAAAAATTCCGGGCCAGCGGCGGTCGGCGGCCTACGCCCCGGCTTGCTCCAACCCCCTCGTGCCCAGCGCAAAGCAGACCATGCCGATACTGACCAGAATCGCGACCGGCCGAACGACTTCCGCACGTCAATCAGCTTCAACACGATCGTCCTAGACGAAGGTTCTTCACGGCGGTTCTATACGGGGGTTCGATTGGTGACTTTTCGCCATCCAGCGGCAGAAATCGCCCTCCAACAAAGAGTGCACCGCCGTGCAGAACCTCCGTGCAGAACCCCCGTGTAGAATTGTCCTATCGGCACCGAACTCATCGTCATTTTCCTGCTCATCCTGGCGAACGGCGTGTTTGCCATGTCCGAGATCGCCGTGGTGGCGGCGCGCAAGGTGCGCCTGCAGCAGCGCGCGGAAGACGGCGACGAGCGGGCCAGGACCGCCCTCGAGCTCGCGCACGATCCCAACAAGTTCCTGTCGACCGTGCAGTTCGGCATCACGCTGGTGGGTGTGCTGGCCGGCGCCTACGGTGGCGCCACCATCGCGGAGACGCTGGCCGAGCCCATTGCCACGGTGCCGCAGCTGGCGCCCTATGCCGAAGGCATCGCGCTGGGATTGGTCGTCACGGTGATCACCGTGCTGTCGCTGGTCATTGGCGAGCTGGTGCCGAAGCGCATTGCGCTCAACAGCCCCGAAGCGATCGCGTCGTGGGTAGCGCGGCCGATGATCCTGCTCTCGAAGGTCGGCGGGCCGGTGGTGGGGGCGCTCACCGCCGCGACCAATCTCGTGCTGCGCGTGTTTGGCGTGAAGGGCGAGGCGGAGCCGAACCTCACCGAAGACGAGATCAAGGCGCTTATCAGCCAGGGCGCCGAAACCGGCGCCGTCGGCGCCACCGAAGAGAACATCGTCCAGCGCGTGTTCCAGCTGGGCGATCAGCGCGTCGCGGCGATCATGACGCCGCGTCCGGACATCGAGTGGATCGACGTCGACGCGTCGGAAGAGGAGCTGCGCGAGTTCCTCGCGTCGCATTCGCATACGCAGTTCGTGGTGTGCCACGGCGGCCTGGACGAAGTGCTCGGCATCGTGTGGTCGGCGGACCTGCTGCCGATTGCCTTCCAGGGATCGCGGCTCGACCTGCGATCGCTGGTGCGCGAGGCGCTGTTCGTGCCGGATTCCATGCCCGCGGTGCAGCTGCTCGAGTCGTTCCGCAGCTCGCACAAGCACGTCGCGCTGGTGATGGACGAGTACGGCGCCGTGGAAGGACTGGTCACCGTCACCGACTTGCTGACCGCCATCGTCGGCGATCTGCCCGCTGACGCATCCGAGGCACAGGGCGCGTTCGTGTCGCGCGCGGACGGCTCGTGGCTGGTGGACGGATCGGCGCAGATGGAAGAAGTCACCACGTACTTCGGCTTGGACGGTCTTCCCGAAGACGAGGCCGGCGCCTACCACACCATCGGCGGCTTCGTGATGGCGCGGCTGGGCCGCGTCCCCAAGGCGGCCGATGCGTTCGAGTGGGGCGGTATGCGCTTCGAGGTGATGGACATGGACGGCCGCCGCATCGACAAAGTACTCGTCGCACGGAAATCAGCCGGCTGACGCCGCCGTCACGATGGCATCCGCCTCCCGGGGCTAGCTGTGGATGCCGGGTGCTTCGTGACCGGTGCGCTCGACGTACTCGATGTACGAGCCGGGATAAGCGTGAGGATGCGAGTCCACGCCGCTCTCGCCGCCGAGCTCGAGCACCCGGCTGCCGAGGCCGCGCAGGAACGAGCGATCGTGAGACACGAAGATCATCGTGCCGTCGAACTGCTTCAGTGAATCGATCAGCATGTCCTTGGTGGCCAGATCGAGGTGATTGGTCGGCTCGTCGAGAATCAGAAAGTTCGGCGGATCGAACAGCATCCGCGCCATGGCCAGTCGTGATTTTTCGCCGCCGGACAACGAGCGGATCTTCTTGTCGATGTCTTCGCCCGAGAACTGGAAGGCGCCGGCCAGCGAGCGCAGGGCGCCGAGACCCTCGCGCGGAAAGTCGTTCTGCAATTGCTCGATGATGGTCAGATCGGCGTCCATGGTGTCGAGTGACTGCTGCGCGAAGTAGCCCAGCTTCAGGCTCGCGCCCAGCCGTACTTCGCCGCCGTCGGGCGCCAGGTTGCCGGACAGGATTTTCAGCAGCGTGGTCTTGCCGGCGCCGTTGCGGCCCATCACCGCCCAGCGCTCGCCGCGCCGGATGGTCAGGCTGAAGTCGTCATAGATGGTGCGCGTGCCATAGGCCTTCGACAGGTGCTCGATCACCGCGACCTGGTCCCCCGACCGCGGCGGCTCGCGGAAGTCGAACTTCACGACCACGCGCCGCTTGGGCAGCTCAATCTTCTCAATCTTGTCGAGCGCCTTGATGCGGCTCTGGACCTGCGCCGCTTTGGCGGCGTGCGTCTTGAATCGCTCGATGAAGCGCTGTTCCTTGGCCAGCATGGCCTGCTGGCGCGCATAGGCGGCCTCGCGGTTGGCCTCGCGCAGGGCCCGTTCGCGTTCGTAGAAGTCGTAATTGCCCGAGTAGACGGTGACTTCGCCGCCGTCGATCTCGCAGATTTTCGACACGATGCGGTTCATGAACTCGCGATCGTGCGACGTCATCAGCAGCGCGCCGTCGTGGGTCTCGAGGAAGTTCTCGAGCCAGATGATCGATTCGATGTCGAGGTGATTGGTCGGCTCATCCATCAACAGCACGTCGGGCTTGCCGAGCAGGACGCGGGCCATGGCGACGCGCATTTTCCACCCGCCCGACAGCGCCCCGACATCGCCATCGATCCGCTCATCGTCTAAACCCAGCCCGTGCAGCACTTCGCGGGCCTGGCTCTCCAGCGCATAGCCGCCCAGGTGGTCGTACTCCTCCTGCACTTCGCCAAAGCGCGCCAGGATCGCGTCCATGTCGCCGGCCTGCGCCGGATCGCCCATGGCGTGCTGCAGCTCTTCGAGTTCGTGATGCAGGTCGCCCACGCGCCCGCTGCCGGCAATCGCTTCGTCCAGCGCCGATCGGCCCGACATTTGTTCGACGTCCTGCCGGAAGTAGCCAATGGTGAGCTTCTTCGGGACGGTCACCTCGCCGTCATCGGGCGATTCTTCGCCGGTGATCATCCTAAACACGGTGGTCTTGCCCGCGCCGTTGGGACCGACCAAGCCGGCCTTCTCACCGGGATTCAACTGGAACGAGGCGTCGACGAAAAGCACCTGTTTGCCGTACTGCTTGCTGACGTTGCTGAACGCGATCATTGGAAACGGACAGTATGACAGGCGGATGTGCCAATGGGCCAATAGGCTATTGGCCTATTCACCGATAGGCCTATACTTGGCCGCATGACAACAACGCGTCGCGCATTCGTCGGGGCGTCGGCCGCAGCCGCGGCTCATGTGTGGGTGCCGAAACCGGTGACCGGATATACGGCGGAGGACATCATCGGGCCGGTGACGCCGCATCGCGCGGGCATCTCGAAGTCCGAGCTCGAGACGCCCGCGTTGTGTGTCGATCTCGACAAGCTGGAGCGCAACATCGCGAAGATGCAGCGCACCGCGAATGCCAACAAGATCGGCGTGCGGCCGCACGCCAAGACCCACCGGTGCGCGGCGATCGGGAAGCTGCAGATGGCGGCGGGCGCGCTCGGTCTGTGCGCCGCGAAACTGAGCGAGGCCGAGGCACTGCTCGACGCCGGCATTCCGAACATGCTGATGACGACCAGCAACCTGCCGGCGTCGAAGATTCGCAAGGCCATGCAGTTGAAGAAGCGTTTTCCTGGTTTCATCCAGGCGGTCGATTACTCGCAGAACGCGCTCGACTTGAATGCCGCGGCCAGGGAGGCCGGCATTTCCGCCGATGTGGTGATCGATGTCGCCGTCGGCACGCGCAGCGGCATCCCTCCGGGTGAAGATGCGATCAGGCTCGCACAGCTGGTAGACAAGCAGCCCAACCTGAAGCTGCGCGGCCTGTTGTCGTACGACGGCGGCGTGCAGCACGTCGCCGGTTTTGCCACGCGCAAGGAACGCGCGCTCGCCGCCATCGAAGAGAACGCCAGGACGCAGCAGCGGATGAAGGCCAGCGGTCTGAACACCGAGATCTTCAGCGGCGGCGGCACCGGCACCTACAACATCTACCACCTCGTTCCCGATTTCACCGACGTGCAGGTCGGCAGCTACATCTTCATGGACATGCAGTACATCGCCATCGGCAACGCGGACGGCCAACCGGTCTACGACGACTTCGAGCCGTCATTGACCGTGCTGGCCACGGTCGTGAACAACCGGTTCCCAGGCAGGCTCACGACCGATGCCGGCGCCAAGGCGCTGACCATCAACGTGCCACGCGCCGGCGTGATCGGCGAGCCGGGCTTCGACTACAACGCCGGCTCAGACGAGTTCGGCTCGATCACCTTCAAGGACGCCCGCAAGGAGTGGAAGATGGGCGACCGCATGGAGCTGATTGTGCCGCACTGCGATCCGGCCGTGAATCTCTACGACTACATCTACGCCACTCGCCAGGACCGGGTCGAAGCGGTCTGGGAAGTCACCGCGCGTGGGCACTCCCAGTAGCGAGCCCCCCGCGCCGGCTGAATTACTTCGAGCGCGCCAACTCGAGCACCACGTCGTACTGGAACCGCACGAAGCGATGCAGCTCGCTCTCGAGAATGCGTTCCTGGTCGCTGTGGGCGCCGAACCCTTTGCCGGAATCTTCCGAGTCCAGCGCCGGGCCAATGCCGTAGCAGGGGATGCCCTTGGCGCGGATGTTCGACATGTCCGTCGCACCGACGCCCATCGTCGGCAGCACGAACGTGTCGTAGTGTGTCCTGGTCTGCGCTTCGAGCACGGCGAACGCCTCGGTGTCGATGCGTGAGCCGCCGGCCGGGCGATACCGCTCGCGGCCCCAGCGCACTTCCACGTCAGGATCGTTGATCACCCGGCGCACCTGGTCGAGGAAGACCGACTGATCCTCATCGGGATGCAGCCGCACGTCGACCGTGGCCTTGGCTTCGGAGGGAATGACGTTGTAGCGGAAGCCGCCGTCGATGATGGTCGGCACCAGCGAGGTGTGGGTCATCGACCAGTGGCTCGGCTGGTTCTCGAGCATCCAGTTGGCCGCCGCCCTGGACACCTTCGGATCGGGACTGAGGATGTCGCGGTACATCTTTGCCACGTCGGCCGGCACCATGGTCGCCAGCTTCTTGAAGTACGACGCGGTGGTTTCGTTGATGCGAGTCGGCGGCGACCACGTGGCCACCTTGCCCACCGCGGCCGAGAGCTTCGTGACGGCGTTGCCCTTCGAGGGCACCGAGCCGTGGCCGGCCGGCCCGCGCGCGATGAGCTCAATGAAGCGCGGCTCCTTTTCGGTGGTGCCGATGTTGGCCTGCACCACCTTGCCGGCGCGGCGCACCACGCCGCCGCCTTCGGCGAAGCAGAACTCCGCGTTGATGGCATCCAGGTGGTGGTCGGCCATGAACTGCGCGCCGACGTCCGGCGCGCCTTCCTCGCCGGCTTCCGCCAGCAGGATGACATCGCGATCGAGCGGCACGTTGCCCCGCTTGAGCATCAGCATCATCATCAGCCCGGCCACCAGGTTGTCTTTGTCGTCAACGGTGCCGCGTCCGTACACGTAGCCGCCGTCTCGCACGGCGCCGAATGGCGGGTGCGTCCACTTCGAAGGGTCCACGGTGACCACGTCGGTGTGACCCATCACCAGAATCGGGCGCTTCTTCCCGTTGCCCTTGAGGCGCGCCACGATGTTGGCGCGGCTCTTGTCCTTGGCAAAGATCTGGTGGGGGATGCCTTCCTTCTCGAAGACACCCTGCAGGTATTCGACGGCGCGCGTTTCATTTCCGGGAGGGCTGCTGGTATCGAGCCGCAGCAGCGCCTGGAAGTGCGCCATGGTCTCGGCCTCGACATCCGCCGGCTTCTGCGCCCCGGTCAGCGTCGTCAACGACAGCGCAAGGATCACGGTCAGGACACGCTTCATGGTCCCGGCAGAATATCAGATGCCCGCTAGCCCGCTAGCCCGATGGCCCGGAGGCCCGGAGGCGGTGGATCGTACCGAACAGATCGACCGCGAACTGCTCGATGCGATGGCAAGGTGGGACGAACTGGATTCGATTCCGGCCTACGGCAGCTAGTGCTGGCCGATCGCGTCAATCATGTCCCACTGCTCGTCGGTGACCGGCTGCACCGATAAGCGTGCGATCCGCACCAGCGGCATGGTGGCGAAGCGCTTGTCGGCCTTGATCTCGGCCAGCGTGACCGGCCGCTCCAGGGCCTTGCCGGCGGCCAGCTCCACGACGACCAGGCGCCCGGTCTTGTCTTTCGGATCGGGATACGCCGTCTTCGACACCGTCGCCGTGCCCTGAATCGCCTTGTCTTTGCCGGTGTGATAGAAGTACACGCGGTCGCCCTTTTGCATGTCCCGCAGGTGACGCTGCGCCACCGGGTTCTTCACCCCGGCCCACACCGTGGTCTTGTCGGACAGCAACTGCGTGTAGGAGTAGGTGTCGGGTTCTTCCTTGACGAGCCAGTTCATCCGAAGAGCATAACTCCAACGTAAAAAAAGAGGTGACCGTGCGGTCACCTCTCCTCTTCAAACACCTGACGATCCGCGGCCGTCAGCCGCGCGCCATCGTCGTGGCCGACCTCTTCGGGAAAATCTCCTTGAAGGCCTTGAGGAACTTGTCCATGTCGTCCGCCGTGCCGATCGACACGCGCAGGTGGTTGAGCATTGGCGGGAACGGACGGCCGACGAGGATGCCCTTGTCGCGGAACTCGGTGATCACCGGCTGCACCGTGCGCTCGCCGAGGCTGACCATGAAGAAGTTGGTCTGCGAGGGAATCGTTGAGTAGCCGTGGGCTTCGAGCTCGCGCTGCGTATGGGTGCGCGACTCGATGATCTTCTTGCGCACTTCGGCCTGACCGGCGGTGTCCTTGAGCGACGCCACCGCGCCCCACTTGGCGAGCACGTTGACGCTGTTGGCCGAATACGGACGCATCTGGCGAATCAGCTCGGGCGGCGCCAGCGCGTAGCCGATGCGCATCGCGGCCAGCGCGGCGATCTTCGAGAAGGTGCGCGCCACGATCACCGGCCGGCCTTCCTTCACGGAGTTCACCGACTCGGCGTAGCGCGGGTCGTCCACGAAGTGGTGATACGCCTCGTCGATCAGGATCGGCATGCCGGCCGGGATGCCCTTGACCGCCGCATCCACTTCTTCCTTCGGCACCACGACGCCGGTCGGGTTGTTCGGGTTGCACAGGTAGAAGAAGCCGACCGTCGCCTTGTTGTCGTTGGCGGCCCTGATCATTCCCGGGATGTCGGCGGTGTAGTCCTTGCGCAGCGGCACCTTGATCGCCTCGGCCTTGATGTTGGTGGCGTGCGAGTAGACCGAGCCGTACGACGGATCGGCGCCCACCACCTTCTTGCCGCCCTGCAGGTAGGTGGTGCCGACGACCTGCAGCACTTCGCCGGATCCGGCGGTCAGCAGCACGTTCTCGGGCTTGAGGCCATGATGCGCGGCGATTGCTTCGACGACGTTGCCGTCGGGGTAGCCGTAGCGATTGGCGTATTTCCACGCGCTGTTCATCGCGTCCATCACCGCCTTGGGCGGCCCGTAGTTGTTCTCGTTGCTGGCGAGCTTGATCATGCGGTCGTAATCCGCATCGGACCCGCCGAACCGCTGGGTCGTCGCGGTCGCCTGTGTGCCCGGCGCCTGCGCGAACAGCTCGGAATTGGACAGTGTCACCGCACCGAAGGTGGCGGCGACGCCCCCGAAGAATCGGCGGCGAGAAAGCGGTTGCCTGACGTTCGTGAAGCCTCCCGGAAGTAGAACCAGACCCAAAAGTACTCAATTCGCCCAGACTTTGCATTTCAAAGTATGACGTATAGAATCAGCTCGTGAGTGGTCCCGAGCCGCTGGCCGGACGGGCGGCCGACAACCTCCGCTACATCCGCCAGGCGATGGAGCGGAGCGCGACGTTTACCTCGATCCCCGGCGCCGGCGGCGCGGTGATGGGCGTCGTGGCGCTCGCCGCGGCGTACGTCGCCGCGAACCAGCCGTCGCCCGAACGATGGCTCGCGACGTGGCTGGCAGCGGCGGCAATTGCCGCTGCGGTCGGCTTCATTGCGATGGCGCGCAAGGCGCGCCGCATCGGCGTCACGCTGACCGGGGGCAGCGCCCGGCGTTTTGCGTTGGGCATGGCGGCGCCGTTCGTCGCCGGCGCGGCGATCACCTACGAGCTGTGGACGGTCGGCCACTACACCGTCATGGCGCCGGCGTGGCTGCTGCTGTATGGCACCGGCGTGCTGACCGGCGGCATTTTCAGCGTCCCGGTGGTGCGCGCCATCGGCGTGTGCTTCATGGCGCTCGGCGTCGCGGCGATTGTCACGCCGCCCGCGTGGGGCAATGCCTGGCTCGCGCTCGGCTTCGGCGGGCTGCAGGTGGTGTTTGGCATTTACATCGCTCGGTATCACGGTGGGTAAGCGCGCGCCGGACGGCGCGGAGGAGTGGCAGCCCAATGGCTAGAACGAACGCGGCGCGCCGGCTGACCCTTGACGCGCGCTCCAAGGTCCCAGTCGATTCGAAGAGCGGCGAGATTGCCACCAACCTTGACCGGCTGCTGCACGACCGCATGCGGCTCGGCATTGTCAGCGCCCTGGCCGCCGGCGACGAGCGGTCGTTCACCGACTTGAAGGAGGCGCTCCACGCCACCGACGGCAACCTCAGCGTGCACGCCCGCAAGCTCGAAGAGGCCGGCTACGTGGCGTGTAACAAGACGTTCGCGGGCCGCACCCCGCGCACGGATTACCGGCTCACGGCGTCGGGCCGTCGCGCGTTCGAGAAGTACCTCGACCACATGGACGCGCTGATCAAGGCCGCCCGGCGGGTCTGAGCCCGCTCAGAGTAGAATCAGCGGTTCCGGGGGAATAGTTTCCCAGGATCGGGGTTATGTTCTAGGAAGGATTGTCCTATGAGGAGTGTATTCGGTATTGTCACGGCCGCCGCTTTGGCGCTGTCGGTATCGGTGTTCGCGCAGGAGCCGCCGAAGAAGGCTGCCGGCGAGCACAACATGCAGGGATGTGTGCAGAAAGGCGCCACCGAAAAGCAGGCGGTGCTGACCAACACGGCCGGCAAGGGTCCCAAGCTGATCGGCATCGTCGAGTCGACCGCCAACCTGGCGCCCCATGCGGGACACCAGATTGAGATCACCGGCGTCAACGTCCCGGCTGCTGAAGCCGAGGCCATGAAGCCGGCGCCCGCCAAGGCGGACCACTACATGAAGATCACGGCGCTCAAGATGATCGCCGCGACCTGCCCGTCCTAAGTACAGTCAGCAGTCAAGAGTCGGCAGTGAAGAGTTGGGCCGGCGCAAGCCGGCCCTTCGCTTGTACGGGTGCCACATGCGCTCGTGCTATCAATCCACGAAGGAGATCATCATGGGCACCTCCGGCTCGACGCATAAATCGCTATTGCCCGGCTGCACGGTCGACAACCTCGACCGCAGCATCACGTTCTATGAGGCGATTGGATTCAGCGTGACCGGATCCCAGCGGCTTCAAGGTCAGCGTCACCAGCGAGTGGCCGCGCAAGTAGCTGCCACGCATCTCGGTCTGTGCGCGGTGCTGCTGCTTGGCATCGTCGCGTGCCGCGACACCACCGTGGGTGTCAGGACGCAGTTCTTCGGCAACTACGCGTTCACCACCACCGAGCGCCGCGTCATCGCGCGCATTGCCGGCGATGCGGTCAGGGAAGTGCGCCCGCACTTGCCGGCGTTGTCGCGGCAGATTCAACTGCGCGTGCAGTCAGGCAAGGACCACATCATTGCCGAGCTCGGCTCCGGCGGCACCGTGCTGCCGCCGGACACGGTGGTCTGGATCGTCGACGCGGAACGCCCTGAAGGCGTCACGAAGATCGCCGAGTCGTATCTGCGGCAGACACTGTTTCGCGAGCTTCACCACCTCGTTCGCAGCGCGACGTTGCCGCCACGCACGCTGATGGACCACGTGATCCTCGAAGGCCTGGCCACGGCGTTCGAGCGCGACGTCGCCGGCGCCGGCCCGCCGTGGGGGCGGTACTCGGACGATGTGGAGAAGTGGGTCGAAGAGTTGTTGTTGCTGCCACCGGATGGATCCCCGAAGGACGAGCACGGCGGTCGCCGCTGGATCCGCCATCGAGCGGGCACCTACCTCGTGGACCAGGCGATGAAGCGCCTCAATCGCACCGCCGCCGAACTCGTCGCGGTCCCGACCGAAGAGATCGTCCAAGCCGCCCGCCTAAGCCCCTAAGCCCCTCCAGGCCCCACCGCCGGAGACTACTTGAAGCTGGCGGCGCCTGGAAACCCGGTCGCCTCGGCGAGCTGGGCCAGGGTCAACACCACACCCACGTACGTCTGGCCCTTGATCACCCACGTGGGATAGCTGCGCACGCCGGCGGCGGAACAGGACCGCAATTGCTGGCCGTTGGGGCCGTTCGGGCTGCACTCGATGTACGGCAACCGGCTCGCGGATGCGCCGAACAGCCGCTTCTGGTCCTGGCAGTGTGAGCACCACGACGCGCCGTAGAACACCACGCGCTGATCCGACAGGTGCTCGGCCAACGCGCGAATTGCCGGATCCTCCGGGCCGATCGGCTCGGCTTGGGGCGCCGCGTTCACGGCGTGCACCATCAGGATCACCAATGCGGCGATCACGCCGCGGCCGGCGGTCACCCACAACCAGGAGCGCTGTGCCTTTTGCACCGGCCGTTGCAGCACGACCAGCGCGAGCGTCGCCGACATCAGGCCGAGCGAGGTCAGACAGTAGGGGCAGGTGGACTGGAGAATCGTCAGCGACACCACCGTCAGGTAGACGCTGAAACAGGTGCCGAAGAAGGCCACGGTGAAGGAGTACGACCAGTGCCTGTCGACACGGCGCACGAACGCGATGGCGGCGAGCGTGGCGTAGGCCAGCAACCCCCAGGCGGCGGTTGGCAGTCCAAGCAACCTCGCCCATCGGCTCGACAGCACCACATCGCATCCGCCGCCTACCTCGCACCCTGCCACGTCGCCGCCGCTGAGCGACGTCCACGTTAGATAGCCCGAGAGGGCCACGCCGGCGAGGCTCAGCACCAGGAGCGGCCAGTTGGGGGCCGTCCGCATTGCCACGGTGGTCGAACTGTTCGAACGGGTCTTTGCCTTTTTGCTCATGTGCTGAAACTCATGCCTGCCGCGCCGAAGGATATCACTCACGGTTTCACCGGTGCGCGCGCGGAGTAGCTAATGGCGTTCGCGCCGTTCCGCACCGGCACACGTGCGCTCGGGCCGGGCGTCATTCGCCTCCGCTCGCGCTCCAGGCGCCTGTCAACTCGCCGCTCGCGCCTGACGGCGCCGGCGCGGCTCGCTGCGAGGTTGTCGGAATGGAACCGCATCCGGCGGGCGCCACAGACCTGAACGGCGCTTGCGCCCGCCTCCCGGCGGCTTGCGCGCGGGCTCCGGCGAACGCTGCCCGGCCTTAACCATGCAGCAACCTGATATCCAAACCAGAAGAAGTTGGCAGTTACCAGTTTTACGGGCGTGACAGGCCGGGGAGGAAGCGGCGGTGCTGCAGCCGGAGCGCCATCAGGTCCGGGCCCTCGATGCGCAGGTGATTGGTGATCTTGTGCAGCTCGCCCTCTTCCGCGATCGAGATCCGTTCGTCGGCGGCCGCAACTGCGAACATGCACCTCGCCAGCGCCACCCGCTGCACGTAGGTCGCCGAGTCGGTGAACTCCTGCGTCACCACGAAGTCCGCCGACAATCCAAACATCAGGCTGCTGGTCTTGGCGAGGCTGACGACCAGCATCGCCTGCGCGGCGGTGAGGTCGCCATGTTCCACGAGCAGCGACTCCATCGCCGTCGTCTCCGCATCGCTGATGTGTTCGTCGGCGCGAGCCACACGCCCGAGCAGGTAGGCGAATCGCGCCAGATACTGCGCACGAGCAGGCTCCAGCCGATCGAGCGCGTCGACCAGCGATCGCAGCGGCGCCGGGTCGTTCGCCGGCGTGGTGTCGGCGAGTCCCAGCCATCCATGGAGCGACTTCAACATCCAGCCATTATCGCGCTGGTAGCCGTCGATCCGCGCATCGACGCTTGGATCGAAGTCGGGAGGGTAGCAAGAACTGCAACAAAAACGGCTATGTGGGGGTCAGTCCCCGTTACAACATCCGGTATACTGTTGCCCGTGACGATCATCCGAAAGCGGATGCCTAAGCGGGCCATGCTGAAGAAAGCTGGCGCGGGAGGCGTTCGTCTGTAGGAACTCGTGAGCAGGAGTTTCGAGATCGACCAGCCACCCGCCGCGGTTCACCGCCTGGCGGGTTTTTTGTTTCAGGCTAGCAGGCCAGCGGGCTAGCAGGTCAGCAGGAGAGTGACGTGGATTCGATAGAGGTCGGCGTACTGGGTGCGACCGGGATGGTGGGACAGCAGTTCGTCTCGCGTCTCGCGCGCCATCCGTGGTTTCGGTGCACGTGGCTGGCCGCAAGCGAGCGGTCGGAAGGCAAAGCCTACAAATCCGTGGCGCCATGGAAGCTGAGCACGCCGATTCCAGACGGCGCCGGCGATCGCATCGTCGACGGCTGCGTACCGGGCCGCGGCCCCAGAGTGGTGTTCTCGGGTCTCGATGCGTCGGTCGCCGGTGATGTTGAGCGCGCCTTCGCCGAGGCCGGGCACATTGTGATCAGCAACGCCCGCAACTTCCGGATGGACCCGGTGGTGCCGCTGCTGATTCCCGAGGTCAACGCCGATCACCTGCGCCTGCTCGACGAGCAGCGCCGCACCAAGGGCTGGAAGGGCGCAATCGTCACCAACCCGAACTGTTCGACCATCGTGCTCGCCATGGCGTTGGCGCCGCTGCGCCAGTTCAACATCAGGTCGGTGATCGTGTCGACCATGCAGGCGGTGTCGGGGGCGGGGTACCCCGGCGTCCCTTCGCTCGACATCCTCGGCAACGTGGTGCCGTTCATCGGCAACGAAGAAGAGAAGATGCAGACGGAAACGCTGAAGATCCTCGGCGCCGATGGCGGGCGCACGCCGTATCCGGCCGTGGTCAGCGCCCACACCAATCGCGTGCCGGTGATTGACGGCCACACCATGACGGTATCGGCCGGCTTCGATCGGCAGCCGTCAATCGCCGCGATTGCCGACGCCATGCGCACCTTCGCCGGACGCCCGCAGGAACTGCGGCTGCCCAGTGCTCCGCAGCCGCCGATTGTCGTCACCGAAGAACCCAATCGGCCGCAACCTCGACTGGACGCCGACCTTGGCGGCGGCATGGCCGTAACGGTCGGCCGCCTGCGTGAATGTCCCGTGCTGCACGCCAAGTTCGTCGCGCTGGGACACAATACGATTCGCGGTGCAGCCGGCGCGGCAATTCTCAATGCCGAGCTGATGCACGCCGAGGGCATGCTTTTGTAGTTGGCGGTTGGCAGTTCGCCCATTGACAGTTGAGTTGGCGGTCCAGTTTCAAATTCGAGTTGACGATGAAGGTGATGAAGTTCGGTGGGACGTCGGTGGCCGACCAGGCCGCGATCGAACGGTTGATCGCGCTGGTTCGCGCCGAGCGCCAGGCCCAAGCACAAACCGAAGGCGGCGATGCGCGCGGGCCGGTCGTCGTGGTATCGGCGCTCTCCGGCGTCACCGATCGCCTGCTGGGACTCGCCGCCTTGTCGGGATCCGGCGACGTAGAAGGCGCGCGCGCCAGCCTCCAGGATCTGCGAGCCCGGCACATCAAGGTGTCGGGAGTCATCGCGGACGCGTCGCTTCGCAAGCCGGTGGTGGATGCGCTGAACGCGGAGTGCGATGCGCTCGAGCGGGTGGTGTCGGCGCTGGCCGTGCTGCAGGAAGTCTCCCCTCGATGGCTGGATGCGCTCGCCGCGGTGGGCGAGATCCTGAGCAGCCAGATCGTGGCGGCCGCGCTCAGCTCGCACAAGCTCCTGGCCACCTTCGTCGATTCCCGCCAGGCCGTCGTCACCAACGACGAGCACACCGCCGCGGCGCCCCTGTTCGAGGAGACGACAGCGGCACTGATGACGCATGCCGATCCGCCGCTGGCCGCCGGACGCATGGTCGTGATGGGCGGCTTCGTGGGGGCGACCACGTCGGGCGTCACGACCACGCTGGGTCGCGGCGGTTCGGACTTTTCGGCGGCGATCGTGGGCGCCTGCCTCGGCGCCTCCGAAATTCAAATCTGGACCGATGTGGACGGCATGCTCACGGCCGATCCGCGTATCGTCAACAACCCGCAAGTGGTGCCGCACCTGTCGTTTGCTGAGGCATCGGAACTGGCGTACTTCGGCGCCAAGGTGCTGCACCCGGCGACGATTCAGCCGGCCGTCACCCGCAACATTCCGGTTCGCATCCTGAATTCGCACCGTGCCAGCGCGCGCGGCACGCTGATAACCGCCGAGCGCCCGAAGGCGGCGCCGCTGACCGCGGTCGCGTCGAAGAAGGGCGTCACCGTGGT
>Ga0194120_10001580_pt1 | contig 41118 bp, 31 predicted proteins | sample TA2MahCa65mmetaG_FD_148642 | JGI IMG/M metagenome (GOLD analysis project Ga0194120, IMG submission 148642) | Freshwater microbial communities from Lake Tanganyika, Tanzania - TA2015019 Mahale Deep Cast 65m | ecosystem: Environmental > Aquatic > Freshwater > Lake | place: Tanzania: Lake...
AACGACCGCCGCGCCAAACAAGGCGCTCTCGATCACGGTGGCGGCGCCCCGCGGCGCCACCCGAGCCCGCTCTCGGGCCGACAGGGCGAATACGGCGGGCTGAACCCGGCGTGACCGCCAGCGGGGGGGCTGTCACGGGGCCTGCCCTACGTTGTGGGTGGAGGTGCCCATGCTCGTCTTTGCCTACGGTTCCACTCTCGACGCGGAGGACTACGCCCGGCGCGGTTTCCGCCTCGAGCACCTGCGCCCGGCCGGCCGCGCCGTGTTGCCCGACTACGCGCTCCGTTTCTGCCGCCACAGCCACTACTGGGGCGGCGGCGTGCTCGGCGTCGTTCGCTCGCCGGGATCGCTGGTGGACGGCTTGCTCTACGAGGTGACCGCGGAGGGCCTGCGCGACCTCGACCGCAAGGAGGGCGGGTACGAGCGTCGCGAGGTGACGGTGATCGACGAGGCCGGCGCGGAACGACAGGCGCACACCTACCAGTGTCGCGACGAGGGCTTCGTGTCGCCGCCGGCGGCCTACCTCGCCGTGGTGCGCCGCGGTCGACAGGCGCACGGCCTCGACCTCGGCGAGCTGGAACGCGCCGCGACCGGGGCGCGCCCGTCGCCGTTGCCGGTGTTCGTGTACGGCACGCTCCTCGCGGGCGAGCGTCGTGGTCACGTGCTCGCCGGCCTCTCCCGGGTGCCGGGCCGCGCCCGGGGCACGCTCGTGGACTGCGGGCCCTACCCGGGGATGATCCAGGGCGAGGGCTGGGTGCAGGGCGAGCTCGTCGACGTGCCGAGTCCGCCTACCTTCACCCGCCTCGACGCCATCGAGGGCTTTCCCGGCTTCGGCCGCGGCGGGGCGCTCTTCCGCCGCGTGCTGGTGGACGTGGAGGCCGAGTGGCCTCGTCCCACTCCCGCCTGGGCCTACCAGCTCGTCGAGCCGGGCAAGGCGCCGCCGATCCCAGGCGGCTCGTGGCGGGCGCGCGGTGTGGTCGACACCGGCAGCGCCATTGCCGACGCGATCCATCGCATCCGCGCCGACGTGGAAGGGCTCGATGACGCCGTGGTGACGGCCTTCGACAGCGACGGCGACGGCGAGATGACCTGGGGCGGCGCCGACGTGGCCATCGCGAGCGGCCGACTGGGACCGCCGGCCAACGACGCATGGAATCGCTGGCTGAACCTGCGCGTGGTGGTCACGCCGCACGCCCGGGCGGCGGCCTGGCTCATCCTCCGGCTGCGCGACGAGGTGTCCCCGCAGGGTGTGCAGGTGGACAAGTACGTGTTCTACGCCGCGATCGCCGAGGCGATCGACCGGCACCACCACGAGAAGGGCTGGAGCAGCCAGCGGGGCACGCTGTCGGCGGCGGTCGCGGCGGTGGAGGCGCTGGCCGCGACGGGGTGACGTGCCTCAGTCGAGGAGCCAGGCCCGGTGCCCCGCTCGATGCGACTTCTCCGGGCCCATGCCCCCCGAAAAGCGAGTGTTCACCGACCATGCCCCCCGAAAAGCGAAAGTTCAGTGGACACCGAGCGAGCGCCGCCGGTACCCGGGGGGCTCCCCAACGAGCGAACGCTGATTTTCCGCCAGGCGTGGCGGTCGACCCGCGGCGCGGCGGCGCCTCCCGCCGCGCGGATTCGCATCGAGGTGGGCATAGTTCCCGGAGATTCCCATTCTGGGGGGCATAGGGCGCCTCAGGGCAGGGTCCAGGCCCCCAGGTGCAGGGGCGGGGCCTTCCAGCCGGCGGCGCGTACCGCGTCGTGTACGCGCCCTGAGCGATCCGGGGTGACGGGGCCGATCGTCGGCCCGAGGCCGGGGTCGGCGGCCACGAGGATCGCCTCGGCGTGGCAGCCGGGGAGCCAGCGGGCGCCGAAGCGCGCGCGCACCGACTCGGCCTCGGCGTAGGGGCTGCGGCGAGCGAGCGGGCCTGCGTCGAGGGTACCGCCGCCGACGAGGAGCACGTCGCCGTCGCGCTGCATGCGGGCCAGGGCCGCTGCCTCGTCGAAGGCGCGGGGAAAGCTGTCGTCCACCACGATCGTCCCGGGGCGCAAGCTCGGCACGTCGATCGCCGCCCCGCCGCTGGTGGCGCCGATGATCAGCTCGGCCTCGCCGAGGTCGTCGAGGCGTACCCGCGGGTCGCGCACGTGGAGCGCGCGCGGCTCGCCCCAGAGTGCCCGCGCGAGCGCGAGCGTGGCCGCGCCGATGCTGCCGAGGCCCAGCACGCCCACGGCGAGATCCTGCCACCGAAGGCCTTGTCGCGACAGGGCCGCCTCGATGGTGAGCACCATCGCCACCACCGTGGCGGCGTGGCCGGTGGTCGCGACCGGTCCATCGCTCCAGAGCGGCCGGGTGCAGAGCCCGTGCGTGGCAGGCAACATCCCCGCCAGCGCCGCCACCCTCGCGCCCGTTGCCCCGGGGACCGCGGCCAGGAGCGACCCGGCGGCCTCGAGCCGGTCGGCCGTCACCGGGAGCAGCACCAGCTCCGATCGGCCGAGCGCGCAGTCCACCTGCTCCACCACCGCCGGGCGGTCGATCGGCAGCGGCGTGCCCGCCGGTAGGTACATGACCAGCGCGGCGTCGGGTCGCGACAACTGCTCACTCAGGCGTCCGGCGACACCGGCCGCGAGCGAGGTGCCATCGAGGTGCGCGCGCACTCCGCTGGCCGTCGGCATCGCGCCCACCATCAGCTCGGTGCCGCTCGAGGCGGTGGCGAAGGCGTACTCGCCGGCGGCCCAGTCCACCGACACCGGGCCCTCCACGGCTGGCACGCTCGCCGGGTCGAGCCAGCTCAGGAAGTAGCGACCGAGGCGAGCCAGCTCGCCCGGCGGGGCGGTGGCCGGGGCGTGGGACAGCGCCGTCGCGAGCTGCGCGGCCACGTCGAGGAAGGGGGCCTGGGATCGTACCGGGATGGCCGTGGCGATCGCGCCGATCGCGGCGGATCGCCGGGAGTCGCGACCGGCGTGGGCGATGCTAACCACGAGGTCGCCGTCGCAGGTGAGGGCGTGGATGGCGGTGAACACCGACCGGAGGAGGTAGGGGAACGAAACGGGGGGGAGGTCGACCAGGTCGTGAAACAGCCCCTCGCTCGCCTCGCTGGCGCCCCATCCTGGCGCTTCCCGGGGCGGGTGGCTCCGGGCCTGCCCCGCCACCGTCGCGCGGGCGGGGGGCTCGCGCCGCAGGTACGCCGCCCACCACGCCTCGTCCGGCTCGGGCTCGGGCCCCGCCCGCTCCGGCTCCGGCAGGCGCTCCCCGGCGTGCAAGGCCAGCAGTTCCCGGGCGAGCACCCAGCCCGACCAGCCGTCGGCGAGCGCGTGGTGCGCCACCAGCACGAGGCGGTGATCCTCCTCGGCCACCCGGCAGAGCCGCGCGCGGAACAGGGGGAACCGGCCGAGGTCGAAGCGTGCGCTTCGCGCCTCGTCGAGCCGGGAACGGACGATGTCGTTGGCCCCGGGGACCTCGACGAGATCGTCGTACTCGAGGTCGACACGGCCATCGACCACGCGCGGCTCGGGCAGGAACACCATGCGCAGCGCCGGGTGACGGTCCACCACGGCGCGCAGCGCGTGGCGCAGGCGGTCCGGGTCGAGGGGCCCCCGCAGCGGCAAGACCGCCGACCACACCGGGGGATGCGCCGGGTCGAGCTTGTGGCTGAGCACGAAGCCGCGCTGGGCGCGGGTGAGCGGGGGCACCCCGGTCGGCTCGCGGGGAGCGGCCGCCGCCATCGAGTCGCCGCCGAACAGCCGCGCCGCCTCTCGCAGCGTGCGTGCCCGGTAGAGCGCGGTGGCGGCGGGCGCGCCCAGCCCCGCGTCGCGCGCGGCGTCGAGCACGTCGAGCAGCGCGATGCTGTCGCCGCCGAGGGCGAAGAAGTCGTCGCCCGGCGCGGGCGGCGCGGGGAGCTTCAGGACGCGTGTCCACAGCGTCGCGAGCCGGGCCTCCACGTCGCCGGGGGCGGTGTCGCCCCGCGGCTGCTCGGCCGCCACCTTCCCCGCGCTCGTGCGCGCCAGCGCCGCCACGGTGAAGGTCGACGGCACCATGTACCCCGGTAGTCGCGACAAGAGCCACGCCCGGAGATCCCCCGGGTCGTCGCGGCATTCCACGGTCGCGTGCAAGCGCTCGCCGTCGAAGCGCACGGCGGCGTGGATCACGGCGGGATGCTGGCACAGCACGCCCTCCACCTCGCCCATCTCCACGCGGTTGCCGTGTACCTTCACCTGGCTGTCACGACGCCCCACGTAGACGATCTCGCCGCTCGGCAAGCGCCGCCCGAGGTCGCCGGTGCGGTACGCCCCGTCGAAGCGCGCGCCGTCGAGGTAGCCCTCGGCCACCGCGCCGCGCACCACGATCTCGCCCACGTCGGCGCCGTCGATCTCGATGGTCACCCCGGCGCGGGCGCGACCGATGGGCACCAGCGGCGTGTCGGGCGGGCGGCGCACCACGAACCAGCTCGCGTTGACCACCGTCTCGGTGCTGCCGTAGGCGTTGACCAGCCGGGGCCCGGCGGGACCGACGAGGCGGAGCCATCGCGAGGCGTGCGCGCCGGTCATCACCTCGCCGCCCACCACCACCACCCGCAGCGCCCGGGGACGGAGGCCGGTGCGCTCCATCGCGTCCATCACCCGCACCCACAGCGAGGGGACGGTGTTCCACACCGTCACGCCCGCCGCGTCGAGGTAGCCGAGCAACGCCTGCGGGTCGCGACGCAGGTGCTCCGGGGCCGGGAGGCTCGCCGCGCCGCTGGTGAGCGGTCCCCAGCACTGGCGGATGCTGCCGCCGAAGCCGATCGACGCCGTCCACAACAGGCGGTCGCCGGGCCGAGCGGCCACCATGCCCTGGTTCCAGTCGAGCCAGCGACAAGCCGCCGCGTGGCTCACCTCCACGCCCTTGGGGGCCCCGGTGGAGCCGGACGTGAACATCGTCCATGCCAGGTTCCCGCCCCCGGCACCCGCGCACGAGAAGCCCGGGAACCGCGCGGGCTCCAGGCTGAGGAGCACGTCGAGCCGCGCCGCGTCGATCACCGACTGGATGCGCGCGTCGGGCCACTCCGGGTCGAGCGGCACGTAGGCGGCCCCGGCGCGCATCGCCGCGAGCATCGCCACCAGCGCCTCGGGCGAGGGCCGGGCGAGCACGCCCACCCGCGCGGGGGAAAAAGCATGGAGCTCGGCGGCAAGCTCCGCCGACCGCCGCGACAACTCGGCGTAGCTCAGCCCCGGGGCCGCCTCGCGCTCGGGCCATAGCGCGGCGGCCCGGAGCACCCGGTCGTGGACTGTCCCCGGCAACTCGGCCTCGTCGAACAGTCCCGACGCGAAGGCCTCCACCTCGTCGATGTCCATCGACGAGGGGAGGAAGTTCCACGATAGTTCGAGCATCCCCTCCCGCACCCAGGCCACGAGCCCGAGCCCGGTGAAACCGTTCCCGCCGGCGGCGCGCAGTCGCGACACGGCGTGCGGGCCGGTGTCGGCGTCGAGCAGGGGAAAGGAGAAACCCGCCGGCGAGATCCCGGTGGGCGCGTCGGCACGCGACAGCCCGGCGAGCGCGGCGCTGCTCGCGTCGGGAAGGTCGCGCAGGGCGGCGTGGGCGCGGGCGGCCACGGCGTCGAGGGGACCGTCGGCGAACAACCGCACCGGGAGCGAGTCGGCGAAGGGGCCGAGGGCGCGGGCGATCCCGGGCACCCGGTGGGGGCGTCGCCCGTGCGCCACGCGGATCACGACGTCGTGCTGCCCGGTGGCCGCGAAGAACCGCCGCGCGTAGGCGCCGAGCACCAGCGCCGGGAGGGTGACCCCGAGCGCGCGGGCGCGGGCCAGGAGCGGGGCGGCGTCGACCGAGGTGTGCACGAGGCCGGGCGGCCCCTCCGGATCGCCGCCGCGTCCAAGGGGAAGGACGGGCACGCCATCGGAAAAGCGCTGGGCGTAGTCCTTCAGTTCCCCCGCTGCCGCGGCGGGGATCGCGCCCCAGTCGGGGCCCTCCGAGGGGGCATCGCCCGCGAGCAGGCGCTCGGCGAGGTTCTTCAGGCTCCAGGCGTCGAGGACCGAGTGGTGGGCCGCGAGGGCAAGGCGACGGCCGTCGCAGGCCACGCGCAGCAGCGGTCCGCGCTCGAGGTCGAAGGGGGCGCGGCGAAGCCCGTCGTCGTCGACCGGTCCCCACTCCACGCCGGGGCGCTGCCCCCCGGGGACGAGCCGGTCGCCGAGGATCACGCTGCGGAGCACCTCGTGACGGTCCAATGCGAGTGAAAGTCGCGACACCAGCGCCGATTGTTCCACCGGCGGCGACAGGTCCATCGCCATGAACACGCTCCCCGGGATGTCGGGGTAGAAGCGGCGTTGCACCACGAAGGTGCGCTGGCTGTCCTGCAAGGGCCGCCCCAGCGGCGGGCCCGCGTCGGCGCCCCGGAGCTTGTCAACGAGCTGCCGGAGAGTGGGCGCCTCGAAGAGCAGGGTGGGCGGCAGTGGTTGCCCGAGCCTTTCCTCCATCTCGCGCACGAGGTCGACCGCCATGAGCGAGTCGATGCCGAGCGAAGGGAAGGGCGCGTCGGGGTCGGGATCTCTCCCCACGCCCCGGGCGATGACCGCGCGCACCGCGTCGAGGTCGATGCCCACCTCGCGCGCCCCGGGGCGCCAGGCCGCGAGCAGGTTCGTCTCGTCCATGGCGAGCGACGCGCCGAGCAGGCGCAGGCCCAGCGAGGGCTCGATGGGCCGGAGTCCCCGCTCGGCGAGGGCCTCGGCGTGGGCCGCCGCCATGCCCACCCCCGACCACGGCGCCCAGGCGATCGAGAGCACGCCGGGCGTGGACCGCGCGAAGTCGTCGAGCCAGCGGTTGGCCGCCGCGTAGTCCTCGATGCCGCGATCGAGCCCGGGTAGCGCCGCCGACACCGAGCTGAACAGCACCCACCAGGGCGCGCGCGCCGCCGCCCGCAGGCGCAGGAGCCCATCGCGCTTGCTGCCCCAGGGGTCGCTCGTGCTCCCGGCGAGGTGGAAGACGCCGTCGTAGTCACCGGGGGGCACCGCGTCGTGTCGCGACAGGGCCACCACCTCGGCCCCCCAGCCCTCGCGCAACAGGCCGGTGACGAGCCGCCCCAGCGCGCCGGTGCCGCCGCTGACGAGGTATCGCCCGCCCGGCCGGAGTCGCTGCGCGCCGGGCCGAGGGCGCCGCCACGGCGGGCCCGCGTGCAGCCAGGGATCGAGCTCGTCGCTCATCGGGCGCCCCTATCTGCGTGACGTGCTTTTACTGGACGCCGCGAGTGCGATAGGCTTCGCCCCCATGGATACTTCGCTCATCGGCTCCATCGTCGGCTGCACCTGCTGCTGCCTCTTCTGGGTGTTCGTCATCGTGCTGATCGCCGGTGTGATGGCCCTGCGCAAGAAGGGCAAGAAGGTCACCGCCAAGGAAGCGGTGACCGAGGGCGTGGAGCAGGTGAGCCGCGTGTTCGTGCGCGGCAACAAGACCCGCGAGGAGATGCTCCGCGAGGACGACGAGAACAACCGCTAGCGGTTTGTTGAACATCGGTCATTGACCGGGGTTTGACCGTCGGTCATACGCCCGGGTATGGCGCGGCTCGATCCTCGCGCCCGCCGCGCGGCGCTCGTTGCCCTCGGCCGCGAGTTGTTCTCGCGGCAGCCCTACGACGCGCTGTCTGTCGACGAGATCGCGGCCAGGGCCGGGATTGGCGAGGGCCTGCACTACGACTACCTCCCGCGGAAGAAGGAGTCCTACCTGGCCACGCTCCGCGACACCGCGGCGGAGCTGGGGGCGAGTTTCCAGGGCGGCAACGCGCCCCTCGGCCTGGATGGATTCCTCGACTTCGTGGCGCATGACCCCGAGATGTACCGGGGACTGGTGGCCGACGGCTTGGGGCCGAACCCGAGGTTCGCGCGGTGGTCGACGAGGTGTACCTCGCGGCGGCGGGCGGTGGGTGGCCTCGGGCCTGTCGCCTGGCGAGGCGGTGGGCGCTGCGGCGGGCGTCGATTTTCACGGCGCCATCGCCATCACCGTGGCGCACGAGCTGATGCACCGGACCACAGTGGTGGAGCGTCGTCTCGCCGTCGTGTTGATGTTGTCGTGTGCCTACCCGCACTTTTCCATCGAGCACGTGCAGGGTCAGCACAAGCGCGTGGGCATGCCAGCCGACCGCGGGCGCGGCGGCTAGGCCGGCATGGTGGTGCTGGCGTTGTTCCCGCCGCTGTGGTTCGCGGGGATGAACCCGCGCGTGGCGGCGTGGTCGGCGAGGGCTACGGCGGCGGCATGACCCGCACGATCTTGCTCCTCGTGGGCTCCGCGGCGCTCGCCATGCGCGAGGAGCGCACGTGAACCTACGGGGCCGCGGCGCTGTGCATGGTGGGGGCGGCTTGGCTCATGATTCGGAAGTAGCGTGACATCGCCGGTCGCGGCGGGGTCCAATCCTGTGCTACAGGTACTCGCGACAACGTCGAGGTTCGCAATGCTGCCCCCCCCTGGCGAGTTGTTCGCAACGTATTCGCTTTAATCGCCTGTCTGGCTAGCGCCGTCGCGCCCCGGTCGGCGGCAGCCGTTGTGCCGAACATCACGGCGGTGAGCATCGCGAACCCGTACACCCCTGCGAACACGATGATGTACGCCGTCACGGTGACGGTTTCCGGCGCGTACGACGACGCAGACCACGATGCGAAGGTGGGCTTTCGCACCGGGGACGGCTCTACTTGCAAGACGGACGCGGGTTGGAAGTGGTCGCACGTGGAGCGATTTGCGACCAGTACCACGAAGACCTTCATCCTCTACAACTTCCAGCCAGGAGTGCAGTACCAGTACATGGTCATGGTCGGTCCCCCGGGGTCGGCGAAGTTCGAGTGCGACACCCTCGGCACGCCTCCTTCGCTGCCCGCCAATCTCAGCTATCTAGACCTGGATTTCGACGGGTCCGGCGGTGTTTCCACAGACTACGTCCTGCTCGATACCTGCGACTGCGGCGCCGGCAGCGGTGTCGCAGTCCGAGACTACCTAATCGCGGTCGATACGGTGTCGCAGGCTATCGTCTGGTACCTAGACGTGGCGGCCGTTGCGTCGTCGGGCGGCGACACGCTCTCCGGCTGGCGGTGGCAACCCGGAAACAACCCGCCCCACTCCGCGCGGATCTTGGCCACCGTGAATCGGCGCTACTTGTACGAATGGGACATGGGGGGCGCGGCGAAGGACTCAAAGGACTACGGCACCGCCTGCACGCAGGCCGCCGGGTCGGACGGTCCCTGCGTCAGCCATGACGCATTTCGTTCACCCGACACAGGGGCGGTGTACGCAGTGAGCAGCCAAGTGTCCGCGACCGGGGTGGCGGGCACGGGGTGGAACGGCCTCGCGGGATGTGCAACCTCCCGGTTCGTCAACGACGGGTACGAGCAGTTCAGCGGTGCGTTTTCGAGCTTGACTTCCGACTACTACACGATGTCGGACTGGTCCTACGACCCAACGGTTGATGGCGGCCCCAGGACCCCAGACGCCAATCAGTGCAACTCGAGCTACTGGGCTCCGTACTTCGACCCGGCCTACCCGCCGATCGACTGGACGCACGTTAACTCGGTCACGACGACGAAACCCGCCGGCACGGAGCTGATCGACCTGTCCTTCTATCAATGGAACCAGGTGATCCAGGTGAACGCGAGCACGGGGGCGATAAACTGGCGGCTCTCGGGCAACAGCACCTACAGTACCCTCACGCTTGCGATGGCAGGTGGCATCAGCGGGGCGACCGATTTCGCCGGGCAGCATGCCGTCTACCAGACGCCGACCTACCTGCAGATGTTCGACAACCTCGGGGAGAGTTCCGGCTCGCGTGTCCTCCGCATGAGCCTCTCCGGGGGCCCGCCGATCACCACGGCCACGATCACCAACAGCTGGGCGCTCGTCGATGCCGCGCTGAATCCGCTGGTGTGCCCAGGGCAGGGATCTGGCGTCACGGTGCCAGGGACGTCGGGTGTCAACGTGCTCGCCATGTGCGCCGACGAGTGGACGGTCGAGGAACTGAGTGACTCCGACGGCACCACTTCCGCCGAGCCGCCATTCATTCTCGAGCTCGCAAGCGATCCCTGCACGATGTACGGGCCCGCGAATCGGGACGGAATCTACGGCTGGTATCGGGCCTTTCCCCTTGAAAACATCGGGGAGTTTTGATCGCGTTCTTGCCAGCGTTTCTCGCCGCCTGCCCGCAGGCGTCGTCGCCGGAGTCGGAGACGGATTCCGGCCGCGACACCGGTGGTGACAGCGCGCCGTGCACGGATGCATCGTGGTTTCGCGACGCTGACGGTGACGGGCTGGGCGACGGCGCGACGAGCGTGGTGGCCTGCGAGGCCCCGGAGGGCTTCGTGGCTCAGGCGGGCGACTGCGACGACAGCCACCCCACCGCCGGCGACGGCGCCGACGAGCGCCAGGCCGATGGAGTGGACAATGATTGCGACGGCGTCGGCGCCACTGGGAACGCCGGGCGACTGAGCCCGTGGAGGGTGGCCGGGGAGCCCGGTGGCGACACCTACGTGGGACGCTCCATTGCGCTGGGCGATGCGGATGGCGACGGGTTTGGCGACCTTTTCGTAACCATGCCCGGGAACTTCTCCGAGGACCCGCAGCAAGAGGGGCTCGCGATGGTCTTCGGGGGGCCTCTCGTCGCGTCCGACACGGTCGCCACGCGCGCCGAGGCGACGGCGGTTCTCGTCGCCGCGCCGTGGAACCGCGCGAGCGAGGTGTGCGTCGTCGGCGACACCGATGGTGATGCGTCCATCGAGTTTTTGGTCGGGGCCCCGAACGCCGTGGAATACGATGAGGGGGGCGTGGCCTACTTGGCCTCGGGCCCCTTCTCCGGCACCCGCCAGATCGCCAGCGAGTCCAGGACGTTCTACGGTGAGGCATTCGGGCATCGCCTGGGCTACTGCGCGGGCCCCGGCGACATCGACGGAGACGGTCTCGCCGACCTGGTGCTCGCCGCGCCTGCGGACTGGGCGGAGGACCCCGCGCACGGCCGCGTGTACGTGCTCCTGGGCCCGTTGGAGCACGCCGCGGTGACGGAGGCGGACATGATTCTCGAGGGCCAGCGGGACCGGGAGCACCTTGGCCTCGCTCTCACCGGGGCGGGCGACGTGGACGGCGATGGACGCGGTGACTTCGTCGCCAGTGACGGTTATGAGGGCGGCGTGGGGGCGCTGGTCGTCACCGAGTTCATCGAGGGCCGCCCCTCAGCCGATGAGGCTGCTGCTCGAGTGCTGTACACCGCAGGTGACGACGGCATTCTCGACATGGTGCGTCCCGGGATGCTCGGCGACACCAACGGCGACGGCTACGCGGACGTGGGGTTCGGCGAGGTTGCCTCGACCGGGACGGCAGGGCACTCGTACTGGGTGCTCCATGGCCCAATCGTCGCCGGCGAGCGACGCATTCTCACCGAGGATTCGGCGCTCGTCCTGTACACCTCCAACCGCGGCTCCGGGAGCGCACTGGAGGCAGGCGTGGCCCTGGGTGACTTCAACGACGACGGCGTGGTTGGCGACGACATCGCGCTCGGCGACCACGAGTTCATGACATCCCTCATCCCGGATGACGACCTCGACTGTTTCAGCGTCGAACGACGCTGCCTCCCGGGCGCCGTCTTCCTGATCGCCGCACCCCTGGCCCCCGGCACCTACGAGTTGGACGCCTCCTTCGACCGTATCGAGGGCGTGGACAAGCACAGCCAGTTCGGCGAAGTCCTCGCCGCAGGCGATGTCGACAACGACGCCCTCGCCGACCTCATCGTGGCCGCCCCGAACCACGACTGGGCCGGTGAGGGTTACCGCGGCATGGTGTACACCTTCCCCGGTGGAAGGCCGACCCTCCACGAGGCTCGAGATCGCGAATAGCCCAGCCGCCCCCTCGCGGTCGCCCCGCAGCCTGCAGCAGCTTCCCCCGAATGCCCGACCAGTATCAGGAAACTGTCAAGACGCGCCCCAGGTCGCGCCGTTGCAGACGGCGAGGCACAGGCGAATCACAAGGAATCCCTTGACAAGTTAATCGACAGGGCGCGCTACGAGGCCATCAGCGTCGCGGCGAGCCACCACAAGTCAAGGGCCTCGGCGCGCGGCGGCGTGCTCTCGGCGCCGGAGCCCGCTCGTCGGCAAGGTCGGCGACAGGGACAACGCGGCGCGAACCTACCGCGAGCTGCGACACTGCGACTCGGTTCCCCAGATGCCCACGGGCTACGCCGGCATGGTGGTGCTGGCGTTGTTCCGCCGCTCTGGTTCGCGGTGATGAAGCCGCGCGTGGCGGCGTGGTCGGCGAGGGCTACGTCGGCGGCATGACCCGCACGATCGTGCTCCTCGCCGTCTCCAACGTCTTCATGACCTTCGCGTGGTACGCGCACCTTCGCGACCTGCGCGACAGGCCCCTGTGGATCGCCATCGCGGTGAGCTGGGGCATCGCCTTCTTCGAGTACTGCGTGCAGGTGCCGGCCAACCGGCTCGGCTACCAGACCCTGTCGGTGGCCCAGCTCAAGGTGCTGCAGGAGATCGTCACCATGACGGTGTTTGCGGCCTTCGCGGTGCTCTACATGCGCGAGAAGCTCACGTGGAACTACGGCGCGGCGGCCCTGTGCATGGTGGCGGCGGCGTGGTTCATGTTCCGTAAATAGTGGGATGTCCCTCGTCGCGGGGGTGGTCCGGTTGCGGTAGCATCCCCCGATGCCCGACCAGGTCCAGCAGACTGTCAAGTCCCCGGAGGTCGCGCCGTCGCAGACGACGACCCCCGGCACCGGCACCAACGTCCAGCCTCGCGGCAACGACGCCGCCCAGCAGCAGATGCAGGGCAAGGACACGGGACTGGCGAACTACGAGGAATCCCTCGGCAAGTTCATCGGCAAGCCGCTCTACGAGGCGATTAGCGGCGCGCTCAGCTACGACAAGCTGAAGGGCTCGGCGCGCAGCGGCGTGCTCTCGGCGCTGGAGTCGCTCGTCGACAAGATCGGCGACATCGACAACGTGACCGCCGACCCGGCGGCCCTCGACGCCCTCGGCAACCTGCTGTCCGACACGATGGCGCCGCACGTCGACAAGCTGCTCGAGAAGTACGGCCCCGAGCTCACCGGGAAGCTCGCCAAGTTCGCCGATACCCACCCGCGCACCATCCTCACCATCGCGCTGCTCGCGGCCGCCGGCGCCGTGCTCGCCAACGTGAGCATCCCCGAGCTGAAGCAGAGCATCAAGCTCGGCAAGGTGGGCAAGCTCGACCTCGAGGCCAAGCTCGGCAAGATCCGCGACGTGTCGCTCGAGAAGATCAAGGCCAAGCTCACCTCGGAGAGCGGGAAACTGTCGACTTCCGTCGAGGTGAACCAGAAAGACGGTAAGCTCGGCGGCAACGCGAAGGTGGCGCTGGGCGACACGGACAAGCAGGTGACTCTCGACGGCAAGTTCGACGACAAGGGCCTCACGGTCCTTGGACTCAACGGGCACTTGAAGCTCGACGACGACACCACCATCGACGGCGGCGTGAGCAAGAACCGCGACAAGGACGTGATCGCCTCGCTCTCCGTGGTGGACAAGGACGGCAACTACACCACCAGTCGCGACTACAAGTACGACGCCAACACCGGACTGCTCAGCGTGGGCCTGTGGCAGCACTACAAGGCCGGCGACCTCAGCGTGAAGGGCGGCGCCGACATGAACTCCGATGGCACCGGCAAGGTGGGCCTCGGCCTCGGCGACAAGAAGAACGACGTGCTGAAGAACGGCGACTCGCTGGGCTACAACGTGGATTACACGCACGAGACCGGCAAGGACGCCTACGGCCTCACCCAGACCGAGAAGCTCAAGCTCGGCCTGGCCTACAACCGCTCCGACCTCAACGCCAAGCTGGACGCGGCGCTGTCGAGCAAGGGCGAGAGCACCATCTCCGGCTCGGTGGAGAAGTCCTGGGCCAACGGCCACAAGGCCGGCGCCAACTTCGCCGCCCGCATCGACGATCCCAAGCTCCTCGAACTGGGCGCCTTCTACGGCTTCAAAGACCCGAAGGAGTTCAAGAGTTTCCTCATCGAGTACAAGCACAAGGCGGGCGACATCAGCGAGAACGAGCTGATGTACCGGGTGGAAAACACCCTCGCCGACGTGAGGCTGCGCTGGCAGCAGTCGCTGAAGTGGGGCGGCTCCGGTGGCACCCAGCTCGACACCTCGCTCATGGGCGCGAAGTTCTTCAACAAGGACACGGCCTTCATCGCCGGGTTCGAGCACAACCAGAACTTCGACACTGGCCGGGGCAAGTTCACGCCGCAGGTGGGCGTGCAGTACAAGGGCATCCCGGTGACGGTGGGCTACGACATGGAGCGCAAGGGCGTGAAGATCGGGATTTCGATTCCTTTCTGAGCGCGAGCTTCCCCGCCCCCTCCCCGGCCCTCCCCCGCGAGCGGGGGAGGGTGAAGGCGAGTTGCCCCCATGCTCCCCTCCCCCGCGAGCGGGGGAGGGTGAAGGCGAGTTGCCCCCCATGCTCCCCTCCCCCGCGAGCGGGGGAGGGTGAGTCGAGCTACCCCCATGCTCCCCTCCCCCGCGAGCGGGGGAGGGTGGCCGAAGGCCGGGAGGGGGCCCAGGCTCCCCCTAGACCCCGCCGAGAAACCTCGCCAGCGCCGGGTTCAACCCGTCACCGGCGATGCGTGCCAGCGTACACGCGAGCGAGCGCCCCGGGGCGGGCGAGGTGCGCCGGTGGGCGCGGACCAGCCGGTTCTTCGGCGTGTGTCCCGCGTCGATGAACTCCACCACGTCCACCGCGTAGCCCGCCGCGTCGAGGATCTCGGCGCGGAGCGCGTCGGTGAGGGTGGTGGCGTAGTCGTTTAGCAACAATCCATGTCGCGACAGGGCCGGCGAGGCGGCGGTGTTGCCCTTGAGCTGTCGCGCCAGCTCGGCGTGGCAACAGGGGACGACGAAGAGGGCCGGGGCGTGGGCCCTCACCGCGAGGGCGATCGCCTCGTCGGTGGCGGTGTCGCAGGCGTGCAGCGCCAGCACGAGGTCGGGCGGGCCGCCGAGCGGGGACAGGTCGGCGTCGCGAATGCTCGCCGTGGCAAAGCTCATGCCCTCGAAGGACAAGGCGCGGGCACGCTCCTCGCAGTTCTTGACCAGCTCCGGTCGCGACTCGATGCCGTGTAGGCGACAGGCGATGCCCTCGGCGCGCAGCGCGTCGTAGAGCACGAAGGACAGGTAGGCGTTGCCGCAGGCGAGGTCGGCCACCCGCAGGGGACGATCCTCGTGCCGCGCGGCGAGGGCGGCTTCCCAGGCCGGGCGGAGCAGCTCCACGAGGTGGCGCGTCTGCTTGAGCTTCTTCGCGTTCTGCGCCGAGACCGTCCCGTCGGCGTTGCCGAGCCCGATCGCCCGGAGAAACAAGCTGCCCAGCGCGGCGGTGGGCGCCCTCGCCGGGGAGGCGGCCGGCGGGGTGGGGACGGCGGCGGTCGCGCGCCGGTCTCCCTTCACCGCCCCCTTGATCGCCCCGTGCCGCGCGTCGATGGCGATGCGCTCGCCCTCCGCATTCACGAGGCTGATCTTCACCTTGCCCGCGTCGGCAGCGGCGCAGATGGCCATGATGTTGGCCTCGACCTCCACCGGCGACTCGCCGGGCGCCGCCGCGTAGGCGCGCATCCCGGGGGCGAGCAAGCGCTTGAGGTTGGCGACGAGGCGCTGCCGGGGCTTCACCCGATCTCGTGCATCGCGACCGCGTCGCGCAGCTTCGGCTCGAACCAGGTGGACTTCGGTGGCATCACGCAGTTGGCGTCGGCCACGTCGAGGAGCTGGTCCATCTGGGTGGGGAACATGTGGAAGGCCACCGCGTGGCTGCCCTGGTCGACCAGCTTCACCAGCTCGGTCCAGCCGCGGATGCCGCCCACGAAGTCGATGCGCTTGTTGGTGCGCGGGTTGTCGATGTTCAAGAGCGGCGCAAGGACCCGGTCCTGGAGCATCGACACGTCGAGACGGGCCACCGGGTCGGCGGGCACGTCTCTCGCGGTGAGCAGCCACCACTGCCCGGCCAGGTACATCGTGCAGGTGCCCGCGCGGCTGGGGACGGGCTCGCTCGTGGGGTTGCAGTGGTAGCCCGCGTCGCGAACCGCCGACACCAGCGCCTCGGGCGCGTGGCCGTTGAGGTCTTTCACGGCGCGGTTGTAGGCGAGGATGTTCAGCGACGACGCGGGGAAGAGGCAGGCGACGAACCAGCCGTGCCTGCCCGGCTGTCCCGCGCGCTCGCGGTGGACGATCGACGCGGCCGCCGAGCGATGGTGCCCGTCGGCCACGTACACGGCGGGGAGCCGGGCGGCAGCGGCGGTGATCGCGGCCACGGCCACGGGGTGGTCGATCCGCCAGAGGGTGTGCTCCACGCCGTCTTCCGTCGTCACGTGGAACAGCGGGTCGGTGGTCGATCCCACCGCGATCAGCTCCTTGAGGTCGACGTCGTCGCGGTAGGCGAGGAACACCATGCCCGTCTGGCCGTTGGTGGCGTCGATGTGGTTCACCCGGTCGCGCTCCTTGTCGGGCCGGGTGAACTCGTGCTTCTTCACGAGGTTCTGGTCGTACTCCTCGGTGGAGAAGCACGCCACGAGCCCCACCTGGTACTGCGACCCCATCTTCTGGCCGTAGAGGTAGTAGCTGTCGACCGGGTCCTGGACGATCAGTCCCTTCGCCTTCATGCCCTCGTACTCGCGACGCGCGGTGGCGTAGGCCTCGGGCGCGTGGGTGTCGGATCCCTCGGGCATCACCGCGTCGGGTCGCGACACGCGCACGAAGGAGGACGGGTTTTGCCGGACGATCTCGCGCGCCTCCGCCTCGCTCATCACGTCGTAGGGCGGGGCGATCACCAGCGGGGCGAGATCGGGTGGGGCGTGCCAGGCGCGGAAGGGGCTGATCTTCGACATGGCCGGGCCTTTATCCCGACGCTCGCTCCACCACGAAGCGCACGCGCTCGGCGAGGCTGGTGGGCTCCACCCAGGTGGGCGCAGGCCCGAACTCGTGGACCAGGCCCACGATCATCGACTGCACGTGGAGCTGGATGTAGCGGTTGGGGTAGCGCACGCCGTCGCCCACCAGCGGGATTCGTCCCCAGGGCAGGAGGAACACGTGATCGTATCGGTCGCGACGGAGCGCCTCGTCGAAGAGGCGTTGCGTGTCGGGCTCGTCCTTGGCGTAGCCGTAGAACATCCAGAAGGCCACGGTGTCGAACGAGGAACGGTCCGCCACGAAAGCCGGGTACTTGGCCTCGAGTTCCTGTCGTTCGCTCCAGAGGCGCAAGACCAGGGCCCGCAGGCCCTCGACGCCGAGGTGATGGATGTCGACCTTGGTCGACTCGAGGTACTCCCTCATGCCCTCGGGCAGGCAGGGCCACCCGAGCTCCGCCGCTGCCGCCTGGGCCAGGGTGCTCTTGCCGACCCCGGCCGACCCGCTGATCGCGATACGCTGTGCCATTGAGCCCCGGCTATCCCCGCCGGGACGTGGAGCCTGTGTATGGCGCAACTCGCCGACTTCATCTCGCGGATCTTCTCGTCGGGCCGCACGCAGGGCCTCTCGGGAGGCGCCGAGGTGGTGCTCGACCAGGACCCCGCTAGTGCATTCTACCTATCGCGACTGAGGAAGCACTCCGCGGAGGACGACCTCGTGGAGCACCCGGGGCTGCTCTGGTCGACCTCCAGCTACGGCGGCCGCAAGGGTGGTCTGCGCGCTCACATCCACGCCGAGCGCGGCGAGGGCATCGCCTCGTTCACCGACGTGCTGGTGGTGATCAACCAGCCCGACGCGCGACGGGTGGCCACCCAGGGCGCCGCCGCCAACGGGCAGGCGTGGACCGATCGCGCCGCCCGCCAGCTAGGCGACGACTTCACCGAGTACTGCGTGAAGGAGAAGTTCGAGCTTCTCTACGGCACGCGCCCCTTGCGATTCTGGATCGTGGCCGACGGCGGGAGCGAGATGCTCCACCAGTCCTTCGGCCTCGAACCCGGTGAGTTCATCACGGGACTGTTGCCCAACCTCTACATCGGTCCCGCCCCGCGCAGCCGCCCGGTGCTCGGGGTGCATCTCAACCTTCCCGGCGCCTGGGACGGCTACCGCGAGGTGGCGCGCCTCTACAGCGACCAGATCGTGCTCACCCTCGGTCGCCACTGGCTCGACAACTTCCACCATCCGGGCCTGCTCGAGCCCGGCCTGTACCGCTTGCAGCAGTACCCCGACGGCTCGCTGGTACACGTGATCAGCCCGGAGCTGCAGGATCGCTACTTCGTGCGCTCCGACCCCACCGACGCCGGCCCGTCGGTGCTCACCATCGCGGAAACCAGCGGTCGCCCGGTGGCCTTCCTCGTGCTGGCGGTGATCGAGTCCGGCACCATCGAGATGGCCGCGCCCTCGGAGGTCGAGGCGGCGATGGTGGCCGCCGAGGCGGCGAAGCCGAAGGGAAAGAAGGCGGTCGAGGCGCCCCCGAAGATCGCGCTCGATCCCATCCCGACCGCGCCCGCGACCATGCCCCCGGAGAGCATTTCCGCCGGCGGATCGGGGCTCGGGGGGCGCCAGCGGACCATCGTCCCCGACGCCTTCGAGACGCGCATCCTCACGCTCCACGAGCGGGGTGCCCTCCTCCAGAAGGTCCACTTCAACAACTTCATGGAGGGCTACGACGTCTACCTCGGGCCGAAGGCGCAGATCGCCACCGCCCACGCCACGCCGCGCGCGACCATCCAGGTGCGCGCCAACCGGGTGACCCTCGTCCCTCGCGATGCCAACGTGAAGCTCGACAGCAAGGCCGCCGAGCCGGGCACGCCCGTGGTGCTGCGGGGGACGGTGGAGATCGAGGTCGACGGCATCAAGGTGGAGTACCGCGACCTCTCTGGCGTGAGGGCCGAGGGCTGGCCGTACCTCGGCGAGCTGCGCCGTTCCGGCGCCGGCACCTACCTCGACTTCGGCGCGGTGTTCCAGGTGGGTCGCGACCGCCGATGCAAGGTTCGCCTGCCCGACGAGCCGCACAATGAGAACATCGCGTGGCTGCCCAGCGTGGGGGGCGGCTCGACCATCCGCTCCCGCACCGGCGACATCCCGAAGGCGCGCTTCTACACCGACTCGATCATGGTGGCCTCGACTCACGCCGAGATCGACCTCAACGGCGAGCCGCTGGTGCGCTCGCTGGCCCGCCACTGCTACACCTACGTGCGTCGCGGCGCCGACGTGATCGCGCTCTTTCCCCGCGAGGGCCCCGGCGGCAGGCACGAGACCACGGTGCAGGTGGGCGACGAGCTCCTCGTGGGCAACTGCCTGTTCCACGTGGCCTTCCCGCCCGCCGCCACGCCGCAGATCGCGTCGCTACCGCCCAGCTCGCTCCCCAAGTTCTCCGCCGCCGATCTCGCGGCGATCGCCGACGACGTGCGGGTTGGCACCTCGCGCACCGTCGATCCCGTGGCCCCGGCCGGTCTCGGCGGCGCGGGTCCCGCGCCTCGTCCCGTCAAGGAGGTCCCCGACGCGCCGCCCCGGCGGAAGACGAAGTCCAAGACCTTCCACGACAGCCTGAACGAGGCGCCGGCCCCCAGCATCTCGATCGCCGAGGTGCCCGATCGCGCCCGGCCGCCGCGGCCAGTGAAGGTCGACCTGGGCAGCGCGAAGAGCGACTCGCTCGACGTCGTGCCCGTGGCGGTGAAACCGTCCAAGCAGGACGCGAAGCCGCCGCCGCCGCCGATGATCCTCGACGAGTCGGAACTCGACCCGGTGGTGTCGGTGGAGGAGCGCCAGTGGCAGCTGGAGCTGTCGCGCCCGGCGCGCCTGTTGCAAGTGGGCTGGTCGGTCCACGGCGAGTTCTCCATCGGCAACCACCGGGGCGTCGACATGATCGTCCCCGAGGTGAAGTCCTTCGCCGAGCAGGTGTTTCTCACGCTCGACTACGTGCGGGTGTACGCGCGCGGCAAGAAGGGCCGCATCGAGCTCATCCAGGAGGGCGAGGCCGCGATCACCGTCGCCTCGGGCAAGGTTCGCAGCACCGAGAGTCTCCAGGGCGCGCGGATCGACATCATTCGTCGCGACGCGAACCTCGAGCCCGACTTCGACGTGAGCCTGTCCTTCGCCGAGGGCGCGGTGCTGCCCGATCCGCGGGCGCAGCTGTTGACCATCGACGTGGGCGATCGGCTCGTGTCGGCCTTGTTCACCGTGGGCTTCCCCCTGCGCACGCCGCGCGCCTGCCGGCTCGGCCCCATCAACGCGACCTTGCAGTTCGACGGCGAGAAGTTGACGGTGAGCGACTACCTCCCCAGCTACCGCACCGGTGCCTCCGGCTTCATGCCCTTCTTCCACCGCGAGGGCGACCGTCCCTGGCGCACCATGCCCGAGGATGGATCCCCGGTGTCGCTCCGCCCGGGCGATGGACTACTCGCGGGCGCAAACGTCTACCGCTTCGAAGTCGGGTAGCGTGCTCGAGACCCTCGTGTCGGTGGGCGTGGTGTGCTCGGTCGGGATCGGCCCCGAGCGGGGCGGGCGCGCGACCAACCAGGACAACTACCTGGTTTGCCGGGGCGGGACGATCCGCTTCCGCGAGGGCGATCGCGAGGCCGTCGTGAGCGCGCCAGCCCGGCGCGACCTGCTCTTCGCGGTGGCCGACGGGATGGGCGGCCACGAGGACGGCGACATCGCCTCGGCGGCGGCCGTGCAAGCGATCAGCCGGCTGCAGTTCGCCGACCTGCCGCGCGAGCCGGAGCTGGCGCTGCGCGAGTTCTTCCTCCAGACGCACGCCCGGGTGCGGGAACGGGTGTCGCAGTCGGGCGAGGTGAAGATGGGCACCACGCTCACCGTGGCCTGGCTCGCTCGCGACCGCGTGGTGTGGGTACACGTGGGAGACTCGCGGCTGTACCACTGGCGCGATGGACGGCTCACGCGCATCACTCGCGACCAGACGCGCGAGGAGTTCGCCATGCGCGACCGGCGCCCCACTCCGAGCCACCCGCGCTACCTCGCCCAGAACTTCATCTTTGGCAGCCGGGGTCTTGGCAACGACGAGTCGGTGAGGATCGACCATGGCATCGACACCGGGGCCTTCTCGGTGCGCCCGGGCGACCGGCTGCTGCTCAGCACCGATGGCCTGCATGCCCGCCTCGAAGACGCGCAGATCGCCCACGGCGTGGCCAACGTGCCCGAGGCGCAAGCCTGCGCGCTGGCGCTCTCCGAGCGCGCCCTGGCGCACGGGAGCGACGACAACCTCACCGCGCTCGTGGTGCGCATCGACGGCGTCCCCCCCGGCGACGACGAGTCCGACGACGACGAGAACACCATCATCCCGGTGTGAGCGAGCCGCCCCCTACTCCGTCATCGTGACGGCCACCCGCACGCTCCCCGTCGAGGCCCGCGGGAACTTCACCTGCGCCAGCCGCTCTCCCACGCAGTCCTCGGTGGGCGCGTGGGGGTAGTTGAGCAGGCGGGTGCGCGTCACCGCGCCGGCGTCGTCGAGGGTCACCTCGATGCCGAGGTAGGGCGGGGCCCGGCAGGCCCGCTCGGCGCGCACGCCCTCCACGCCGAGCTGGTAGGCGATGGCCTGCCACTCCTTCCGCGCGGCGGCGTCGGGGTCGGTGCTGGTGAGCGCGCGGGAGGTGTCGCGATGCGTGAACCACCACAGGGCGCCGCCCAGCGCCAGTCCAAGGCAAACAAGCAGGAGGCCGCCTGCCACGCAGCCCACCCCGGCGGTGCGCGCGGCGGGGTTGGCCGCCATGCGCTCGATGGTGGGGACGGGGCTCAGCGGCACGCCGGCGGGGGCGCGGAGTTTCCCAGACGCGGTGGGCTCGTCGAGCGTGGGCACCGAGGTGGGGACCGACCGCGTTTCCACCGGGGCGGCCTTCGGCGCCGCCTTCGGGTGGACCGAGATGGTGTCGTCGACGGGCCCGCTCCCCGCCGTGACGCTGCTGTAAAGCGGGGCGCCGCCCGTCGGGATCGGCCCTGGATCGCGCCCCGCCGCGATGGCGTGGAGACGCTCGGCGAGGGTCTCGATCGCGCAGCGGTCGCCGGGGTCGGCGGCCATCGCGGCGGCGAGGGAGTCTTCCATCCAGCTCTTGGGGGGGCCGTCGAGCTGGGGCAGCCGCGGCGGCAGGTGGCGCAACAGGTGGTCGCGCTGGTCTTCCACGTCGAGCTCGGCCATGTACTCGGCCACCGGGCGCGCGGTGAGGCAGAAGTACAGCAGGGCGCCGACGGCGTACACGTCGGTGGCTGGCTCGGGCGTCATGCCGTCGAACTGCTCGGGGGCGGCGTACTGTGGCGTGCCGATGAAGGCGCCCACGCGCGTGAGGCGGTCGCCCACTCCGCCAAAGACCTTGGCGATGCCGAAGTCGGCCACGCGCACGCGGGGCACCTCGTCGCGGGTGGCGATGGTCTCCAGCAGCACGTTCTCGGGCTTCAGGTCGCGGTGGATCACGCCCTGGCGGTGGGCCACGCCCAGCGCATCGCAGATCTGCACGCCGATGGCGGCGGTGGCCTCGACCGACAGGGTGCCCACGCGGCGGATGTGGTCGAGCAGCGAGCCCCCGGCCTCGAAGCGGGTGACGAGGTAGGGCGAGTGGCCCGAGCGATGCACGAAGCCGCGGCACTCGACGATCTGCGGGTGGTTGAGCCGCTGCAACACGTTGGCCTCGGTGGCGAGGCGGTGCAGGTAGGCGCCCTGGTCGCGTTGCTGGTAGAGCACCTTCAAGGCGAGGAGCGGCCCGGTTTCCTCGTCGCCCTCGCCGAGCTCCCGGCCGAGGTAGGTCACGCCGGCACCGCCGATGGCGAGTCGCGAGTGGATCCTGTAGGTACGGTCGAGCAACTCGCCGGGCTCCATCAGCTCTCCCCAGCCCACCGCCGGTCGCGCGTACCGGCAGCCGAGGTTGGGGCAGCGCGCCTCGTCGGCAAAGAACGTCGTGAGGCAGCGGCTGCAATAGCGCGTGCGCGGCGGCTCACTCTCGGTCATCACCGGCGACATCTATCAGGTCGCCGCTTGTATGCCGCCGTCCTCGCCGGTAGGCTTCGCGGCCATGCGCTTCGGAATGCTCCGCGAGACCCTCCCCGGCGAGCGCCGGGTGCCGCTCACCCCCGAGGGCGCCCGCGCCCTCGTGTCCTCCGACCACGGCGTGGTCGTGGAGGCAGGGACAGGCCTTGGCGCCGGCTTCTCCGACACGGAGTACCTCGCGGCCGGCGCCCAGGTGGTGTTCAACGCGAGGGAGGTCTCGGCGAGCAGCGACGTGCTGCTGAAGATCCACCCGCCGAGCGAGGGCGAGGTGGCGCTCCTGCGGAAGTCACAGGCGCTGGTCTCATTCCTGCACCTCTCCACCCAGCCGGCGAAGTTCCACCAGGCGCTGGCGCGCGCCGGGGTCACGACGATCTCCCTGGAGCTGGTGCGCGAGGGGCTGGACGAGTACCCGATCCTCGAGCCCCTCTCGGCGATCGGCGGGCGCGTGGCGGTGGCGCTGGCCGCGTGGCACCTCACCGGCCCCGGCAACGGCCCCGGCATCCTCATCGGAGGTTCTCCCGGGGTGCCCCCGGCGCTGGTGCTGGTGATCGGCGCGGGGGCCGCGGGCTCGGCTGCGGCGGCGGAGGCCTCGGCGCTCGGCGCGCAGGTGGTGGTGCTCGACCGCGACCCGCGGCGCCTGCAGCGCATGGAGCACACCCTCGGGCGAGTGTGCGTCACCGCCGTGGCCAGCGAGTACCACCTGGTGCGCTACCTCGAGCAGGCCGACGTGGTCATCGGCGCCGTCGCGGTGCGCGGGGAGCCTGCGCCCAAGGTGCTCAAGCGCCATCACGTCCGCACCATGCGCGAGGGCTGCCTGTTCATCGACATGTCGATCGACGAGGGCGGGTGCGCGGAAACCTCGCGCCCCACCACCACCGAGGAGCCGGTCTACGAGGCCGAGGGCATCCGCCACATCTGCATCCCCAACCTGCCCAGCGAGGTGGCGCGTACCGCCTCGCGGGCGATGGGCGCCTCTCTCTTGCCGTACCTGGCGGCGCTGGGCCGCGGCATCGAGCCCGCTCTCGCGACCAACGCCGCCCTGCGGCACGCGGTGGGCTTCCTCGACGGCAAGCTGGTGAACCGCAGCCTTCGCCGGTACATCGCGGAGAGTTACGTCGACCTCGAGACGCTGGTGCCGGCGAGCGAGTAGGGCTCCCCTCTCAAGTCCCGAAGCGGAACACCACCACGTTTTCCCCGGGCTCCGGCTCGCGATCGTCGAGCGGCACGGGGTGATCGTAGTCGTCGAGGGGGTGCTTCGCCGGCGCGGGCCCGTACACGCAGCTCACGTCGTCGCGGGCCGGCGCCTGCGCCGTCCACTTCCCCACCTCGCTCTCGCGGAGCTGGTCGCGGGTCACGTCGCCGACGTTGGCCTTCCCAGCGGGGAGGATGCGCACCAGCGAGATGGCTTCGAGCTTCACGGGGACTCCTGTCCGCCTTCATCTTCACTTCGTACTCTTGTCATGTCAAGAGTTGACGTCGGATAGGCGGGAACCATGGTGTTGCTCGCCATCACTCACGCGCGCCTGTGGACCGGCGAGGGGCCGGCGCGCGAGGACATGGACATCCTCGTGTCGGGTGACCGCGTTGTCGCCATCGGCCAGGGCCTCGACACCACCGGCGCCGAGGTGATCGACGCCCGGGGCGCCACGGTGATCCCGGGCCTGGTGGACAGCCACGCGCACCTGTCGATGAGCCCCGGCGCGGCCTACCGCCCCGGGGAGCCACCTGCCTACGCGGAGCACCTCCGCGCCTACCTGGCGTGCGGGGTGACCACCGTCCTCGACCCGGCCGTCGGCCCGGCGGCGAGCGAGGCCATCGCACGGGAGCCCGTGGGTCCGCGGTATCTCCACCTCGGCATGCCCTTCTCCCCCGAGGGCGGCTACCCGGCGGTGCTCTTCGACGGCGCCTTTCCCATGGTCGACACCGCCGCCGAGGCCGAGGCGCAGCTCGACGCCGTGGTGGCGCAGGGCGCAATCGGCATCAAGATGACCGCCGAGCGTGGTTTCCTCGGTCCCACCTGGCCGATGTTCGAGTCCGAAGTGGCGCGGGCGATTCGCGAGGGCGCAGCTCGTCGTGAGCTGTCCGTGTATGTCCACGCGATGTCGCCGGCGGAGCAGCAACTGGCCATCGAGGAGTACGGGGCGCGCGCGACGGTACACCCCCTTGAGCGCCCCCACTCGAAGGTGGCGACGCTGGCCGCCGAGCGGGGCGTGTACGAGGTCACCACCCTCTCCGTGCTCGACATGATGGGCGACGCCTGGGACCGATCCCGCCTCGACGATCCCTTCCTCGACGCGCGCGTGCCCGCGGCGGAGCTGGCGACGGCGAGGTCACTCGATGTATCGCGACAGTTTCGCATTCGATTCGCGCAGGTGGTGCTCCCCGGGCTTCCCGCGCTGTTCGCCACCTCCGGGGCGGCGCGCGCCATCGCCGCCGCGCACCTTCGCCGCACCGGCCGCGCCCTGCGCCAGCTCCACGGGGCAGGTGTCGTGCTGGTGATGGGCTCCGACGCCGGGAACTGGCCGATCATCCCCTACCTCTTTCACGGCCCGTCGAGTCTCCGCGAGCTCGAGCTCATCGTCGACGCGGGATTCTCGCCGGAGCAGGCGCTGACGATGGCCACTCGTAACGCCGGCCGGATGCTCGATCGCGACGTGGGCACCCTCCACGAGGGTGGCCCGGCCGACCTCCTCGTGGTTGACGGCAACCCCCTCGACGACATCCGCGCGCTGCGCCGCCTCCGTCACGTGGTGCGGGCGGGCGAGGCTCGCACCCCAGCAGGATGGCTCAGCCCGCCGGCTCCACCACCCGGGTCCACAGGCGCTTCGCGTTGAGCAACTCCACCGCCGGGGCGAGTACCTTCCCCGCAGTGGCCTCCGCTCGGAGGATCTGGACCGCCTTCTCGGGCGACATCGCGCCCTTGTAGGGACGATCCCCGGCAGTCAGCGCGTCGAAGATGTCGGAGACGGTCATCAGGCGCGCGCCGTAGGGGATCGCCTCGCCCTTGAGCCGCCGCGGGTAGCCCGTCCCGTCGAGCTTCTCGTGGTGCGCGTAGGCCAGCGACGGGACGTTGCGCAGCTCGCGAGTCCAGGGGATCACCCGGAGGAAGCGGTAGGTGTGCTCCACGTGCCGCTCGATCTCGAAGCGCTCCTCCGGGTCGAGCGTGCCCACCGGGATGCACAGGCGACGCACCTCGCGAGCGTGCAGCACCGGCTCGGCCTCGGCGAGCTTCCAACGCTCCGCCACCGCCCGGATCGCGACCCCTTCCGCTTCGCCCACCCGCCCGATGCGGTTGAGCCTGCGCACCAGCGTGAGATCTTCCTGGAGCTGCGCGAGCCGCGGCGGCAGCATCGCATCGGCGGTGTTCTCCCTGATCGCCTCGAGGGTGGCCTGGAGTGACGCGATGCGAAAACGTTGCTCGATCTGCGCCAGCTCCCAGGGGTAGAGCCGTCCCGCCTTGAGCAGCACCTCCTCGCGCACGCCGACCTTGCCAAAGTCGTGGAGGATCGCCGCGTAGTGCAGCTCGGTGAGCTCGCGCGGCGTGAATCGCACCTCGGCAAAGGGCGGGTCGTCGGCCTCGGTGACCTCGCGGGCGAGCATCTCGGTGAGCTGCGCCACCCGGTAGCTATGGCCACCCGTGGAGGGGTCGCGCGCCTCGATCGCGGTGACCGCCGCCTCGACGAAGCCGTCGAACAGGGTGGTGATCTCGCGGTAGAGCCGGTAGTTCTCCAGCGTCACCGCGGCCTGGCTGGCCACCGAGCGCGCCATCGCGAGGTGACGCTCGCCGAAGGGGGTCACCCGGTCGAAGCTCGCGAGCGGGAGCCCGGCCACCGCCTTGTGGTTGACGAAGAGCAGTACGCCGATGACGCGCCCGTCGCGGTCCATCAGGGGGACCAGGAGGGCGGAGCGCGTCTGGTAGCCGGTGGCGGCATCGAAGCTGCCCGTGGGCTTGTATGGCACGTCGGGCGGCAGCAGTCGCAAGTCAGGAATGTTCAGGGGGATGGCGCGATTGGCGACGAAACCGATGAGGCTGTGGTCGTCGACGGGCAGCGTGGTGCGGGCGGCGAAGTACGGGACGGTGTCGTTCTGCGCGGCGGCGAAGCGGATGGTGCGGGCGCTGCGCGCCCCGCCGAGCGTGACATCACTACCGATGGAGGCCTCGTCGATCAGGTAGATGCTCGCGCCGTCGGCACGCAGGGCTCGCCGCGCGTGGGTGAGCAGCTCGTCGAGGAGCTGCGTGCGGTCGGTGATGGCGGAGAGGGCGTAGCCGATCTGGTTGAGAACGAAGATCGTCTCGCGCTCCGACTCGGCGCGGGCGCGCAGGAGCTCGTTCTCGACAAGGTTGCGCATCGCCCGCGGCAGGCGCTCCTCCACCTCGTCGAGCGCGATCACGTCCCAGGCCGCGAAGGCCGGGTCGTCGCTGATGACGATGCAGCGGCTATTGAGCCGAGGCGCGCCGGTGGCCCGCGACATGTCCACCACCACCACCCGCACCGCGATGTCGGCCGAGATCGGGCTGTCGGGGCGGCACAAGGTGGCGCCGAGGCCCGCGGCCACCCGCGCGACGATGCCGGCGAAGGCTGAATTCGGCGGCATGAGCGCGACCTCGACGCTCGGGGTCTCGTTCATGCTCGACGTGATTTCCCGGCCAAGCCCCGCCATGGCGTCAATCTAGTCTGTGCCCGGCCTTCCCGTCTGGCCCTTCGCGAACTCCGTCGTCACCCGCGCGGTCTCGGGGAGGCGTTCGGCGGCGTGCGCCCGGGGGGTCGAGGTCGATACACTAGGCCGATGTTGTTTCTGGCCTTGCTCGCCTGCGAGCCGATGCCCTCCTCGGGCGAGATCTTCGCGCCGGTGAAGGTGGAGGCTGCGAAGCCCACCGGGCCCGACCAGCGTTTCGCGGAGCTCGACGAGCCGCGCTTCAAGATCTCCAGCGAGGAGATGGCCTCGGGCACGATGCCCGCACCCGCGCCGGCAGAGGGCGAGCCCTCCGCCGCCGACGCCGCCCTCGGCTCGCCCGCCCCCGTCCCCGCGGCCGCGGCGCCGGTCGGCCTGCCCTCGCCAACCAGTTTCCCGGTCCGGCTGGTCTCGACGATCGTGTCGGCGCAGCCCCCGCGCGCGGTGGTTGGCCTGCCGTCGGGCGAGGAAGTCGTGGTCTCGCCCGGGTCGGTGCTCGCCGCCGAGGGCCTCGTCGTGATGGCGGTGATGGACGGCCGCGTGCAGCTCGCGAAGATCAAGCCGCAGGGCGATCACGCCGCCATCGAGTCGATCGAGATCAGCGCGCAGTACCCCTGAAGCGCCAGTAGATCGCCGCGCCCACCGTCACCAGCACGGCCGACGTGGCCTGCGCGTTGGTGGCGAGCCCGCCGAGCACGTAGCCGCGGGCGGGATCGCCGCGGAGCAGCTCGTTGAGGAACCTCGCCACGGGGTAGGTCAAGAGCAGCAAGGCGAATCGCTGTCCCGTGAAGGCACGGGGGCGGAAATGCAGGAAGGCCGCGATGAAGAGGCAGTAGATCGTCTCGTAGATCTGCGTGGGGTGGAGCGGCACCCCGGCGGGGGCGATGCGCGAGCCCTCGGGGAAGGTCACCGCCCAGGGCACCGAGGTGGGGGCGCCGTAGCAGCAACCGGCACCGAGACAGCCCAGGCGGCCGAGCGCCAGGCCCACCGGCAACCAGGGCGAGAGGAGGTCGAGCATCGCCAGCGGCGAGAGGCCGCGCCGCTTGCAGAAGGCCACGATGCCGAGCACGCTCGCGACGAAGCCCCCGTAGTACACCAGGCCGCCGTCGTTCACGCGCGGGATGGCCGCGAGGTCGTGGCTGAAGTCGGCCCAGTGGGTCCGCACGAACTCCAGTCGTCCCCCGAGCACCGCCATCGCGAAGATGACGTGTACCACGCTCCAGGTGTCGTCGGGGTCGATGCCCTCGCGCCGGGACGACCACGCCGCGCCCAGCGCCGCCACGAACACGCCGCCTCCGAACAGCACGCCGTAGGTGTGGAACGTCACCCCGCCGAGCTGGAAAAGCTCGGGAAACATCTACTCGAGCGAGGGCGCGGAGGAGCCGGGAGCCTTCACCGCCTCGGCTTCCTCGGCGGGGCGGTCTTTCTCGTAGAGGAAGCTGATGGCGAAGAGGCCGAGGCCGATGAAGATGCAGCTGTCGGCGATGTTGAAGATCGGCCACACGTGGCTGTTCAGGGGAGGCAGGTCGCGCAGCCAGGACTTCCCCGGCTCCCAGCCCCACTGCACCTTGATCATGTCGGTGACGGCGCGGAACAGGAGCCGATCGATGAAGTTGCCGAGCGCGCCCGACAGGATGAAGCCCATCGCCGCGCCCTGGAGCCGATCGTCGACGCGGAGCTGCTTGTAGCCTTGCCACAGCACCACCACCGCCACGCCGGTGAGGGCAAAGAACACGTGGTAGCGGTACTCCCAGTCGTCCATCGCCGAGAACGCTGCGCCGGTGTTCTTGGCGTGAGCGATCGAGAGGAAGTTCGGGACGATGACCCACTCGTCCTTGTAGGGCGTGAGACTGGCCCGCACGACGAGCTTGCTGAGCTGGTCGAGGACCAGGAACAGGGCGGCGGTGCCGAGGAAGGCGGAGGTCTTCGGGTGCGGCGACATCGGGCGCGACGGTAGCGCGGGCATGCCCCCTCGTCTACGCGCTGCGACCGGCCGTGACCAAGGAGGTTATGAACGGCGGCTCAGTCGGAGACCCGATGCAGCGCGAAGCGATGCCCGTAGACGTTCTGTTCGTGGGGGGCGGGCCGGCCTGCCTCGCGGGCGCCATCCGCCTGCTCGACCTGGTCAAGGCGCACAACGAGTCCGGCGCCGAGCCGAAGTTGCCCGAGCTCACCATCGCCCTGCTCGACAAGGGCAGCGAGATCGGGAGCCACGCGATCTCCGGCGCGGTGCTCGACCCCCGCGCCCTCGGCGAGCTGATCCCCGACTGGAAGTCGCAAGACCCCTACTTCGTCGAGCGCCACGTGGAGAAGGAGACCTTCCTCGTGCTCACGCCGAGGCACGCCGTGCCCGCGCCGATGATGCCGCCCGGCATGGAAGACCACGGCCAGCCCATCATCTCCATCGCCAAGTTCCAGAAGTGGCTGGCGGCGCAAGCGGAGGCGCGGGGGATCATGCTCTTCGCCGGCTTCGCGGGCACGCAGTTGCTCTACGAGGACGGCCGCGTGGCGGGGGTGCGCACCGGCGACAAGGGCATCGGCCCCGACGGCCAGCCCAAGCCCAACTTCGAGCCGGGCATCGACATCCAGGCCAAGGTGACCATCCTCGGCGAGGGCCCGCGCGGCACCCTCGCGCGGCAGCTCATCAACCACTTCCGCCTCGACGCCGACAGCCAGCCGATCGTCTACGAGATCGGCGTCAAGGAGGTGATCGAGATGCCCCCGGGCACCGTCACCCAGGGCGAGGTGACGCTCACCTTCGGCTACCCGCTCGATCTCAACACCTTCGGCGGCGCGTTCATCTACAGCCTCGCGGGCGATCGCTACGCCGTGGGCATGATGGTAGGTCTCGATGCGAAAGACCCGGCGATGGACGCGCACTACCTCCTGCAGAAGTTCAAGGCGCACCCCGCCATTCGCGCCAAGCTCGGCAAGGGCAAGGTGGTGAAGTACGGCGCCAAGGCGGTCACCGTGGGCGGCTGGCCCTCGATCCCCAGGCTCTACGCCCCCGGCGCGATGATCGTGGGCGACAGCGCCTCGTTCCTCAACCCGATGCGCATCAAGGGCATCCACCTGTCGATGAAGTCGGGCATGCTCGCCGCGGAAACGGCCTTCGAGGCGCTCAAGCGCGGCGAGGCCAGCGAAGACGTGCTCAAGGCCTACAAGGCGGCCGTCGACGCGAGCTGGATCCGGGAGGAGATGGAGCCGGCGAAGAACTTCCACCCCGCGATGGAGAAGGGCGTGATCGGCGGCATGGCCGCCGTCGGCATGTCGCTGGTGTTTGGACCGGGCGAGCAGAAGCCCTTCCACGCCGACTACGAGCACGTGCACAAGAACGCGGCGGTGCGCGGGCAGCACGCCTACCCGGCGCGCGACGACATCGAGTACGACGGCACCTACATCGTCGACAAGCTCACCGACGTGTACCACTCCGGTACCAAGCACGAGGAGAAGCAGCCGGCCCACCTCCACGTGGTCGACACCAACCTCTGCGCCACCCAGTGCGCCGAGGAGTACGGCAATCCTTGCACCCGCTTTTGCCCCGCCCAGGTGTACAACATGCACTTCAGCGAGACGACCAAGCGCAACGAGCTGCAGATCGACTTCAGCAACTGCGTGCATTGCAAGACCTGCGACATCCGCGACCCCTACCAGGTGATCACCTGGGTGCCGCCGGAGGGCGGGCAAGGGCCGGAGTACGGGATTCTCTAGGGGACGGTGACGATCACGGCGGCGGGGCCGGCCGGCGGCTGCGCGTCGACGGCGAGCTTGGCCGCCTCGGCCACGCAGTGCGCCCGCGACTCGTTCTCGCTGGTGCCGTCGCTCGCCCAGGTGGTGCCGTCGGCGTCGACGACCACGGCGACGGCGATCGGCTCCTCCTGGGGCCACGCGTCGAGACACCGCCTCACCGATGGGTCGGCCGCGGCGGCCTCGTCGAGCGCGGCGTCGCGGCGCACCGGCTCGCCGGGGACGGTGAAGTGCCACCGGTACTGCCCGGTGTCGAGATCGACGGTGGCCGAGGAGAGGCAGCCGGAGGTCGGCAGGCTCAGGGTGTGTGCGCCCGACTCGTCGCGGAAGTGGAACTCGCGAAACACCACGCCGTCGCCCTCGCGGAGGATGAACTCGGTGTGTACCCGCTGTCCCGCGCTCTCCGGGCGCATCGCCCGCTCGATGATGGTGCAGTAGCGCAAGCGCTTCGCTCCCCAGGGCGGCTTCGCGAGCGTCACGAAGCCGTCGGCGTCGACCTCCACCGCGGGGCGGGGCGCCGGCGCCTCCCGCGTGAACCACCAGGCTGCCCCGCCGGCGAGCGCCAGCACGAGGAGGGCGACGAGGGCTCGTTTCACCGCGCCCGTCTAGCCTGTCGCGTGCCGCGGGGGGCCGGGGTGGCAGGCGCCGCGAGCCGCAGCATCGGCTACAGGCCCTGGGAAATTTCTCTCTGGGTTAGCCTGATTTGGGACTGCTCGTGGATCGCCCAGCCCCCGATGACTGCCGTGCCGGCGCCCAGGAGCAGGCCGATGGCGCGCGCGCGGTGGCGCTTGGCCTCGAGTCGCTCCGGCGGGAGCTGCGCGTTCACCGCGGCGGGTGCTGGCCCCCAGGGCAGCGCGGTGCCGAGCTCCAGCATGGCCAGCGCGGCCACCGGCGGCTCGGAGGACACGCGGCCACAGCACACGTCGGCGGTCACGCCCAGCTCCGCGCCGAGCAGCAGCCCGGGATGCCCCACCCACCGTCCCCAGATGAAGCCACTGGCGCGCGCGCGGGCCAGGTCCTGTCGCGACTCGTCCGCCAGCGTGTAGTGCAGGATGCCCGCGTCGAGCCGGACGCCCGGTCCCCAGCCCTCCATCCCGTCGGCCGCGACGTTGAAGGAATAGCCCAGCTCGGGGGCCCAGTAGGCCTCGCGGACGACCCACTCGTTGTCTACGTGGTCGCCTTCCACCACCCTGAGAACCTCGTTGGTTTCCATCGTCCAGGTCGCCCCGGCGCTCAGGATCGAGCGCCGCGTGGGCGCCCACAGCAGCCGTGGGCTCACGACGCCCTCCGGTTCGGCCCCCGCGCCCACGGTCGCGGCAACGCGATAGTCGTGCTTGTCCCCGGGGAGAGGTAGGTCGGCGGCGTAGAGGCAGCTGATGAGGAGCATGCCGGAGGAGCAAGCAAGCCCCGTGCCTTTCAAGAAATGTAGGTTCTACCGTAAGTAGACGGTTCGTGCTGCGTAATCCGGGTGGCGGTGGGCCCCCGCGGTGCGCACTTGGCGACGCGGTGAGCGCCGAGATCCTCTTGCCGATGACGCCCGCCGGGGCGCGTGCCGGCCGAGCCGTCTCCTGCTGCGGGGCGACCATTTCCACGGCCCGGTGCCGGTGGACGGGGCGCATTGGGTGACGACCTCGTCACGGGCCGATCGGGTACGACTCGTTGAAGATCACCCGTTGTCGTGGGTAGTCCGCCATCGGCTCGCCCAGGTCGATGGGCAGGTCGGGCCAGAACTGGCGTAGTTCCTCGTCGAGGCGCACCTGCGCCATCTCGGCGGCGTTCTTCTCGGTGAGGCGCACGTAGGTCACCGTCACCTCCACGCGCGCCGCGCCGGCGAGCGACAGCCGCGGCGTCCAGGCACGGGTTTCCGCAGCTTGCAGGCGGTTGTCGGCCAGTTTCCGGGCGGGCCGACCGGTGGTGTCGTCACCCCAGTCCCAGGTCTGGCCGATGCGGAGGAGATCGCTGGCGAGAGGCGCGCCCTGGGCGTCGATCGCTCGTGCCTCGACGAGCACGTGGCGCTCGGGATCGCCGGTGGGGATGGCGTGACCGGCCCGCGCGTTGACCAGCCGCACTTCCAGGGGCGCGACGCTCACCGCCACGTCGAGCCCGGGTTGCCAGTCGGCCAGCGACTCGAGGTCGTCGACGTGCTTGGGCAAGCCGCCGCCGGGCCAGGTGTGCGCGCGCAGCAGCTCGGCCGGGGCGCCGGCGGCCGCGGCTCGCGAGGTGCTGGGCATGTGGCAGTCCACGCACCTGGAGCCGGCCTGCGGCCCGGCGGCGACCTCCTCGGCGGTGGTGAACCAGCACGGGAAGGTGGGGGTGATCACGATGTTGGCACCGGGGCTGTGGCAGCCCTCGCACACGCCCTCGAGCGCAGCGGCGTCGTGACGAACCCGGTGCGGAGCGCGACCGCTGCCTCGCGGCCCCACGACCGTCCCCTCGCCGTCGTCGTCGCGACGCACGTGGCAGGCGGCGCATCCGATGCCCTCGGCCACGCGCGCGGGGTCGAAGGCCGGGTTGGGCGCGGCCTCCACCCGTTCGACCGAGCCTGCGGCGGCGAGGCGCGTCTCCGGGGTGATCAGCAGCGATCGCTGCGGGGAGGTGGGGGCATGGCAGTTGAGGCAGAGCCATCGCGGCTGGCCCGGCTTCGACATCTCGGCGAGGTACTGCACGTCGCGCACCGCGTCGGCGTGGGTGGTGGCCGACCACTCGGCGAGGTGGCCGGGGTGGCAGGCGCCGCAGGTGCTGGCGCGGGTGTCTACCTCGGTCCCGTCGAGCATCGCGAGGGTGGAGGGCGTGTCGATCGGGGTGGCGAAGCGGTAGTCGCCGATGCGCTCGCCAATGGTGGGCGGCAGTTCCGCGCGGGGGCCGGTGCAGGCGAGCAGGAGGGCGAGCACGGCGTGGGACTAGCCCGGCGGCGCGGCGGCGGGGGCCGGGTGGTTGGCGCCGCGAGCCGCGGCGGCGACTAGATGTTGGTGGAGATCTGTCCCAGGGGCAGCGAGAACGTGGACAGCTCGTAGATCGTCCAGCCCACGAAGACGGCCGTGCCGGCGCCCAGGAGCAGGCCGATGGCGCGCGCCCGGTCGCGCTTGGCCTCGTGTTGCTCCGGCGGGAGCTGCGCGTTCACCGCCGCGGGTGCTGGCCCCCAGGGCAGCGCGGTGCCGACCTCCAGCATGGCCAGCGCGGCCACCGGCGCCTCGGAAGACACGTGGCCGCAGCACACGTCGGCGCTCACGCCCAGCTCCGCGCCGAGCAGCAGCCCGGGATGCCCCACCCACCGGCCCCAGACGAAGCCACTGGCGCGCGCGCGGGCCAGGTCCTGTCGCGAGTCGTCCGCCAGCGTGTAGTGCTGCATGCCCGCGTCGAGCCGGACGCCCGGTCCCCAGCCCTCCATCCCGTCGGCCGCGACGTTGAAGGAATAGCCCAGCTCGGGGGCCCAGTAGGCGTCGCGGACGACCATCTGCGTGTCTTCCCGGTCGCCTTCCACCCACCGGAGAGTCTCGCTGGTCTGCATGGTCCAGGTCGCCCCGGCGCTCAGGATCGAGCGCCGCGTGGGCGCCCACAGCAGCCGTGGGCTCACCACTCCGTCTGGTTCGGCCCCCGCGCCCACGGTCGCGGCAACGCGATAGTCGTGCTTGTCCCCGGGAAGAGGTAGGTCGGCGGCGTAGACGAAGGTGATGAGAAGCATGCCGGAGGAACAAGCAAGTCCCGTGCCTCTCAAGAAATGGCGGTTCTACCGTAAGCAGACGGTTCGTGCTGCGTAATCCGGGTGGCGGTGGGCACCCGCGGTGCGCACGTGGCTACGCGGTGCCGCGGGGGACGGCCCTACCCGCAGTCGAGGAACTCGCGCCCGAGATCCCACGTCTTGACCAGGGTGGAGAAACTCGCCGGCCGCGCCGCGCACACCTCCTCGGCCAGCGCCTCGGCGTCGGCCCAGGCATCGACGTACTCCACGTGGAACACCGCCTTGCCGGCGTCGATGAAGGGTTCCACCCGCGCACACTCGTCGTAGGCCACGCACTCCTCGTTCAGCGCCCAGTCGAAGTCGGGCTCCAGCTCGCGCACCTGGTCGAGGTCGTTCTTCAGGCCGACGGAGAGGCCTCGGTCGTGGGCCGCCCCGGCGAGGAAACGGTTGTAGTCGAGCTGGTCGCTCGCAGCGAGGTCGAAGCCGTTGTCGTTGGCGTAGCCATCCACGTTGTCGGGCTCGACGGCGTCGCAGCCGCGTTGCACCGCGTGGTCGAGGCGCGCTTCCATGAGCGACCGGACGGTGCTGTCGCGAGTGTCGAGCCAGCGCTCGCCTGCCCAGCCATCGAGGGCCTCGCCGAGCGCCGCCTCGGGGAAGTCGCCCGCGTCGTCGCGCCAGTCCTCGTGGCTCCCGGCGGAGAAGTAGCAGATGACCACGCGGCCGGCCTCGCGCAGGTCGTCGATGGCGCGGTCGGGCGCGTCGAAGAGGTCGACGTCGTAGGCGGCCACGTCGATGCCCGTGTCGACCTGCCCGCTGAGCTGCCACTGCCAGGTGGTGCCGGGCGGGGGCGCCCAGCGCTCGGCGTCGTTGGTGCAGGCCGCGAGAAAGAGCCACATGGGCCAAGGATAGCACCCCGCCAGAGGACAACGCCCGGTGGCCCTCAGGACCGGGTGATGCTGTCGAGCGTTCGCCGCTCGGGCACCGCGTGCAGCGACTCTCCGGCCAAGTCGACGTAGAGCTCCCCCTCGTTGACCGACACCGACCACCCGGTGCGCTTCTCTAGCCTCGCGGCGAGGGCAGCGATGAAAGTCCGGTCGAGGATCACGACCTCCACTCGCTCGGGCGCGTGGACCTTCTGGCCCTGGAGCTGGCGAAGCCACGCCGACGGCTCCTTGTGACAGTACACCCGGACGCGCCCGCAGGCCTTGCTCGCCCTGTGCAGCCGGGCGGCGTCGGGGGTGCCCACCTCGATCCAAGCCCGCAGTTGCCCGGTGAGGTCGTGTACCCAGAGGGCGGGCTCGTCGGCGTTGCTCAGCCCGCCGGAGAAGGCGAGCCCCTCCTCCAGCTCCAGGGCGTACGCCAGCACGCGCGCCACGAGGTACTCGGCGCTCTCGGAGGGATGGCGGGCCACCTTCAGGGCGAGGGACTCGTACAGCCCCCGGTCGACGTCGGACAGGGCCACGTCGAAGTTGTGGACGGTGGCGGTGAGGGCCATCCGCGCGGCTAACGCGGAGGCCGGAGCGCCCGGCGACGAAGGCCCACGAGCGCCCCGGCGAGCGCCGGCACCCACCCGGCCTCCACCGGCAGGCCGCACACGCCCACCTCGTAGGACATCGACGTGATCGCGCCCTCGACGCCGCCGCTGCCGTCGGCTTGCCCGAGATCGTCGCAGGCGGGCGCGGGCAGCTCGTGGCCGATCTGGTCCTCGATCCAGTCGATCGCCGCGTCGGGGCGCGTGTAGATGCCGCCCTCCGAGCAAGGCAGCCGGGCGTCGCCGTAGCCGCGCGAGGTGATGCCCACGAGGTAGGCGCCGTCGTCCGTCACCAGGTAGAGCGGGCCGCCGGAGTCGCCGAAGCAGGCATCGACGCCGCCCCCGCCCGCGCCGAGCTCGCCCGCGGGCGACACGCGCTCGTTGCAGCCTCGATCGAGATCGGTGCAGTCCGGGTCCTGCACCTCGGTGTAGCCCTCGTTCAGCCGGGTGCCGTACACCTCGCCGCGCTTGTCGGTGGCGCCGTACCCCACCACCGCCACGCTGGCGCCCACGTCGAGCCACTCGTCGAGGGCGCAGGACTGCGCGATCACTCGCGGTTCCACCGTGGAGGCGTGCTCGAGGAACACCAGCGCCAGGTCGTAGGTGCGCGCCCACTTCGGGTAGGCCACCACCTTGCGCGCGGCGATGCGCTCCCCCCCCTGCTCGAAGTCGACCGTGTCGAGCTTCACGGCGGTGATGCCCTCGGCGCAGTGCCCGGCGGTGAGCACCACGTCGGGGGCGACGAGCACGCCGGTGCACCCCACCTCGCGGCCGAAGTAGATCGCGGCCACGTCGGGCCAGGCGCCTGGAGAGGCGGGGGAACCGCCGGTGACCGGCTGGTCGTCGGCGCCATCGTTCTCGCCGGGCGCGTCGACGTCGCCGGGGAGGGCGTCGGTGGCCTCGGTGGCCTCGGGGGAGGCGCTGTCGAGCGGGACCGCGGCGAGGGCAAAGGACAAGAGGGGAAGGACCAAGATTTCCACCAGGAACTCCGGGGCGAGGGGTTGCACCGGTTCCGACACCGGCACCCGCCGTGGCGTGACCCCGCGGAAGATCCGTTGCAGGGGGCGACAGGCGGTGACCAGCGGGGCCGCCGTCGCTGTTGCCCGCCGGTGGGCGCCGCCTCGCGCCGGCTACACTGCCTCGATGTTGCCCCTCCTCGCCTGCGCTGCCTCGATCCCCGGCCCGGCCGGCGAGGCCTCCGTGGCGAGCGCCGACGACACCGCGGCCGACACCGCGGCCGAGCTCGTCGGCGGGCCCGAGGAGATCGACCCCAGCGACGCGGTGTTCGACGCCTCGGTGGTACACCGCATCGACATCGAGATCGACCCGGCCGCCTGGTACGACATCCAGTACAACTACGCGGCGGAAACCTGGTGGACGGCGGACTTCTCCTTCGACGGGGAGACGGTGACCGACGTGGGGATCCGCGCGTTCGGGGCGGGGAGCCAGGTGGCGGGCAAGACGCCGATCAAGTTGAGCTTCGACCGCGTGGTCGACGGGCAGGAGTTCCGGGGCCTGGAACAACTCAAGCTCGACGGCAGCACGCAGGACGCCGGCTTTCTCAACGACCCGCTGGCGGCTTGGGTGCTGCGGGAACTGGACCTGCCGGCGGCGCGCATGAGCTGGGCGACGGTGTACGCCAACGGGGAACAGTGGGGCTTCTACGTGGTGATGGAGCCCATCGACGACGTGTTTCTCCGGCGCCACTTCGAGGACGACGAGGGACCGCTCTACGGCACCTGGGACTGGCGCTACGGCCAGGGCCTCAACCCCATCACCTGGGGCGGGCCGCTCGACTGGTACGTGCCACAGACCAACGTGGAGACCGACGGCAGCGACATCGTCGCCGCGATGACGGCGGTGGCGAGCGGCAGCGACGAGGAGCTGGCCGCCACCGTGGAGACCGAGCCCTTCCAGCGCATCTCGGCCACCCGCGCGATGATGGGCGCCATCGACATGTTCGCCGCCGACGGCAACAACTTCTACCTCTACAATCACCAGGGCCGGATCACGATGATCCCCTGGGACATGGACGCCGACCTCGGCTACCCGGGCTACTTCATCAACGCGGTGGAGATGGGCCTGGAGGAGCCGTGGTTGTGGTCACACGCGCGCTACAACCCGGTGACCGGCGCGCTCTACAGCGACCCGCTCTACGCCCGGACGCTCGCCCAGGGCTGGGACCTCGCGGGCTGGGTGGATCATGCCACGTCGGGTCCGCTCGACTGGGCGACCATCGACGCCAAGGTGGTGGAGTGCGCGAGCACGATTCACGACGCCGCCTGCGAGGACAGTTACCACGGCTGTGGTAGCCACGAGCGGCGCGTGGCCGACCTGCGCATGTTCTTGCACACGCGATTGTCGCGAATCGCCGGTGCCGAGGTGGCGGACTGTCCCGGGCCCACGTCGCTGTCCTTCTCGTCCGGTGGCGTGGTGGTCCCCCCCGACGCCACCTACTGGGGGCCGGGCTTCGTCGTCAACGGCGAGCACCACTGCAACGGGGTCTACGCCGGCGCGCCGGCCACGCTGGTCACCACCGTGGAGGCCGGTACGCTCAGCGGCGCGGTGGGACAGCACGACTGGGTGCAGTATTGCTCGGGCACTTCCGTGTTCAGCGTGTCGCAGGGGGGCGTGGTCTTGTGGCAGAGCGAGGCGGTGGGCCCGTATGCCAGCGCGGTGCCCTTCGAGGTGAGCGTGGCGGCCGGGGAGGTGACCTTGTCCACCACCCTGTCGGGCAACTGTGCGGCGGCGAGCTGGGTGGGGGTGGGGCAGTAGGGCTTACCTCCCCACCAACTGATCCCTCACCGACTGCGGATAACTCTGCACCGTGGCCACGGTATAATCGAGGTAGTAGTCGTGTGTCGACATCCCGAATTCCTTGCGGGGGTCGATCTCGATGTAGGGCCGCAGCCAGTCGGCGAGGTCGGTCGCCACCCCGTCGAGCTCGAGGTCGTCCATCGTGTAGGTGGCCTCTTCGAGGATCTCGTTGTACCGGTCGTAACAACTGTCGATGGCGAGGCAGAAGGTGAACAGTCGCCCGTAGCCGCTCCAGGGGCCGTAGTACGCGGTCATGAAGGTCTGGTCGGTGCCCCAGGGGATGATCTGGAACTGGCCGGTCGTCGGGTCTTTGTAGAGGCGGTAGTTGTTGCGCGTGGTGTAGCCGTCCCAGTGCAGCGCCACCGCCTCCACCGCCATGTTGCGGAGGAACTCGTCCATGTCCACCATCGTCTCCACCTCGGCCAGCACCGCCTCGTTGCTGCCCTGGTCGAGCACCGCGATCAGCTCGGTGAGATCGGACCGATCGGAGGAGTCCGGTCCCTCGTCGTACTCGAAGCTGTTCTCGTAGCCGCTGTAGAGGTCGACCCCGTAGGCGCCCTCGAACAGCGGGCCGGAGCTGTCGGCATACCAGCGGTCGAGGAAACGGTCGTCGATGCTCTCCATGATGAGGTAGAGCCCGTAGTCCTGCCCGTTGACGGTCACCCAGGCGTAGCCCTGCCGCGGCGCGGGCACCCCCATCTCCCGGTACAGGGTGTAGGCCATGTACTCGTGGACGTAGGTGACGTCTTGCACCATGTTGTTGAGGGTGAGCGTCTCGATCCCGTGCCAGCGGCGGTCATCGTACTCGTTGAGGTCGAGCTTGAAGCCACACTTCTGGTCGAGCGTCCGGCTACTGCCCACGTAGGCCTTCAGTCGCACCTGCACGTCGGGAAACTCGCCCTCGGGGAAGGTGACGCTGCCGTCTACCCACGTGAGCCGGCTGGCCCGGAGCGAGGCCATCGCCGCGTCGGACAGGCCGATCTCGATGGGGATGATCTCGTCGAGCTGGAACACCAGGTTGGTGGGGTCGAGGTCGGTGTCGCCGGTGGCGGGATTCTCGCTCCCGGCCGAGGTGTGGATGGTGAGTCCCCACTCGCCGCCGTCGGGCAGCCGCGCCCAGGCCACGTCGCGGGGTAGCTCGCCGAGGGCGATCCGGTCGGACACGCGGCTCTCGACGGTGAGCGTGAGCTGGTCGCCGTCGCCATCGAGGGCGAAGGGGGCGTGCTCCGGGCCGGCGTCGGGATTGCCGTCGGCGATGATGACGTAGCGCGCGCCGGGCTCCAGCGTGCCCTCGCTGCCGAGCCAGAGCACGTCGCCGCTGTCGGCGAGCGCGAGGTGAGCCAGGGGGACCGCCTCCGCAGACGCGTTGTAGATCTCCACCCAGTCGGGCCAGGATCCGTCGCCGCCATCCCAGGTGGAGTCGTTGCGGGAGACGATCTCGTTGAGTAAGACCCTTGGCGGGTCCGGGTCGGGGGGCGTCCCGGTGTCGACCGGCGCGGGCTCGTCGGTGTCGCGCGAGTCGAGGACCACGCCGGTGTCGGGGCGCTCGAAGCTGGGGACCGGCTCGATCGCGCCCGTGGCCGACTGGGTGACAGTGGGCGTGTCGGTGCAGGCGAGGAGCAGGAGCACGGGTGAAGCTTAGCTCAGCTTCGGCGCCGGGCGAACACCGCGAGGAGCCCGAGCCACGCGGGCCACGCGCCGGCGCTGTCGCAACCGCAGCCGGCGGGCGGCTCCTCCTTGCCGGGCGGCGCG